>Ga0209577_10005729_pt1 | contig 11560 bp, 7 predicted proteins | sample GraSoiAngelo_109_FD_185874 | JGI IMG/M metagenome (GOLD analysis project Ga0209577, IMG submission 185874) | Grasslands soil microbial communities from the Angelo Coastal Reserve, California, USA - 14_0903_12_20cm (SPAdes) (version 2) | ecosystem: Environmental > Terrestrial > Soil > Grasslands ... | reverse complement strand
CGATTCGGTGAGGCGCTTCCTCGGCATGGACCTCGAGCGCCTGCCTTACCTGTTGGCGCTGTCGGTCCTGTTCCTCGCGCTCATCGTCCTGAACGGCTGGCTCAAGTTCCAGATCAACACCATGAAGGGCTGGATGGGCGAGCGCATGCTAAGGCGCCTGCGCTACGCGCTCTTCGACCATATCCTGCGCTTTCCGCTCGCGCGCTTCCGCCGCGTGAAGGCCGCCGAGATGGCGACCATGGTCAAGGACGAGGTCGAGCCGCTTGGCGGCTTCATCGGCGAGGCGCTCATCACGCCGCTCTTCCTCGGCGGCCAGGCGCTTACGGCGATGTTCTTCATCGTCTATCAGCAGGTCTGGCTCGGGCTGATCGCGCTCGCCGTGGTCGGCGTGCAGGCGGTCATCATCCCGAGGCTGAGAAAGCGCCTGCTCGTGCTCGGCCGCGAGCGCCAGCTCACCGCGCGTGCGCTCGCCGGGCGCATTGCCGAGTGTGTCGACGGCGCGGCGGAGATCCACGCGCACGATACGTCGAACTGGGAACGCGCCGAGATCTCCGCCCGGCTGGGAAGGATCTTTCGCATCCGCTTCGAGCTCTACCAGCGCAAGTTCCTGGTCAAGTTCCTCAACAACTTCCTGTCGCAGGTGACGCCCTTCCTCTTCTATACGGTGGGCGGCTACCTCGTCATCGTCGGCAAGCTGGATATCGGTGCGCTGGTCGCGGTCATCGCGGCGTACAAGGATTTGCCGACGCCGGTGAAGGAGCTGATCGATTGGGACCAGCAGCGCCTCGACGTCGAGATCAAGTACAACCAGGTGGTCGAGCAGTTCAGCGCCGAGGAAACGGCGCCCGCCGAGCTGCAGGCGCCGTTGGAAGCGCCCGAGCTGCCCCGCGATGGCCGGCTCAAAGTCTCCGCCATCACGCTGCACGACGATGCCGGCGCGCGCGTGGTCGACGGCGTGTCGTTCGAGTGCGCGCTGAAGGAGCACATCGCGATCGTCGGGCGGCCGGCGAGCGGCGCGAGCGAGCTCGCGCAGCTGCTCGCGCGGCTGGTGATGCCGACGAACGGCTCGATCGAGCTCGGCGGGATCGATCTCACGCGCGCTCCCGAGGCGGTCACCGGGCGCGCGCTCGCCTACGTCGGCGCGCCCGCCTATCTCTTCCCGCTCTCGGTACGCGAGAACATCGTCTATAGCCTCAAGCATCGGCCGGTGCGCCCGGCGCAGTATGAGGACGAAGTGCGCCGCCAGCGCGACTTCGAGCTGCAGGAAGCGGCGCGCAGCGGCAACAGCACGCTCGATGTCAACGCCGAGTGGATCGACTACGCGGCGGCCGGCGTCGCCGGGCGCGAGGAGCTCGATGCCCGCATCGCCGAGCTCCTCGCCGTGGTCGATCTCGAGGAGACGATCTTCGAGCTCGGCCTGCGCGGCGCCGCCGATACGCGCAAGAACAGCACGCTCGCCGAGCGCGTGCTCGCGGCGCGCACGCGCCTGCGTGAGCGGCTTGCGTCGCTCGGCATCCAGGACTGGGTCGAGCGCTTCGATCCCAACAAGTACAACCGCAACGCCACGCTCGCCGAGAACCTGCTCTTCGGCACGCCGGTCGGCCGCGCCTTCGACATCGAGGACCTGGCGGCGAACGCGTACGTGCGCCGCGTGCTGCACGACACGGGACTCTACGAGCTGCTGCTGCGCACCGGTCACAAGGTCGCCCAGACGATGGTCGAGCTCTTCAGCGACCTGCCGCCGGGGCATGAATTCTTCGCCCAGTACAGCTTCATCCGCCAGGAGGACCTGCCGCAGTACAAGGCGATCCTGCAGCGCGCGGGCGAGCTCGGCCTGAAGGAGATCGAGGAGGCCGAGCGCCTCGCCCTCATCTCGCTCACTTTCAAGCTGATCGCCGACCGGCATCGCCTGGGACTCATCGACGAGGGCTTCGAGGCGCGCGTGGTCGAGGCGCGGCGCTATTTCGCCGCCCACCTGCCCGAGGAGCTGCGCCGCGCGATCGAATTCTTCGACGCGCAGCGCTACAACAGCGCCGCCTCGCTGCAGGACAACATTCTCTTCGGCAAGATCGTCACCGGCCAGGCCGAAGCCGCCACGCGTATCACGGCGCTCGTGCGCGAGCTGATGGACGAGCTCGGGCTGCGGCCGCTGGTGGTGAGAATCGGCCTCGATTACCAGGTGGGCGTCGGCGGCGCGCGGCTCGCGATCGCTGACCGGCAGAAGATCGCGCTGGTGCGCGCGCTCATCAAGCGTCCCGAGCTCCTGGTCGTCGACCACGCCGTCGCGGGGCTCGATCCAGCTTCGCAACAGCGCCTGCTCGAGGGCATCCTCGCCGAGCGCAAGGGCCGGGGGCTGGTTTGGGTGGTGCAGCGCCCTGACCTTGCCGAGCGCTTCGGCGTCGTACTGGTGATGGAGCACGGCAAGCTCGCCGAGAAGGGCGCCTTCGCCCAGTTGAAATCGAATGGCGGGCCGCTGCAGAAGCTGCTGCTCGCCGCATGAAAGGCAAGCCATGAGCCTCGAGCAGGAAGTGGAACTCATCCGGCAGGTGCAAATCTTCAGCAAAATCCAGCCGGCCATGCAGAAGCTGCTTTGCTTCTCGGCGGAGCGGCTGAAGTACGACGCCGGCCAGGTGATGTTCAACGCCGGCGACGTCGGCGAGGCAGCCTACATCATCATCGACGGCACGGTCGAGATCTCGGTGCCGACGCCCTCGGGGCCGATCGTGATCAACAACATGGGCAAGAACGACCTCCTCGGCGAGATCGCGATCTACGGCGAAGTGCCGCGCACCGCCACCGCCAAGGCGATCACCAAGGTCGAGACGCTCAAGATCTCCAAGGAACTCTTCATGAAGGTGATCCGCGAGAACCCGGACGCCGCCGTCGAGCTCATCAAGATCCTCGCCGCGCGCCTTGCCAGCACCACGAGCCAGCTCACCCGCACGCGCTCCGGCAGCCGCTAGGGCAGCAAACTAACCCGAATCAGGGACCGACCACGTTTTTGTTTCGGCATGACGCACCAAACGCAATTTGCGAAGCGTCATGAAACGATTGACTATCTTCCCTATCGACGGGCTACGCGCTTCGGCTGCGATGCGGCACGCCATTCATTCATGCAGGCCGTACGCTCCGATTGGTAGGCATGCTGGACGCAGGCACGCTCGGCGGCAGCGAGCTGTTCCATCGGTGCGCCCCTGCTCTGGAAGAGTATTACGACAGTCCACAGAATACTCATGGCGATGATCGTGGCCACTGCGGCGATGGCGACGGTCAGGCTCGAGCTGTGGGAGGCGAAGTTCAGTCTGGCGTTCATGGCAATTTCCTCAAATTGAATCGGTTGGAAAGCCCCTGTATCGCAGTGCGTAGGTTCTGCGTGCCGGACCGATTCAGTCCTTTAGGCGCCTGAAACGTGGCTGAAACCTTCTGAAACGGCAGCCGCTGCGGTAGATTTCAGCGGGTCGCCACTTCGAGGAGCGGTCCCCCGCGCCCTGCCTTGAACACCCCATATCGCTTCGGCCGGTTCGAGCTCAATCCGAGCACCCGGCAATTCCTTGTGGAGGGGCTGCCGGTGGCGCTGGGAGCAAGGGCGTTAGACGTTCTGCTCGCCTTGGTCGAGCGGCGCGAGCGGTTGGTCACCAAAGAGGAGTTGCTTGAGTTGGCGTGGCCCGGGCTGGTCGTGGAGGAGAACAACCTTCAGGTGCAGATCAGTGCCCTGCGTAAGATCCTTGGAGCCGAAGCGATCGCAACGATCCCGGGGCTAGGGTATCGGTTCACCGTGCCGCTCGGCGCGAACGGCGCGGGGCCGGTCGCTGCTTCAACTGCGAGGCCGCATGGCCTACCCGAGCAGCGCACGCGCTTCATCGGTCGCGAGCGGGAGTTGACCGAGCTGCGCAGCATGCTGGCCGGCGGCGCGCGTCTCGTCACGGTGACGGGGGCAGGCGGGAGCGGCAAGACGCGCCTGGCGCTGCAGGTCGCCGCCGGGCTGGTCGACAGCGTCCGCGGCGGAGTCGTGTTCGTTCCCCTCGCGCCGGTTCAAGAGCCGGCGCTCGTCGCCGCGACGATCGCGCTCGCCGCAGGAGTGCGCGAACTGAAGGAGCTGCGCGACCGAGACGCGCTGCTGGTGCTCGACAACTTCGAGCATCTGCTGCCGGCGGCTGCCGAGGTGAGCGCGCTTTTGTCCCTCGCGCCGCAGGTCAAGATCCTCGCCACGAGTCGCGCGCGGCTCCGGCTCTCCGGCGAGCGTGAGTACGCGCTCGATCCGCTGCCGCCAGCCGATGCCGCCGAGCTCTTCCTCGATCGCGCGAGAGCAGTACGGCACGACTTGCGCTCCCATCCGGCTGTCAGCGCGATCTGCGAGCGTCTGGACGGACTTCCGCTCGCGCTCGAGCTCGCGGCGTCGCGCGTCAAGGTGCTCGACCCGTCGTTGCTGCTGGAGCGGCTCGCTCACAGCCTCCCGCTGCTGACCGGCGGCACGCGCGATGCGCCCGAACGGCAACAGACGCTCCGCGCGACGATCGGTTGGAGCTACGCCCTCCTGGAGGAGCCGCTGCAGCGAGCCTTCCATCGGCTCGCGGTCTTCCCAGGCAGCTTTTCGCTCGAGGCGGCAGAGGTCGTCGCCCGAACGGACCTCGACCAGGTCACCGCACTCGTCGACTGGAGCCTGTTGAAGCCCGTCGGCGAGGGCCGGTTTCTCATGCTCGAGACGATTCGCGAGTTCGGTCGCGAGCGCATCGAGGGGAGTTCCGAGCGGGACGAAATCCGCGACCGGCACCTGGGGTTTTTCCTCCAGCTGGTCGAGCAGGCCGAGCCGAAGCTGACCGGGCCCGAGCAGCGTCAGTGGTACGACCGTCTCGTGGTGGAAAACGACAATCTCCGCGAGGCGCTCGCGTACGCCTGCGAGAGTCGCGACGGTGAACGCGCGCTGATGCTGGCCGGGACGATATGGCGTTTCTGGTGGAACCGGGGACGCATCGCCGAGGCGTCGCTCTGGTACGAGCGGGCGTTCGCCGTCGGCCAGAACGCATCTCCGACGGCGCGAGCGCGAGGCCTGTTCGGGATGGCCCATATGGTCGACGCCGGCGGCGATTTCGAGCGCTCCCGAGCCCTTTTCGAGGAGGCCGCCGATGTTCTGCGGCAGATCGGTGACACGCGCTGGCTTGTGCTCGCCCTCACCCACCTTGCGGGGACGTACATCTGCCTAGGCGATACGCTGCGTGCAGCGGCAATAAACGATGAAGCGCTGGACCTTGCAGACCGTAGCGGGGATGCTCGAGGGGCTGCGGTCGTCCGGTCGAACCTCGGCTACATGCTCATGAGCGTCGACGACCGGCGCGCAGGTCCACTGATCGAGCGCGCGCTCGAGGGCTACCGCTCGGTCGGCGACACGTACGGGATAGCGAGCTGCCTCGGAAACCTCGCGGTGATCGACCTGCACGGCGGCGAGACCGAAGCCGCGGCGGCGAAGCTGCGCGAGAGCCTCGGGCTCAGCAGCTCGATCGGAGACGCACACACTCTCACGTGGAGCCTCGCCGCAGCCGCCGCCGTTGCGCTCGCGCGCGGCGACCCGGACGCGGGTGCCCGGCTCGGCGGCGCGGTCTCCAAGGCGTGCAGCACGCTTGGCTTGGCGCTTGAACCGATCGACGCGCGACTGATGACCGACACGACTGCCAAGCTGCGGGAGCTGCTCCGCGGTAGTTTTGACGACGCATGGACCGCCGGCGCGAATATGGATCTGGCGGCCGCGGTCGACCTGGCTGTCATGAAATTGGGCGGCTAGCCGCAGAGGCGAGCGCGACCGACCGGTTGTGGGGCCGAAAGGGGACATTCGTGACCCAGTTAGCCCTGCACGCGGGAAACACCGGTCTGTGTTTTACGGCTCGAATAATTTTCTCGGATCGGCCACCGCGTAGACGCTCATGCGCTCGTTGCGCCCGCGCAGCTTCACGCGGTGCAGCGGCGCGCCGCGCGGATCGAGCCCGGCTTGCGCCAGCGTGTCGGCTGAGACCACCAGCACGCAGCCGTAGGCCTTGGTCATGCCCTCGAAGCGCGCGGCGATGTTGATGTTGTCGCCGATCGCGGAGTAGATCGGCGCCTCGCGCGGACCCATGGTGCCGACGATGGCGACGCCGGCGTGCGCGCCGATGCCGATGCGCAGCGGCTCGGCGAGCTCCGCCTGCAGGCTCTGCGAGAGCAACTGCACCCTGCGCTGCATCTCGGCCGCGCCGCGCATCGCATCGCGGCACGCCTGCGCGATGTCGCTCTCAAGGCCATAGAGCGCGAGCAGCCCGTCGCCGCGGAACTGCGCGTAGTAGCCGTGGGTGGCGGCGAGCGCCGCGTACATCTCGCTGAAGAACTGGTTCATGATGAAGACGACGTCGTAGGGCAGGCGGGACTCCGCGAGGCGCGTCGAGCCGCGCAGATCGACGAACATCGCGACCACCGCGCGCTCGCGTTCGCGCGCCGCGCCCGGCGAGCGCGCCGCCGCCGCATCCACCACCGGCGGCAGCAGGGGCACGATGGCGAGGTCGGCGCGCGGGCGCGTCTGGCAGGCAAGGCGCACATTGGGCGGCGCCTCGATGCGCGCGAGCGCCTGAGCCTCGGCGCGCTGGGCGGGCGGAAGCGCCGCGAGCCCCTCGGCGATGCGCACGCGGCAGGTGGTGCAGCGCGCGCGGCCGCCGCAGACCGAGGCGTGCGGCAGGCCCGCATCGCGCACCGCCTCAAGGATAGTCCGGCCGATCGGCGCCGTGATGACGCGGCCGCTCGCGTGGCGCAGCTGATAGGTCCCGCCGAGCCGTGTGCGCAGCCAGCGCGCGAGCAGCGTGGCCGCGAGCAGCGCCCAGAACGCGAGCTCGAGTCCTTGGCGCCACTCTAGGAGGCGCGCGCGCTCGTCGCTCGTCATGCTCCCTAGCTCCGGGTAGTAGACGAGCGTGCCGCCCGCGCCTTCGATGCGCGGCCAGATCTCGTTGCCCGCAGCGGCGAAGCCGGCGAGCGCGACACTGGGTATGAGGAGTGCGATGGCGAAGAGCACGGGCTGCACGCCAGCGTACCAGCGCTGGATGCGCAGCCAATAGTGGATGCCGAAGCACAGATGCGTCCACACGATGAGCAGCATCGCCGCCTGGCGCGCGGCGGCCCACGGGTCGGACCACAGCACGCCGACCACGCGCTCGTAGCCGATGTGGTGCCCGAGCAGGAGCCACGCCAAGCGCGTGCCCACGACGTGCGCGATGAGGAGCGGCGGCACCGCGAGCCCGAGCACGAGCTGCACCGCTTCCCACGCCGGCATGCGCAGCGTAGTGCGCCGATAGAGCGATATCAGCGCCAGGGCAAAGTGCGTGAGCAGCGAGCCGTAGAGAATCACCGTGCCCGGGGCGCTGCGCCACCACGCCGCGAGCAGCGCGCGCAGCCGGTCCATGGCGTCGATCGAGACGACGCCAAGCGAATGATTCAGGAAATGCGGAAGGACGTAGCAGGCGAGGATGAGGCCCGTGACAAGCCTCACCCACCGCTCATAGCGGCGCATCTAGCCTTTCAGCTGGAGCGACTTGTACTCGAGGAACTCTTCCAGCCCGTAGACGCCCGCCTCGCGCCCGTGGCCCGACTGCTTGTAGCCGCCGAAGGGCGCGTTCATGTTGAAGGCGCCGCCGTTGATGTCGATCTGCCCGGCGCGGATGCGCCGCGCCACGCGCTGCGCGCGCGCCTCGTCCTTCGACCACACCGCGCCCGCGAGCCCGTACACCGTGTCGTTCGCGATGCGCACCGCCTCGTCCTCGTCCTTGTACGGGATGATGGCGAGCACCGGGCCGAAGATCTCCTCCTGGGCGATGGTCATGTCGTTGCGCACTTTGCCGAAGACAGTCGGCCTCACGTAGTAGCCGCCGGCCGGCGCGGCTTCCGGCGGCTCGGCGCCGCCGGCGACCAACTCTGCACCCTCCTGCACGCCCTTGCGGATGTAGTTGCGCACGCGCTCGAGCTGGGCCTGCGAGCTGAGCGGCCCGAGCTTCGTTGTTTCCGCGAGCGGATCACCGACGGTGAAACCCTTCGCCACCTCGGCGGCGAGCTTCGCCGCTTCCTCATACTTCGACGCCGGCACGAGCATGCGCGTTAGCGCCGTGCAGGTCTGGCCCGAGTTGAGATAGCAACCATTCACGGTGCTCTTCACTGCCGTGGGCAGATCGGCGTCGTCCAGTACCACGGACGCGCTCTTGCCGCCGAGCTCGAGCGCGACGCGCTTCACGCCCTGCGCCGCGAGCTCGGAGATGCGCTTGCCGGCGCGCGTCGAGCCGGTGAAGGAAATCATGTCCACGTCGGCATGCTTGACCAGCGCCTCGCCCACCGCCGGGCCGTAGCCGGTCACGAGGTTGAACACGCCGCGCGGCAAGCCGACCGACTCCATCACCTCTGCGAGGATGAACGCATTGAACGGTGCGATCTCGGAGGGCTTGAGCACCACGGTACAGCCCGCGCCGAGCGCCGGTGCCACCTTGAGCGTGATCTGGTGCAGCGGATAGTTCCACGGCGTGATCGCCAACACGACCCCCACCGGCTCGCGCACCACGAGCGAGTTGCCGATGCGCTCTTCCCACTTGAAATCCCTTAGCAGTCTTGCGTAGTTCCCGAAATTGGCGATTGGCAACCCGACTTGGATGCGCCCCGCGAGCTTGAGCGGCATGCCCACTTCCTGGGCGATGGTGCGCGCGAGCTCGTCGGCGCGCGCCTCGAGCCCCTCGGCGATTTCCTGCAGGTAATCGGCGCGCGCCGCGGCGGCGAGGCCGGCCCAGCCCTCGAACGCCGCGCGTGCCGCGCGCACCGCGGCGTCGGCATCGCGCTCGCCGGCGGCCGGGATGCGGCCCATCACTTCGCCGTTGCCGGCGTTATGCACATCGATCGCCTCGCGGCCGGAAGGCGCGACCCATTGGCCGCCGATGAATAGCTTCTCTTTGCTCAACATGGGGAGTTTCTCCGGGAGGACGAATATTCTATCCAGCTATACTGCGCGCGATGCCACGCAAGGCGAAAGCGGTCCTCTGCCGCAGCCACAATAAGCCGGTCACCGTGGAAGAGATCAACGTCGATCCGCCAAAGCGCGGCGAGGTGAGCGTGCGCCTCGCGGCGTGCGGCGTGTGCCATTCCGACCTCTCGGCGATCACCGGGACGATCGCGCTGCCGCTGCCGCTCGTGCTCGGACACGAGGGCGCGGGCGTGGTGGAGGAGCTTGGCGAGGGCGTCACCGAGCTTGCCAAAGGTGACCGCGTCATCTTCTCGTTCATCTACATGTGCGGCAAATGCCGCTTCTGCGTATCGGGCCGACCGGTGCTCTGCCTCGAGCAGGGCAGAGCGCTCACCACGCCGCTTGAGGGCTCGCCGCGCGTGCACGACGCTAAAGGCGCGCCGCTCAACATCTTCTCCGGCTGCGGCGCGATGGCGGAATACGCCACCGTCTCGGCCGAGAATCTCATCCAGGTGGATGCGAAGATTCCCGCTGAATGCGCCGCGCTCGTCGGCTGCGGCGTGACCACCGGCGTTGGCGCGGTGTTCAACACCGCCAAGGTCGAGCCCGGCTCGAGCGTCGCGGTGTTCGGCTGCGGCGGCGTCGGCCTCTCGGTGATCCAGGGCGCGCGCATCGCCGGCGCCGAGCGCATCATCGCCATCGACACGCTGGAGGCGAAGCTCGCCATGGCGAAGCGCTTCGGCGCAACCGACGTGCTGCTCGCGGGCGAAGATCCGGTCAAGGCGCTGAAGAAGCTCACCGGCGGCGGCCCCGACTATGCGTTCGAATGCGTCGGCTCCGGCGAGCTGGCAGCCGCCGCCTATCGCGCCATCCGCCGCGGCGGGCTCGCCGTGGTCGTCGGCGTGGCGAAGCCAAGCGATGCCACTTCCATACGGACGATGACGCTGCCGTTCGAAGAAAAGACCCTCACGGGGAGCTATTTCGGCTCCTGCGTGCCGCGGGTCGATTTCCCGCGCATGCTCGCCTTGTACTTGAAGGGCGAGCTCAAGCTCGAGGAGCTCATCACCCGGCGCTACCGCATCGATGAGGCGCCGCAGGCCTTCGCCGATCTGGAAGCGGGCCGCAACGCCCGCGGCGTGATCGTCTTCTAGCGCATGACGGCGCGCATTCTGGTCGTCGACGACCAGCGCCCGAACGTCGAGATGATGGCGGGCGTGCTGAAAGCGCGCGGCTACACGGTCTTTACCGCTTACGACGGCCAGCAGGCGCTCGACCAGGTGCGCGATCTTCACCCGGATCTCGTCGTCTCCGACATCCTGATGCCGAACATGGACGGCTACGACCTCTGCCGCCGGCTGCGCGGCGCGCCCGAGACCGCGCTGCTGCCGATCGTGCTCGTCACCTCGCTCGATGCGCAGGGCGAGCGCATCAAGGGGCTGGAGGCCGGTGCCGATGACTTTCTCTCCAAGCCGGTCAACTGGGAAGAGCTATTTGCGCGCGTGCGCTCGCTGCTGCGGATCAAGGCGCTGCAGGACGAGCTCAAGGAGCTGAACGCCAAGCTCGCCGAGCGCGTGCGCGAGCAGGTGTCGCAGCTCGAGCGGCTCTCGCGGCTGAAGCGCTTCTTCTCGCGGCCGGTCGCCGAGGCGATCGTCGCCGGCGGCGAGGAGCTCCTCGAGCCGCATCGGCGCGAGATCACGGCGGTGTTCCTCGACCTGCGCGGCTTCACCTCATTCACCGACCGCGCCGATCCGGACGAGGTGATGGAGCTCTTGCGCGCCTACCACGCGACGCTCGGCCGTACGGTCGACGAATTCGGCGGCACGCTCGAGCACTTCGCCGGCGACGGCATCATGATCTTCTTCAGCGATCCGCTGCCGATCGACCGGCCGGCGGAGCGCGCGGTGCGCATGGCGGTCGCGCTGCAGGATGCATTTACTCCCATCTCGCAGGCGTGGGCGAAGATCGGACACGACGTCGGCCTCGGGGTGGGCATCGCGCAGGGGGAGGCGACGCTCGGCGTGATCGGCTTCGAGGACCGCTGGGAGTACGCCGCGATCGGCAACGTGCCGAACCTCGCGGCGCGGCTATGCGGTCACGCGCACGCGGGCGAGATCATCCTCGACGCGCAGACCGAGACGGCGGTCGCCGAGCTCGTCGACACCGAGCAGATCGGCCCGCTCGAGCTGCGCGGCTTCCTGCAGCCGGTCGCGGCGTTCAGGCTGAAGACGATCCGCCGCTAGCGGCTCGCGGTCTCAGCCGAGGGCCGCGATGGTGGTGCACAAGAGAGCGAGCAGCACCAGAGAAGCTACCCGCTCGAAACTCTGCGCCTTCGCGAGCTGCATGATGAACACAAGCGTCTGAAGGACGGATTCCATGGGTGCAACGCTACGCGCGCGGCGCGGCAAGCCCCAACGGCGTGTGCTACTTGAGCGCTGTGACTAATTCACCCGGGAGGCGCTACCAGCGCGGCGGGGGCTTCCTGACGATGACGAACCGGCCGTCTTCCTTCATGACGTAGCCGCCCGCGGTGAGATCCGAGAAGATGCGGCTGATCATCTCGCGCGACGCGCCCACCCGCGAAGCGATGTCCCGGTGCGTGAGCGGCTCCTC
>Ga0209577_10005727_pt1 | contig 11564 bp, 9 predicted proteins | sample GraSoiAngelo_109_FD_185874 | JGI IMG/M metagenome (GOLD analysis project Ga0209577, IMG submission 185874) | Grasslands soil microbial communities from the Angelo Coastal Reserve, California, USA - 14_0903_12_20cm (SPAdes) (version 2) | ecosystem: Environmental > Terrestrial > Soil > Grasslands ... | reverse complement strand
GGCGCTTCCGTGGACACGAAGAGCATCGACAAGACGCCGGGGTTCAAACAGTGGGACGTGACTTCGCTGGTCCAGGGATGGCTCACCACGCCCTCCACGAATTTTGGCCTGCTGGTGAATTCCGACCCGGCGGCGCTGCGGGATCGGTACCGTAATTTCAGCAGCAGGGAGGACCCCGTTGCGGGCAACCGACCCTTCCTCACCGTGGTCTACACTCCCCCGGCATCGGCGCCACCGCCCGGGGAGCAGTCGGCGGTGTTCTCCCCCACAGGCGATACGTACTTGAATCTCGACGCGACCAATTATGCGTCGGGGACGACCCTCAACCTCTACACCTGGCCGAACGACACGATTGCCAACGCGATCGTGATGAAGTTCGACCTCGCGAGCATTCCGACAGGATCCACCGTTTCGAGCGCGACGCTGCGCCTCAATCTCACGGAGAGCGACGCCACCGCTGATCCGACGTATACTGTCACCGCTCACCAGATCATCCATCGGAACGCCGATCCTGCGAGAGCGACGGGCTACACCTACGACGGCGTCAATGGGTGGGCGGCCAATGGGTGTTGTCGCAATCACGTCCCCCTGGCGCAGGCGGACATCAGCGCCGCGGTGGACACGAAGAGCGTCGACAAGACCCCCGGATTCAAGGCGTGGGACGTGAAGTCGATGGTGCAAGGATGGCTCGACGCTCCCTCCACGAACTTCGGCCTGTTGTTGAATTCGGATCCCTCGAAGCTGCGCGATCGCTACCGCACCTTCTCGAGCAGCGAAGATCCGGTGGCCGGCAATCATCCGTCCCTGACGGTGGTCTACACGCCGCCGGAGAGTTCGCCTCCGCCCCCGCCTCCGCCCCCGCCTCCGCCCCCCGAAGCGCAGGTCGGCCAGTGGTCGGCGGTGTTTCCGGCGCCCATCGTGCAGCTCCACGTCCATCTGCTGACTGACGGCACGGTGCTGAGCTGGGGGCGCATCGGCGACCCGCAGGTGTGGGACCCGGCCAGCGGCGCCTTCACGGCGGTGCCCTCCCCCTCGTGGCTGTTCTGCGCCGGGCACGACTTCCTCCCGGACGGCCGGCTGCTCGTCGCGGGCGGACACATCGCGGACGGGTACGGCCTGCCGAATACCAACGTGTTCGATCCCACGACCCACACGTGGCAGGTCGCGCCGCCCATGGCCCAGGGGCGATGGTACCCCACGAACACCACGCTGCCGGACGGCGAGGTGCTCACCGTCGCGGGCACGGACGAGCACATGACGGTCGACACGATTCCCGAGATCTGGGACGGGACGCATTGGCGCCAGCTCACCACGGCCAATCTGGGGCTGGAGTGGTATCCCCGCATGTTCGTGGCGCCGGACGGGCGGGTCTTCAATGCCGGCGAAGAGCAACCGTCGCGCTGGCTCGACGTCACGGGCACGGGCAGATGGAGCGATGGGCCACGTCGCAATTTCGGCCCGTGGCGCGGCTACGGCTCCGCCGTCATGTACCTGCCGGGGAAGATCCTCTATGTCGGGGGCGGCGACCCTCCGACCAACACGGCGGAGGTCATCGATCTCAATCAGCCGAACCCGACGTGGGCGTATACCGGATCGATGGCGTACGCCCGCCGCCAGATCAACGGCACCCTGCTCCCCACGGGCGACGTGCTCGTGACCGGTGGCACCAGCGCTCCCGGGTTCAATAACGCCGCGGGCGCGGTCCACGCCGCGGAGCTGTGGAGTCCCACGACCGGGAGCTGGACCACGCTGGCGAGCAACGCCGTGACCCGCATGTATCACTCGACGTCGCTGCTGTTGCCGGACGGGCGCGTGCTCCACACGGGCTCGGGCGACGGCGCCAATGCCCCGCGCGAGCTGAGCTACGAGCTGTATTCGCCGCCCTACCTGTTCCGCGGCGCGCGCCCGACGCTGAGCGGCTTTACCCCCGCGGTGGTGGGGTACGGCCAGACCCTGCAGATAGAGACGTCCGACGGCGCGAGTATCACGAAGGTAACGTTCATCCGCACCGGCTCGGTGACGCACGCCTTCGATCAGGCCGGGCGGCTCGTGCCCCTGGCTTTCGCGGCGGTGAGCGGCGGCATCTCGGTCACCCTCCCGACGAGCCGCACCACGGCGCCGCCCGGTCCCTACCTGCTGTTCTTGGTGAATGCGAACGGCGTGCCGTCGGTCGGACGGATCATGCGGCTCCAGTGATCTAGCGGGCCGCGGGCACGACGTCGTTGACGATCACGCCGAGGGCCGTGGCCGCGAGCGCCTGCGGCGTCACCTCCGTCAGCCCGCTCCAGTCGGTGGTCGCGACGACGACTAGGTCGCGGGTCGGCACCACGTACACGAACTGGCCACCGTAGCCCCAGGCAAAGAACGCGGCGGGGGTTTCGTCGCTCACCCACCAGAGCATGCCGTAGGTAACGCGCGACAGCGGTCCGACGGCTCTGCGCCACGCGAAGTGCGGCCGGGTGGCCTCGTCCACCCAGTCTTGGGGCACGACCCTCCGGTCCCCTGACCAGCCGCGCTGCAGGAACAACTGGCCGAACTTGAGCAGGTCCCGCCCGCGCAGCTGGATGCCGGCGCCGCCGTTCACGGTGCCGCGATCGAGCGCTTCCCACCCCACCGTGTCTCCCACGCCGAGCGCCGCGAACAGGGGGGCGGCGTACTGCGGGAGCGGCAGCGCCGCGGCATCCTGGAGCACGACGCCCAGCGTGTGCACTGCCGCCGAGTTGTACGTGAACGTCACGCCGGGAGCGGTCGCGTGGGGCCGGTCGAGCAGATACTGCACATGATTGTCGGCCGCGATCCAAGTGTTGTAGTCGGGGCCGGTGTCCTCGTTCCACTGGTACCCGGACGTCATCGTGAGGAGTTGTTGCACGGTGACGGTGCTGTCGACCGCGTCCAGGGTGTCGGTCGGGGCCAGGTAGGGGGCGATCGACGCCGTCACGCCGGGCAGCACGCCGTCGCGCACGGCGACGCCCGCGAGGGCGCAGACGATGCTCTTGGTCACCGACCGCACGTCGAACAGGGTGGTGGAATCGGCCCCGCCGAAATAGGACTCCGCGACGAGCCGGCCGTGCCGGGCAACGAGCAGGCTCCGGAACCGAGGCACCGCGCCGGCGTCGTGGGTCGCGCCCTCGAGGCCCGCCGCGCTCATGCCGACGTCGCCGGGGCTCGCGCGCACCCACGCTGTCGACAACTCGATCCGAACGGACGCGCCCGGCGCGGTGGGGGCGTCGCGGCAGCCGGCCGCGAGGATGAGCGCCGCGAACCCTAGACTAGTGGAGCGTTTGCCCACCCGGTCCGCCCGCGGTTTGCGCCGGCAGCTGGCTCACCGTCAGAGGCACCGCGGCCTTCCGCTCGCCGTCGATTGTGATCTCGAAGCGGTAGGCGCCGGCGTGTGGGAACGGCACGTCGAACACGAGAATCGCTCCCGCCTCGATGTCGGTCACGCCCGCGGGCGGCTCGGCAAAGCTCACGCTGCCCGTCCCGCCGAGGATCTCCGTGTTCTGCTCGTTCACCAGCCGGATCTGCACGTGATGCTCGCCGACTTCCGTGCGCTTGCCCTTGAGGCGCAGCACCAGGTGCAGCCGGGGGTGCATCGCCGGGAACTGCTGCACCCAGATGTGCTGGAAGATGCCCAGCACCGACAGCTTGCCGGACTGATCGACAATCGCGTAGTCGGCGACGACGGCAAAGTCGAGATGCATGCGCTCACTTTCTGGAAAGCGGCACCCAGCCCCGCGTCCGCTCCCATTCCAGCTGCAGCACGCCGCCCGTCCCCCGAGGCTCGATCGCGATGGTGAACTGCTCCACCGGCTGCCGCAGCTGCTCCACGGTCATGTCGAGTCGGGCGAGGTCGTACTGGGCCTTGTAGTCGGTGCCCCACTGGCCGGTGTTCTTGTTGACGATGAGCTTCCAGCCGGCGGGCGAGGGGAGCGTCCAGAGGGAGTATTTGCCGGCGGGCACCGGCGTGCCGGCGATCACGAGATCGGCGCTCGTCTCGAAGATCGTGGCCTGGTTTGCGCCGGTGCGCCACACCTGGTTCCAGGGAACGACGTTCCCGAAGATCGCGCGGCCGCGCGTCGAAGGCCGGCTGTACCGCACCGCGAGCGTGGCGCCCGCCACGTTCGCCTTGACCGAGTCGGGCGGCGAGAGCACGCCGAGCGAGCGGGGCGCGAACCCTTTCCCGACCGTGGCGAAGTCGAGGCCCTGGGTGCGCTCGACCGTGACCTGCATCGTGCTGCCGATGCCGCTGAGGCCGAGCAGCGTGCCCTGGGCGTCCACGTGCGCCCGCAACGGCCCGATCGTGCCGAGCATCAGCGTGAGCGAATCGGGTCCCCGGGGCGTGACCGTCACCTCGAGGGGCTCAGTGTCGCCCAAGGGCAACATGGTCGTGGTGTAGCGGGCGCTTCCGGAAGCCTTGGCCCGGCGCGCCACTTCCTCGATGAGACCGAATCCCTGACCGATGAAGGGCACGGCGCCCGGACCTGCTTTCACGCGCAGGGTGACCGTCGAGTCGCGCCGTGGCACGGTGACCACAGCGGAGTCGCCCGTGAACTCGGCCACGGCCTTGGTCTCCGCCGGACCGGGCGCGCCCGAGACGTTGTGCGTGACGAGCTCGAACCGAGCGATGGCGCCGCCCGATCCAAAGGTGGCGCTGTAGAGGCGGTGCACGGTGCGGGGGCTGCGCAGCACCTGTTCGCCCTGCAGCCGGTCCTGGGTACGGGTGTACTGCTCGATGGCGAGCGTGTCGGTGCCGATCCGCACGACGAACTGGCCGGTCTGGGCGGTCAGCGCGGCAGGGAGGGCGAGGGCGACGAATGCGACGGTGGTGCGCATGGATCTCTCCGTTGATTCGGAACGGCTCACATCACGCGAATCGATTTCACTTCGTCGTTCTGGGCGATCTTGTTCACCACGTCCTGCCCTTTGCTCACCTGTCCGAACACGGTGTGGACGCCGTCGAGGTGCGGCTGTGCGGCGTGGCAGATGAAAAACTGGCTGCCCCCCGTGTCCTTGCCGGCGTGGGCCATGGAGAGCGTGCCCGCGACGTGCTTGTGGACGTTCTTGTCCGTCTCGCACTTGATCGTGTAGCCCGGCCCGCCGGTGCCGACCCGTCCCTTGCCCGTCTTGGAGTAGGGATCGCCGCCCTGGACCATGAAGTTGGGTATCACGCGATGAAACCGGGTTCCGTCGTAGAACCCCGCGTTGGCGAGCTTCTCGAAGTTGGCGACCGTGCCCGGCGCCTCGTCGGCGAACAGGTCTACTTCGATGCGGCCTTGGACGGTCTCGAATACGGCCTTCTTGTTCGGCATCAGGTCTCCACTGAAAGGTTCTCTTCCACCTGCGCCACGGTTTTCATGCCTACAATCACCACCGACACCGCGTCGTTGTCCAGGACGAAGCGCAGGGCGAGCTGTGCCGCGCTGACCCCCGCCTCGCCGGCCAGCTCCGCGACGCGCGTCCCCAGGGCGGCGAGCTGCGCCACGTAGGGACGCGGCATCCGCCCGCGGATGTCGCCCTTCTCCCACATGCTGTCCTGCCGGTATTTGCCGGCCAGGAAGCCGTTGGCCAGCGGCTCGCGCGCGATCACGCCGACGTTGGCGGCGCGCGCGGCGGGAAAGAAACGGTCTTCGGCGGCGCGGCGCACCAGGTTGTACACGATTTGCACGGTGTCGGGCCGCGTGACCTCCACCGCTGCGAGGCCCTCTTCGGGCGGGTGCACCGAGACGCCGTAGAAGCGGATCTTTCCTGCCGCTCGCAGGTCGTCCAGGACGCGATAGGTGTCCGGGTCGGCGATGAGACCGAGCGTGGGGTTGTGGAGCTGCAGCAAGTCGACGTAGTCGGTGCGCAGCCGGCGCAGCGATTGCTCCACAGCGAACCGGATGTAGGAGGGAGAGAAGCACGCGTCGTGCGTCACCGGGAGCGCCGCATCGGGCGCGACGTCGTCGAGTGGACGCCCCAGCGCCTCGGTGATACGGGGAATGAGCAGCGGGTTCACGTCGCGGTTGTAGAAGTTGCCTCCGACCTTCGTCGCGATGATCACGTCGGGCCGGATGCCGTCGAGTGCCGCGCCCAGCACCTCCTCCGAATGCCCGTGTCCGTACACGTCCGCCGTGTCGAAGAAGTTGCATCCCAGCTCGTGCGCCCGTCGCACCGCGCGCCGCGAATCGGCGTCGTCGGTGGCCCCGTACGAATTGCCGAAGCGGTTGCCGCCGATGGCCCACGCGCCGAAGCCGACGCGGCTCACCGCCAGGCCGGTGCGGCCGAGCACCCGCCGTTTCACCCGAGCAGGGCCCGGAGCGCGTCGGGTGCGGTCACCGGAAGCGAGCACGTCGTGCCCACGCAGACGGTCGCCGCCGGCGTCTCCGCAGTCTTGCGGACCACGACCTTGCGCGGCAGGTAGGTCTGCAGCGCGAGCAGATGCATGTCACACGCCGCTCCCGGCCCCCGGACGCCGGACACCTCGACCCGCGTGACGGGGCTCAGCGCCCAGTCGATCGCGCGCAGCAACGTCGCCCCGTACAGCCCCAGCTGCGAGGCGGCGCCGCCGAACGTCGCGAGCTGGCGATCGAGCAGGCCGCGCCATTGGGCCTCGTCCGTGAGCGCCGCGAGGCGCGCCAGCACGAGGGCGGCGACACCGTTCCCCGAGGGCGTGGGCGCGTCCTGGACCGGCTTGGCGGGCGTCGCGAGATACGCGGAGCCGGTGCGATCGCGCGCCACGTCGAAGAAGCCTCCTTTCACCTCGTCCCAGTGCGCCCCGCGGCAGTGCTGCATCACCGTGATCGCGCGGGTGAGCCAGGCCCCGTCGCCGGTGGATTCGTACGCATCGAGGAACGCGGCAGCCGCGTGCACGTTATCCTCGAGCAGACCGCGTGGCTCCGCCCGGCCGATGACGTGCCCCATCCCCCCTCCCTCGTCCCACGCCTCGCTCCAGATTCGCTCGAGCACCTTGAGGGCGAGTGCGTTGCACTCCGGCCGGTCGAGCACGGCGCCGGCGTGCAGGAAGGCGGAGGCCATCATCGCGTTCCAGTTGACGTAGGGGGTCGTGTCGACGAAGGGAGCCGGGCGGCGGTCGCGGGCGGCCTTGAGCTGCCCGAGCGCGCGCTCGAGCAGCGGCCACTCGTCGTCGGCCGCGGGATCGCTCTTCCACCAGAGCACATTCTTGCGCGGGTTGTGGTGCATCTCGCCCTGCTCTTCCACGTCAAAGACACGTCGGGCGACCGGGAACGCCTGTTCCGGCAACGCCGCTTTGAGTTCGTCGACGGTCCAGGTCCAGTAATCGCCATCATCCCCAAACCGCACATCCGCGTCCTGCGACGTGAAGAACGCGCCTCGCTCGCGGTCCGACAGGACCTCGAGGACCCAGTCCACCGTCCCCCGCGCCACGTGCTTGAACAGTGGAGTGCCGAGTGCGGCGTAGCCGTCGAGGTAGGCGTGCAGCAGCTCCGAGTTGTCGTACGCCATCTTTTCGAAATGCGGCACGATCCAGCGCTCGTCCACGGCGTAGCGATGGAAGCCTCCTCCCACCTGATCGCGGATCCCGCCCCGCGCCATTCCTGTGAGCGTCTTCTCCACCACCTCGCGCACCCAGTCTTCACGCGTGTCGTGCCAGCGCGCCAGCAGGAACTGCACGGCCGCGGGGTGGGGGAATTTGGGCGCGGCGCCGAACCCGCCGTAGCGGACGTCGAACATCCGCGCCATCTCGGCGGCCGCCCGCTCGAGCGTGGCGGGGCTCACGTCGCCACTCTGGGCCTCATCGAGGGACTCGGCGACGCGGTCGCGGATCGCCTTGGCGTGCTCGGTGACCTTATCGCGCTGCTGCCGGTAGATGCCCGCCACCTGCCGCAGCACCGACGGGAATCCCGCCCGGCCGTAGTGGTTCTCCTCGGGCGGGAAATACGTCCCGCCGTAGAACACCTCGCCCTCGGGTGTCAGGAACGCGGTGAGCGGCCAGCCGCCCTGTCCGGTGAGCGCCTGGACGGCGCGCTGGTAGCGCGCGTCCACGTCGGGCCGCTCGTCGCGGTCCACCTTGATGCACACGAAGTCCGCGTTGAGGAGGTCCGCCACGCGGGCGTCCTCGTACGACTCGCCGTCCATCACGTGGCACCAGTGGCACCACACCGCGCCGATGTCGAGCAGGATGGGCTTGTCCTCCGCCCGGGCGCGCGCGAACGCCGCGTCGCCCCAAGGATGCCAATGCACCGGCTGGTGCGCGGCGGACTTCAGGTAGGCGGAGGGTTCGGAGGCGAGGAGATTGGACATCGAGGGAAAACTACCCCGGGCTTGCGCCCGGGGTCAGTGCGCCTGTTCCAGGTATCGCACCACCGTGCGCGTCACCAGCTCCGCCCCGACCACCAGACTCTCCTCGTCGATGTCGAACGCGGGACTGTGATGCGGCGCGCCCTTCTTGTCGGGCGGGGCGGAGCCGACGAACGCGAACGCGCCGGGGACACTCGCGAGAAAGTACGACATGTCCTCTCCCCCCATGGTCCGGACCCCGTCGATCACACGCTCTCGCGAGACGATTTCCTGTGCTACGCTTTTCATCAACTCCGCCATCCGCGCGTCGTTCACCAGGGGCTTGGACAGCCGCCGGTAGCGCACCTGCGCGCTCGCGCCGAACGCGCCCGCGATGCCGTGCGCGGTCGCTTCGACCAAGTGGGGCGCCTCGTCATAGAATCTGCCGCCGAACGTGCGCACCGTGCCGCGCAGCTCGGCACGCTCGGGAATCACGTTGAAGGCGTGGCCGGCGTTGATCTGCGTGACGGATACCACTCCCTCCTCGAACGGGTTGCGGCGCCGCGACACGAGGCTCTGCAGCGCGGTCACCAGGTGCGCCGCGATCAACACCGGATCGATCGCCTGCTGCGGGGCGGCAGCGTGGCCTCCCCGCCCGACGACCGTGATCTCGAACTGGTCCACCGACGCCATCACGGGGCCCGGCATCACCGAGATGGTGCCCGCGGGGAGGTCGTTCCACAGGTGGATGCCGAAGGCCGCGTCCACCTTGGGCGCGTCGAGCACGCCGTCCCGAATCATCGCTTCCGCGCCGTCCGACACCTCCTCGGCGGGCTGGAAGGCAAACTTCACCTGGCCCGGCAGGTGTGCCGCGTGCAGCCGGCGCGCGACTTCGAGCCCGATCGCGACATGCCCGTCGTGGCCGCAGGCGTGCATCTTGCCCGGGTGCTTGGAGCGGTAGGGGACGTCGTTGGCTTCGTCGACCGGCAGGGCATCCATGTCGGCCCGGACCAGCACGCACGAGCCCGTCGCGCCGTCGCGCAGCCCCACCACGCCCGTCCGACCCACGCCGGTCCTGACGCTGTAGCCCAGGGCCTTGAGCCGCTCCGCCACGAGCGTGCCGGTGCGCCGCTCCTCGAAGCCGAGCTCGGGGTGCTGGTGGAGGTCGCGGCGGGTGGCGACGAGGGCGGCCCGGTCGATCGGGGGGAGGTTAATCATTGCTGGATGCAGCGTTGCCGGATACAGCGTTGCCGGATACAACATTGCCGGATACTGCGTTGCCGCCAACGCCTCTTCGGGAACGCCTTACCCGACAACGCCTCACTCGGCCACGCCTCATCCGGCAACGCCTCACCCGGCTTCATACTCGCGAACTCGGGCACCACCGGTTGACGACACAGATCTCGCACCTCGGCCGGCGCGCGATGCACACCCGCCGCCCGTGGAGGATCAGCGTGTGCGAGAACCAGGTCCACTGGTCGCGTCGCACCAACCCCATCAGGTCTCGCTCGATTTTCACGGGATCCGTCTCGCGCGTGAGGCCGAGCAGGGTGGACAGGCGCTGCACGTGCGTGTCCACCACGATCCCTTCGTTCTTCCGGAACCAGGTGCCGAGTACCACGTTCGCGGTCTTGCGGCCGACGCCCGGGAGCCGGACCAGGGCCTCCATGGTGTCGGGCACCTCGCCCCCGTGGCGCTCGAGCAGTGCCTGGGCCATCCCGATGATGGACTTGGTCTTGTTGCGGAAGAACCCGGTGCTGTGGATCTCCTGCTCCAGCACCGCCGGGTCGGCGCTCGCCAGATCCCGCGCCGAGCGGTACTTCGCGAACAGGGCGGGGGTGACCATGTTGACGCGGACGTCGGTCGATTGGGCCGACAGGATGGTCGCCACCAGCAGCTGGAGCGCGCTCTCGTGGCGCAGCGCGCAGGTGGCATCGGGGTACGCCTGCTCCAGCCGGGCGACGATCCTGCGGACGCGCAGGCGCCGCGCGGTGAGGGTCTCGCGGCCGCGGCGCGGCCTGGCTCTCGTCCTGGCGGGCATGATGGTGCCCGGAACGTTACCGAGTGCGATGGCATGGCGGAAGCATGGCATCAGGCTTGCGGCAGGAACGGATGAAGCGCCCGCACGAAATCCTCCGTGGCCTCGACGTGCGGGGCGTGTCCCGTGGCGAGCTCGATCACGCCCGTGGACAGGAGCGCCGCGGTCTCGCGAGCCGAGTCGAGGGGCATGGGGTCGTAGATGCCGTGCAGGAGGAGGGAGCGGGGAGCGCTACCGTCCGGAAAGGTCTGCCGCAGTCGCGCGCGCAGGTCGTATTCGCCCAGACTGTGCCAGACCTCCTGTTGGGTCCGGGCGGTGACGCGAAACGGGGTCATCTCGCGAGCGTGGCTGGGATCGTGAAAGTACCCCGCGACCGATAGCGCGAAGGCCAGGCGGCGGTACTTTTCGGGATCGCTGCGCGACAGGCCGGTGGCGGTGAGCTCGGCCCGGGCCCGGGCGATCCACGGCTGGGTCAGGCGGGCGGCGAGGCGGCGGTCGAACTCGTCGCGCCAGGCCGCGGTGAGGGGCGCGGACGAGACGAGGGCGAGCCGGTCGATCCGGGCGGGATGCTCGAGGGCATAGAGCACGGCGAGCAGGCCGCCCCAGGAGTAGCCGAGCAGCGTGACCTGCTCGAGGCCCCAGTGATCGCGCAGCGCCTCGAGGTCGGCCACGTGCTGGCGCCATCCGACGGGGGTATCGCGCGGGACGGGTGACCTGCCACCACCGCGCTGGTCGTAATAGAGGAGAGTGCGGCCGAGCGCGAGGCGGTCGTACTGGGGAAGCAGGTAGTCGTGGTGGGCGCCGGGACCGCCGTGCAGCACCACGACCGGCGGGCCGTCTCCGACGCGTCGCGTGTAGATGTGGACGCCGTTCAGTTCGACCGTCGTCTGGTCCATCGCGTCTCAAACTACACCGTTCGGGTGGCCATGAAGCTGACGCGTTTTCCACCCGCCCTGACGCCGCCCGGCTTACGGGGGCTCGGGCTCGCCGACGTCGCGATCCTCTGCCTGCTGGGCGGTGCGATCGCGATGGTGGTCGCGTTCGCTCGCGAGTTCGAGGCGCCGTTCGCGCAAGCCGTCGTGATCGACCTGCGCTTCACGGCGCTGCCGCGCTACACCCTGTACTCGCTGGCGCGCGGCGTGCTGGCGCTCGTGATCTCGTATCTCTTCGCCCTGAGCTTCGGGTGGGCCGCCGCCAAGTCGCGCGCGGCGGAGCGCCTGCTCCTGCCGCTGCTCGATATTCTCCAGAGCATCCCGGTGCTCGGCTTCCTGCCCGGGCTGGTGCTCGGAGA
>Ga0209577_10005725_pt1 | contig 11566 bp, 7 predicted proteins | sample GraSoiAngelo_109_FD_185874 | JGI IMG/M metagenome (GOLD analysis project Ga0209577, IMG submission 185874) | Grasslands soil microbial communities from the Angelo Coastal Reserve, California, USA - 14_0903_12_20cm (SPAdes) (version 2) | ecosystem: Environmental > Terrestrial > Soil > Grasslands ... | reverse complement strand
GCGACTTCGTGGTTGAGGGAGGCGAGCGATTCGCGCGACAGCGGTCGCACGCCGTCCTCGATCGCCTCGAGCTCGCCCTTCACTATGGCAAGCGGCGTGCGCAGCTCGTGCGAGACATCGGCCATGAAGCGCCTGCGCAATTGCTCGTTGCGCTGGAGCGCCTGCGCCAGGCGGTTGAAGTCCTCGGCGAGCCGTCCGAGCTCGTCGCCCGAGCGCACCTCGACCCGCGTGTCATACGCCCCGGCCGAGAGCCGGTGCGTCGCCTCGGCGAGGCGCTTGAGCGGCAGCAGGAAGGCGCGCGCGAGCCCGATGGCGACGCAGGCCGCGAGGGCGAGCGCGAGCCCTGCAATGATCCAGGCGGCGCGCAGCTGCTCCTGCTGGAAGCTGAGATCGGCCGCGCTGCTCAGGCCGCGGTACGGGGCGCGCCCGATCCAGCCGACGATGCGGTCATCGACGATCACCGGGCGCACCGCGGCGTCCTCGGGCAGCTCGGGGTTGCCGACCACCCTGCGGCGCGCCTCGTCGAGCAAAGCGAGGCGCTGGATGGGCTGCGCCGGCGCGGCCAGCTCGCGCAGCCGCGCATAGTTGTCGCGCACGAAGCTCCAGTCGCCGTGGCGGCGGTATTCAGCGGCCAGGCTCGCCGTGAGCGCATCGAGGCGCTGCGCCTCGACCTGGTTGAGGTAGCCGAGAAATCCGGATTGAAAGCTCAGGCGCGTCGCGAGCGCCATTGCCGCCGCGGCCGCCGCGCTCGCGGCGAGGATGGCTAGAAACAGCTTGAGAGTGATGCCGGGCCGCATGCCAAGGATAGTCGCCCGCGGCGCCGCCGTGGATCAAGCCAGTGCGCCCGGTGGCGCGCATTTCTTCACTGCTTTTTCACATTTCCTGCGGCCGCCACAGCTGGCCGTGAAGTGCGGCTTCGAGCTTGCGCGCCTCGCCCTCCGCCGCGGCGAGCCGGGCGTGACTGATGAGGCGGGCGAGCTGCGTGTTGGTGCGCGCGAGAGAACGCAGCAGGCTCAGATGAATCGCATGCTGCAGTTTCGCATTCCCCTGGTAGTGCGCAAGAAACTCGCTCGCGGGCAATTCCAGCAGCCAAGCGGGCTCGCGCACCTTCGCGGCTGCGGCATGCGGCGCGCCTTCGAGGACGGCGAGGTAGCCGACCAGCTCGCCGGGCCCGGCGAGCGCCACGCGCCTTTCCAGATCCTGGAATTTCGCAATCACTTCGACGGCGCCGCGCACGACGAGAAAGCATGCATTGGCCGGGGATCCGGCGGCGAACAGCCACGCGCCGCGCGGCAGCTCGAGCGCGGCGCCGCGCGCGGCGAGCTCCTCGATTTCGGAGGCGTCGAAGCGCTCGAAGAACGCCAGGAGCGGGAAAAAGCTGCGCCACGCCGGCGGCGGCGAGCTGCGCGGTGAGTCCCGCAGCGGGTCGCCCGCGGGCGCTGCGCCACGCCACGGCCGGTCCTCCTCGGCCGGGTGCTCGCGCACCCGCGCATTGAGCGCGCGCAGTTTCTCGGCGAGCACTCGGGTGATGCCGCGCTGCGTCTCGAGCGCCGCCGGATCGCGGCTCGCCACGAAAGCGCGGAAATCGTCGCGCGCGACGAACCAGCCCTCGACCGCGCTGCGCGCGACGACTGACGCCGAGCAGACACCGCGCTCGATCAGCGCCATCTCGCCGAACATGTCGCCCTCGCCGAGCTCGGCGACGGTCAGCATGCCGCCGCCGGGCAGCGCGACCTGCGCCTCGACCTCGCCCGTGCGGATCAGGAATGCGCCGCGCGAGGTCTCGCCCTGGCGCACCAGCCTGGCGCCCCCGGGAAACGACACGGCGCGGGCGATCGAAACAAGCTTGTCCTGAAATAAAGCCACGCCGGGCGAGTGTACACTCGCCCGCAACCCATGAGCCCGCCGATCGACGCGAACCGGCTGCTCGCCGTCGTCGCCGAAGTGGCGCGCGAAGCCCGTCCGCACTTCGAGGCCTACGTCGCGCTCGACAGCTCGCTCGAGCGCGAGCTGGGGCTCGACAGCCTGGCGCGCGTCGAGCTGGTGCTGCGCCTTGAGCGCGAGTTCGCCGCGAGCCTGCCCGAGCAGGCGCTCGCCTCGAGCGAGACGCCGCGCGATCTGCTGCGCTTTCTTCTGGCCGGCGCCGGCGAGGCGCCGAAGGCCGCGGACCGCACGGTCGCGAGTCTGGTGCAGGCCGAAGGCGTGCGCCCTCCCGATTCGGCGCAAACGCTCACCGAGGCGCTTGAATATCACGCGCAGCGCCAGCCCGAGCGGCTGACGGTCCATCTCTATGAGGAAGGCGCTGAGAAGAGCCTCACCTACCGCGCGCTGTGGGACGGAGCGCTGCTTTATGGCGCGCGCCTCGCCGAGGCCGGCGTCACTCCGGGGCAGACCGTCGCGATCATGCTGCCGACTTGCCGCGAATACCTGTTCTGCTTTTACGGCGTGCTGCTCGCCGGCGGCATCCCGGTGCCGCTCTATCCGCCGGCGCGCCTGGCGACGATCGAAGACCACATGACGCGCCATATCGGCATCCTGAAGAGCGCGGGCGCCTCGGTGATGGTCACCATTTCGGAGGCGAAAGCGCTCGCTTGGCTGCTGCGCGCGCAGGTCGAGTCGCTGCGCGCGGTCATGGTGCCCGCCGACTTTTCGGGGTCCGCCGCGGAGTTTACGCCCGTGCGCGGCGCGGGCGGTCAAATTGGTTTCCTGCAGTACACCTCGGGCAGCACCGGCAGCCCGAAAGGCGTGGTGCTGAGCCACGCGAACCTCCTCGCGAACGTGAGGGCCATGGGCAAGGCGGCGCGCGCCACCACCGAAGACGTGTTCGTGAGCTGGCTGCCGCTTTACCACGACATGGGCCTCATCGGCGGGTGCTTCGCGACGATGTATCTCGGCTTCCCGGTCGTGCTGATGTCGCCGCTCGCCTTCCTGTCGCGGCCGAGCCAATGGCTGCGCGCCATCCATCGCCACCGTGGCACCATTTCGGGCGGCCCCAACTTCTCCTACGAGCTGTGCCTGCGGCGCATTCCCGAGGAGGAGCTCGAGGCGCTCGACCTCGCATCGTGGCGCTTCGCGTTCAACGGCGCCGAGCCGGTGAGCGCCGATACCATCACCGCCTTCGAACAGCGCTTCGCGAAGTACGGCCTGCGCAAGAACGTCGTGTCGCCGGTGTACGGGCTCGCCGAAGCCTCGGTCGGGCTTGCCTTCACACCGCCGGGGGAGCCGTGGCAGGTCGACCTCATCGATCGCGACTGGCTCTCGCGCAGCGGCGAAGCAGCGCTGGCGCGGCCGAACGATCGCTCGCCGCTCAAGGTGGTCAGCTGCGGCAGCGCAATCCCTGACCATGACCTGCGCGTGGTCGACGCCGCGGGCCTCGAGCTTCCCGACCGCAGCGAAGGACGGCTGCAATTCCGCGGGCCGTCCTCGACCACCGGCTACTACCGCAACCCGGAGGCGACCAGGGAGCTGTTCGACGGTGAATGGGTGAACACCGGCGATCGCGCCTACCTCTCGGAAGGCAATCTCTATCTGACCGGGCGGGAAAAAGACGTCATCATCCGCGGCGGCCGCAACATCAGCCCCTACGAGCTGGAGGAAGCGGTCGGCGATCTCGCGGGGATCCGGAGCGGCTGCGTCGCGATCTTCGGCAGCATGGACGCGGCGAGCGGCACCGAGCGCGTGGTGGTGCTCGCCGAGACGCGCGAGGCCGACCCTTCGCGCCACGCCGCGATCAAGCGCAAGATCAACGAGCTTGCCGTCAGCCTGATCGGCGCGCCGCTCGACGACATCGTGCTCGCCCCGCCGCAGTCCGTGCCGAAGACCTCGAGCGGCAAGATCCGGCGCCTCGCCGCGCGCGATTATTACGAGCGCGGACCCTCGGCGGTGAAACCGCAAGCCGTGTGGTGGCAGTTCGTGCGCCTCGCGATCAGCGGCGTGCTGCCGCAGCTGCGCCGCGGCTGGCGCGCCGCGCGCGGGCTGCTGTTCGCCGCCTACGCGTGGCTGCTCTTCGGCGTGCTGTTCATCGTGATCTTGGCCGCGGCCGCCATTTCACCCGGCAAGCGGACCTGGCAGATCGCGGGGCGCTGCGCGCGGCTTTTTTTCTGGCTTTGCCGCATCCCGCTGGCGGCGCGCGGGCAGGAAAATCTGCCGCCCTCCGGCGCCGTGGTGATTGCGTCGAACCACACCAGCTACCTCGATGGCGCGGTGCTGCTCGCCGTCCTGCCATGGCGCAACAACGCCTTCGTTGCCAAGCGCGAGCTGCGCGAGGGCTTCATCACGCGCACCTTCGTCACGGGGCTGGGCGCGCAGTTCGTCGAGCGCTTCGACGTGCAGAAGAGCGCCGCGCAGGCCGACGAGCTCGCGCAGGCGGCCAGGCGCGGCGTATCGCTAATCGTGTTCCCGGAGGGCACGCTGGTGAGGCACACCGGCCTGATGCCGTTTCGCGCCGGCGCTTTCCTCAGCGCCGCGCAGGCCGGAATCCCGGTCGTGCCGGTTGCCTTGCGCGGCGTGCGCTCGGTGCTGCGCGACGGCACCTGGTATCCGCGCCGCGCGCCAGTTTCCGTCACGATCGGCTCGCCCGTGGCTCCGGAAGGAACTGACTGGAATGCCGCCCTACGGCTACGCGATCAGGTACGCAAACAGATTCTCAAGCACTGCGGTGAACCAGACCTATCGTGACCGTTATTCAGATGCCGGCTATTTGCCGCAACCGCGCAATAATTGTGGGGACTCGCGCCTGACTTGCTTCGTCCGGTCGCAAAAAACCTGAAATTGCTTGGAAAAACGCCGGCGTACCCAAGAGGTCCTCGATCTCTTCGGAAATAAACTTAACAAGCTCTGGCTCACTGTACGCTAAGACTTCGCCCGGAAGCTCCGGCCTTCCATCAACGAGCGTGATGATGTCCTCCATATCATGGCTTCCGATATAGTCACCATGTCCCCGGCCATGAAAGGCTTCGATTTTCGCTGCGACGAACAGCGGCGCAATAATAAGACGAATTTCCGTGCCGCCGGGAAGCCGAATTAGCTTAGCCGACCGTGCCGCTTCCCGATACCAACTGTTAGTGAATCCCAGCACATCTTCGCTAGTGGGCATTACATCGAGTCTTAGCTCACCTATTGTCCATCTGCATATGGGTGCATCGGGCGACGTATCAGGCGAAAAACCCGCTTCCTTAAGATTGCGCCCGAGCACGCGGTAGTCGGAATAAGAGGTGACTTCGGCTATGACATCCACGTCCTTCGTTGGTCGCGTCAATGGCGCAGCTGGATCTGTCAACAGTAGACCTGTAGCACAACCGCCGACGAACACGACCTCCTTGCAGAGAGGACCCATGGCGCGTGCTACAGACTCCACGAGCAGAACATTTGGATCGGCGATGTTCACACCAATCGCTCGCGAAGCAGCGTTGCAGCCAATTCACGCTCCCGAACTGCGCCAGCGCGCAGCGCGTCGAATAGTGCCATGAGCTCATAAAGCACGGGATCTTTGCGAACCGCAAACGCCACGGTGGGGTAAAGAGGGTTCAGGGCTACACCTCGGTTTGGTCCTTCTGAATCTGGCCAAACTGGGGGAAGCTCATTGCTTTGCGCGATGTGGCTGCTCAAAGGGGGTGCAGCGTACCCCGTCACAATTCCTCTGGTAACAGGACCGAAGGTCGCGGGAAACGCATACTTCGCCCCATGAAGCAGGAACTCCTGTAACGCAGCGCTATTCGGTATTGTCTCCTCTCCCCTCGTCGCGGAAATAAGCCTTGCCACCTCGGCCCGCTTGACACAGGCGTGGACCTCGGACGCGGAAAGCCCGAGTTCATCAGATAGTTCCGCGTAGCTGTACTTTCTTCCCTTTCGAGCCACGAGCTTCAGCGCAACAAGAAGGTCTTGCGGCTTTAGCGTTATCTGCCGGTTGTCGGGCCGCGCCATGAGGTATTCGCTATTCGCGAACAGCGAATCTAATCCATATTCTTCTAACCTTCAAGTCCCTCGCCCCTTATCTGGGCTTAAACCGCCAGAGCTCAAGTCTATAATGTTTCATGTATATTAATGTTTTTATTTATATATCAAATAACTAGTGATCTAAAACATTGATATACGCTTTCTATGAAGCATAAGATACGTTATACTCACGTATGTAGAACGTTTACAGGCCTCCAATGGCTATTCCCGGTAGTTTAACGGACCGAAATGAGCATGAAATGGATCAAGCGGTAAGAAAGAAAAGTCCCCGCGCCCCGTCTATCGCTCTGGATGACGCTATTGAACGCGCGTTGAAGGTATATGAGAAAGAACGGCGACACGTAGCTCCTGTTGATGTCTTTGCGCAGGATCTCGGATACAAAAGCGCCAATAATGGAGCGGCGTTGGCGACTCTTGCTTCACTGCGCTATTACGGTCTCTTGGACCGTCCGCGAGAAGGCCATCTAGCTGTTTCGAAGGATGTCGAGAGCTATAAATTTGCACCGAGCGATGAACTTCGTCGCGAGCTTTTGGTGAAGTGGCTCAAGGCCCCGCCAATCTTTTCGGAGTTGCTCGAGAAGTACCAGGACGGTTTGCCGTCCGAAGCCACCATTAGGTACGACCTTATTCAAAGGGGCTTTACCCCTCCGACTGCGGAAGCCTGCATAAATGTCTTTCGTCGGTCCGTCGACTTCACTCGATATTTTGAGCTTGGCGCAAAAGAACAACCGCAAGCACCCCAGATGGAACCAACCACGGTAGACCCGGGGGGTGGCGAGAGTATTGGCTCACTTATTGAGCGTACCGGGCGAGACAGCGATCGAGCCGGGGACATTGCGCCAAAGACGACTCTAATGGACCGCATTCCGGTCAGATTAGCTGGTGGTAGAAGAGCCTGGTTGGAGATTCCAACCCCGTTTTACGGAAGCGATAAGGACAGATTAAAAGCGCAGATAGACCTGCTTCTCACGGACGACGAATCGGCCGGGGAGAAGTAGGCGGAAAAGGCGAAGACTCTCCAGCCCGGCCGCGGAGCCCCGCGCAGATCGCAGCAATGCATTTCTAGGCTACTTCAGGATTCTCAGCAGGTTGTAATGCGAGTCGGTGAAGGTCGGCAGGTCGTGCCGGTCCTCGATCGGCTCAGCCGCCTCGGCGATGCGCGGCCAGGCGAGCAGCGCCTTGTTGCGCGTGACGATGATCTGGTCGGTCGAGGAGTACCAGTATTGCGGACCTTCGTCGGCGTCAGGCACATCGGCGACGTTGACGGCTTCCAGGCCGAACTCGCCTGCAAGGCGCTTCACCACCGGCAGCAGGTTGATGAAGCGGTTGGTCGCCTGGAACACGATCACGCCGCCGGGCTTGATGTGCTTGAGGTAAAGGGCCATCGCCTCGCGCGTCACCAGGTGCATCGGGATCGAGTCGCCTGAGAACGCGTCGATCCCGAGCACGTCGTAGTTGCGCGGCGGCTCGCGCTCGAGCGACAGCCGCCCGTCGCCCATGACCAGCTCGGTGCGTGCCGCCGTGTCGGCGAGGAAGGTGAACTCGCGCCGTGCGATGTCGACGACCCGCGGGCTGATCTCGTAGAACACCAGCGCGTCGCCTGGCCGCATCCAGGCGGCGACCACGCCGGCCCCCAGGCCGAGGATGCCTACCGAGAGCGGCTGCTTTCGCCTCATCTCGCGAAGCGACTGGAACACGCGTCCGTAGCCCGAGGTCGGGCTGAAATAATCGGCCGGCGTGTTGCGGAACGAGTCGCCGAGGAGCTGCCCGCCGTGCATGATCGGGCCATGGTATATCGAGCGGTAGGGGATCGGCCTGTCGTGGTCCACCGTACGCACCACGCCGTAGAAGTCGCGCTCCATCACCCGCACGCCTGCGCTGTAGTCGTGCGCGCCCCGCGCCACGAGGAGCGCAACGCCGATCGTGACCGCCACGCCGCCCCAGACAAAGATTTTTCTCAAGCGAGACGTCATCAGCAAGGCGAGCGCAATCAGCGCGATCCCGAGCTCAAAATAGCCGGGCAGCGCGAGCGGCGCGATGATCGCGACGAGCACGGCGCCGATGGCGCCGCCGAGCGAAATCATCAGGTAATAGCGCGTGAGGTGCAGGGGATCGGGCTTGAGCCGCGCCAGCTCGCCATGGCAGAACATGCAGGCGACGAACAGGCCGACCAGGTACAGCGGCACCGCGACGTGGAGATTGAGCGAAGGCACGTAGAACGCCATCGCCGGGAGCAGCGCGACCAGTGCCACGATGAACAGCGGCCGCACGTACCAGCGGGGGTGATCGAACGCGAGGATGAAGCTGGCGAGGTAGAGCGCAAGGGGCAGCACCCACAGGAACGGCACGCTCGCAATGTTCTGCGTGATGTGGTTGGTGACCGCGAGCAGCATCACCGAGCCCATCACGGCGAGCGCGAGCCATTGCAGCTGCGTCGCCACGGCGAGCGGCGCGAAGCGTGCCGCGGCAGGGATTTCGTCGGTCCCGAAGCCGTTCATCGACAGCCGCGCGGTGAGCGCACAGAGGGCAACGAAGCCCGCAAACGCGTAGGACCACGTCCAGCCGAGCTGTTTCAGGTCGAGCGCCGGCTCGAAGACCAGAGGGAACGCGACCAGCGCAAGCAGCGAAGCCAGGTTGGAAAGCGCGAACAGCCGGTAAGGCACGCGGCTGCGGAAGCGGCGCCAGTACCACGCCTGCAGGAGCGGCGTCGTCGTCGACAGCAGGAAGTAAGGAAGGCCGATGGTGGCCAGCAAAAGCAGCAGGATGCGCGCGATCGGCTGCTCGTCGCCGTGCGGTTTCCAGCCGCTCGAGGCGAGGATCGGCAGGAAAGCGAGCGACAGCGCGAGCAGCGCGACGTGGAGCAGTGCCTGGCGCCGCGCGCCGAGGCGATGGGTGAGGTCGGCGTACGCATAACCGGCGAGCAGCACGCTCTGGAAGAACACGAGGCAGGTCGTCCACACCGCCGCCGAGCCGCCGAACCACGGCAGGATCTGCTTGGCGATGATCGGCTGAACCAGGAACAGCAGAAACGAGGAGAGGAAGATCGTCGCCGCGTACGGCAGCGTCGCGAGCAGCGGGAAACGGATTACTTGAGTATGGATTTTAGGGTCCTCCCCATCTCCGCGGGGTTGCGCGTCACCTTGATGCCGCACTCCTCCATGACGGCGAGCTTTTCCTGTGCAGTGCCCTTGCCGCCCGAGACGATGGCGCCGGCGTGGCCCATGCGCTTTCCGGGCGGCGCGGTCATGCCGGCGATGAAGCCGACGATCGGTTTTTGCATGTTGTCTTTCGCCCAGCGCGCCGCGATCTCCTCGTCCGCGCCGCCGATCTCGCCCACCATGATCACCGCCTCGGTCCGCGGGTCGTCATTGAACATGCGCAGAACATCGACGTGCTTCAGTCCGTTGACAGGATCGCCGCCGATGCCGACGCAGCTCGACTGGCCGAGGCCGACTTCCATCAGCTGCCCGACCGCTTCATAAGTCAGCGTCCCGGAGCGCGACACGACCCCCACCGGCCCCTTCTTGTGGATGTGGCCCGGCATGATGCCGATCTTGATCTCGTCGGGCGTGATCACGCCGGGGCAGTTCGGCCCGACGAGCAGCGTTCTCCTGCCCTGCATGCCGAACTTGGTGCGGATCATGTCGCGCACCGGGATGCCTTCGGTGATGCAGATCACCAGATCCAGGTCCGCGTCCACCGCCTCGTCGATCGCCGCGGCGGCAAACGGCGGTGGAACGTAGATCACGGAGACCGTCGCGCCGGTGGCCTTTTTCGCATCTTTCACCGAACCATAGATCGGAATGCCATCGAAATCCTCGCCCGCCTTCTTGGGATTGACCCCGGCGACATAGCAGTTCCTGCCGTCGGCATAGTCGCGCCCGGCGCGCGTGTGGAACTGGCCGGTCTTGCCGGTGATGCCTTGGGTCATCACCCGCGTGCTCTTGTTGACCAGAATGCTCATTTCTTCGCTTTCGCGGCCGCGACCACTTTCTGCGCTGCGTCTGCCATGTTCTTGGCGGAAATGATCGGCAGGCCCGAGTCGGCGAGGATCTTCTTCCCGAGCTCGACGTTGGTGCCCTCCAGCCGCACCACCAGCGGCACGCGCAGGCTCACAGCCTTGGACGCCTCGACCAGCGCGGTGGCGATGACATCGCAGCGCATGATGCCGCCGAAGATATTCACCAGGATCGCCTTCAGCGACGCGTTGCGCAGCATGATCTTGAACGCCTCGGTCACCTTCTCGGTGGTGGCGCCGCCGCCGACGTCGAGGAAGTTCGCCGGGCTGCCGCCGTAGACCTTGATGATGTCCATCGTCGCCATGGCGAGGCCGGCGCCGTTCACCAGGCAGCCGATGTCGCCGTCGAGCTGGATGTAATTGAGCTCGTGCCTGGAGGCCTCGACTTCGGCCGGATCCTCCTCGTCCAGGTCGCGCAGCGCCACGATCTCGGGGTGGCGGAAGAGCGCGTTGTCGTCGAAGTTGAACTTGGCATCGAGCGCCACCACGCGGTGCTCGCCGGTGAGAATCAGCGGGTTGATCTCGGCGAGCGAGGCGTCGGTCGCGTCGAAGCACTTGTACAGCGCCTTGAACAGCGCACGGCCTTGCGCTCGCGCGCGATCCGCAATGCCGATGCTCGCGGCGATTTCGTCGGCGTCGACGTCGTTCAGGCCCTGCGCCGGGTCGATGAACAGCTTGTGGATCTTCTCAGGCGTGCTCGCCGCGACCTGCTCGATGTCCATGCCGCCCTCGGAAGAGGCCATCAGCACGACCTTCTGCGCGCCGCGGTCGACCACCATGCCGACGTAGAGCTCCTTCTTGATGTCGGCGCCTTCCTCGATGAGCAGCCGCCGCACTTTCTGCCCCGCCGGACCGGTCTGATGGGTAACGAGCTGCATGCCGAGCATTTTTGAGGAGAGCTCTCTTACCTCATCGAGGGACTTGGCGAGTTTCACGCCGCCACCCTTGCCTCGACCGCCGGCGTGGATCTGCGCCTTCACCACCCAGACCTTGCCGCCGAGCTTTTTCGCCGCTTCCAGCGCCTCATCGGCCGAGAACGCCGGGAAGCCGCGCGGCGTCGGCACGCCGTACTCGCGCAACACTTCCTTGCCCTGGTACTCGTGGATCTTCAAGCCGCCTTGCCGCGATACCATTTCGGGTACCACTTCTTCACCGTGTCGGTGCTCGTCTCGAGCGCGTGGCACTGGTCGAGCTGGAAGGGCTTGCGGCCGTCATCGCGCTCTTCCTTCATCTCGCCGGCGAAGGTCTGGATCGCCGCGGTCGGCATGCCGGATAGCATCTCAGTGAGATGCGTGCAGCCGTTCGTGCCGCCGAGAATTTCCCTGGCTTTTCTTCGAAAATCCTTTGCCAGGTTCAGGCCGATGAGCTTGCGGTAAGCGGGCACGATGGTTTCGCAGCCGCCCGGATACGGCAGAGCGTCCATCGAAGCCGCCGCCTCCAGGATCGTGAGGTTGCGGTCGATGGTGAGGCGCAGCCACATCTCGTGGATCGGCTGACCCGCGCGCCGCACGCCGGTCTTCAGGTGGTAATCGTGGTTCTTGATGTCGCTCAGATGCGCTTCGATGTCCCACAATCCGTCGGCGCGCTTGTAAC
>Ga0209577_10005720_pt1 | contig 11573 bp, 10 predicted proteins | sample GraSoiAngelo_109_FD_185874 | JGI IMG/M metagenome (GOLD analysis project Ga0209577, IMG submission 185874) | Grasslands soil microbial communities from the Angelo Coastal Reserve, California, USA - 14_0903_12_20cm (SPAdes) (version 2) | ecosystem: Environmental > Terrestrial > Soil > Grasslands... | reverse complement strand
TCTGCGAGGCGACGACGTGCGCGACCTCCAAGACCGGCTGGCGACACTCGGGCTCAACTCCGGCCGCATCGACGGAATCTTCGGCCCCCAAACCGAAACGGCGGTTCGCGAGTTTCAACGCAACTATGGGCTTCCGCCGGACGGCATCATCGCCGTGCAATCCGTGCGCGCGCTAACCGGGTTGCCGCGCATGGCGAGCGACCTTCCCATCGGTGTGCTACGTGAGCGCGAAGCGCTGCGACGACGGACCGCGACGGGAATCGCGGGACTCCGCCTCGTGGTCGATCCCGGCCACGGGGGCGACGACCCCGGATTCGTGGGCCCAGGAGGCGCGCGCGAGGACGACGTGTGCTTCGCGATTGCGATCGCGCTCGAAGCGGCGCTAACGGCGTCGGGAACGCAGGTCTTCCTCACGCGCCGGGCCGGCGATGGACCGGCAGACGCGGAGCGAGCGACGCTCGCGAACACGCTCGAAGCCGATCTGTTCCTCGCGTTGCACGCGGGCGGCGCCGAGCCGAGCGCGCGCGGCGCGGCCGCGTTCTACTTCGGTCACGAGCGCTTCCACTCCGAGACCGGGCTGCGGGTCGCCGAGATGCTGCTCGAGCACGTGTGCACGCTCGGTTTCATCGACGGTCGCGCGCACGCCAAGACGTTCCCCGTGCTTCGCGAGACGCGGATGCCGGCAGTGATGCTGGAAGCCGGATACATCACAAACCCGGACGAGGAGCAGTTGCTCGTCGATCCGGGGTTCCAGCAACAGCTGGCTGCGGCGATCGCCGAGGGTCTTCGGCGTTTCGCGCGCGAGCCCGCCGGCGTCTAGCGGAGGGCCGTTCTAGCGGGCCGGCGCCTTCCCCACCGCGGGCTCATTGTTAAACAGGTTGTCCAGAAACGCCTCGACCGCAGCTTCCACGTTCTTGCTCGCCTTCGCGAGCGAGCCTAGATCGATGCGATACAGGGGGAAACGCGGGTGCTCGCGTTTCACGCGGAAGCCGATCGATTCGAGGAACGACGCCGGCACGATGCACGCTTCGTGCTGCCATCCTCTGTCGCCGTAGCATTCGACCGCGCGCTTCCCGCGCGCCTTGGCTTCCTTCAGCACCGCGTGAACAAGCGCCTTGCCGACGCCGCGCCCAGTCGCGTCGGGAAGGATGCGCAGCATCGCGAGGAACAGTGCGTCGCGCGAGATGCGGAGCGGGAAGACGTCGGCGCCGCGGAACGCGTCTTGCGGTCCGCACAAAGCGAACCCGACCGGGCGTCCGTCGACGTACACGACCTTGCCCGCCGACCCGTGAACGAGCGACACCTCGGAGACCCACGCCTCCTTCTCGAAGTCGGCGTCGTGCGCGCCCAGCGTCAGCGCCCGATCGGCCGGCGCGTACTCCCAGAAAACACACCCTCGGCACGGGCGCGGAACGTCGTCGAGGGTCGTGTTGGTCAGGTCGCGGATCTGCCGCGCCATCCCCGACCTTCCTTCGCCGGTCCTCGCTGCGCTCGATCGCGGCGCGCGAAGACGACGGCGATGAGCCCCAGCACCGCGCCGAGCATCGTTGCGATCAGCGCGCGCCTTCCTTCGCCGCCGGGGTTCATCCCCCCAACGCCTTGCGGATCCCCCTCGTCGCTTGCCGGATGCGATGTTCGTTCTCGACGAGTGCGAACCGCACGAAGCGATCACCTGCTCGGCCGAAGCCGACCCCCGGTGACACCGCGACCTTGCCTTCCTTCAACAAGAACTTGGCGAACTCGAGCGAGCCGTCGGTGCGGTGTTCCTCCGGGATCTCCGCCCAGACGAACATCGTCGCCTTCGGCGAGGGAACGTTCCACCCCGCGCGCGCCAGGCCCTCGATCAGGGTGTCGCGGCGCGCGCGATAGGTGTCGCGGAACACTTTTGTCTCTTCCTCGCACTCATTGAGCGCGATGATTGCCGCGATCTGGATCGGCTGGAAAACGCCGTAATCCAGGTAGCTCTTCAGGCGCGTCAGCGCGGCGACCATCTCGGGGTTCCCGACGACGAACGCGATCCTCCATCCCGCCATCGAGAACGACTTCGACATCGAGAAGATCTCGACGCCGACGTCCTTCGCCCCGGGTACTTGAAGAAGGCTGGGAGCCTGATACTCGTCGAACGTCAGGTCCGCGTACGCGAAATCGTGGATCACGAGCATCTCGTGCTCTTTCGCGAAGGCGACCAGCTGCTCGAAGAACGAGAGGTCGACACAGGTCGTTGTGGGATTGTGCGGGAAGCTCGTGATGATGAGGCGCGGGCGCGGCCAGGTTCCTTCGTATGCGTCTTTCATGTTCTCGAAGAAGTCCTGATCCGGTCCGAGCGGAATCGAGCGTACATCCGCGCCGGCGAGCGCCACAGAGAACGTATGGATCGGGTAGGTCGGCTCGGGCACGAGACACGTATCGCCCGGCGCGACGAGCGTCCAGGCCATGTGGCTGATCGCTTCCTTCGCGCCCATCGTGCTCATCGCTTCGGTTTCCGCGTCGAGCATCACGTTGTACCGCCGGTCGTACCAGTCGACGATCGCCTTACGCAGCTTGGGGATCCCGCGGCTCGTCGAGTAGCGGTGGTTCCGCGGGTTCTCGGCCGCTTCCGTCAGCTTGTCGACGATGTGCGACGGCGTCGCGAGATCGGGGTTGCCCATACCGAGGTCGATGATGTCCTCGCCGGCCCGGCGCGCGCTCGCCTTGAGATCGTTGACGACGTTGAAGACGTACGGCGGGAGGCGATCGATGCGGCGGAATTCCACTAGTGTCCGTTCCCTCCGATGAGTCGCACGATGCGGTCGAGGTCTTCGAAGTCGGCGAACTCGATCGAGATCCGCCCGCGGCGGCGGCCCGGCTCGACGACGACGCGCGTTCCCAGGATATCGGACAGCAGCATCTCCGCTTCCAAAATCCCGGCCGACCGCTCCTTCTTCGGATCACGCCGAGCAGCCGCGCGCTCGCGCAACGGTTCGCCCGTCCCGGCCATCGACCGGACAAGCTCTTCGGTCTGCCGAACGCTCAAGCCGTCCGCCACGACGCGCGCGGCCGCGCGCGATTGCGCCGCGTGATCGGCGAGCGCCGCGATCGCACGCCCGTGCGCGGCGCTGAACGTTCCCGCCGCGATGCGCTGCTGAACGTCGGGCGACAGCTGCAACAGGCGGAGCGAGTTCGTCACGGCCGCGCGACTCTTCCCCACGCGATCGGCGATCTCCTCGTGCGTCGCGCCGAAGTCGTCGACGAGCTGACGGAAGGCCGCAGCCTCTTCCAGGGGGTTCAGGTCGACGCGTTGCAGGTTCTCGATCAACGCGTCGCGCAGCATCTGATCGTCGCCGGTCTCACGGATGATCGCGGGGACGCGAGTGAGGCCGGCGAGACGACACGCACGCCACCGGCGCTCCCCTGCCACGAGCTCGTAGCCTCCGTCGACCGGGCGCACGACGACCGGCTGGAGCAAACCGACGGACCTGATGGATGCGGCGAGTTCCCCGAGTGCATCGTCGTCGATCGCAGTACGCGGCTGGCGGGCGTTTGGTCTGATCTCATCGATCGCGACGTCGCGCAGCTGCGGGCCGCCGGCGATGACGACTTCGTGCGGCAACAGCGCCGATAAACCTCGACCCAACCCGCCCTTGAGCTCGGTCATCTGCTCTCCCCTTCTGTCGTTGGTTGCGCCTGCGGGCGCGTGCGCGGCCACCGCGCGCGCGCTTCGGCGGCGAGCTCTCGGTACGAGGTTGCCGCGCGCGAGCTCGGGTCGTACCGGATGATCGGTTTCCCGAAGCCGGGCGCTTCGGAGAGGCGAACGCTCCGCGGGATGATCGAGTGGAACACTGCATCACCGAAATGACGGCGCACCTCCGCGACGACTTGCTCGGCGAGCTTCGTGCGCGCGTCGAACATCGTCAGCACTACGCCACCGACGCGAAGCGATGGATTGAGGCCGTCGCGCACGAGATCCAACGTCCTGATGAGCTGCCCCAGCCCTTCCAGCGCGTAGTACTCGCACTGGATCGGAACGACGACTTCGTCGCACGCCGCCAAGGCGTTGACCGTCAGCAGCCCGAGTGAGGGCGGCGAGTCGATCAGAACGAAGTCGTACTCGCCGCGCAACCCGGCGAGGCCTTGGCGGAGCTTGGTCTCGCGGGAGAACGCGCTGACGAGCTCGACCTCGGCGCCGGCGAGATCGATCGTCGACGGCAGAACGTCCAGGCCGGCTACGTCGGTGGCGAGGATCGCCTCGGCGCCGCCGCTACCGCCGAGCAGCTCGTACGTTCCCGCCTTCACCGATCCGCGGTCGATCCCGACGCCGGTGGTGGCGTTGCCTTGCGGGTCGAGGTCCACCAGCAAGACGCGCGCGCCGCCCTCGGCCAGGCACGCTCCCAGGTTCACCGCGGTGGTCGTCTTGCCGACGCCGCCCTTCTGGTTGGTAAGGGCGAGGATGATGCTGCTACCAGTATCTGCCTTAGTTGACGCAGGTAACTCCTGGTTCTCCCCTGCGATGACCTGCGAGGTTGCCTCATCCACGGTGTCCATCACGCTCCCCCACGGGCCTCGGCAATCATAAAGATGCGCCCCGGCGAGTCAACGCCGGCGCGCGCGACGTCCAGGTCGGTCACATCCGGCGGCGCGATGGCTCGATCGCCGACGGCCAGGAGCACCGACCCTTCGGGCTTGACCAGGCTTTTCAGAGCCTCCAGCGCGAGCAACGGCTCCGCCAGCGCGCGCGCGGTCGCGACGTCGAAGACCGGCTCGAGCTCCACGGCGCGCGCGGCGAGGACCTCGGTGTTCTTCAAACCGAGCTGGTGCAGCTGAAGCTCTAGGAATCCGGCCCTTCGCTTCTGCGGCTCGACGAGCGTGAAGCGCGCCTCGGGGAAGCAGCACGCGAGGACCAGGCCGGGAAAGCCGGCACCCGAGCCGACGTCGACCCACGCATCCTCGGGCATCGGTCGCTTGACCAGGGCGAAGAGCAATGAGTCCGCGGTATGTCGGCTCACGATCGCGTCGATCGTGCGCTCCGATACGAGCCCCAGGCGGTCCGCGTCGGTCGCGACCGCCGCCGCGTGCGCGAGCAGCATCGACAGCAGGTTCTGCGGCAGGTAGAGCTCGCGGAGGAGCGCCGAGAGGGCAGCGATGCTTCCATCGAGCAGCGTCCTCGGGCGATTTCCATCCATGTTCCCCGCGGAACATGCTAAACGAGGCCGGAAGCAAGGGGTTGGAGGCGCGTTGTTTCACGAGAAACAACGCGTGGGCCGGTTCAGACTGGGTAGATGACCACTTTCCGGTCGGGTTCGTCGCCTTCGCTCGCCGTTCGCACGCCCTCGAAGTCGGCAAGGGCGGAGTGAACCACTTTCCGCTCGAAGCTGGTCATCGGCTCGAGCTCCAGCGGTCGTCGCGACTTCAGGACCCGGGCCGCGGCTGCGCGCGCGTGTCGCTCCACGATCGATCGCTGCCGGTCGCGGTACCCCTCGATGTCCAGGACCAGCCGTGCGCGAGATGCCGTCTGGTGCTGGACCGCCGCGCGCGTGAGCTCTTGGAGCGCCTCCAGCGTCGAGCCGTGACGCCCGATCAGGATGCCCATATCCGGCCCGGCGATCCGGACCTCGATCGTGTCCTCGGTGATGTCGGCTTCTGCTTCCCCGTCCATGTCCAGCACGTCGAGCAGCCCGTGGATGAAGTCCTCGGCCGCATCCGCCTGGTCGTCGAGGAGGTCCTCGTCCGGTTCGGCGCTTTCAGGCTGCTCGCCGTCCGACGGGACCTGGTCCTGGTCGCTCACCTGCGCTTCTTCCTCTTCTTGCGCTTGCGGCTGCCCTGCGGCCGGGCCGGCGGAACCGGGGGAGTGAGGGTGGCCGACGGCGTTTCGGGGGCGACCTTCTTGGCCGGCGCCTCGATGTCTTTCGGCTTAGGCTTCGCGCCCGGCGGACTACCCTTTGCGTCCTGGCTCCGGTAGACGAGGTACTGCTGGCCGATCGTCCATAGGTTCGTGGCGAGGAAGTACAGGTTGAGGCCGGCAGGGAAGTTGAGCGAGATCAGCCCGAAGAACAGGGGCATGACCCGGGTCATCATCTGCTGCTGCTGCGGCAGCGTCTGCCCGGTCGCGAGCACCCGCTGGTTCATCTGTCGGCTCTGGTAGTAGGTCGAGCCGATGACCAGGGCGATCAGCAGGTAGTAGGGGACCGAGTGCGCCCCGCCGCCGTCACCGGTCTTGCGCGTGCACTCCTTGATGCGATCCTTGGATGCGGCCTGCGGCGCTGTGCACGCCAGATGCATCCCGATGAAGCCGGCTTGGTCCTGGGTCACCGCCTTGAACAGCTTCCCGCTCTTCGGTAGGTGCCCTGTGCCAAGAGCCGAGAAGCAGTGGAAGCTCACGATCTGCCCGTTCGAGGCTTTGAGGACGACCGGCTGGCATCGCGTTATCCACGGCGCGGACGGAACGGAAAGCGACTGCGTCGGGTACTTGTGGGCGTCGACGAAGTTCGCGATCTCGAACGTCTTGTGCTCCACCTGGTTCCCCGTCTTCACCGGGCAGTCGATCTCCGCCGGGTTCGCGCCGTTGACCGATGGCGTTTGTACCGGCAGGCAGACGATCGAACGAAGGTTGGCGTCCCCGAAGGTGGCCTTGGGGTCCGAGGGGATCGCGGCGCCGCCCGGCAGGGTCGCCATCAGCGGCAAGACCACGATGGAGGTGCGGAGCACCGAATACAAGGCGATGAAGGCCGGCATCTGCGCGAGGAGGGGCAGGCAGCCGCCGGCCGGGTTGACCCCATGTTCCTTGAACAGGGCCATGATCTCCTGGTTCATCTGCTGGCGGAGCTTCATCAGCTCTTGTCGGTCTTGCACCTTCGCCTGGAGCTGCTTGTACTTCTGCTGGATCTTCTTCTGCTGGGGCGCCAGCGTTTGCATGGCCGTCATCGAGCGGATCTGTTTCAGGGTCAAGGGGATCAACACCGCTCGCACCGCTACCGTGAGCAAGATGATCGCAACCCCATACGAGGGGATCGCGGTGTAGATCGCGTTCAGGGCGACGCCGAGGGCGTGCTGGATCGCGCCGAAGAACTCAGCCATCGAGCTTCACCAGGCGGCGGAGCAAGTGCGCGTGATGCGGGACCGGATCGAAGCCGCCATCGGACCACGGCGCGCACCGGAGCAAGCGCCAGGCGGTCTGGAACCCACCAACGAGCAGGCCGTTCGTTCGTAGCGCCTCGACCGCGTACTCGGAGCAGGACGGATAGAACCGGCACCGAGAAGGCAAATATTTGCCTAAGGTTAGTTGATACCCCCGGACGAGCAGGGCCGCGAGACGCCCTAGCACGATACGCCCGCCCGTTCGAGGGCAGCGTCGAGCGCCGAGCGAACGTCGGCGAGCGAGCTCCCGGCGATCGCCGGCTTGCCGACGAGTACGACGTCGGTTCCGGGCTTGATGCACGTCGCGCGCACCGCCTCACGCAAGAGACGGCGCGCGCGGTTGCGTTTCACGGCGTTGCCGACGCTCGTTCCGACCGCGAACCCGACGCGAGCGGCGCGCGCAGGATCGGCCGGCAGAGCGACGCAAGTGATCAGCGCGCTCGAGCCGCGAGACCCCGAGCGGAGGATGCGCGCGAAGTCTCGCGAGGAGGTCAATCGGAGCGTCCGCGGCATCCCGAGTGCGGGGCCGCCGCTAGACGGTGAGCCGCGCGCGCCCTTTCCGGCGCCGCCGGGACAGCACGGCGCGACCGGCGCGGGTGCGCATACGTGCACGGAATCCGTGCACGCGCTTCCGGCGACGGGAGTGGGGTTGATACGTGCGCTTCATGGCTGTCTGGGTCGTGGCAGTGTAGGCGGCGGCGCAGAAGAGCGTCAAACACGTCTGGGGAATCCACCCCGTGCATCGATTCCTGCAGGTCATCCCTGTGGAAACGTGAATTCCCTTTCTTGTATCCACAGGGTGCGCTGCTTATACTCGCGCCTCGCTGGAACGCCGGTGATGCGTCGGTAGCACCTTCCCGCTTCGCCTTCCTCTCCGCCGCGTGGCGGTCGTTCTTCGGCTTGCGATGACTTTGAACGGCACCGACCGGAACGGCGACGACCCGAACGGTTCGTCCACACCTGTGGACGAAGCCTGTGGATTGCAGGCTGAGGCCGCCGGGCAGACGCGCGGGGAAGGGTGATCAACATGGTCGACGAAGCGCAGGAGCTGTGGGGACGCACGCTCGCAACCGTTCGCGAGCGCATCATGCCGGGCGCGCGCGCGTGGGTGGACAGCACGCGGCCGGTCCGTTTCCACGACGACACGATCGAGCTGGCCGCGCCGTCTGCCTTCGCGAAGGAGTGGCTCGAGAACCGGTACGCGCACACGATCACCGAGGCGCTGCGTGAAACGGCCGGACGGGAGGTGCGCCTGAAGGTCACCGTCGACCGGATGCCGCTCGAAGACATCGTGGCCGATATCGAGCAGCCCGACACGACGCCGGCGCCCCAACAGCCGGCGGCCGCACCGGCACTCAACCCGCGCTACCTGTTCGAAACGTTCGTCACGGGACCGTCGAACCGTTTCGCGCACGCCGCGGCGCAAGCCGTCGCCGAGCAGCCGGCGCGTAGTTACAACCCCCTTTTCATCTACGGCGGCGCCGGCTTGGGGAAGACGCACCTGCTGCACGCGATCGGGCACGAGGTGCACCGGCTCTACCCGCACGCGACCATCCGCTACGTGTCCAGCGAGCAATTCATGAACGAGTTCATCCTGGGTGTGCGCGAAGAGAAGATGCCGATCTTCCGCCGGCGCTACCGCGAAGCCGACGTTCTGCTCGTCGACGACATCCAGTTCCTTTCCCGTGGCGAGCAAACGCAAGAAGAGTTCTTCCACACGTTCAACGCCTTGCACAACGACGGCCGGCAGATCGTGATCTCGTCCGACCGCGCGCCGGCAGAGATCCCGACGCTCGAAGACCGATTGCGCACTCGCTTCGAGTGGGGACTGATCACCGACGTCCAACCACCCGACCTCGAAACGCGCGTTGCCATCTTGCAGAAGAAGGCCGAGGCGGAGGGCCTGCGCGTTTCCAACGACGTCCTGGCGTTCATCGCGACGCGGGTGCAGAACAACATCCGAGAGCTGGAAGGACGCTTGATCCGGGTCGTTTCGTACGCGTCGTTGTCCAACCTGCCGGTGACGCTGGAGCTCGCGCAGGAAGTCCTGCGGCCGCTCCTCCCTCGCGACGGATCCGATGAGATCCCGGCGGACGTCATCATCGCGGAATGCGCCGCGTACTTCAGCATCGCGCGCGACGAGCTTCTGGGACCCGGGCGTTCACGGCCGCTCGTCGCCGCGCGCCAGGTCGCGATGTACCTCTGCCGCGAGCTCACCCCGCTGTCGCTTCCCAAGATCGGAGACGCGTTCGGAGGCCGTGACCACACCACCGTGATGCATGCCGATTCGAAGATCCGAACTCTGATGGGAGAGCGGCGTCAGGTTTATTCACAGGTCCAAGAGCTGACGGAGCGTATCCGCAACAAGGCGGGATCGGGACTGTGATGCGCACCCTTCATACACATGTTGCACGGATGTATTTCCGCCGCTCGGACGCGGTATTAACAGTGTCCCCAGGCCCTACTACGATTACGACTATTGAAATGATCTTTAAAAGCATGCAAGACCGTCCTGTGGAGGTGGCGTGATGAGGATCAGCGTCGAGCGCGAACGGTTCGCGGACACGATCGGGTGGGTCCTTCGATCGGTGAGCTCCCGGGCGACGCTGCCTGCGCTCGGCGGCGTGTTGTTCGACGCGAACGGGCCGCAGCTTCGTCTCGCCGGCACCGATCTCGAGCTGGCCGGCGAGGCGACGATCGACGCGAAGATCGACGAGAAGGGTTCGGTCGTCCTGCCGGGACGCGTGCTCGGTGAGATCGCCCGCAGCTTGCCAGAAGGCGCGGTGCGCATCGAGTCCTCCGGCGGGCAAGCGAAGCTAACCTGCGGGGCCGCCGAGTTCACGTTGCGCGCGCTCGCGCTCGAGGACTTCCCGAACCTTGCTGCGCCGGAAGGCGCACCGTCGGGGACGCTCGACGCGTCGGTTTTCGCGGTTGCGGTGGGCCAGGTCACGCGCGCGGCGTCGCACGACGAAGCGCGCCCCGTCCTCACCGGAACGCTCGTCGACGCGACGGGAGACAAGATCACGCTCGTGTCGACCGACAGCTACCGCCTCGCCGTGCGCGAGATCCCGTGGGCCGGACCGTCGACGGCGATCAAGCGGGTCATCCCTGCGCGCGCGCTGTCCGAAGCTGCGCGCGCGTCCGACGGCGACGGCAAGATCGAGATCACACTCGGGGAGTCGCAAGCGTCGTTCGCGGTTGCCGGCCGGCGGTTGACGACGCGCCTCATCGAGGGCGAGTTCCCGAACTGGAACCAGCTGATTCCGGCAGAGCTTCCGAATCAGCTGCGGCTGGAGCGCGAGAGCTTCGCGGAGGCTGTGCGTCGCGTCGGGATCCTCGCGCAGTCGGGCGCGCCCGTGCGGATCGATCTCGGGGCGGACGGAGCGAAGCTCGGCGCGGGATCGCAGGATCTCGGAGAGGCGACCGAACAGGTCGACGGCAAGTTCGAGGGCGAGCCGCTCACCGTCGCGTTCAATCCGGCGTACCTGCTCGACGGGATCAATGCGGTCGAGGGAACCGAAGTCACGCTGTCGACGCGCGACGGCCTCAAGCCGGCCGTGTTGCGCGCGCCCGAAGACGCGAGCGGGTTCCTCTACCTGGTGATGCCGGTTCGCATCTAGCGCACATGCGGCTCGCCACGATCGAGCTGGTGACGTTCCGCTCGTGGAAGTCGTTGACGGTGCCTTTTGACGACCGTGTCACCGCCCTGATCGGTCCGAACGGGTCGGGGAAGACATCGATCCTCGAAGGCGCCTGGTACGCGTCGTCGCTCGGTTCGCACCGCACATCCACCGATGCCGCGTTGGTGACGCAGGACGAAAGCGCCGCGGTCGTGCGAGCGGAAGTCGAGCGCAACGGCCGGACGGAGCGCATCGAGCTCGAGATCGTGACGAAGGGCAGGGCGCGCGCTCGGCTCGGCGGCGCCCCCGTCGGTCGCCGCCGGGACGTGCTCGGGGTGTTGAAGGCCAGCATCTTCGCGCCGGAACGCATCGCCGTCGTTCGCGAGGATCCGAGCGACCGCCGCCGGTTCGCCGACGAGATATTGATCCAGCTGCATCCCCGGTACCACGGGATCATCCGTGAGTACGAGCGCGCGCTCCGGCAGCGGAACACGCTGCTGCGCGATCACGCTGCGGGGCGCGCGCGCATCGACGGGATCGAGGCCTGGGATGAAGCGTTGATCGCGCCGGGCGCGGAGCTCTCGGCCGGCCGCGCCAAGGCGGTAGCGATGCTGGCGCCGCGCGCGCGCGAGGCCTACCAAGCCGTCGGCGGTGGCTCGGCGTTCGAAGTTGCCTACTCGCCGAACGTCCCCGAGCCGCCGGAACGCGCCGACCCGGAGGCGTGGGCGCAGTCGATGCGCTCGCGGTTAGCCGAACGCCGAAGCGACGAGCTCGTACGCGGCGTCACGCTGGTTGGTCCACACCGGGACGACCTTTCGATCGAGATCGCCGGGATGCCGGCCC
>Ga0209577_10005712_pt1 | contig 11581 bp, 14 predicted proteins | sample GraSoiAngelo_109_FD_185874 | JGI IMG/M metagenome (GOLD analysis project Ga0209577, IMG submission 185874) | Grasslands soil microbial communities from the Angelo Coastal Reserve, California, USA - 14_0903_12_20cm (SPAdes) (version 2) | ecosystem: Environmental > Terrestrial > Soil > Grasslands... | reverse complement strand
GATGCTCTCGTCGCGCGCGGTCCCTTCGACCTGGTGCTTGCTGCGGACGTCCTCTACGAGCGCGCGAACGCGGCGCCGCTGCTCTCGTTGATCCGTCTGCTCGACTCCGACACCTGGATCGCCGATCCCGGGCGTCCGGCTGCGGCCGCTTTCCTCGAGGGCGCGCGCCGCGACTGGTCGGTCGTCACGCGCGAGCGCGAGGGTATGCAGATCCATCGGCTGCGCCGAGCGCAGTCCTGACGGAGCGTTCTTAGGGCAAGGCGTCCGGAGCAGAGGGTGGCAGCGGCGGCAAGTATGGCCGCGGCAGGGGCGTCGGGCCCGGAACGTTCGCCGTCCCGAAGGGAAGCAGCAGCCGTCTCGGATGCTGCTTGAAATCGAAGTCCCGCCGGAGGTCGCCCAGCCCCTGCGCCCTCTCGCGCACGCTCGGGCGCGGGTCCGGTCGCCCGTCAGTACGCGGGTCGAGGCGCTGGCCGCCAAGGAAGTCGTCCTCGATGAACTTCAGGTAGGCGTCGAAGCTCAGCGTCTGGTGGTCGATGTAGCCCCGCCGCGCGTACGGGCTGATCACGAGCCCGGGAACACGGATTCCGTACTGCTGCCCGCCGACCCTCGGCGGCGGCACGTGGTCGTAGAAGCCGCCCCAGTCGTCCCACGCGAGAAAGATCGCGGTGCTCTTCCAGTCGGGCCCCTTCATGATCGCGTCGATCACGCGGGTGACGTGGTTCTGGCCGGAACTGACAGTGCCGAACGGATGCTCGCTGTTGTCGCCACTCGGGATCACCCACGAGACTGCCGGGAGCCGACCGGCGCGAGCATCGTCGAAGAGCTGCGTGTCCGGCACGACGTTTCCGAGCTGGTGGTCGGCGTGGACCGTCTGGAAGTCGGGCAGGGGATTCCAGATCTCCCCGGTGGAGACCGCCTGCGGCTGCGGCGGGCAGATCATCTGCCCGGTCCGGCAGTCCGGCTCGGTACCCAACGCGAGGTAGTAGCGCCAGCTGATGCGATGGCGGTGCAGCAGGTAGGTGATGTCCGTCCATCCGTAGTCGAGTTTCCGCGGCGAGCCCTGCACGTCATCGGCGTCCTTGGGCTGGAGGATCCCGAGGGCTGCGCCCCATCCCTGCTGCGCGAAGGGGTTGGAGCTCATATTGCCATCGCGGTCCGGAAACCCGAGGTCGGTCTTGCAGCTCGCCGGACGCGCGCTATCGGCGCAACGGGCGGACCACGCCGAGACCATGAAGAGGTGCGCGGGCAGACTCCAGGTGTCGGAGGGCTCGAACATGCGGTCCTGGAGCACGAAATGGCGTGCGTAGGACCAGTAGTTCGGGATGTCGGCGCCCGTCTTGTAGCCCATCACGTCTACGCACGAGGGTGAGTTGCCGGCGACGAGGCAACTCGTCTTGTCGGTGTCGAGGTCCTGCGACTGCTCGACGCTCCGGATGAACCCGTCCATGCGCCCGTGGTCGATGTCCATCACGGCACTTTCGTGGTAGTGCGGCCCGCCGGCATTCGTGTCGGCCGGATCGTGGAACGGGCGCTGGCAGTGACCGGTCCGCGGATCGGGCACGCATGTCGTGAACCTTCCACGCACATCCCGCGGCAGCCCGTCGGCATTAGGGAAGGTGCCGAAGTACTGGTCGAAGGAGCGGTTCTCCTGCATGACCATCACGACGTGACGGATCTTGTGGATGGGGTCTCGTCGCGATGCGTCCGCGGCCGCCGCGAGCACGAGCGCGAGCAGAGCGCCGACGGCACAGGTGCCGGCAACTGCACGCGACCGCAGCCCGTCGTGAACGGTCAGGCCTCCCACCGACCCGGATGCTACGGCTCTGCAATCGCGGCCGCGTCGGGCGGCCAGTCAGGCGCGTATCAAGGCAGCGCGGCCCGTACCCGTATTTCGCTCGGGCTTACATGGTTTCTCCTCATCAGTCCTCGATCGTGGCCGGTGCGGAGTACTCCTCGTCGGTGACGTGCTCACCCCACGTGACGGGGTTGCCTTCGTCGTCGACTTCCTGCATGGCGATGTGGGTCATGAACCGGCTGGGGGCGGCGCCGTGCCAGTGGTCTTCGCCAGGCTCGAAGTACACGCGGTCGCCGGGGCGGATGACCTCGGCCGGCCCGCCGCGGCGCTGGCACCGCCCGAGCCCTTCGGTGACGTAGATGGTCTGGCCGTAGGGGTGGGTGTGCCAGGCGGTGCGCGCGCCCGGGGTGAAGTGGACGCTGGCCGCCTGCAGTCGGGATGGCTTTGATGCCGTGGCGACGCTGTCGATGTAGACGGTTCCGGTGAACCAGTCGCTTGGCCCGGTCGCGGTGTCGAGGGAGTTTCTGGTGATCTGCATGTCGTTCTCCTTCGTCGTGGCGGACTTGCCTCAAGGCCCGGCCATGAGTTTGCCCTGCCGAAGTCCCAGCTTCGCGTCGCCTCCCGTCAAGGGGGGCGAAAGGTCGCCGCCCGGCGGTGTGAGCATCCTTACAATGCTTGGAAAGTAAGGAGAATCAGGATGGATACTCGAGCGAAGCTGACGTCTAAGGGTCAGGTGACGATCCCGAAACGCGTCCGCGACGCACTCGAATTGCGCGAGGGAGACGAGCTCCACTTCCGCGTCGAACGCTCGCGGGCAGTCCTAGCGAAGGCGCCGGATCTTCTCAGCCTGGCGGGGGCAGTCGCCGTTTCCCCGGCGAAACGTGGAACGCCGTGGGACGAGGTCCTGCGCCGAGCCCGGCGTGAACGCGCCCGGCAGCGGCACTGACCGCGTTCCTCGATACGAACGTGGTCATTCGCCACCTCACGGGCGACCCGCCCAAGGCGGCGGCGCGGGCGACGGCGTCCCTTGTCTCACGGGAGCGGTTGCTGTGTACCGACGTGGTGCTTGCGGAGTGCGTCTACGTGCTCGAGTCCTTTTACGACGTGGAACGAGTGGAGGTCGCCGAACTGTTGCGTGCGGTGATCGCATTCCCGAGTATCGAGACGGTCGATGCGGCGACTCTCCTGCGCGCCCTGGAGGCATACGAGCTCGAAGGCCTCGACTTCGCCGAGGCTTACCTCGTCGCCCAAGCGGAAGCCACCGGCGTGAGGGAAATCCTCTCGTTCGATCGCTCGATCGACAAGGTCGAAACGATCGTCCGTCGGGAGCCTTGAGCAGCTCTGCCTGCTCCTCGCCAATCGTCGCGGCGACGCGGCACCCTACGCGCGCTTGTCGATCATCAGGCCGGGAGCGCGAGCCCGACGCGCTCGAACTCCTCCGCCATCCTCGCGCCGACGACCTGCAGGGCCGAGGCCGGGCGGATCATCACCTTCAGCTCGGTGATCCGGCCGTCCTCATCGAACGTGAGCTTGTCGATTCCCTCGACCTGCCTGCCATCCACCTCGGTCGCGAACTCGAGGATCGCGACGCGGTCGTTCGGGTCCTCGAGCTGATGCAGGTAACGAAAGTTGTCGCTGTTCGCCAGCACCCGCTCAGCGGCTCCCAGGACCTTCAAGACCTGATCGCGGCCCTCGTACGGCTTGAACAACACAGGACTCCGAAAGATGGCGTCCTCGTGGAAGAGCTCGGGAACCTGGTCGATGTTCCGTTGCTCGACGGCTTGTCGAAAGCGAGAGGAGAGCATGGTGCAAGCCTAAAGCGTCCGAAGCCCGACGCGAATAGCTCGGGGGTTCGCGTACGGTGTGTACGTGAGGATCGCGGTCGCGACCGGCCTCGGTGCCTTGCTGGTCGTGCTCCTGGCGCTGGCCTGCGGTCCGAGTGTTCCCGCGCGCGCCGCGCCGAAGCCGGCTTACCTCGACACCAGCCTGCCCCCGGGGGAGCGCGCCGCGGACCTCATCTCGCGGATGACGTTGCAGGAGAAGGCGGCACAGCTCTCGACCACGAACGCGCCGGCCATCCCGCGCCTCGGTGTGCAGGAGTACGCGTACTGGAGCGAGGCCCTGCACGGTGTCAACGCGTTCTGGGGCGGGGACGCCACCTCGAGCACCGGCGTGGACATCAACGACGTGCATGCGACGAGCTTCCCGACCAATCTCTCTGCGAGCCTGGCGTGGGACCCGGCACTGATGCGCCGCGAGACCACCGCGATCTCCGACGAGGCGCGCGGGTTTCTCGATCCCTCGCTGTTCGGGCGAAATCAGAACAACCTCGGCCCGCAACGGGGCGCCTACGGGAGCCTCTTCTACTTCGCACCCACGGTCAACATCGATCGCGACCCGCGCTGGGGCCGTGTCGACGAAGCGTTCGGGGAGGACCCGTTCCTGACCGGCGCGCTCGGCGAGGCGTGGGTCAACGGGTTCCAGGGCCAGACCGCGAATGGTCGACCCCGCGGGCGCTACCTGAAAGCCGTCACGACGCTCAAGCACTACGCGCTCAACAACGTCGAGGACAACCGGCAGGGGATCTCATCGGACACCGACGAGGGCACGATCCGCGACTACTACACACGCCATTTCCGCCAGATCATCGAGAACGCGCACGCGACTGGGGTGATGTCGTCCTACAACGCGATCAACGGCGTGCCTGCCGTGGCGAACAACCTGACGCTGAACGTGCTGCTGCGCCGGACGTTCGGTTTCACCGGCTACGTCACCTCTGATTGCGGTGCGGTGGGGACGACGTACAGGAGGCCGGACGGAGCTGGTGTCGCGCTCGGCAACGACCCCGCCACGGCCGCGCTCGCCACGAGCGGTCACGACTGGGCGCCACCGGGCTGGTCGACCAACCACGGCGATCAGACGGCGCTATGGAGCAAGAACGGGACCCTGACCTCGGTGTCCGGGCGCGCGGGCGGGGAGGCCTGGTCGCTGCGGACCGGCACGGGGCTGAACTGCGTCGGCTTCAACGGTCAGGTCGGACACCCCGCGTTCTGGGACCCGCTGCGCCCTGTCTTCTCCGACGAGAACCGCCTCCAGTACATCCAGCTGGCGATCACGGCCGGGATCCTCAGCGAGGGCGTCATCGACCGCGAGCTGCTGCCGGAGTTCACGCTTCGCATGCGTACCGGCGAATTTGACCCGCGCAGCAACCAGCCGTACACCCGAATCAACAAGAGGGTCATCCAGAGCCCGGCACACCAGAAGCTCACGCAGACGGTGGCCGACGAGACGCTCACGCTGCTGCAGAACAACCGCCCGCGCGGAGCCCGCAAGCCCCTGTTACCCGTGCGCGCGGCGAAGGTCAAGAACGTGGTCGTGGTCGGCGATCAGGCGAACAAGGTCTTCCTGGGCGACTATTCAGGGGATCCGGACGAGCAGGTGAGTCTCCTCGAGGGCATCAAGCGCGCGCTGCCGCGCGCACAGGTGACCTACGACAGCGGCAACAGCTCCACGACCTCGACCCAGCCGCCGTCGCTTCGACCAGACACGCAGGCGGCGATCCGAAAGGCGGACCTGGTCGTGGTGATGGTCGGGACCGACGCCGGCGTGAACACCGAGGGCTACGACCGCAAGACCCTCGCGCTTCCGGGCAACTACCAGCGGTTGATCAAGCAGGTCGCCGGTATTGGGAATCCCCGCATCGTTCTCGTCGATCAATCAGCAGGCCCGGTGGATCTCACAGCGGTGCGCCGTGACGTCGCCTCGATCCTCTTCAGCGCGGCCAACGGCGAGCGCCAGGGCCGCGCGGCGGCCGACGCGATCCTCGGCAAGGTGAACCCCTCCGGACACCTCAGCTTCACGTGGTATTCCGGCGACGGCCAGCTGCCGCCGAAGAGCGACTACAACCTCACGCCAAGCCGGACGGCCGGGCTCGGCCGGACCTACATGTACTTCACACGCAAACCCACGTACCCCTTCGGGTATGGGGAGAGCTACACGTCCTTCCGCTATTCGCGCGCCCGGGTCAGCCGGCGCCGGATTCCCGCGACGAAGACGCTACGGGTCAGCTTCCGCGTCACGAACACCGGCCACCGGGCCGGAGCAACTGTTGCGCAGCTGTACGCCGCTTCGCCCCGCGTTCACGGGGTCGAGCTAGCGCGCCAGCGCCTCGTCGGCTTCAAGCGCACAAAGGTCCTCAAGCCCGGCAGGAGCCAGGAGATCACGATCGCGGTGGCGCTCATCCCGGCATTACGGGTCTGGAAAGCGCAGCTCGGGCGTGAGGTCGTCTACCCGGGCACGTGGCGTTTCCGGATCGCGCGCTCCTCGAGACGGATCGCGAGCAGCCTGCCCGTGCGCATCACGGGCTCGATCCCGCGCACGATCAACACGGTCTCGCTCGCGCCCCCGCAGCTCACGCTCAAGCCCGGGCAAGAGCTCAACCTGCGTGGCCGCAACCAGTGGCTCGACGGGCTCGCGCCGACGCAGTATCAGAGCAAGGGCGACACCATCATCACCGCCGTCCGCCGCGACGACTCCTTCGTCGACCTGACGAACGCTCCCCTCGGGTTCAGCACTGACCGGCCGAGCGTGCTGCGGGTCGACCGCAACGGCGTCACGACCGCTGTGGCACCGGGCGTGGCGACCGTCACGGTCAAGATCGACGGCGTGACCGCCAGCACCCCCTTCGTCGTCACTGGGGCATAGAAGGCGCTAAACGGGCTCGGGCCCCGACTTCGCCGGCTTCCGGTGCTAGGGAGCTTCGTACTCGTCGTGGCGCCGCAGCCACAACGGCGTGGAGCCGTCCTCGGCACGTCCCTTCGGCGTCCGGTCGAGCAGGCCGTAGTAGGGCATCGCGAGCTCGAGGCCGCGGGCGGTCGTTACGTAGGTCCTGTAGACGGTCCCGTCCGACAGCGCGTACGCGCTCAGGCCCGGGCCTTCCGAGACATAACCCGCGGGGTCCGTCCCGCACATGCGCGCGTACTGCTCGACGGTGGGCGGGATCTCGCCCTCCAGGAATGGCCTCAGCTCCTCCTCTGTGTGCAGGAAGCCGAGGTCGCGGTTGAAGTCGCTGCCGCCGCTCGAGACCCAGTCGATGCCCCAGCCCATCCGCTCCCTGTAGTCGAGGAGCTTCGCGAGCGGCGCGCGGGAGGCGAGCAGCAGAGTGGTGTCCCGGGCCTTCAGGTGGACGACCTGGGGATCGAGCGTGTCCGTGATCGAGGAGCAGACCGGGCAGCCTGCCTCGTAGGGCGGCCCGAACATGAAGTGGTAGACGAGCAGCTGGGAGCGGCCGTCGAAGAGATCGGCGAGGGTCTTCGTGCCGTCCCGGGTCTCGAACCGATAGTCCTTCTCGACCGGGACCCAAGCCAGTTCGCGTCTCTTCCTGGCCAGCTCGTCGCTGCGGCGGGTGAGCTCCTTCTCTTCCTTCAGCAGCTCATCCCGCTCCGCCTGCCACTCCTGCTGCGTGCCGATCCTGTGCTCCGTCATCGATGTGCACCTCCTGTCCGGGTCCGTGGGCCAGGATATATAGTTAGCACAATGGCTAACGATATGTTCAAGGCGCTCGCACACCCGCTCCGGCGCGACATCGTGGAACGGCTCAGCGGCGGGGTAGCAACCGTCGGAGAGGTGACCCGGGACTTCGGCGTCTCCAAACCGACGATCTCACGGCACCTGAAGATGCTGGAGGAGGCGGGCGTCGTGAGCCGCGTGATCGACGGCAGGACCCACCGTCTTGCCCTGCGGCCCGAGGCTCTTGCCGATGCCGCGGACTGGATAGAAAGCCAGCGGGAGCGCTGGGAGCGGCTCTTCGATGTCGTCGGCGAGTATCCGGGCATGGTCCCGTAACCGCTGCGCTCTGCCCTGTGAGGTCGCTTTAGTCGTGCGAGGCGCTGAGGTGCTCGTACCGTTGATCTTCGCCGCCGACCTCGCGCCCGTTGACCCACGCGCGGCCACGGCGAGGGTTATGTTGCCGGGGGTCACGCAACCCACGTCTCTCCGCGACTGCCGCTTCGAGCCGACGGTAACCACTTGCTCGCTGCAGCCGAGCGCGCCGGCGCGCGGCGGTGATGAGTGTCTGAGATCGCTCGTCGATCATCATGGTCGCGAGAGAGGCAGGCCGTTGCCGATCACCGGCCGCTGCTCGGGCGGACCGAGCGGAGCTCGCGCATCGCGGGGAGGCGTGTGCCGCTCGTGAGCGTACCGATGAAGAGCGTGCCCGACTTCCGTCAACACAGCCGCGCGATGTTGGAGCTTGCGCTCATACTCGCGGACCGCCTTGACCGTCGCCAGGTCCGCGTTCGACAGCGCCTGGGCGATCCCGGTGACGTCGAGACTGTCATAGCCCGGCAACGGCTCGACCTGTTGCAGGTAGCGCAGCTTGTCGAGCACCGCAGGTCGGTCGCGGTGAGAGCGTTCGAACGACTCGATCGCGGCGAGCTCGACCTGGGTCAGCTGCGGCAGCTCGGCGATTGCCTTCCGCTCGTCCAAGCGGCTATAGCCAGGGATCGGTAGCTCGCCTGCGTCTGCGGATGAGCTGCCTTCATGGTGATCGTGGGCAGGAGCGCTGCCGTGCACGCCATCATGTAGGACATTGAGAAGATTCATGGCTTCTCCAGTTAGTCGGTGATGGGTATGGCCCGACCGGCGCCATGACGGCGTAGAGGGGCTGCGGAGCTGAGTTCATGTCCGACCGCCGGTCGGCGTGGGTCGGACGCGCGCCACGGCCGCGGAGCTGAAGCCGCCACCGTCGTCGAGCCAGCGCTCGGCATCAGTCGGCGCTATCTCGTCAGGCCGTCCGCTGGCCATGAAGGTGGCGAAGCGATCGACGATCCGCTGATGACCGCGGTTGTGCGTCCTAGTCTTTTCGGTGTGCCTCCCGCCAGGCGCTCCCCGCAGGCGGGCAAAGCGCTCCGGTCGCCGAACCCGATGCGGTTGCGATCCGCAGGTCGGGCAGCGAGGGTCAAGCACGTCGGCAGTGGCTGAAGCGCTGTAGAGCCGGGCCCCACAGGCTATGCACTTGAACTGGGGCATCTCCAGCCCCCTTCCGTTTGTGTGGGCTGAACACTAGCATGAATTTTGAGTCTAGATTTAGTATTCTTGTGTTGGTCCGTGGCCAACGCAATCACTGTCAACTGGACGTTCCTTACGAACCATGCTCAGGTGCTCCTCTGCATCGCCGACGATCCCGGCATCCGGCTCCGAGAGATCGGTGAGCGCATCGGGATCACCGAGCGGGCGACGCACCGCATCGTCGTAGAGCTCGAGGCGTCCGGTTACGTTCGCCGCCGCCGCGAGGGGCGGCGCAACCGCTACACGATCAGGGCACAGCGCCGACTTCCGGATCCGGTCGCCAGCGGCCACCGCGTCGGCGACCTACTCGGACTGCTCGCAGGACCGCGGTCCAGCGCCGGGGGCCACTGAGCGACGCGCGGTCCACTTACGGATAGGTAGCGGCTGGTCCCGAGGCCTTCAGTCTTCGAGCTCGCGCCGGAGCGCGAACGGTCCCGCGTTCAGCCCCCGGTAGCCGTCGTCGTCGACCCACTGGAGCCACGCGTCGCGCGCCATCACCTGCTGGTCGGCGCCACGGCGGGCGTCGTCAGCGGTCGCCTCAGTTGAGGTCCCGATCGCCGCCTCGTAGAGGTACGTCAGTCGGTCTTGCTCCGCGATCGCGGCGCGCAGTCGCCGCACCGCCCCGTCATGTGCCTCGCCTCGTGTGGCCATCGGCTACTCCAACCCTCTGTAGTCGAGTCCGCACGAGAGAAGAGGGATAAGCAAGCGCGCGATCCGTCCCGTTGACCATAGCGGGCTACTAGGAGGGCTCCGCGGAGGTGGGCGGCTCGAGCACGAACACCTCGACCGCCAAGTCCGGATCGATGTGGTTCTGGCTCATGAACGCGATCACCTTGCGGTCGAGCTGCCGTTCGACGATGCCGACGAGGTCGTCTCGCATCACGAGCTGGAAGTCGTGACGCAGCGTGAGCACGTGATCAGCGCGACCGTTGTCCACCAGATGGCGCTCCCCCGCGGTGAGAGTGTCCGCGAGCAGGACGGTCACCACGTTCTCGTTGATCATCGTCTTCGCCTTCGTGGGCCCCCGACCCGTGCAATCGTGCATCAGCTGGACCGCGGAGGTGGAGATCATCCCGCCGGGGCTTTGGCGTTCTCGCTGGTCGTCCATTGCGGACACCTTCCATGCGCTTCCTCGGTGGGTGTGTGGACCACAAGAGGGAGAGGAAGCGTTGGAGTCCCGCCGGCAGCGTCTGCGTCCAGCGTACTCGCTTTCGATGGGCGCGGCTCGAAATCGTCGCATTTTGCGCGTCGGCCCCCGAGCGCGGGCGCTGGAAGATGCTCGAAATCGTTGTGCACCCAAGGACGCGCTGTGATAATGGCGAGCTCCAGACGGGACCGGCGCTGACGTGTTACGGCAGCGGACGGGACCACGAGAGGGGGCCGCCGATGCGCGGGACCCACCGAGTACGGGCTCTAGCCACCTTCCGGGACGCAGTTGCGGAGCGGATGAGGGGAGGGGAGCCGTTCGGCGCCGTCGAGGACGCCATCGACGAGATCGCCGACCTCACCCAGGACCAGAAGGCCGCGCTGTGGCTGTACGCGTTCTCGCTGCGCTCGCCGTTGGAGCAGCAGCTCGACGCGCGCGCCCACCTTGCGTCCCTCTCTTAGTACTAGGGGACGCGACGTGGCGGAACAGCCGCATCGCTCGGCTGCTCACGTCGTAGCGGCGCGGGGACAGAGCTTGCTCTATGGTGTCGCTGGGACGGCCGCCGAATCGCCGACGAGCCGAAGTTGACTAGCCGACCGCTTGGCCTCCGTCACCGAGTGGGTCCCTGCCTCAGGGGATTTGCGTCCATTGGACCATCGGTCCAGGGGAATTAACGCCCAAGAGGAGGCCATATGCATTTGAAGCACCTCACCGTCGGCGCTGTCGTCTACGTAGCACTGCTCATCGCCGCGCCAGCGGGTTTTGCGCAGACAGCCGCGCAACCTGGCTACAGCGCGCCGGCGGGCAGCGTCCAGCAGCAGGTCGGGCACGACGAGCCTCGCGCGCACACCGGCGCGGCCAATAACGACGTCGGCAGCTTGCCGTTTACCGGTCTCGACCTCGGTCTCGTCGCAGGCGCCGGGGGCATGCTGCTCGCGATCGGCCTCGCCGTCAGGCGACTCGTCGGCTCGCAGACGCTCTGACTCAGGCCACGGGCTCTCCTTCACCGACCTGGTGGATCCGCCAGTCGTGCCGTCGGCCATCGCGCACGCGCGATTCGTCTTCCCGTGTCGGCATTAAGGGCCCGTTCCGGCAATCGCCCTAGCAACGCGCACCCCGCTCCGCAGCGCACCTTCCATGTAGCCCGTGAATGCGTCGGTGTGCTCTCCTGCGAAATGGATCCGCCCGACGGGACGGCGCAGCTCGCGCCAGAAGCGGGTCACCTGGCCGGGTGCGTAGGCCGTGTAGGTGCCCCCGGTGTACTGCTCACGCGCCCACGCGACGGTCACGGCGTGGCGAAGGTGCGCGCGCGAGCCAGGGTAGATGCGGTCAAGCTGGGCGGCGACGTCCTGTATGCGGTGGGCGTCGGTCAGGCTTGTGAAAGCGGCGCCCGGATCGCCCATCGTGTAGACGAGCAGGACGCCCGCGCGGCCGGGCTGGCCGTCGGTCGCCTCCCACGTAGTGCTGATCGGCAGATCCGTGAACGTGTCGCCGTCGAAGCCCTGCATGCGCCAGACCCTGCTGTCGTACTGCACTAGCGTCTTGGTCCCGATCCCGTACTGGAGGCTCGC
>Ga0209577_10005711_pt1 | contig 11581 bp, 12 predicted proteins | sample GraSoiAngelo_109_FD_185874 | JGI IMG/M metagenome (GOLD analysis project Ga0209577, IMG submission 185874) | Grasslands soil microbial communities from the Angelo Coastal Reserve, California, USA - 14_0903_12_20cm (SPAdes) (version 2) | ecosystem: Environmental > Terrestrial > Soil > Grasslands... | reverse complement strand
TCTGGGGGCGACGGCGCGTCTGGGTCGCGAGCGGAACCGCCTCGAGGGGCAGCTCTGGGTTTTCCCGGCCGTGGCCGTCGCCGCAACTGCCTACGGGGCCCTGCTGGCCGTCGACCAGGACGCGCCTCCGGGAGGGGTCTGGCCGACCCTGGCGGGCGCCGTTCTGCTCGCCGTTCCGGCCGGGTTCGCTCTGGGCCGCAGGGCCGCTCCTCGGCGCGCCTCGGTCGGCGGCCGCGACCTCGAGTCGATGGCCGCGATCGCCACGGCCTTCACCGGCACACAGGATGCGCCGGCGCTCGCGCGCGAGCTGCTCGAGCGGGTCGAGCCGCTCGTCTCCGTGGAGGTCGCCTGTCTGTTCCTCGTCGACGAGGAGGCTCGGGTCGCCTCCGGCGTGATCGGACGCGTCCGCGGGCGTGAGCTGGACTGGTTCCCCGACGTCCGCATCGATCTCGAGCACGAGCCGTCCGGCGTGGCGACCGCGACGTACGAGGCCGTGCCGTTCGCGGTGTACGACGCCCAGGCATCGAAGATCGTGAGCCAACGGCTCGTCGACGCCACGGGCGCGAAGAGCGCCGCGTTCATCCCGCTGCTCGCCAACCGGCGCGTGATCGGCGTGCTGGTGGTGGGGACGGCGACGGAACCACGCGCGTTCTCAACGGAGGAGCTGATGCTGCTCCAGACTGTGGCCGGCGAAGCCGCGCTCGCACTGGCGCGGACGCGTTCGACGGCTGCGCTCGACGATGCGCTCGAGCGTGAACGCTTTGTCGCGCGCATCTCCGCGCGTGTCCGCTCCGAGCTCGACGTGGAGGAGCTCCTGCGCGTCGCCGTGAAGGAAACAGCTGTCGCGCTCGGTGTCGACCGCTGCTTCATCCGGCTCGGCGACACGGAGGACGCGATTCCGATTGCGGCGCAGTGGCACGCAGACGGCCTTGCGCCGCTCGAAAGCGGTCTGCGGCTCGCCGTCTCCAATCTCGCCGTGCGCCGCCGCGAGACGGTTGCGATCGCCGATGTCGCCACGGCCCCGGAGCTCGAGGATCCGTCCCTCGGCGGTGTCGAGGCGCTGCTCGAGCTCGGGTCGCAGTCCGTGCTCGCAGTGCCGGTTCTCGTGTTCGGCGAGCTGATCGGCGTCCTCGCGCTCCACCGTGCCGGGCGGCGCGACTGGACGCTGGACGAAGTGGCCCTGACGGAGGCCGTGGCGCGTGAGAGCGGGCTCGCGATTCACGTCGCTCGTCTCGTGCGCGAGAACGAACGCCGGGTTGCGCAGCAGAGTGCGTTCTTCCGCATCGCGGCGATGCTCGGCGAATCGCTCTCGCTGTCCGCAACGCTCGATGCGCTCGCTCAGGTTGCGAGCGATGCCTTCGGAGGCGACGCGGCTGCCGTGGTGATGCCGCGCGGCTCGGAGCTCGAGCTGGCGTCCTCGTTTCGTCTCCCCGACGCTCTCACGAGCGCGCTCGCGATGGGCATTCCGGCGGCGGCGGAAAGTCTCGAGCGTGCGGCGGCCGACGGGCGCGTGCTGGCCTCACCAGACCTGTCGGCGGATGACCGCTTCGAGCGCGAGTGGCAGTCGCTGGTCACCAACGACGGCTATCGCGCGCTCCTCGCCGTCCCGGTCCAGAGCCTCCGTGCCGAGCGCTTCGGGCTCGTCGTTGTCCTCTTCGCGCGCGAGCGTTTGTTCACCGACGAGGACCTCGAGGTCGCACGCCATCTCGGCGACGCCGCCCGGGGTGCGCTCGAACGCAGCGAGCTGTTCGAGGCCGAGCGGACGGCGCGGGCGTTGTCGCAGCAGCTCGCACGGACGGGGAGCGTGCTCGCGACCGAGCTCGACCCCTCCGCCGTGCTCGACGAAGTCGTGCAGCAGGCGCCTGCATTGCTCGCGGCGGATGCGTGCGCCGTGCGGACGCTTGAGGACGACGACCTCGTAGTCAGCGCTGCCGTCGGAGAGGGCGCGGATGCGGCGTTGGGCTCGCGTGCGAGCGCGTCGGCATGGCTGTCCGGCGATGTGTTCCAGTCGCGCGCGCCACTTGCCGTCGAGGATGTCGCTGCCGACCCGCGTCTGGCGGCCGCCGATCCGCTCGTCGCAGCCGGCTACCGCGCATATCTCGGCGTCCCGCTCTCGGGGCCGGAGGGTGCGCCCGCAGGTGTGCTGGCGGTGTACGCGCGGCGCCCGCGCGTGTGGCGTTCGGAGGAGATCGAGGCGCTGCAAGCGCTCGCGGGCAACACGTCCGCGGCGCTCGCGAACGCGGAGCTCTACTCGCGAGTGTCGCTGGAGAAGGAGCGCAGCGTCGCGATCCTCGCCAACATCGCCGACGGAATCGTCGCCGTCGAGCGCGACGGGCGGGTCGTCCTCTGGAACGCCGCCGCCGAGGAGATCACGGGCGTCCCGCAAGAGGAGGCAATCGGCCGGACGACGGCTCAGGTGCTGCAGCGGCAGCTCTCGTCCGAGGACGACGATGCGCCCGGCGGGCAACGACTCGTCTCGATCCTGCGCAGCGGCGAGGAGGTGTGGCTCTCGCTGAGCGAGGCCGTGATGCGCGACCCGCTCGGCGCCGTCGCCGGGCGCATCTTTGCATTCCGCGACATCTCGGCCGACCGGATGGTCGAGCAGGTCAAGTCCGACTTCGTCGCCGCCGTCTCGCACGAGCTGCGGACGCCGCTGACGTCGATCTATGGCTTCGCCGAGACGCTGCTGCGGCAGGACATCCCGTTCGAGGAAGGCGACCGCCGCACGTTCCTCGGCTACATCGCGTCGGAATCGGAGCGGCTCACGGAGATCGTCGACCAGCTGCTCAACGTCGCGCGGCTCGACGCGGGCGACCTCCACGTCGAGCTCGACCGCATCGACGTCGGGTCGGTCGTGTCCGAGGTCGTCGGTACGGCGGCGGAGAGCGACGGCAACGACGGCCACCGCTTCGAGATCGACCTTCCCGACGAGCCGATCGCGGCGCAAGCCGATCCGGAGAAGGTGCGTCAGGTGTTCAGCATCCTGGTCGAGAACGCACTGCGTTACTCGCCGGCGGGCGGCACCGTGACCGTCGGCGCGCGCCGTAATGCGGATCGCGTCGAGGTGCGCGTCGTCGATCAGGGCATGGGAATTCCGGCGGCGGAGCGCGAGTGGATCTTCCGCAAGTTCTACCGCGCCGAGTCTGCGGCACGTGACGGCGCGGCGGGCACGGGCCTCGGGCTGTTCATCGCGAAAGAGCTCGTGAACGCGATGGGCGGTCGCATCTGGGTCGACTCGACCGAGGGGCAAGGCTCGAGCTTCGCGTTCGAGCTCCCGGCGGCGCGGGAGTAGGCGGTGGAGGCAGCGGGTATACGCGCCGAACGACCGGGAATGACGAAGGTTCTCGTAATCGACGACGAAGCCCCGATCCGGCTGCTCTGTCGCGTCAATCTCGAGGCGGAAGGCATGGCTGTCATCGAGGCGGCCGATGGACCGTCTGGCGTCGAGAAGGCGCGCGACGAGGGGCCGGACGTGATTCTGCTCGACGTGATGATGCCGGGGCTCGACGGCTGGCGCGTCGCCGAGCAGTTGCTGAACGACGACCGGACGACCGGGATCCCGATCATCTTCCTGACGGCGCGCGCCGAGTTCCGCGACCGCGCCCGCGGGCTCGACATCGGCGGCGTCGATTACGTAACGAAGCCGTTCAATCCGCTCGAGCTCGCGCCGCTCGTGGAGGGCCTGCTCGAGCGCATCGACCGCGGCGAACGCGACGAGCTGCGGGCCGAAAAGCTGTCAGAGCTGCGCTCGCTGATGGAATCCGACTAGCGCCGAGAGGCCGTCGCGGCGACGACCTCTCGCGCGTCGTTGTTCCCCGAGTGCTCTAGCGCCCGGCGAAGTCGGCCGTGACGACGGCGGCGTCGCCGTGGCCGATGAAGGTGCCGAACGCGATTCCGATCCCAACGCGGCGGAAGCCCGGGCGCAGAAGGACGGCGCGGTGGGCAGGGCTGGCGAGCCAGTGCGCGACGACCCACTGAGGGGTCATTCCCGTGACCCAGGCGAGATCCTCGCCGAACAGCGGGCCGTGGGCCCCCGCGGCGATCGCCCGGCCGGCGATGGAGCCGTGGGCGAAGTACTGGCGCCGCATCATGTCCGCGGAATGGCCGCGGGCGGCCCGGGCGAGGTGGAAATCGACCCGCAGCGGGGGCAGGCCGCTGCCGGCCCTCGCGGCGTTCATCGTGCCGAGGAGTGACGCTTCGGGACTCGAGAGGCCCCGGGCCTGCGCCCCGGAGGCGGGGAGCAGAACGGCGAAAACTACGAGAAAAGCAGCAAATAGCTGTCTTTTTATGAGCATTCGCGGCAGTTTGAGGTTGGGAAACAGGGGTCGCCTCCCCCGATCGGGGGAGATGCGATTCGCTCCTAGCGGGGGTCTGGGGGGCTAGCGCGATGTCTGGGCCATCGCGATGCCGGCGAGCGTAACGGTTGCGCCGGACAGTTGCAGAGGGTTCAGCGTCTCGCCCAACCAGGCCCATGCGACGACGATCGCGAGAACCGGCTCGAGCATCCCGGTGATCCCAGTTCGCGTCGCGCTGATGTGCCGAAGTGCCGACACGACGAGCGCGAACGGGATGATCGTGCCGAGCACGACCATCCAGACCATCAGCGCCCAGACGGGAAGGTGGCTCCCGGCAAGGTGGCCGAGGAGCGACACACGGTTGTCCGCGCGCGCGGCGGGGAAGTGCCACCACGGCGCGAGCACAGACCAGAAGAGCGTCGCGAACAGAAAGCCCCAGGCGGAGAGCGAGATCGGGTCGCGCCGGCGCACACCGTGCTCGGCGAGGAGGATGTAGGCGGCGTAGGTGACGGCGGCGAGCGCGGCGGCCGCGAGCCCGGCGCCGTTCGGCCGGTGCGCCTTCCAGATCTCCACGATCAGCACGAGGCCGGTCAGCGCCAGCGCGAGGGCGAGCCAGATGCGCCGCCGAACCTGCTCGCCGTAGACGAAGCGTGCCCAGAGCCCCACCAGGATCGGTCCGACGAACTGGATCACGAGCGCGATCCCGATCGCGACGCGGTGGATGGCGAAGAAGTACGACCACTGCACGAGCGCGAGACCGCCGACGCCGAGGATCACGAGGAGCGGGAGCTCACGGCGACGTAGACGGAGCGAGCGAGGCCGCGTCGCGAGGGCGATCAGCGTGAGACCGATGAGCGCACCGGCGCAGCGGATTTCCGTCAACTGTTGCGCGCTGATCCCTGAGCCGAGGATGACCTTCGACACCGTTCCGTTGACGGCGAACAGCGCGGCGGCGAGCGCGACCATCGAATAGCCGAGCGCGGGACGCGGGACCATCGCGCGAACCTAGCCGACGTCGCGTGACGGTACTCTCCGTCAAGCGGGACGTAGCGCAGCCTGGTTAGCGCGCCTGCTTTGGGAGCAGGAGGTCGCGAGTTCGAATCTCGCCGTCCCGACTTGGTCGTCCTGCTCGCCGCGGGCGCGGCGCTGTCGTTCGGCGCGCTCGCCGTCACGATCCGCCTCTCGCTCCATCCGCCGATCGACGCGGTCACCGCCTCGCTCGTCACGACCTTGCTCGCGGGCGTCTGCTGCGTCGCGCTTGCGATTATTTCTGGCGAGCTGTCGGGCTTCGCGTGGGTGGACACGTGGCCGTTCTTCGTCACCGGCCTGTTCGCGCCCGGAATCAGCCAGATCCTGTTCACGCGCGCGGTGGGGGTGATCGGCCCGTCGCGGGCGGCCGTGCTCGTCGGAGTCTCGCCGGTGTTGTCGGCAGCGATCGCGGTGACGCTACTGGGCGAGCCGCTGCACGTCGCGCTCGTGCTCGGCACGTTGCTCGTCGTCGCCGGCGGGACGCTGCTCGTGAGCGAGCGCGGCGGGGTGCTGGGGGTCGCGTCGCGCGGGCTTGCTCTCGGGCTCGGCGCTGCGCTCTTGTTTGCGATCCGCGACAACCTCGTCCGCTGGGCGGCGCGGGGGAGTGCCGTCCCAGGGTTCGTTGCCGCGAGCGCGTCGCTGATCTCCGCGACGGTGGTGATCCTGATCGTCGTCGCGTTGCGGCCGCAGGCGGGTGTGCGCATACGGCAGGCGGCGCGGCCCTTCGTTCTGTCAGGGCTGGTCTACGGCGTCAGCTACGCGTGCCTGTACTCGGCTTTCGACCGGGGACGCGTCACGATCGTCGCGCCGCTCGTCGCGACGGAATCGCTCTGGGCCGTGCTCATCGCGATGCTCGTCCTGCGACGGTCGGAGCGCATCGGCGTGCACCTGCTCGCCGCCGCCGCGCTCGTCGTCGGCGGCGGCGCGCTCATCTCGAGCTTCCGCTGAAGACGCCGGCGATCTGCTCCGTCCGCAGGAAGCGTGCGAAGAAATGCGCGAACACCGCGAAGAAGACGATCGCCTGCTCGACCGCCATCGACACGCCCGCGATCTCCTGGTCGGTCGCGTGCGAGAGCCCCCAGAGTTGCGGCGCGTGCGTGTAGAAGGCGTAGACGGGGTGGGGGAGCAGCGCAAGCAGCAGCCCCAGCGGTGACGCGAGCACGAACGCGGCGAAGAGGTACGCGGCCTTGACGCCGTCCGAGTAGCTGCCGTGGACGACGGGCCACCACATCAGCACGCCCGCGACGAAGTAGCTGAGGTGCTCGACGTGGAGCAGGGAATGCGGCCGGTTGAGCGCCGCGTCATAGATGACCGGGATGTGCCAGATGAAGTACGTCGCCAGCCAGAGCGGCAGCACGACGAGCGGATGGATGTACCGCGCCATCCGCCGGCCGAGCGCCGGTGCGACGGCGAAGACAACGAGCCCCGGCGCCCATTCGGCTGTGACGACGTTCTGCAGAAAATGGATCGAAAGGAGGTACTGCAGCGCGATCGTGTGCAGCGGCGTGACATAGACGGCCAGCAGGAGGATCAGCGCGACGTCGAACGCGGCGCGGCGAGTAGTGTCGGCCGGCCAGCGGCGCCGGCTCCAGTAGTACGTGGCGCCGAGCGCGGCGATTGCGAGGAGCGTGTCCCAGTGCAGCGCCCACGAGTACGGATGCACGGCGCTACGCTATCCGGCCGACGCGGGCGTAGCTTAGTGGAAAAGCACTGGGTTTCCACCCCAGGTACGCGAGTTCGATTCTCGCCGCCCGCTCTTTCGCGTCCGACGTATCCGCTACGTTTGCCAAAATGAAAACGCAAGAGCGTGAGTTGGCTCGCGAACTTCGACGTACAGAAGGCGCGTCGATCAAGGAGATCGCGCGCCGCGTAGGAGTGTCGGTGTCATCCGTCAGCGGCTGGGTTCGTGACATAGAGCTGACACCAGAACAGCATGCGGCTCTGCAACTGCGGAACGTCGCCTACAACCGACAGATGAGCGGTACCTGGAAGCAGGCGGCGAATCGGCGCGCGGAGCGCGTCGCGTATCAGGAGCGAGAGCATGCAATAGCGCGGGAAGGGAATCCGTTGTACGTCGCCGGGCGGCTCTTCGTCCGATTTCTGCGCACGTGCTTCCAAATCGACGACGAGGCGATTCGTCTGACCTGCAACCTCTTCGCCGATCATGTGCAGCGGCAGCGAGAGATCGAACGCTTCTTCGGCGCGATCCAGGAGATCGGCGGTTTTACGCGCGAGGCCTGGCTGGAATAGACCGCGAGTGGTGGAGAGCGAGGACCAGCGGCACAACCGCGAGCTGATCGAGCTCCTCAACGAGCTGCGGGTCGCCCTGCCGGGCGTCCAGGTCCTGTTCGCCTTCCTGCTCGCGGTGCCGTTCGCGAACGGCTTCCCGAAGCTCAACCACTCCGACCGCGTCGTCTTCTACGCCGCGTTCATCGCCACGGCGCTGTCGACCGTGCTGCTGATCGCGCCCAGCTCCTACCACCGCCTGCGCTGGCGCCAACATGACAAGGAGCGCCTGCTCGTCGTCTCGAACGTGCTCACGATCGCCGGCCTTTTCTGTCTCGCCGTCGCGATCACGTGTGCAGTCTTCGTCATCACCGATTTCCTCTTCCATCACAGCTGGGCGGCAGCCTTCGCAGCGATCGTGGCCGCGGCGTTCCTCCTGCTCTGGTACGGCGTGCCGCTCGGCGCGGCGATCAGGGATTTTCGGAGATCTCCACGCGTTCGATGACCGCGTCGTCGCGCGGCTTGTCGTTCGAGTCGCTCGGCAACGTGGAGATCGTGTCGGCGATCTCCAGGCAGGAGGTCACACGCCCGAACACGGTGTGCTTGGCGTCGAGCCACGGACACGCGTCCGCGGTGACGATGAAGAACTGGCTGCCGTTGGTGCTCGGGCCCGCGTTCGCCATTGCGAGCGCGCCGCGGTCGACCTTGTGCTGGTTGAACTCGTCCTCGAACTGGTAGCCGGGCCCGCCGCTGCCGGTTCCGGTCGGGTCGCCACCCTGGATCATGAAGTCGGGGATGACGCGGTGGAAGATCAACCCGTCGTAGAACCCGTCGCGCGCGAGCTTGACGAAGTTGTCGACCGTCTTCGGCGCCTCGTCCGGGTAGAGCTCGACCTCGATGGCGCCGTGGTTCGTGTGCAGGGTCGCGTTCATCGCAACGTGTCCGCGAGCGGCTCGATTGCGTGTGCGGTCGGCTCGATCTCGCCGGCCTCGAGCTTCTGCGCGATCTCCCGCGCCAGCTGCTCCGCCTCGCTTTCCTGGTCGGGATCGAGCACCGTGTTCACTGCGGCGAGAACGTGGCCGCCCGAATGCAACTCGACGTCGACAGTCTCGAGCTGCGCACGCGGAATGTAGGGATCCTCCGGCACGCCGACGTGCACGATGACGTTACGTCCGTCGGGCAACCTCGCGGTCCGCTCGATCGTCCTGCCCCGCAGGCTCACGGCACCGAATCTATCCGACGCGGTCGTGATGCTGCACACCGTGGCGGATCAGCGCGACCGCTGGGTCCACTTCCGGCCGCGGACGGTGTTCGTGGTCATCGGGATCCTTGTCGTCTCGTTCATCACGCTCAGGATCCTGTGGATCTCGCGGCACGTGCTCACGTGGGTCTTCATCGCGCTGTTCCTGGCGCTTGCGCTGAATCCGGCGGTCGATCGCCTGCAGCGACGAGTCAAGCGGCGCGGGATCGCCACCGGGATCGTCTTCACCGCCGCGCTGGTCGTCATCGCGCTGATTGGCTGGCTATTCATTCCGACGCTGGTCGACCAGGTGAACAGCTTCGCGCACAAGGTCCCCGATTACCTCGACAACCTGACGAAAGGCCGCGGCCGGCTCGGCTTCCTCCAGACGAAATACCACCTCGTCGACAAGGCGCGGAAGGCGCTCCAGCAAGGCGGCGCCTCGAAGTTGTTCGGTCTGTCGGGCACGGCTCTCGCGCTTGCCAGGGGCGTCGTGAACGCCGTGCTCGCGACGGTGACGATCGTGTTCCTGACGTTCTTCATGCTGCTCGAGGGCCCGGGCTGGGTCGATCGCTTCTTCACCTTGTTGAAGCCGACGTCGCGGCGGCGCTGGAGGAGCGTCGGTCACGACATCTATCGCACGGTCGGCGGTTACGTCACGGGCAATCTCCTCATCAGCCTCATCGCGGGAACGCTCACCGCTGTCGTGCTCGTGATCATGGGCGTCCCGTACGCCGTCGCGCTCGGCCTGATCGTCGGGATCCTCGATCTGATTCCGCTCGCCGGGGCGACGATCGCCGCGATCATCGTCGGCGCCGTCGCGTTCCTGCACTCGGTGCCCGCCGGCATCGTGGTGGTCGTCTTCTTCATCGTGTACCAGCAGGTGGAGAACCACATCCTGCAACCGGTCGTGTACGGCCGGACCGTCCAGCTCTCCCCGCTCGCAGTGCTGATCTCCGTGCTGATCGGGGCCGAGCTGGCCGGCGTCCTGGGCGCGCTCGCCGCGATCCCGGTGGCCGGAGCGCTCCAGGTTGTCTTCCTGGACTGGTTGCGCCAGCGTCGTGCCGCGCCCGTGCCTGGAACCGGGTAACTCGTTCGAGGGATGTCGCGGCTCCGCTGACCGCCCGATCCAGGGCGTATGCGGAGTCGCACCGCATACGTCCTTGCGCTTGCGGGAACGGCCGTCGGGCTGTGCATCGCAGCCGGCCCTGCGGGCGCGACCGCCAACCGCCCGGCTACGGCGCTCTCGACCCTCGAGCAGGGGGTCCTGGCCGATATCAACGCGCTGCGCCGCGACCACGGGCTTGCTCCCTTGCGTGTCTCGGTGGCGTTGACGGCCGCCGCCCGCCAGCATTCGGGCGAGATGGCTGCTCGAGGCTACTTCGGCCACAATTCCGCCAACGGCTCGTCGTTCGACAAGCGCATCGCGCGCTACTACCCGATCGGCGGGAAGCACTACTGGTCGGTCGGCGAGAATCTGCTGTGGTCGTCGCCCGACGTCGATGCGGGAGGCGCGCTCACGATGTGGTGGAACAGCCCTGAGCACAGGAAGAACATGCTCACCGCCCGCTGGCGCGAGATCGGCCTGTCGGCGATCCACGTCGCGACCGCGCCCGGCACGTACGGCGGCCGAGAGGTCACCATCGTGACCACCGACTTCGGCGTCAGAAACTAACGACCGACCCCCGATACGCTTTTCCTCGGGCGCCTGTAGCTCAGTGGACAGAGCGGCGGCCTTCTAAGCCGCGGGTCGGAGGTTCGAATCCTCCCAGGCGCATGGCCGCGTTAGCCCGGGCGGTTCCGCGGGAACGCGACTCTCGACCACAGACAGAGGGGGTAGAGAGATGGCCAACGAGCTGAAGCGCAAGAAAGTCGCGTTCCTCGTCGCGGACATGTTCGAAGAGGTCGAGCTGACCCGGCCGTGGAAGGCGTTGGAGGAGGCCGGCGCCGAGCTGACGCTCGTCTCGCTGCAGGACGGCGAGGTGCAGGGCTTCAACCACTACGACAAGGCGGGCTCGTTCAAGGTCGACAAGACCGTCGAGGAGGCGGATGCGTCCGACTTCGACGCGCTGGTCCTTCCCGGGGGTGTCGGGAACCCCGACAACCTCCGCCAGGACGAGAACGCCGTCCAGTTCGTCCGCGCCTTCTTCGAACAGGGCAAGCCGGTGGGGGCGATCTGCCACGCGCCGTGGACGCTCATCGAGGCGGGCGTTGTGGGCGGCCGCACGCTGACGTCCTTCCCGTCGTTGCAGACCGACATCCGGAACGCCGGCGGAAAGTGGGTCGACAGGGAAGTGGTCGTCGACAACGGTCTCGTCACCAGCCGAAAGCCCGACGACATTCCGGCCTTCAACAAGAAGCTGATCGAGGAGTTCGCGGAAGGCCGCCACGAGCAGCAGGCGGCAAAGACGAAGGCGACAACCTCATAGGTCGCGCTGCTCGACATCGACGGCACGCGGCCGGCACGCCGCTATTCTGAGCTGTCCGCGGTGGCGGTAGCTCAGTCGGTAGAGCCCCTGGTTGTGGTCCAGGTGGTCGTGGGTTCGAGTCCCATCCGCCACCCTTTCGCGTGAGCCGGGCCCCGTAGCTCAGCGGATAGAGCGACGGACTTCGAATCCGTGTGCGGAGGTTCGACTCCTCCCGGGGCCATCGCGTCGGAAAATCCGGCCACTTTGCGGCCATGATGATTTACCGCCGCTGCGGCGTACCGCACCTAGACTCGCCTGCGTGAAGCGACTGCGCTTCGACCCCGACGTCGCGTACAGCCCTGACGAACCGCTGCTCGACGGCG
>Ga0209577_10005710_pt1 | contig 11581 bp, 11 predicted proteins | sample GraSoiAngelo_109_FD_185874 | JGI IMG/M metagenome (GOLD analysis project Ga0209577, IMG submission 185874) | Grasslands soil microbial communities from the Angelo Coastal Reserve, California, USA - 14_0903_12_20cm (SPAdes) (version 2) | ecosystem: Environmental > Terrestrial > Soil > Grasslands... | reverse complement strand
GGCGACCTGGAGCGTGACGTCTGCCGCCGCCACGCCGTTGGTAGGAGGCGTGCTCTCGTGGAGCTTGAAGGACCACCCCGTGGGGATCTTGGGCAGGTTGACGGTGGCGCCGCAGGCGATCACCACGCTCGGCCCGCTGAGGGTTCCTTCAGTGACGACGGTGGTCGCGAAGGTCGCGCTGCCCGACACGCCGGCGGCGCAGGTCTTCTTCACGGCCAGGCTGGCCTGGGTCTGGTCGATCACGTCTACCGCGAAGGTGGTCGTGTTACCGGAAGTGGCGGGACAGGGGCTGACCTCCCCGCTCACCACGTTGAAGGAGCTGTCTCCGACGGCCAGGCCGTCACTCAGGAAGGCGGCGACGCCGACGCCGACCGTGCCGCTGGTCGAGCTGGCCACCGTGAACGAATCGACGAACTGGCCCTGCGCGTTGGTGACTCCGCTCGCCGAACCTGATCCGTTGTTGACCAGGACGTCGACGAAGGTCCCCGCCGGCGCGTTGACCGTGATCGTCTGATTCGTGCCTGCGCTGAGACAGACCAGCGAGATCGTCGCCGTCGCCGGACTGACTGCCGATGCGGTGATCGCCGACCCGAGTAGAAGTCCGAGCGCGCCCGCCGTCGCGAGCGCCAGGATGCCTTGCCTCATTCCCCAACCTCCTCAATCCTGCCCCCGCGGAAACGCTCGCTCACTGTGGCAGAAACGCGACTGGATGTAAAGGAGCCAGGGGATCAGACCGGGAAGACGCCGTGCTTGCGCTGCACCCGGGGGCTCTGCCGGGTGGCGTAGAGGGTGAAGCGGGCAGCCAGCTCGGAGCGCAGGTCGGAGGGTGCGATCACGGCGTCGACGATCAGGTCGGAAGCCAGGCGGTAAAGGTCGATGTCCTGCCGGTACTCGCGCTGCAGCCGCTCCACGTAGGCCGGGCGCTCGGCCTCGGGCAGCTCCTGGATCTTGTTGTAGTAGACGGCGTTGACGGCGGCGCTCGGCCCCATCACCGCGATCATCGCGGTGGGCAGGGCCAGGGTGGCGTCGGGTTCGAAGGCCGGACCCGCCATGGCGTAGAGGCCGGCCCCGTAGGCCTTGCGCACGATCACCGAGACCTTAGGCACGGTGGCCTCGGAGACCGCCGATATCATCTTGGCCCCGTGCCGGATTATCCCCTGCCGCTCCACCGCCGTCCCGATCATGAAGCCAGGGACGTCGGCCAGGAAGAGGAGCGGGAGGTTGAAGGCGTCGCAGAGCCAGATGAAGCGCGCCGCCTTGTCCGCCGAGTCCACGAAGAGGATGCCACCCTTTACCATCGGCTGGTTCGCGACCACACCGATCGGACGCCCGTCGAGGCGGGCCAGCCCGCAGATGATCTCGCGCGCGTACAGCGGCTTGATCTCGAAGAAGCTGCCCTCGTCCACGATGCCGTCGATCAGGTGCTGCATGTTGAAGGCGCGTCCCTCGTCGTCGGGTACCAGGCCCTCCAGCGGATGAGGCGGCCTGGCCGGCATCGGCGCCGCCAGCGGCGGGCGTTCGCCCCAGTTCTGGGGGAAGTAGGCGAGGTAGCGGCGTCCGGCCTGGATCGCGTCCTCGTCGCTGCCCACCAGGAGGTCGCCGCAGCCGCTGACAGTGCAGTGCATGCGGGCGCCGCCCATCTCCTCGAGTGTGACCTTCTCGTGGATCACCATCTCGGCCATGCGGGGCGAGCCCAGGTACATGCTGGCGTTGCCCTCGACCATGACTGTCAGGTCGCAGAAGGCGGGGATGTAGGCGCCGCCCGCGGCGGAGGGCCCGAAGAGCAGGCAGACCTGCGGCACCACTCCGGAGAGCTGCACCTCCTGCCAGAAGATGCGGCCCGCGTGCCTGCGTCCCGGGAACATCTGCACCTGGTCGGTGATCCGCGCCCCGGCCGAGTCGACCAGGTAGAAGATCGGGACCTGCAGGCGCTGCGCCGTCTCCTGGATGCGGACGATCTTCTCCACCGTGCGGGCGCCCCAGGAGCCGGCCTTCACGGTGGGGTCGTTGGCCATCACGCACACGGTGCGCCCCTCGATCTGGCCCACGGCCGTGACCACGCCGTCCGCGCCGTAGCCCGGCTCCTCGCCGTGCGCGAGCAGGCCGTCCTCCACCTGGAAGCCGGGGTCGAGCAGGAGCTCCAGCCGGCGGCGGACGGGCAGCTTGCGCTGCTCGCGCAGCTTCTCGGCATAGCGCGCGGAGCCGCCCTCCCGCGCCGTCTGCGCCCGGCTGCGCAGCTCGGCGGTCGGACCGGGCGTCTCGCTTTCCTCGGCGGCTTTCATGCGTTCCGGAGCGCGTGGCCCAGGCTCGTCCAGTATATTGGCCGGCTCTTCGCCGGTCGGGCCGGCCGGCCCTTCGCTCCTAGAATGGCCTGGTGGGCGAGGTCGTCCTGGTCGCCGCCGCGCGCACGCCGTTCGGGAAGCTGGGCGGGGGCCTGAGCAGCCTTACCGCGCCTGATCTGGGGGCGGTGGTGATCCGCGAGGTCCTGGAGCGGACCGGGGTCCTGGGCGGCGACGTGGACCAGGTGATCATGGGAACCGTGATCACGGCCGGGATGGGCCAGATCCCGGCCCGGCAGGCCGCCTTGAAAGCGGGACTGCCGACGAGCGTGCCCGCACTCAGCGTCAACAAGGTCTGCGCCTCCTCTCTGAAGGCGGTGAACCTGGGCGCGCTGCTGATCCGCAGCGGCGAGGCGGCGGTGGTCGTGGCCGGCGGCATGGAGAGCATGAGCCAGGCGCCCTACCTGGTGCCGCAGGGGCGCTTCGGCTATCGCCTGGGCGACGGGCGGCTGGTCGACAGCATGGTCCAGGACGGCCTGGTCGATCCCGCCAACGGCTGTCACATGGCGATCGAGGGAAGCAACGTGGCCAGGGAGTTCGAGGTCTCCCGCGAGCGTCAGGACGAGTACGCGTTCCGGAGCCAGCAGCGCTACGCCCAGGCGCTGCAGGCCGGGCGCTTTCGGGAGGAGCTGGTCCCGGTTGCCGTGCCCTCCAAGAAAGGTAGCGCCCTGGTCAGCGCCGACGAGCAACCGCGACCACAGACCACCCTCGAAGGCCTGGCCCGCCTGGCGCCGGTCTACCTGGAGGACGGGACGATCACCGCGGGCAACGCTCCCGGGGTCAACGACGGCGCGGCCGCCGTGCTGCTGATGAGCAGGGACGAGGCGCGACGCCGCCAGCTCCCGGTGCTGGCCGAGTGGTTGGCCTACGGCGAGTCCGCGGCGGACACTCCCTACCTGGCGACGGTGCCCGCTTCCGCCATCCAGGCCGCGCTGCGCAAGGTGTCGCTGAAGGTCGCCGACATGGACCTCTTCGAGGTCAACGAAGCCTTCGCCGCGGTCGCCTGCACCGCCATGGACCAGCTCGGCGTCGACGAGGAAAGAGCCAACGTGGACGGCGGCGCGGTCGCGGTCGGGCACCCGATCGGGGCCTCCGGCGCCCGGATCCTGATGCACCTGGCCTACGAGCTGCGCCGTCGGGGCGGCCGCTACGGCGCCGCCGGAATCTGCTCCGGGATGGCCCAGGGCGAGGCGACCTTGATCCGCGCTCCCAACGGAGCCTGAACGTGGAGCTGGCGCTTTCGCCGGAGCAGGAGGAGATCCGCAGGCTGGCCCACGACTTCGCGGTCAAGGAGGTGAAGCCGCGGGCTCAGGCGATCGACCAGGACCACGAGTTCCCGCAGGACCTGGTCGACAAGGCTTCACAGTTGGGGCTGCTCGGCATCCTGGTCCCCGAGGAGTACGGCGGCGCCGGACTGGACCACCTGTCGTTCGCGATCGTGATCGAGGAGATCGCCCGCTTCTGCGCCTCGACCGCGGTAATCATCGACGTCCACACCTCGGTCGGGACCGAGCCGATCGCCCTGTTCGGCACGGCGGAGCAGAAACGCCGCTGGCTTCCCGATCTGGCATCCGGGAAGCGGCTGGCGGCCTTCGCCCTGACCGAGGCGGACGCCGGCTCCGACGCCGCCCACCTGAAGACGACCGCGACCCGGCGTGACGGGGGCTACGAGCTCAACGGCGCCAAGATGTTCATCACCAACGCCGGGCATGCCGGCCTCTACGTGGTGATGGCGGCGACCGCGCCCGGCAAGGGCGCCGAGGGGATCTCGGCCTTCGTGGTGGAGGCCGCCAACCCCGGGATCACGGTCGGACCGCCGTTCGAAAAGATGGGGCTCAACGGCTCCGCCATCTCCGAGGTCCGCTTCGACCGCTGTCAGGTGCCCTCGACCGACCGGCTGGGCATGGAGGGCGACGGCTTCAAGGTCGCGATGCGGGCGCTGGACAGCGGCCGGATCGGGATCAGCGCCCAGGCGATCGGCCTGGCCCAGGGCGCCCTCGACGACGCCCTGGCCTATGCCCGCGAGCGCAAGCAGTTCGGCAAGCCGATCGGCGATTTCCAGACCATCCAGAACAAGATCGCGGACATGGCGGTCAAGGTCAGCGCCGCCCGCTGGCTGACCTGGGCCACCGCCGCCCGCTGCGACCGGGGGGAGGCCTTCACCAAGGAAGCCTCCATGACCAAGCTCTTCGCCACCGATTCCGCGATGGAGGTCACGCTCGAGGCGCTTCAGGTTCTCGGCGGCTACGGCTACCTCGAGGAGTACCCGATGGCTCGCCGTGTGCGCGACGCCAAAGCCTGCCAGATCTACGAGGGGACGAACCAGATCCAGCGGGTCGTGATCGCCCGGGAGCTGCTGCGGGCGTCATGAACTTCCAGCTCAGCGACGAGCAGCGGCAGATCAAGGAGATGGTGCACGATCTCTGCCTGGAGCGGGTCGAACCGCGGGCGGCGGAGATCGATCGCAGCGGCGAGTTCCCCTGGGACGTCAAGAAGCTTTTCCAGGAGCACGACATCCTGGGCATCCCCTTCCCGCCCGAGTACGGAGGGGTCAGCGGCAGCGCGCTTACCCTGCTCCTGGCCGTCGAAGAGATCGCCCGCTTCTGCGTGACCTCCTCGCTCATCCTGGCGGTCCAGTCGCTGGGCAGCCTGCCCATCACCCTGGCCGGGACACAGTCGCAGAAGCGGACCTTCCTGCCGCCGCTGGCCCGGGGCGAGAAGCTGGCGGCCTACGCGCTGACCGAACCGGGGTCCGGCTCCGACGCGGGTGGGATGCGGACCCGCGCCGTGCGCCACGGCGACACCTACGTGCTCAACGGCTCCAAGACGTTTATCACCGGCGGAAGCGTGGCCGACACGATCGTGGTCTTCGCCCGGACCGACCAGGACGGCGATTCGCCCGCCCGGCACATCTCGGCCTTCATCGTGGAGAAAGACCTCCCGGGTTTTCGGGTGGGGAAGCTGGAGAAGAAGCTGGGCATCCGCGGCTCGCCCACCGCTCAGCTCTTCTTCGAGGACCTGGCCATACCCGCGGCCAACCTCCTGGGCCAGGAGGGCAAGGGATTCCAGCTGGCGATGCGCGTCCTGGACCATTCCCGTCCGGGGATCGCGGCCCAGGCGCTGGGGATCGCCGAGGGCGCCTTCGACGTCGCCCGGCGCTACGCGCGCGAGCGGCGCCAGTTCGGCCGGCCGATCGCCGACTTCGAAGGCATCCAGTTCATGCTCGCCGACATGGCGACTCAGATCGAGGCGGCTCGAGTTCTCGTCTACGCCTCGGGCGACGCGCTCGACCGGCACCTGCCCGATGTCACCGTCAGCTCCTCGACGGCCAAGCTGTTCGCCTCCGACATGGCGATGCGGGTGACGACGGACGCCGTCCAGTTGCTGGGCGGGTACGGCTACCTGCGCGATTTCCCGGTGGAGCGGATGATGCGCGATGCCAAGATCACCCAGATCTACGAGGGGACGAACGAGATCCAGCGTTTCGTGATCGCGCGCGAGCTGCTGCGGACATAGCCGGCAGAATTCGCGCCCTGGTCTTCGACTTCGACGGCCTGATCCTGGACACTGAGGGCGCCGTCTTCGCGGCCTGGCAGGAGATCTACGCGGAGCATGGCCAGAGGCTCGACCCGCGGGAGTGGTCGCGCATCATCGGCACGGTATCGGACTTCGACGGCCTCTCCGACCTGGAGGCACGGCTGGCCCGGCCTCTGGATCGCGATGCGATCGAGGTCCGCCGGCTGGCCCGGGAGCGGGAGCTGGCCGAAGCCCTGGCCGTCCTGCCCGGGATCGACGACTGGCGGGCCCAGGCGCGCCGGCGCGGCCTGAAGCTGGGTATCGCCTCCAGCTCGACCCGGAAGTGGGTCATGGGCCACCTCGAACGGCTCGGGCTGGACGACTGGGACTGCATCCGCTGCCGGGAGGACACAGCGCGGGCCAAGCCCGACCCCGACCTCTACCTGGCCGTCCTCGAATGCCTGGGCGTCGCGCCGGCGGAAGCCCTCGCAGTCGAGGACTCGCTCAACGGGCTCGCCGCCGCCAAGGCCGCGGGACTCTTCTGCATCGCCGTGCCCTGCTCGATGACCGCGCACATGGACCTGAGCGCCGCCGACCTGCGCCTGGGATCGCTCGCCGAGCGCTCTCTGGACGAGGTCCTGGCTATAGTCGGATGAGGTCATGGCAGACCAGGTCGTTTCTGGCGGGCACCTGCTCAGCACCCTGGAGTCGCAGCCGGCGTTGATCGAGCGCCTGCTGGCCGACGAGCATCCCGTCCGGGAGGCCGCGGCCCGCCTGCGGGACGCCGGCCGCTTCATCCTGATCGGGAGCGGAACGAGCTACCACGGGGCCCAGGTGGGCGAGCACCTGTTGCGGAGCGCGGGCTTCGAGGCGATCGCGATGCCGTCCTTCGAGTTCGCCCAGTACGGCCCGGCGCCCGGTGCCGACGACGCGCTCGTCGTGCTCAGCCATCGCGGTGTCAAGCGCTTCACCGAGGCCGCGCTGGATTCCTTCCGGCAGGGCTCGTCGCGGTGGGTGGCGATCACCGGGTACGGATCACCGCTCAGCGGCGCGGGCGTGATCCGGACCATGCCGCAGGAGCTTTCCGCGGTCCACACCGCCAGCCACACAGGGGCCATGACCAGGCTGGCGCAGCTGGCGGTGGTGCTGGCGGCCGGGGCGGGCCGGATGAGGCCGTTCTGGGAACCTGCCCTGGAGCTGCTGCCGGAGACGGCCGCGGCGGCGGTGGCGGCGCGGTCTCGCTGCGAGGAGGTGGTCGACGCCATGGCGCTCGACCGGCCCACGCATTTCCTGGGCGGCGGGCCGGCCTGGGCCACGGCCAGCGAGGGCGCCCTCAAGCTGCGCGAAGCCTCCCACGTCCAGGCGGAGGGGCACGAGCTGGAGAACTTCCTGCACGGCCCCCTGATCAGCGTCGAGGCCGGGCAGACGGTGTTCTGCGTGGTCGAGCGTGGGCCGGCCCTGGAGCGGGCTCAGCAGATCGTCCAGGCTCTGGTCACCGTCGGCGTCCAGGTGGTCGCGGTCGGCTCCGCCGCCGATCAGGTCGACGGGGCCAGTCACAGCCTCTCGCTGCACCGTCTGCCCGAGGTGCTGGCGCCCATCGCCAACGTCATCCCGCTGCAGTGGATCGCCTTCCTGGCGGCGGCCCGGCGAGGCGTCAACCCCGATACCCTGCGCCGGGACGATCCGCCCTACGGCCACGCGCTCGCGGCCCTGCGGCTGTGAGCGGGAGGGGTTCAGTATGGTAATGCCGATGCAGATCTACGTGGCGGGGGCGGGGCTGATGGGCTCGGGCATCGCCCAGACCGCGGTCGCCTGCGGCATGGAGGTCACCCTGCGGGAGGTCGACGAGGCGCTGGCGGCACGTGGGGTGGAGGCGATCCGCAGGCGACTGGACAGCCAGGTGCAAAAGGGCAAGCTGGTCGCGGCGGACCGTGATGCCGCCCTCGAGCGCCTTCATCCCACCACATCGCTGGAGGCCGCCGGGCGGGCCGACTTCGTGGTGGAGGCGATCACCGAGAGCTTCGAGGCCAAGCGGGACCTCTTCAAGCGGCTCGACGGCGTCTGCCGGCCGCAGACCATCCTGGCCAGCAACACGTCCTCGATACCGATCACGCGTATGGCGGCGGTGACGCAGCGCCCCGACCGCTTCATCGGCATGCACTTCTTCAACCCGGTGCCGGTGATGCCGCTGGTGGAGATCACGCGCGGCCGCGATACGTCGGACGCCACCGTGGCCGCCACGCTCAGCCTGGGCAAGGCGATGGGCAAGACGCCGATCACCTCGCTCGACTACCCGGGCTTCATCGTCAACCGGATGCTGGTCCCCTTCATCAATGAAGCCATCCGGGCGCTGATGGAAGGCCTGGGCACCCGGGAGGACATCGACCAGGGAGCCCGGTTGGGTCTGCACCATCCGATGGGACCGCTTGAGCTGGCCGACTTCGTCGGACTCGACACCCATGTCCACATCTGCGACGTCCTCTACGAGGGGCTGCACGACCCCAAGTTCGCCGCGCCTCCGCTGCTGCGGCAGCTCGTCGAGGCCGGCCATCACGGCCGCAAGACCGGTCGCGGCTTCTACCGCTACGGACCGGATGGAAGCCGCATCTCCGATTAGCGCGCCGGGGGCCGAAGTCCGGCCGGCCGGCGAGACCGACATAGAGCAGGTGCGCGAGATCGGGCGCGATTACGGAGGCCTGGCCGCGTGGCCGGAAGCTCCCGACTACCTGGACCACGCGCGGGTCAGCAGCCGGCTACTGGTCGCGGCCGAAGGCGAGTGCTCGGCTTCGGGGCGGTCCTGGCGCGGGAAGGTGTCACCTATCTGGGCGACCTCTTCATCCGGCCCGATCACCTCGGCCGGGGCCTGGGCAAGGCGCTGCTGAGCTCGCTGTTCGCTGGCGCCGGAGACCGCACGACCTACGCCTCGAGCGATCCGCGGGCCCTGACAGCGCGAGGCTGCTGATCGCCCTGGTCCACCATGCGGGCCAGCGTGCGGACGTGGTCAGCTTGCCGGCCTTCGGTCCGCACCCGGCCGTGCCGGCTCTGCGCGCCGCCGGTTTCAAGCTGGACGATCGCGACACCTTCATGGCCTCGCGGCCCTCGCTGATCGATCCCCGCCGCTACGTGCCGTCACCCGATGTGGGCTGATCCATCGGTCCCCAACCCCTGAGTGGCCGGAGGCCGTCAGTCCGGGGGAGCCGGCCCCGCCTGAACCGCGAAGACGATGACTTCGGAGAAACCGTCACCGTCAACCTGAATTCCGTAGCAGCCGGGGGCGACCGCCTGAAGTAGTGATGACTGGACCAGGCGCCAGTGACCGGACTGGCCCGCGGCGGCGAGCGTCAGTTCCCCGTTGGGGCTTGCGAACGGAAAGGTTCCGGTCCCATCCAGCCGGTGTCCGCGGATCAGCGCGGCGCCGTCATAGGCCGGGCTGATCAGGAACAAGGCGATCTGTCCCGCATACCACGTGAGCTGCCCCGACAGGTAGACCGGGCCGGGTCCAAAGCCATAGTTCGGCACGGGCATGCCCTGGATCGTCATGCCGATAGTGGGAAGGGCGACCTGGCGAGTGGCGGGGCAGGGTGCACTGGCGGATGGGGACGGCAGCGCCAGAGGCCGGCTCTCAAATCGCGCCGTCGCCGTGCTCGATGCCGCGGACGGCCGCGCCTGGTCCGTCCCGCCCGTGCAGCCGGCAAGCGAGAGAACCGCTAGAAAAAGACAGATGAGTCCGGTGAGGACATTGCGCAATGTCCCATGGATTCTAGACGGAGTCCCGCGCCGATCAACGACCGTATGACGTCCAGTAGCGCACAGAGGCGCTCCCATCACAAATGGTCCTGGTCATTCCGGCCCGTGCCGACGCCATTGACACGACTACTGCCAACCTCCAAACTAGCAACGGGCATTCCGCTCTGCGTTCGGCGTGGTTTCCCAAAAGTTATTGCGGGAGGAGGGCAACAATGACGATTAGGACGCGACTCGGCGCGCTGGCGATGGCGGCGATGCTCCCGGTTGGAGGCGCGACCCTGGCTTCGCTGATTGTGGTTTCGACGGCAACGCCCGCCTACGCCGGCACCGGCGGCAACCCGCACAAGGGTCACCCGACGCCACACGACTGCTGGGACGAGCAGGTGGGCAATAGCTGCCTCGGAGCTAACCCGCAGACCACAGGTTGCTCCAACAGCGCGTACACCGTTTACCACACGTTGTACGGCATATACCACTTCACCAGCTTGATGGGCTGGGTGGAGCTGCGCTACTCGACGAGTTGCGGAGCGAACTGGTCACGGGTAACCGTCGACCCCAACTGTTGCGTAGGAGAGTTCGTGAGCGCTTCGATCGAGAACAACAAGGGTGAATGGCAATACAACTGTTACTGGGACTCCGGCAGCGCCTACTCCTGCATGATCGGTGGCGCCAGCGAGAGTGACCGGGCGCACGGCGAGATCGACACGCCCAACGGAAATGGCTTAGGAATGACGCCCTGGGGTTAAGCCGAGTCAGGCGAAGCGGACGCCGCGCTGGATGCGGACGGCGAGTTCGCTCCATCCTGCTGGGCGCCGCAGGCACAGAGCGAAATGACCGCGGCCGCGAGAAAGCAGAGAGAGGAGGCACGCCGCGCCTCTCCTCTGCTTTGGCCGCCAGCGGTCGGTGGTCTTAGTACCAGCCGGTCTGGCCTGTTCCACTTCCGTAATCGAAGACGATGAACCCGTAGGCAGAGTCCTTCTCTGCGGCCCCGCCGAGCATGCGGGAATACGAGGTGTAGCCGTCCTGATAGTAGGTATTCTCAGGAGGGTCGCACTGGTGCGAAGAGGAGCAGTAATTGTTGTAGACCGTTGAGCCGACGGCTCCCGCTGGTGCAAGGTTTGACAGGACTCTGGTCCGCGACCAGTTGGATCCGCAAGAGTTCGAGTAGCGCAGGTCCACGTAGCCGTAAGTTTGCCCGGTCGGATTATTCACGGGAACGGTGGCAACCGTGATGCCGGACGCGGCGCATCCCGACGATTGAGGATCGCCTCCGTTGCAACCGCGATCCCAGCAGGCAGCAGCCACAGCCGTGCCTGGTGTCGCCAGCGCGATGCCCATGGGCAGTAATACCGCCATCACGAGCACGCCGAATCGCTTGATCATCGTCCTCCTCCTGATTTGAGCGCCCCCCATCAGACCGTGCCGATATGCAGCCGTAATCCTTTCTAAAATACTTGCCTCCCTCCCCCCATTGCGCGGGGAACCCCAAGTCCCGACTTGTTGCTAGTGTGACCTCTCGCCGAGCGGGTGTCAACGGATCAGCCTGGGCTGTACCGGTTGTGATCGTGTGATCGCTAGGCGTCCATCCTCAGGCAATCCGCACGCCGCGCTGGAAGACTGACCAGACGCGCCACAGCGCCGACGGGTCGGACAGCGGGTCGCCGTGGACGAGGACGAAATCCGCCGGGGCGCCCTGCGTGACGCGTCCAGCGTAGGGTTCGTCGAGGAGGTCGCCGCCCCGCCAGGTGGCGGCGGCGAGCGCCTCCCAGGGCTCGAGCCCGGCTTCGACCAGCAACTGGACCTCCCAGGCCAGGTGGCCGGCGCGCACCGACCCCCCGCCGAAGTCTGATCCAGTGGCGATCGCCACGCCCGCGCGTCTGGCGGCCGCGATGGCCGCGTAGGCTCCTTCCCGGCGTTTTGAGAGCGCCGCACGCCCCTCCTCGCTGGCGAAGCGCGGGATGCTCGTGGTCCGGGCGAAG
>Ga0209577_10005709_pt1 | contig 11582 bp, 6 predicted proteins | sample GraSoiAngelo_109_FD_185874 | JGI IMG/M metagenome (GOLD analysis project Ga0209577, IMG submission 185874) | Grasslands soil microbial communities from the Angelo Coastal Reserve, California, USA - 14_0903_12_20cm (SPAdes) (version 2) | ecosystem: Environmental > Terrestrial > Soil > Grasslands ... | reverse complement strand
TACGATGATTCACACGCTCAATTAGATTTAGTAACAGGCTACCGATTTGTGTAGTTACTGGACTGTCATCAGCAAACGGCCGATGGCGCCCGCGGCAGTCACACGCACGGCTACATCTGGATCACCAAGGATCGGCCTCAAGACGGCCACGTGTTTGATGTTCCCGACATGACCAAGCGCCCGGATGGCCGAAATGCGCGGCCGTGGCGTCTGGTCGTGCATGAGATCAAGCAGATAGGGGATGGCTTGGTTCCCCGCCTGGCCAAGGTGCTTCGCCACTGCCGAGCGGACACCAGGATCTGGCGAATTCATCGCATCCCGCAAGACCGGCTCGGCCGAAACCGGATTGAAAGGCAGAAGCGCAGCAGCCACTTCGGCGCGAACAACCGGAACGGTTTCCTGCAGAAGCGGTTCGATCAGCGATGCCGCCATCTTCCCCTGCAATTTCGTCAGCCCGGTGGCCGCAACGCCGCGCACCAGCGGGACGGGGTCTTTCAAGAGTAGGGTGAGCGCTGCGGCTGCGCCCGCCTCTTTCCGTTCGGCGAGGACGCCGGCCGCGGTCGCCCGAACGGCCGCCTCCCGGTCCGACAAGGCGCTAAAGAGTGCTGAGTCAACCCGGCTGTCTTTCAGGTGCCCCAGGATACTGAGCACAGCGACTCGCTCATCAGGCTTGGGATGTTTGACCAATTCCAGAACGCCCGGCAGTGCCTCGCTCCGGCCCAGGGCCACGAGAGCCACCCTGGCCGCAGCTTTCACCCGTGGCTGCTCGTCTCTTAAAAGGGGTTCGATCTCTGGCATCAGCCCTCGATTGCCCGACTCACCGAGCGCGCGCAAGACAGCAACCCGGACGAGGGCGGCAGGGTCATGCAGCAGCTCACGCAGGCGCTTGGATCTGTCGGCATGGCCATGCCTCGACATGCCTTCAACCGCTAAGGCTCGGATGAGCCCCGACTGATCGTCCAAGGCCTTTTCCAGCAGCGGAAGGGCCTCGTCTCCGCCCATCTCCTTGAGCGCCGTCACAGCCGCCCCGCGCATCTGCTCGCGCATATCACCGATGGCGGCGCCGATGACCTTGATCGTGAGCTCACGCAAGAGTGCGACGTCATCTTTACCTCGATGGTCTGCCCATCGAAGGTAATCCTCGACGGCCTTATCGGTTTGGCCCAGCTTCAGGTAGGTTCGGACCCGCAGCTCCAGGGCGCCGGGAGGCCCGACCCCGTTTCCGATCACAGGATCCAGAAGTTTCAAGGCCTGCTCATACTGCTGTTGCTGGTAGGCTGCGCGGGCTTCCTCCAGAGAATCAGCGGCAACAGTTGCAAGTGACGGTGAAAGCCAGACACAGACCAGAACAGCGATGGCCATCTGACGGAGAAACATCCAGATTTGCCTCCATGTCTTCAAATGCTGTCCTTGACACTCCTCTTGCCGGTTGATAGTTGTAACTTACCATGACAACTCGAAGAAGGGAGTGCCGATGCCTTTACGTTGTTGGATATGCTTCCTGCTCTTAGGCGGCTTGCTTCTGGCTGCGCCTCTGGTCGCCGACCCAAGCGAGCTTCCCCCAACCGTGCCAGGCAAGGACGGAGCGCCGATGAGCCTGATCCCGGACGGTAAATTTCTGATGGGAACAGCCCTCAGCAATCGAGATGGGGGCCGGGACGAGTACCCGGAACGGCGGATCCACCTCGACACGTTTTACATGGACATCTACGAGGTGACCAACGGGCGGTACTTGGAATTCGTCACGGCAACCGGTCATCGCATTCCTGAACACCCACGGGACAAAAAGCTGACCCTTTGGCATGGGAACACAGTACCCAATACTTTCAAGGATCATCCGGTGGTCAACGTCGACTGGTATGACGCGGACGCTTACTGCCGATGGGCGGGGAAACGCTTGCCGACCGAGGCCGAATGGGAACGCGCCGCGCGCGGCACGACCGGACGTCGCTTCCCATGGGGGAACGCTGAGCCCACTCGGACGCTGGCGAACTATCTCAACCAATGGCGGAACGGTGCAGGCTTGGAGCCTGTTGGAAGCCATCCCCAAGGCGCCAGCCAGGAAGGCGTCCAGGACCTTGAGGGCAACGTGTGGGAGTGGGTGGCAGACTGGTATGACGCACACTATTACGAGAAAGGACCCAACCGCAATCCGAAAGGTCCAACCGAGGGAAACCGAAAAGTCATCCGTGGTTCCGGTTGGGAATCGGAGGCGCCCCTTCTCCGCTCAGCGCATCGCCTCAACAGCGATCCGCGCAATCGGAATCACAGCCTTGGGTTCCGTTGCGCAAGGGACGCCGTAGCCGGAAGCGTACGCTAGTCAGCCTACTCACATCTTGGCGTCAGGTGGGAGGCTGGCTCCGCTCCTTGCGGTCAGGACCGTCGAACTCTTCCAGTGGTTGAAAATTAACCGGCAGCTGGAACAGAAAATCCGAGAGGTGTCCAATTCTGACACGCCGGTATTCGATGCTCCAGGAGCCGTCTTTCCGCACAAGCTTAAGCGGGAAATGAATATCGGTCGCCAGCCACTGATAGTAGTCCACGGTCGCCTCTCCCTCCTGCGCATGGACTTCGTAGAGCGTGGTCGGGTGCCCGTCCAGAGTTTCCGTGCCGATCGCGCTGCGTGAGATCTCTCCGTCTAACGTCTCCTGTACTTTCGGGGCCTGGCTGGCATCGTAAGGGACCTCTTTGAAGTGTTTGAGTCTGGATATGAGCAGCCACGTCACATGCTTGTCCTTGCGAACGATCGTCACGTTCACCGGTCCGATGTCCTGATGCTCCATGCGCCAGCGATCATCCCGGTAGTACAGGTTTGACACATGCGTCTTGCCATTGGCGTGCGTGATGAGGTCGGCGGAGAACTCAAGGGCCCACGCCGGCGCCGTAGTGAACAGGCTAGCGATCAATCCAAGAACGACCACCCGTCGCATTTGGTGGGCTCCTCTACCCCCCTTCCGTTCTCTCACTGCCCAGCAGGTGACGTCTTCGTGTCGCGTCCGCTATCAGGAGCGGTGACGTCACGCGCGCAGCGGAACCCGAGCCAGTTCATGCGAGTCTTAGGGTCCGCTCCATTTCTCTGGGCGGGTCGGACACTCGGCGTGCTGTCAACCCACCCACCACCACGGAACGCCTTGTGGGAACCATGATCCGGGCCCTTCGGATTGCGGTTGGGCCCATACCGGTAATAGTAAGGGTCATACCAATCGGCGGTCCATTCGGCGACATTGCCCGCCATGTTGAAGACCCCATACGGGCTGACCGCGTTCTCGTACTTATCCACCGAGACAATCGGTGGATAGAGAAGGAGTCGCTCGGGTCGATCCCGCACCGGCCCGGACAGTCCAGTGCGTCCGAAATTCGCGCGGGACAAGCCGGCCGGCTGATTCCCCCAGGGATAGATCCGCCCGTCTGTTCCGCGGGCCGCTTTCTCCCATTCAGCCGACGTGGGCAGTCGCTTACCGGCCCACTTGCAGTACGCATCCGCTTCGAACCATGAGACATGCATCACGGGATGGCTCGCCATGACTTCCTGAAACGCGCCTCCCCACTTCCAATCCACCAACGGTGGTAAGTTGTTGGCCAAGACATACCGCAGGTACTGGACCGCGGTCACTTCGTACTTGTCGATCTCATACGCGTCGAGGTCAACCGTCCGCTGAGGGAGTTCCTGCGGATAGGCGTTGCGGTCCACCTGGCGATTGCTTCCCATGAGGAACGGCCCCGCAGGGACCTGGACCATCTCGTCTTTTGGAGGCAAGGTGGTCAGATGCGTGGCGGCCTTTCTGCCCTCGGGTGTCCATTCCGGCACCACATCGGCCACGTCATTGCCCCCGCTAGTGACAGCCAGAGCGCCTGTGGCCAAGGTACTCAACGCCAAGACTGTCAAAGCACTCAGCTTTGCCGTGAGGCGTCTATGGACCTTCATGCGCGTTCACCACGACCTAATTGGAAAGAGCCACCTAAAGATTCCGCCGCGTTGCGTTTAGGGCCGCTGCAGTTCGAGAGTGGGCTTGATCTCTTTTTCACCTAAAATACCAAGCCCAAAATGAGGGTTTTCCTCGACCTCCATACCGGCGCGAGCCCCTTCACGTGCTTGAATTTCGAAATTCACTGTTGCCGATCCATTCGCCGTGACCGTGACCTCCTGCTCCATGAGAGAACGCTCTTGTGGATGCCACGCCACAAGCTTGTAGGTTCCCGGCGGGACATCAGGAATTGTGAACTGGCCCGACTGGTCCGTCAGCGCATAGTAGGGATTGTCCACCGCATATCCGAAGCTCTCCATATATGCATGAAACCCACACTGCATCACGAAAATCCGCCGCCCCTTCGACATGCTCATCTCCTGTGTCTTGGGCTCACCCGGAATGTGCTTATGATACACGGCATCCGTGCCCGCCGTTTTGGGATGATGGGGGTTCATCGGCAACGGCACGTTGAAAAGAACGCGTGGCCCCAGCTCCGAGGTTTCGTAAGCCTGAATGTCATGCATGACCGGATCCATGTTAACGACTTCGACCTTGCCAACGCTCCGCACGACATTGATGTATGGAAGAAAGCGGCAGTCACGGGCTTCGATGCGAGTTACGGGAAAGTCGAAGGGTTTTCCTCGCTGAATGCCGGTCAGCATGACAAGAACATCTTTGAGGCCGTGATCCTCCGCAACCGTGAATTCTTTCAGAAGCCGAAACCCTTGGCCGTTTGAGATCCGCCCGCAATAGATCGGATCAGGAAAGATGACGAGATTAAACCCACGGGGAGCCGGTTTGTTTCCTTTCAGCGTCACCTTCCCGGTGATCGTCCCTCCATCCTTCACCTGGACCTCTTGATAAGCGAGCGCGCTGGATACCGTCAGCAGGCTGCCGACACTCAGGCTCATCAGCAACGCGTAGTAGCATTTCCAGCGCCGACACTGAAACTGTTTCATCCTTATTACCTCTTACCTCCCGATGAAAACTATACCATAGCGAGAAAAAGAGCGGGGGAGCCGCAAGCGCGTGTACGGCTCCCCCACCCAAACGTCCTACTCTGTCGTCACCGCCTTACTTCAAAGCGGTCGGTCGCGCCTGGCCCTCGACTGGCTGCGCCTCGGCCTTCTGGCTCCCCACATCACTCTTGGACAGCGGCAGAATCCGCGAATCCCCAGTTGGCAAGACCCGGAAGTAGCCCCACTGCCCAGACTGCGAATAGGGCAAGCGCTGGTTGCCCCAGACGTAATCTCCCGGCAGTCTGTAAGGACCGCCGGCCGACGGGATGAATGCGTCAAGGACTTCCGCTCCTGAAAACTGCACGGCGCTCAGTATGTCTGCCCCATGCATGAAGGGCTCAATGGGCCATTCATGCTTTTCCAACCCAAATATCCCGTTCTGCTCGACGCTCGCGCCCAGGACATGAATCCGAACCGGATCGCCAGCATGGGCTTCGATCAGTGGCGTCGCCGGGTCTTCCGGCTTGTCTACCTTGCAGGGTTGGAACATATGACCCAGGTCACATCCCTGCTCCTCCCTGGCCTTGTACGGCTCATTCCGATAATTCACTCCGGTGAGCCCCGCCACGTTCTGCACGTAGGGCATGAAACTCGTGCCGATGATGTTGTCTTCGTCCTGGAAGAACAGGGCCGCGTCACGGTAGTTCGCACGATTCTCCTGCCCTTCGATCGTCCGGTCCACGATCACATCGGCGACCCAACTGTTCTTCATGGAAATATCCGCGCCGGTTTTGGGATCGCGATACTTGGAACCCTTCGGCCCGACGACGATCGCGCCGAACAATCCATTTCTCGGATTGACCATCACATTCCCGAAATCCCAGACCAGTGATGTGATCTCTCCGTTGAACGGATGTGCGTAGTAGGTGTAGGTCCGGCTCCCGCCAGGCCCGATCGTCTGGTCGCCTGGATTATTCCCCACGTTCGCCCCGAGTGAGTCTTTCGGATCAAAGGCCAGCGAGAAGGCCGAGAACGAAGCCCGGCTGTTCGCCATCTTGTTCTTGAGATTGATCTTGACGCAATCGCCCACGTTCACACGAAGCGTCAAAGGACTCGGCGTCAAGCCCGTCGCCACTTTGGTCGCATCCTCTTCGAGCGCGTAGATCTTGCCCGTCGGATTTCTCGTCATGATCTTCCGCTCGAAGTCTACCTCGATCAAGTCAGGGGCTTTCGGATTGAACTTGAGATCATGGTCCATGGCGACCACGTTGAACGACTTCACCGGCGCGTTATCCGGACAGACGGACTTCGCGGGCGCCGGGATCTCATTCCGTCCCGTATACCCAGCCGGCAACTTCTTCAGGTCCGGCACTTCCTTCTCCAGAACCCGCAGGATCCCCCACGCCCCTTCCGAGAAATGGGACGAGCGTCCGTTGAAGTGGATATAGTCCCCCGGCATCAACTGAGGGCCACCAGCATGCGGCACCACGAGGTCATACCGTTCTGCAATACCGATATGGATCGCATTCTTCCGGTTCGCGTCACCCGCGTATCGCTCGGTGAGGAAGGTATGGCCGGACAGGACCCAGTCCATAGTCTCGTTCATCAGGGTGTGCAGCAACCGGAACACTACCGTATCGCCCAGGTACGCTCTGAGCAACGGCGTCGATGGATCCCCGTGGACCAGACTGCTAAAGATCTTCGAAGCGTCCGGGTTGTTCGCCAACCGCTTGGCCACCGGTTCTGCCCTGAAGTTCAATCCGCTGCCGGTCGTATGCGTCCCGCCGTTCAGGAACGGCATGGGAGTCATCGCGATCTTCTCCGGCATCTGGAAAGAGACGGTCTTTCCGCCCTCCAAGGCGACTTCCACGGGCTGACCCGGTGGATTCCCGGCCGTCACGATATTCACCGTATGCGGCACAGTATCATGCACCTGCACGACCAACTCTCTGAAGCTGCCATTCACACCATAGCCCACCGGTTCCACCGTATGGATATCGGCAATGGGGCCGCTGCGGATCGGCTTGCCGGTCTTGGGATCGTGGTAGGTCGAGCCCGCCGGCTCCACAATAAGAGTCCCGAACCCGCCGTGCGGCCAGGTGGTGGCGCCGAAGGCATGGTCGTGCCAGAACACGGTACCCACATCAGCATCCACCCAGAGCCGCTGACGGACGAACTCCACAGTCACGATGTCGCCATTCGGATGGTCATGCTTTAGCGGATTCTCAAACGTGATCGTGTTGCCGGAAATCGAAGCGATGCGCTGGATCTCATTGCCCTGTACGTTATCCGCGCCCACCAGCAACTCCGTCTTCACGTGATACTGAGCCGCGTTCTTGACCATAATGCTCTTGCTCCCCTTCTTGGCCGGAGCCGTGAACACTGTGTTCATCGGAACGGGCAGCCCCTTCTTCTCCTTCTTCTCCAACATCGTGAAGGGACGGACCGATTGCTCATAGGACATGCCCGTGATCACGCCGTCTGTCGACTGGTTATCGAACTGGAGGAAGTGTGGATGGAGATTGATCTTGGAGGACTGAAAGTTCGTAAAGTCGTCGTCCAACCATTCGCTGGTAAGGGTCCAATCCACACAGTCGTACACGCTTGCCCGGAAGACCAGCGGGTATCGGAGATCGTTGTTCTTCCGAACGGCCTCTTCCTCTTCGTGTAAGACATAGATCAACCCCAATTTATCGACGATCGGGGGCTCCTTGCCCTCCCCTTTGCTGATTTCAATCGGTACATTAATGAAGTGGAGGTTGAAATACTTACGGCCCGCGTTTTCGGGGCAGAGGCTCCAGACGCCGTTCTCTCCCGGCTTGGCTGGATCGACGCTGCGGCTGCCGTCCTCATTCTGATGGATCATCTCCAGCCAGGGAGCCGGGTTATGGTTTGGTGAGAACATCACGCGCTTTCCGAAGTGTGGTCTCAAATGCGGCCACGACACCTTTCCGGTGGTCGGTTCGAAGAGAATCGGCTGCCGTTCCCCTGGCGTCTTGGACTTATATTTGGGGTTGGCGATGGTGCTTTCCTTTTCGGTCATCGCCGTGTTGCCCTTCCAGGCCCAGTCCAGCACGGTCGCGTCATAGGACTTGATCTGCCCAACTTCATCATCCTTGTGACCGGGCTTGCCCTGAGTCGGTAGCTGCATCTCGACCCAGTCCTTGATCGTGACGACGGCCGGATTGCTCTTCCAGTTGGTCTTACCCTTTTCGACGATCTGGAAGGTCTTCCCGAACCAGTCCACCGTCTTGCCGATCAGCTTGTCCGAGGTCACGCCGAACTTCATCCTGCCCTTGCGGTCCGGCAGCTCGCGGAGGTCCGGCATGACATCGGTGTGGAACTCGCCCTGCTGCATGGTGTTGTACACCCGCCAGTAACCCCACATGCCAGACACGTAGTGGTGCGCGACGTGGCAGTGGAACAAGAAGTCCCCCGCCAATTGCTGGCACAGGCCGGACCCGCACTCGGTGTCGAGGTCGAACGTCTCGGACGGCCCGATCACCTGGACGTCCACCCGGTCCGACTTGGTGCGCACCACCGGATACTTGACTGGGCCGTTCTTCGCCGTAAACCACAGTGGCATTTCATCGCTGGACCGCGGGCTACGCAGCCAACGGATCGTCCCGCCGTGCGGATGGTGTGAATGGAAGACTTCGGACCCACCATGGACCAAGCGGAACTTTGCCGGATCGCCCAGGTATGAGCGAGGGATTGTGGTGGGGGCATCTCCGAACGCGTAAGAGCTGTAGCCCATGGACTCGTCTTCGAACCCGAAGTATTCATGCTGAAGGTGCATGTTGTTGATGCCGAACGGCTCGCTGCGGTAATTGAGCGCACGACCACCTGGACGGTAGGTGTCGGTCAGGGGATCGCGCTGCGGAAGGAAGTCCCCCTTCTTGTTGACCGGACGGAAAGCCTCATCCCCCACCTCATGGTAGATGATGACAAACTCGCGGAAGTCCGGGCCGGCCCCGTTCTGAATGATCGCCTGCCATCCACTCCGCATCTCGGTGGGCTCACCCGTGCCGATCGGATCAAGATAGCGCGACCCTTTCGGCTCGACAACAAAGGTGCCAAACATGCCTAAGACCGTCAGCTCACGATCGTTGCTGTAGGAATGGAACTGCCGTCCCCCTTCCTGCGTGTTGGGATGGATATACCATTCCATCTCCACGGGCTTGTTCTTCATCGCCACGGCGTCAGGATTAGTCGTTGTGGCCGGCTTGCCCGTCGCACTGATGACCATGCTGGAGCCATGGATATGGAGGCTGACCGCATCTCCGCCTTCCAACGCATTCCGCAAGGTGATCTTGATGCAGTCGCCCTGGTTGCCACGGATCACGAGCGGCTGGATGTAGTCGCCCTGAATACCGTTGGTGACAGCCCCGGGATCGTACTGGTCCTTCTCGTTCTCCCGCGCCTTGGCGTTCTTGGCCTCTTCCGCCCGTACCTTTTCGATATTCTCGGTCAGGACGTACATGTAGCCTGGATAGAAATCGAGCCACTGGTTCAGCGTGATCTCGACATTGATGGCGGAGATATCATACTTCTTCACTGGGGCAGTCGAGGGGCATCGGCCACCGGACATCGCTACTGGTTCAACACCTGGCTGCGATGCCAGCAAGTAACCCTGGCCATCGTACTGGTGCATCATGGACATGCCATTGAACAGGCCCGTGTTCGGCGCTTGTCCGACCTGTCTGGCCATCTGCTCCATGAGCCGGTTGTGCTGCAACTCTACTAAGGCTGAGCGATTGGCTCGGCCCGATATCGCATCTTCCACGATCGTTTGACCCTTGAGTTGCTGCGCCCACGGCTCGTTCGAGTTGTCGATCATCCCCATGGCGGCATGGCTCACCCCGTGGCCTTGATGGGCGTCAGAGTCAGCAGCGAACACAGGGGAAGGAACGACAAGACAGACGGCAAAAATCAGAGAGTAGATGATGAAGGAAGGAGAAAACATGTTACGGAAGTTTGACCCTTTCATAACTGGCCTCCTCAACAAAAAACTTGGCGGAAAAAGAGAACCTTTATCGTGTCCTTCGAGATTTGATTGGGGGTGCACTTCACTTGCCGGACAGATGGTCCTAAAATTTAGTTGAAATCTTTAAATTGGAGATCAATTTTTAACCCACGCCAAGACCGGCTGTCAAGCCTTTTCCCCGCAACAATCAATCGTGTAGTGGAGAGAGAATCGCCCCGCATCACCCAAACAGGCAGGTGGTCAGTATGTCGTTGCGTGGTGGGAAGTGTGGTTCAGCACACCTGGCCATTGAACAGGCAGGGCTTGTATCGGGTCCGATCAAAATCGACGTTCTCCTTGTACACCGTTTCGTTCCCGTTCACGCCGTCCTGGTCGCGGTCGGCCCACAGGGTATGATTCCACCAGTAGAAAATCGGAAACCGTTCGGTGTCATACACCGGATTGCCGTACTCGCTGCGGGTGTGCTCGCGCACGAAGCGACCGGTGACGTAATCCACGGTGCCGTCCCCTTTTAAAGAATACAAAAAAAGATAGAGCCGCGATTCACTATCGTACAATTCGTCGACCCGGGTGCTAACATCGGGCTCAAGCGGCAAGGATCCAGCCGCGACATGACTGGCGGACGTAATCCCCGCCACACAGACGATCATGAGAACGAGACTGACTAGCCGCGTCCGCATCAGCCCTCCTCTTGCTGGGTTCACTCTACTCAGACTAGCCAAAGCATTGCAAGATTCTCTGTGTTTTCCTACCATGCCTCGTTGTCAGGAGAGCCGACAATTTGTTCACGCGTAGGGACATGCTCGGGCGATTGGCTTGGGGGCTGACCCTCCTGCCAGCTGTGGCCTTCGCTCCGCGGTCAATACTCAATACGCTGCTGTTCGAACCAGATGGGGTTCTGGTTCCGGCAAAGCCGTTGCCCCCTAATCCCTTTATGCGTGACGGAAAAGCCCTGGTCGCTATCGTGCGTGGAGAAGATCCGCCTGCCATGCTGCAAGCAGGGCTCTATCTGATCGGAGGCATCGACCGGTTGGGCCTTCACGGCAAGCGGGTCTTGATCAAACCAAACGTCGTCAACGACCGGCCCCCACCCTCCACGACCAACCCGAAAGTGGTGGCAGCCGTGGTCCGACTTGTGCGGGAAGCCGGCGCGCACGCGGTCAATGTCGCCGACAGTTCGGGCATCATCCGGTTCCCTTCCTCGGCCAACCTCGCCGCGACCGGCATCAAGCAGGCCGCCGAGTCGGCCGGCGCGTCAGTGCTGGCCTTGGAAGAGGAGCCCTGGGTACGCGTGGAGCCGGTCGGCGCCAAAGCGCTCCCCCGTTACTATGTGTCGAAGCCAGTCTATGACGCGGATGTGTTCATCAACCTGCCGGTCGTCAAGACTCACAGGTTCGCGCACTACTCCTGCAGCCTGAAGAACTTGGTCGGAATCATCCACCCGCGTTACCGCCCTTCCGTCAGCTTTCTCTCGCCTGACTGGCACGAGCGGATCGCCGAGCTGAACCTCGCAGTTCATCCCCACCTCACCATCGCCGACGGCACAACGCTCATGATCGCCGGCGGCCCGACCAGCGGCACGTCGGCCCGGGCCGATATCCTCCTGGTCAGCTGCGATCGCATCGCGCTGGACGCGGTCGCCATCGCCCTCATCCGCACCTTCGGCGC
>Ga0209577_10005707_pt1 | contig 11583 bp, 10 predicted proteins | sample GraSoiAngelo_109_FD_185874 | JGI IMG/M metagenome (GOLD analysis project Ga0209577, IMG submission 185874) | Grasslands soil microbial communities from the Angelo Coastal Reserve, California, USA - 14_0903_12_20cm (SPAdes) (version 2) | ecosystem: Environmental > Terrestrial > Soil > Grasslands... | reverse complement strand
GGGCGAGCCGGTCCCGGCTCGCGTCACTTCGGCCTCGCGATCGACCTTTTCGGCCTCAAGCTCGGACTCGGCGTGGACGCCGAGCTCGGGGGCAAGCCGCACCATCCCCCTTCGACCCGCGCGCGCAAAGGGCCTGGCCGGAGCAACCGATGAACCAGCTGGACGCCAACCTGATCATCGCCAACGCCCCTGATCCCGTCTTCGTTTCCGACTTCCAGGGCAAGATCCTCCTCGCGAACGAGGCGGTCTCCGAGCTCCTGGGGTTCCGCAAGGACGAGGTCCTGGAGCAGTCGCTCTCCCGCTTCGTCAGCCTGGACGAGGCGCGCGAGCTGATGGCCGCCCTTCGCGAGGTCGTCGAACACGGCGTCTCTCGCAACGTCCGCCTCAATCCCCACAGCGCCTCCGGCGAGGTGATCCCCACCACCCTCAACGCCTCCGCCCTGCGCGGGCCCCGGGGCGAGGTCATCGGCGTGATCGGCATCCTGCGCGACATGCGCGAGCTCGACAAGGCTCGCGCCTACGCCGAAAGCCTGATCAAGAACGCGCCCGACCCCGTCTTCGTCTCCGACCTCCAGGGCAAGATCCTCCAGGCCAACGATGCCGTCTACACGCTCCTGGGGTTCCGTACCGCCGAGGTCGTCGAGCAGTCGCTGTCACGTTTCATCAGCGTCGATGAGACGCGCGAGTTCATGGCCGCGCTCCGCGAGGTCGTGGCCCGCGGTGTCACCCGCAACGCGCGGCTGAACCCACGGAGCGTCTCGGGCGAGATTATCCCCACGACGCTCAACGCGTCGGCCCTGCGCGACGCGGACGGCGCCGTCAATGGCGCGATCGGCATCCTGCGCGACATGCGCGCCTACGAGATGGTCGTCGGCGACCTCGAGGAGTCACGGCGAAAGCTCGATGCGGCCAACCGCGCCAAGGACGAGTTCCTCGCGACGCTTTCGCACGAGCTCCGCACGCCGCTCAACGCCATTCTGGGATGGGTGCGCCTTCTCCGATCGGGGACGCTCGATGCCGCCGGCGCCAGCCGAGGCCCGGAGGTGATCGAGCGCAACACCCGCCTCCTGGCTCAGTTGATCGAAGACCTGCTCGACGTGTCCCGCATCATCACGGGCAAGCTCCGACTGGACGTCGGGTCCATCGATCTGGTCTCCGTCATCGTGGCCGCGATGGAAGCGGTACAGACCGCCGCCGATGCCAAAGGCATTCGGCTGGAGGCGAGTCTGGATCCGGCCCTCGGCCCGGTGTCGGCCGATCCCAGCCGTCTGCAGCAGGTGGTCTGGAACCTCCTCACCAACGCGATCAAGTTCACGCCGGCGGGCGGCCGCGTCGATATCCGGCTCGAACGTCGCGACTCGATGGCGCGGGTCACAGTCAGCGACACGGGCCAGGGCATTCGCCGCGAGCTCCTTCCGTTCGTCTTCGATCGCTTCCGTCAGGGCGAGACATCGATCGGCCGCCGATACGGCGGCCTCGGGCTCGGCCTCGCCATTGTGCGTCACATCGTCGAGCTGCACGGCGGGGACGTCAATGCCGAGAGCGCGGGCGAGGGCCGCGGAGCCATCTTCACCGTCGACCTTCCCCTCACCGCCACGCACGCGGACACGATTCCGCCCGAGCCGGCGCGCCGCAGGCTCGATCGCGAGCCCGTCGCTCTCGACGGGTTGCGCGTCCTCATCGTCGATGACGAGGCCGACGCGCGCGAGCTGATGCGCATGGTCCTGCGATCCTCCGGCGCTGACGTCATGGCGGCCGCCTGCGCCGAGGAGGCATTCGAGCAGGTGGAACGCTGGCATCCGGACATCCTGGTGAGCGACATCGGTCTTCCCGGTGATGACGGCTACATGCTCATTCAGAAGCTCAGGGAGCAGCAAGCCCAACAGGGGCGAGCGATCCCCGCCCTTGCCGTGACGGCCTACGCGCGGGCCGAGGATCGAACGCGGGCGCTCGCCGCAGGATTCCAGATGCACGTGGCCAAGCCGCTGGAACCGGCCGACCTGATCGCGGCCATCGCCAGCCTGATCAGCAAAGACCGAGGTGGCGCCGCCAGGCCCGAGGCGTCCTGAGTCCGCAGCGGCGGGGCGCGTCGTGGCACAATACGCGGCAGTCTCCGCTCCGGAGGGTCCGCCCATGCCACAGCCCGTCCTCGTCGTCACCGATGTGCAGGAGCGTCTGTTCGGCGCGATGGATGCCGAGCGGCGCGACGAGATGGTCCGCAATCTGAAGATCCTGCTCGCGACTGCGCGGCGCCTCGGCAGCCCCGTCGTCGTCACCGAGCAATATCCGAAAGGGCTCGGCCACACGCTGCCCGAACTGCGCGGGCTCCTGGACGACGCGCCCGCGCTCGAGAAGACCGCGTTCTCCGCCTGCGGCGCCGGCGGCTTCGCCGAGCGCCTACGCGAGCTCGATGCCGCGCCCGTGATCCTCACCGGCGTGGAAGCCCACGTGTGTGTGCTGCTCACCGCGCTCGATCTGCTCGGCCGCGGCGTGCAGGTGTCGATCGTCGCCGACGCGGTCTGCTCGCGGCGCCCGGCGAGCATGGACCTGGGCTTGGCGCAGGCGCGTCAGGCGGGCGCCGTGATCACCTCGACGGAGACAGTCGTCTTCCAGCTTCTCGGTAGCTCCGACACCGAGGCCTTCCGAGAGATCAGCAAGCTCCTGAAGTGAGCGGGGAGGCGCTACACGGGTTATCGAGGAGCGCCACGGCTCCGCCGGGGCGCGACGAACGCTGGGGGGCTTGGGGAGCCATTTCGGGCCCCCCGATCACTACGGCCGGCCGCGCGGCGGGATGTTCGTGTAGGTGACGGTGCCGTCGCGCGAGATCGTCTGATAGACCCGCGTCTGCGGCGTATCGACGCCCTCGAGGCCGTAGAAGCGTAGCACCTTCACTACGTAGTCCTGCGTCTCGGGATACGGCGGAATTCCGCCGTAGGCCGTCACCGCCTTCTCGCCCGCGTTGTACGCGGCGATCGCGAACGGCAGGTTGCCGGGGAAGCGGTCGAGCAGGCCGCGCAGGTGCCGGACGCCGCCGTCGATGTTCTCGCGCGGATCGAAGGAGTTGCGGACGCCGAGGACCGACGCCGTCGACGGCATCAACTGCATGAGCCCCTGGGCGCCCTTGCGCGACACCGCGCGGGGGTTGAACCCCGACTCCGCGCGGATCACCGCGGTGACGAGCCGCTCGGGGATGCCATACCGGCTGGCCGCCTGCGTGATCTCGTGCGCGTACGGCGCCGTGTCGCCCTGGGGCAGCCGCAGCCAGCCGGCCTCGGTGCCGGTCGTGAAGCCCATGCGCTGATACCGGGGATCGGCCGGCGCGTTCGTGAAATGGGTGCTGCCGTCCGGCGCCTTGAACTTGTACGTCTCGGCGCCGACCGGAGCCGCCGCCACAATGGCGGCCGTGAGGGCAATCAGGCCCAGAGATCGAGTCACGATGGCTCGATTTTATCGAATCGCCTGCGCCCTGTCGACCGCCGAAGGGGATCGGCGCTACACGACGAGGATTTATCGGTCGGCGAACACGGCCGCCCGGGGAGCGGCGGCCGGTTCCAGCGCCACGGCCAAGACGTCACCGATCGTGTCGGCAAGGTGAACGGTCATGCTCTGCCGCACGACGGCGGGAACGTCCTCGAGTAGGTTCTTCTCGTTGCGCCGCGGCAGCACCACGGTCCGCAGACCGGCGCGGTGCGCGGCCAGCACCTTCTCCTTGATGCCGCCCACGGGCAGGACGCGGCCCGACAGACTGATCTCGCCGGTCATCGCAAGGTCGGCGCGGACGGGCCGGCCCGTCAGCAACGACACGAGCGCGGTCGCCATCGTGACGCCGGCCGAGGGCCCGTCCTTCGGAATCGCGCCCGCCGGCACGTGAACGTGGACATCGGAGCGCTCCCAGAACTCAGGGTCGATCCCCAGCTCACCCGCGTGCGAGCGCACCCACGACAGGGCCGCCTGCACGGACTCCTTCATGACGTCGCCGAGCTGTCCGGTAAGGGTGAGCGTGCGCGCGCCGCGCATCCGCGTCGCCTCGACGAACAGCACGTCGCCGCCCGCCGGCGTCCAGGCGAGGCCGGTGACCACGCCCGGCACTCGTGTGCGCTGCTCCACCTCCTCCAGCTCGAACCGCGGCACGCCCAGGAACGAGACCACGACGTCGGGGGTGACGCGCACGGGCTCGGTCTTGCCCTCCGCATGACGCCGCGCCACTTTGCGGCAGACCGACGCGATCTCGCGCTCGAGGCTTCGTACGCCCGCCTCGCGGGTGTACCCGCGCGCCAGGAGCCGCAGCGCCTCCGGCTCGAAGGCGATGCCCGTGCCGGGCTCCAGACCGTGCTCGCGCGCCTGCTTGGGCACGAGGTGCCGCTGGGCGATGGCGATCTTCTCCTCCTCCGTGTAACCGGCGAGGTTGATGATCTCCATCCGGTCGCGCAGCGGGGCCGGCACCGTGTCCATCACGTTCGCGGTGGTGATGAAGAGCACCCGCGAGAGGTCGAACGGGACGTCGAGATAGTGGTCCCGGAACGTGGCGTTCTGCTCCGGATCGAGCACCTCGAGCAGGGCCGACGCCGGGTCGCCGCGGAAATCCATCCCGAGCTTGTCGACCTCGTCGAGCATGAGCACGGGGTTCTTCGTGCCGGCGCGCCGTAGTCCCTGCGCGATCTGGCCGGGCAGTGCGCCGATGTACGTGCGCCGGTGCCCGCGGATCTCCGCCTCGTCACGCATACCACCGAGCGAGATCCGATGGAACTTGCGGCCGAGCGCCCGCGCGATGGACTTGCCGAGCGACGTCTTGCCCACGCCCGGCGGCCCGACGAAGCACAGGATCGGGTCCTTGCCGCTCGGACGGATCTTCTTCACCGCGAGGTATTCGAGGATCCGGTCCTTGATCTTCTCCAGGCCCTCGTGGTCCTCGTCGAGGATCACCCGCGCGGGTCCGATGTCCACGGCGTCGGTCGTTTCCTGCTGCCAGGGCATGGCCACGAGCCAGTCGATGTACGTCCGAGCCACCGTGTACTCGGCGGCAGCCGGCGGCATCTTGGCGAGCCGGTCCAGCTCGCGCAGCGCTTCGGCCTTGGCCTCGTCCGGCATGCCCGCCGCCTCGATCTTCGCGCGGAGCGAGTCGATCTCCTGTGTGCGCTCGTCGCCCTCGCCGAGCTCCTTCTGGATCGCCTTCAGCTGCTCGCGCAGGTAGTAGTCGCGCTGCGTCCTCGTCATCTCCGACTGGATCTCGGACTGGATCTTGCTGCCGAGCTCGAGGACCTCGGCCTCCTTGCCGAGTGCCGCCGCGAGCTTGCTCAGCCGTTCGCGGACGTTTACCGTCTCGAGCAGCTCCTGCTTGAGCGCGATGGGCAGGCTGGCAAGCGAGGCGGCCACCATGTCGGCGATCGCGCTGGGACCCTCGACATTCTCGAGCACACCCACGAGCTCATCCGGCAGCGCCGGCGACAGCGAGATCACCTTCGCAAACAGCGAAGTCACGCTGCGCACGAGCGCCTCGAGCTCGACGTCCTCGCCGGGCGTCTGCTCCTCGATGGGCTCGATCCGCGCCTTCAGATAAGGCTCGGTCTGGACGATCTCGACCAGCCGGAAGCGTCCGATGCCCTGCGCGATGAGGCGCAGCGTGCCGTCGGGCTGCTTGAGCGCCTTGTGGATCACCGTCATGGCGCCGATCGAGTGCAGTCCGTCCGCGCCCGGCGCGTCCTCTTTCGGGTCCTTCTGGGTCACGGCGCCGACGAGGTGGCCACTCTGCAGCGCCTCCTCGATCAGGCGGACCGAGGACGCGCGGCCGGCACCGAGCGGCACCACCGCCTGCGGGAAGAGCACCGTGCCGCGCAGGGGAAGGATCCCGACCACATCCGGCAACGGCCGACTGGTATCACGCTTCGCGTCTGTCATCACCAGGCCAGCTTTCTCAGAAGAGATCGACGGGACCTAGCTGCCCCGAGGCCGCGCGCACCAGCGCTTCGCGTGGCGTGCCGGCACGTTCCGGGCGCGCCTCGCCGGCGCCGCTGTCGCGGACGTAGGCGACGAGGTCCTCGATCTGCTTCTGCATATCGATCATCCGGCGTCTCATCTTTAAGATGATTTCCACGCCGGCCAGATTCACCCCAAGGTCACGCGTGAGCCGCAGCAGGCGCGCGATGTCCTCGACGTCCTCCGCCGAGTACATGCGTGTCTGTCCCTCCGTCCGGCTGGGCCGCACCAGACCCTTCTTTTCGTAGAACCGCAGCGTCTGCGGGTGCACCTTCAGCATCTCGGCGACGACGCCGATCATGTAGAGCGGCTTGCCGCGGTCGTTGGTCATGCCGACCCCCCGCGGAAGCGCTCGAGGTCACCGCGCGCGGTGAGCGGCATGAGCCGCTCCAGCTCGCGCACGAGCTCGTCGGTGCGCGCGTCGAGGCCGCCGGGGAGCTCTACCCGCACCGTGACGAAGAGATCGCCCGGGACGTCGTCGCCCGGACGGGGCACGCCCTGGCCGCGGAGCCGGAACACCTGACCGCCTTGCGTGGCGGGCGGCACCACGAGCACCGCCTCACCCTGGGGCGTCGGCACCCGGATGCGGGTGCCGTGCAGCGCCTCCCACACGCTGACAGGCAGCTCGCAGTGCACGCCTTCACCCTTGCGCGCGAAGAACGGATGCTCGAGCACCCGCGTGCTGACGAGCAGGTCGCCGCGCGGTCCGCCGAACGGTCCCGCGCTCCCCTGGCCCGGCACCCGGATCTGCATGCCCGAGTCGACGCCGGCGGGAATCGCCACCGCCGCGCGATCCACCGTCCGCCGGACACCGCGGCCGGCGCAGGCGCCGCACGCGCCGCCGTCCGCGCGCCCTCGAGCGTGGCAGGCCTCGCACGGGGAAAAGCGCGGGACCGCAAGCTCCACCGTCACGCCGTGCACGACGTCGGCGAAGCCGATCTCCACCGCGACGTGCACGTCCTCGCCGCGGCGGCCGGCGGCGAGGGCGTCGGGCCGTGCACCGAAACGGTCGTAGACCGAGCGCGCATCCGGGTCGCTCAGGATCCGGTAGGCCTCGGCGATCTCCTCGAAGAGCGTGCGCGCGGTCGTGTCCCAAAAATTGACGTCGGGCGAATACTGCCGCGCGAGCCGGCGGTACGCCTGCCGGATCTCGCGCGGCGGCGCGGTGGCGGCAACGCCGAGCACCGCGTAGTAGTCACGCCTCATGACCTACTTCTTTTCCCCGAGGTCCTCGAACTCCGCGTCGACGACCTCGCCCTCCTTCGGACCGGAGGGACGCCCGGCGCCGCCGGCCTGCGGGCCCGCATCGGGGCCGGGCTGCTGCTGCCCCGCCTGCGCCTGCGCCTCGCGATACATGACCTCGCCGAGCTTGTGGGCCGCCTTCGACAGCGTGTCCTGCGCCCGCTTCATGCGGTCGAGGTCGTCCGTCTTGAGCGCCTCCTTCGCCTCGGCGAGCGCGTCGTCGATGGCTTTGCGATCCGCCTCGGCGAGCTTGCTCCCATGCTCGGAGAGGGTCCGCTCGGTCGAGTAGACCAGCGAGTCCGTCTGATTGCGGACCTCGATCTCCTGCTTGTGCCGCGCGTCGTCGGCGGCGTTGGCCTCGGCCTCCTTCACCATCTTGTCGATCTCTTCCTTGCTCAGGCCGGACGACGACGTGATCGCGATGTGCTGCTGCTTGCCCGTCGCGGTGTCCTTCGCCGACACGTTCAAGATTCCGTTCGCGTCGATATCGAAGGTCACCTCGATCTGCGGCACGCCGCGCGGCGCGGGCGGGATGCCGTCGAGGTGGAAGCGGCCGAGCGTTCGGTTGTCGCGCGCCATCGGCCGCTCGCCCTGGAGCACGTGCACCTCCACCGACGGCTGGCTGTCGGCCGCCGTCGTGAAGCGTTCGCTCTTCTTCGTCGGAATGGTCGTGTTACGCGGGATGAGCGTCGTCATGACGCCGCCCAGCGTCTCGATGCCGAGCGAGAGGGGGGTGACGTCGAGCAACAGCAGGTCCTTCACCTCGCCGGTCAGGACCGCGCCCTGCACGGCGGCGCCCACGGCGACCACCTCGTCGGGGTTCACGCCCTTGTGCGGCTCCTTGCCGAAGAGTGACTTCACGACCTCCTGCACCTTCGGCATGCGCGTCTGACCGCCCACGAGGATCACCTCGTTGATGTCAGAGGCGGCGGCGCCCGCGTCCTGCATCGCCTGGCGGCACGGGCCCAGGGTGCGGTCCACGAGGTCGGCCACGAGTGACTCGAGCTTGGCGCGCGTCAGCGTCAGCACGAGGTGCTTGGGTCCCGAGGCGTCGGCGGTGATGAACGGCAGGTTGATCTCGGTCTGCACCGTCGTCGACAGCTCGATCTTCGCGCGCTCCGCGGCCTCTTTCAGCCGCTGGAGCGCCATCCGATCCTTGCGGAGGTCGATGCCGTTGTCCTTCTTGAACTCCTCGGCGATCCAGTCCATCACGCGCTGGTCGAAATCGTCGCCGCCCAGATGCGTGTCGCCGTTGGTGGCCTTGACCTCGAACACCCCCTCGCCGATCTCGAGGATCGAGACGTCGAAGGTGCCGCCGCCGAGGTCGTAGACGCTGATCGTCTCGTCCTTTTTCTTGTCGAGACCATAGGCGAGTGCGGCCGCCGTCGGCTCGTTGATGATGCGCAACACTTCGAGACCGGCGATCTTGCCGGCATCCTTGGTGGCCTGACGCTGGGCGTCGTTGAAATACGCGGGCACCGTGATGACGACCTGGGTGACCTTCTCGCCCAGGTAGGCCTCCGCGGCCTCCTTCAGCTTGCGCAGGATCATGGCGGAGATCTCGGGCGGCGAATACTGCTTGCCGCGGACCTCGACGCGCGCGTCGCCGTTGGACGCCTTGACGACCTTGTACGGCACGAGCTTGATCTCCTGCAGCACCTCGTCGTAGCGACGCCCCATGAACCGTTTGATCGAGAAGACGGTGTTCTCGGGGTTGGTGATCGCCTGTCGCTTGGCGACCTGTCCCACGAGGATCTCGCCCTCCTTCGTGAACCCGACGACCGACGGTGTGAGCCGGCTGCCCTCCTGGTTCGCGATGACCGTGGGGTTGCCGCCCTCCACTACCGAGACCACGGAGTTCGTCGTTCCGAGATCGATGCCGATCACTTTGGGCATTTGATTCTCCTCGCGTCCTTTCGAGCGCCGGCTTCGCCGGCGCAATCCTTGAGGGGGGCCTCGGAGGGAGCCCCGAGGCCCCCTCCGATGTCTCCTTAAAGGATGTCGATCTTGATTTCCTTCGGCTTGAGCTCTTCGGCCTTCGGCAGCCTGATCTCCAGGACGCCGTCGCGGTAGGTCGCCTTCACACGGTCTGCCTGCACGGCCATCGGCAGTTGGATCAGCCGCTCGAACTGTCCGTAGGTCCGCTCGACGTGGAGAAGATCCTGCTCCTTCACCTGCTGCTCGAACCGTCGCTCGCCCTTGACCGTGAGCAGGTCGCCCGTGATCGTCACGGACACGTCCTTCTCACTCACCCCCGGCAGCTCCAGCGTCAGGACGAGATCGTCCTTCGTCGCGTACATGTCCACGGGCGGCGCCCACACCCGCCCGTTCGCGGTCGCCGGACGAGCGACGAAGCTGTCGAAGAGGCGGTTCACCTCGGTCTGGATGCCCGAGACACCAAACGGCTCCCACCGATCCGCGGTCGAAAGCCCGAACGGACGCCAACGCTCCGTCGCCATTGGATGGATCCTCCCTGGTTTCTTCGCCGACTCCTTCGGCCGGCTGCTTGTATTGAGTACGTACTCCTTATATCAGGTGAGTGTTAGTCTGTCAAATCATGCCCGCCCGAAACCCGGCCATTCCAGGCATCACGGGAGCTTACGCGGTCGCGATGGTACTGTTCGAGCCGTGCGGCTCGGGTGCGGGGGGTGCCTCTCCACGGTCGGGGGACTCGTGGCGGTCGGCCTGCTGACCGTCGCCGGGGGCTGGGCGGTCGTTCGCTTGTTCGAGCCGCCCGTCGTCGAGCCCATTCGATTCGCCCCTGACGACGGCGTGCGGGCGCAGCAAAAGATCTTCGATCTCGCGCGACGACGCACGCGCGCGGGGCCGGTCGTGCTCAGCGAGGCCGAGCTCAACGCGTTCGTCTCGCGCCACCTCGATCCCGCCGACCTTCCGCTCGGCGAGCCCGCGCTCCGGCTACGTGGCGACGACCTCGCCGAGATCGCCGGCACTGTGCCGCTCGGCCGCCTGCTCCAGGAGTCGCCGCTCGGGGCGCTCGCGCAGGCGCTGCCGGCGGGGTGGCTCGCGCGACCCGTGTGGCTGACGGTCCGCATGCGCGCGGAAATCGTGACCGAACCGCGCCGTGCGCTCCGGCTCAAAGCCCGCCGCGTCGCGATCGGACGTCAGCGGGTGCCGGTGGTCATGCTGCGCCTCGTGCTCGATCCGTCCAGCCTGAGACTCATGCGCATCGCGCTGCCCCCCAACGTGGAGACCGTGCGAATCGAGCCCGGGCGCGTCGTCATCCAGGGGACTTCGCCGCGTTCACGTATCTGAGCTGCAGGTCATAGATCAGATCGTCGAGCACCTGCGTCTCTTCGGTGGACCGATTGCCCTCAGTCTTCTCCCGCAACAGCGTCAGCAGATCGATGATGCCGGCGGCGTGAGGCAGCTCGCGCTGCCGCTGTCCGCTCACCGGATCGGGCGCCTCCCCGAGCGCGATCACCGCCTCGGTTCCCAGCATCACGAAGAGACCGGCGAGGCTTCGCGTGTCGGGCACGCCGGATGGAATCTCGGCGGGGAACGGGCTCGCAGGACGCGGTTGGGAGCCCGTCCGGGAGGGCGCGGACTCGTCGATCGGGTCCTGCCGACGGCGGTCCGTGACCCTGAATCCCTCGTCGGATGGCTGCGCCATTGGGCGAGCCTAGCACACGCGCAAACCCTTGCTGTATAATCCCTTACCTTCAGGAACCGATCATGACCCAGTCCCCCGGCGCTCAGTTCGAACGGCTCCTCGAGATCATGAGGCGGCTACGCGAACCGGGCGGATGCCCGTGGGATCGCGAACAGACCCGCACCTCCCTCAAGCCGTTCCTGATCGAAGAAACCTACGAGGTGCTCGAGGCGATCGAGTCGGGCGACACCGCGGCGCTACAGGAAGAGCTCGGAGACCTCCTCTTCCAGGTGGTCTTCCACGCGCAGATCGCGGTCGAGCGCGGGGAGTTCGACATGGCGGCCTTGCTCGAGCGCCTCGCGGACAAGATGATCAGCCGTCATCCGCACGTCTTCGGCGAGGCCACGGTGGGCACGCCGCGCGAGGCGCTCGCGCAGTGGGAGGCGATCAAGCAGCGCGAGGCGCATACGGCGGGGCGCCGGCGCTCCGTCATCGACGGCGTGCCACGCGCGCTGCCCTCGCTGCTGCGCGCGCAGCGCATCACGTCGAAGGCCTCGCGCGTGAATTTCGACTGGCCGGACGCACGCGCCGCGTGGACGAAGGTCGAGGAAGAGTGTCGCGAGGCCGCCGATGCGCTGGCCGACGACGATCGCGCGCGGCTGCAAGACGAGTTGGGCGACGTGCTGTTTTCGCTCGTGAACGTCGCCCGCCTCGCGTCGATCGACGCGGAGGAAGCGCTGCAGGGTGCGATCGAAAAG
>Ga0209577_10005706_pt1 | contig 11583 bp, 9 predicted proteins | sample GraSoiAngelo_109_FD_185874 | JGI IMG/M metagenome (GOLD analysis project Ga0209577, IMG submission 185874) | Grasslands soil microbial communities from the Angelo Coastal Reserve, California, USA - 14_0903_12_20cm (SPAdes) (version 2) | ecosystem: Environmental > Terrestrial > Soil > Grasslands ... | reverse complement strand
TCGCCTCGCGGCACCACACGCAGTTCCGCCGGCCCGGTCGCCAGAGCGGCCGCAAGGTCCTCGGCATCCCGATGTTCCCGGGACAGGCGCCGCGCTCGCTGGGGCTGATGGCCGCGGTGGCGGGCGTCCTGTTCCTGCTCGGCGGGCTGGTCCAGATCAACCCGATCTGGCTGTGGGGTCCCTACCACGTGGGGCTCGGGACCAATGGCGCCCAGCCCGACTGGTACCTGGGCTGGCTGATCGGCGCGCTGCGGCTCATCCCACACTTCGACGTGACGATCGGGAACTACACGCTCGTGCCGAACCCGTTCTGGGGCGGGATGCTCTTCCCGCTGTTCGTCTTCTTCATCCTCGCCATCTGGCCCTGGGCGGAGCGCCGCTTCACGAGAGACCGCTCGTTCCACAACGTCCTCGACAGACCTCGCGACGCGCCGTGGCGGACGGCACTCGGCGCCGGGGTGCTCACGTTCGTCCTGCTGGTGTTCTTCGTCGGCTCGGCCGACCGCGCGTTCGTCTCGTACCAGATCGACTACAACACGCAGATCTGGATCTACCGGGTGCTGTGCCTGGTGCTGCCGCCGCTCGTCACCTGGCTGACGCTGCGGATCTGCCGGGGGCTGCAGCGGGCGGACGAGATCGAGCACGACCGTGAGGAGGCGGAGGGCGAATCGGCGGCGGCGGCGGCCTGAGCGCCAGCCTCAACCGCAGGCCAGGACCCTCGAAGAGCCCGTGGTGACGACACCCACCAGGATTGTGGGGGCAAACGGCGAGGGCTTGATCCAGGTGCCGGCCAGGTCTCCGACCCTTGCGAGCGGTTTGCACGTGCTCCCGCTCCCCCCGAGCGAGACCACACCTCCCTGGAGGCTCGTCATGGTGGCACCGTCGGCGCTCACAGAGGCTGACGTTGCCTTCAGCTGGGAGCCGTCGTAGTGCAGGCTTCCCGTCGGCCCCTTCAGGGTGATCCCGGTGTCGTCGACGGAAAGCTCGAAACTGCCGCTTGGACTCCTGAAGGTGCCCGAGACCGGCCTTGACGGACCAGCGAGACCCTGCGGGCCTGCTGGACCGCTCGGTCCGACCGCGCCCTGAGCGGACTGCAGGATTTGTACGGCTGCCGGCGAGAACTTCGCGAGCGTGACGGCCTCGTCACGGAGCTGTGGAGTGCCGACGACGTTCGCAGGGAGTGCCGCGAAAGCGTACGACGTGCCACAGAGCGCGAGTACGAGGGCTAGGTACTCGATCACGTTGGCGCGGAGGTGGCCGGCGAACCGCCTCAAGGTCAAGCCCTCGCGCTCAGCACCCCAGGACCGTCGCGGATCCCGTGGCGATCGTGCCAGCTCCTGCCGCCCCGGTCACCGTATCGCCCACGCGTGCCACACGGCGGCACTGTCCGTTGAGGGTGACCAGCGGTGCGGTCACGGTCAGCGTGCCGATCCCGTTGAGCGTGAGGCTCGGGGAGGAGAGCTTCAACTTCGTGGGTTCGAGCGTGATCCCGCCGCTGGGACCCGTGAACTTGATCCCGGTGTCGCTGACGTCGGCCTTGAACAGTCCGTTGCGGCTCGCGAAGTGCCCGGTGAACCTGCCCGGACGTCCGATCGGCCCGCGCGGGCCGGCCGGCCCAGCGGGTCCCACGGGCCCGAGAAGACTGAGCCGTGCAGCCTTGGCGATCTTGGGGAGCGTCACGGAGCCGTCGCGAAGCTGCGCGGTCCCGACGCTGTTGGCTGGAACGGTGATCGCCGCGTAGGCACCGCCCGTCATCGCGACGGCCAGCGCCAAGTACCCGACCACGTGGCGGCGAAGGTGACCGGGCACTCCCCGGCCGAGACAAGCGACGTAGCCAAGCACTGCGAGTCCTCCTACGAAGAGCGCCTTTTCGCAACGACCCTAACGCGGGTCCCGGGGTCGCGCAAGCTTGGTCAGGTTAGGAACCGTGCGAACGGCGCGAGACCCGGTGGCGCAGGGCCTCGTCCTGGCCGCTCGCGACCGCGCGGGCAGCGCGCGACTCGGGTAGCTCCAACCCGCGCTCGGCCGCCAGGTCCACCAGCGATTGGCGGCGCTCGGTCTGCGCGTCCCAGCGGAAGAACAGCCATGTGAACAGGGCGATCGCGATGACCATCCCCTCGATCATCATGATCGAGCCGGCGATCCGCTGGTCGGTGAGCGCGCCCACCCCGTGCCGGGCCTCGCCGGCCGCGTAGCGCGGGTAGAGCACGGATCCGGAGAAGATCAGGACGTTGGCCAGCACCATCCCCGCCAGCCGCACCGCCACCACGTAGCCGAGACGCGCGCCCTGACCGAACCACTCCGGCAGCGGCAGCGCGCCGAACAGCGGCATCCACATGTTCAGCCCGAGGCCGAAGAACATGACGTGCTGGAGCGCGTGCACCAGGTCGTCGCGCTGGGCCAGCTGGTAGAGGCCGGGCACGTGCCACACGTAGAGGTCGATCGCCCAGACCGGGAACGCGACCAGCGGATGGCTCACCCAGCGGAGGCCGCCCGGCGACCGCCGCCGCAGCAGCGGGCCAAGCACGGCGCCGCTCAGCGAGAGCGCCACGAGCAGCGCCGCGACGTCCCCGAGCACCAGGTGCTGCGCCATGTGGACCGCGAGCAACTGGTCGCCCAGGCGGTCGGCGGGTGGAGCGAGTGCGGCAACGATCAGCAGCGCGCCCGCGGCGAAGCACGCCTGGCGCCACCTGGGAACTGGACGGCCGCGCCGCGCCAGAGTCCGGCAGCGGAGCCGGTACGCGAGCCACCAGCCGGCCATCGCGAGCACCGGGGGGAGCGCCTCGCCGAGGTGCAGTGACCCGATCGTCGCCGGCGTGGCCACGGCCGCACAGTAGGCCCTTCGTCCCACCGGCGCATCAGCGCACGCGTGCGCGTAGCGTCGTGCGGGGACCGAGCGAGGGAGGGGCTTAATGGACATTCGTTCGCCGCTGGCGCTGGTGGGAACCGCGATCGTCGCCACGGTGTTCGCGGCCACCCCGGGCACGGGCGCGGCTGCCACCGGTGCGCGGCAGAGCGGCAGCGTCACCTGGACGGCCACCGCGCCGGGCGCCGCCACCGGCAGCGCCTTCCACGTGGAGTTCACCAACCCGGAGAACCCGGGCCAGAAGCCCCATACGGTGAACCGGATCGTGGTCCACTACCCGGCGGGGACGGTGTTCGACTCGAACGCCGCGCCGCAGTGCCACGCGTCCGACGCGCAGCTGCAGGTCCAGGGCGACTCGGCCTGCCCGGCTGACTCGAAGGTCGGAAGCGGGCTCGCCGTGAGCGACACGGGATCGTCGGGTCCGTTCCCGCCGCGGTACACGGAGTCGACCATCAGCCAGTTCAACGGCGATCACGAGCTCATCGGCGTCGGCACGAACAAGGACATCCCCGCGATCAAGACCGTGACCCACACGAAGTTCAACGGCACGACCGCGTCAACGGACTTCCCCACCTTCCCGGGGATGGGCCCACCCGACAACTACACGCCGCTGAAGAGCCTCAAGGTCGACTTCCCGCGGCGCGTCCAGAATGGCCACGCGACCGTCCGGACGCCGCCGACCTGCCCGAAGTCCGGCTACTGGACGATCACGACGGACTTCACGTATGTGGACGGGGTGACGCAGACCCTCGAGTCGCACTCACCGTGCCACGCGAAATCGCTGCCAAAGCCGCACAGGCACAAGCGCCACAGGAACCACCGGCACAACCGGGACTGGCACAGGGTCGACTGATCCGGGCGCCGCGGCCGGCGCGCGGCACGAGCGCGCCTGGGATACTCGGCCGCGGGATGCGGGAGGTCCCGACAGGGGTCCAGGGGCGCCTTGGCGTCGCGATCGCGGCGATCGCGATCGCCCTCTGCTGCGCCGCGCCGGCCGCGGCCGCTCCGGTGACCCTGCGCGACGTCACGATTCCCGCCAGCGATGGGGTCAACCTGTCGGGGGACGCGTACCTGCCCGGCGCGCGCGGGCGCTATCCCGCGATCGTCGACATGGAGCCGTACGGCCGCTCCACGACCACCACCTACTTGAAGGACGGCTACGCCCACGTGAACACCGACGTTCGCGGCAGCGGAAAGAGCGGCGGCGCGCTCTGCCTCCTCTGTTACCGCGAGCAGCTCGACGTCCGCGACGTCGTCGAGTGGGTCGCCCACCAGCGCTGGAGCAACGGCAAGGTGATCCTGAACGGCTACTCGTACTCGGCGATCACCGCACTCCTCGGGGCCGCCCTTCGCCCGCCTCACCTCGTGGCCGTGATCGTGGGCCACCCGCCAACCGATCCCTACCGCGACGTGATCTGGCAGAACGGCCTCTACGACCAGGGCTTCGTGGCCCAGTGGTTCGCCGGCCAGACCGCCGCCCAATCGCTCGGGCTCGGGCCGCAGCGTCAGATCACCGACCGAACGCAGCAGGAGTTCGTGCTGGAGACGCGCGAGCTGCCGCTGGACGGACCCGTCTACCGGGAGCGGTCGGTGCTCCTCAGGGAGAAGCGGATCAGGGTCCCGACCTACATCTACACGGGCTGGGCCGACATGTTCTCGCGCGGCGACATGTGGTTGATCGACGGGTTGGCCGCGCGCCACAGGCTGCTGTGGATCGACGCCAGCACACATCACGGCACCGGCCGCGGCGGTGAGGTCGACGCGCCCTACCAGCAGGGCTCGCCGGTGGGCGGGCTCACGTCGCTTAGCTCGGAGCCGCCCAAGGGCGAGGTACTCCGGTGGCTCAATCGCTTCGTGAAGGGCAGGCGAAACGGGATCGACCGCAAGCCGCGCGTCCGCTACTTCGACATGGGGGACCGCACCTGGCACTCGGCCCCGAGCTGGCTGGCGGCCACCAAGTCGAGGCCGCGCCTCTACCTCTCGGGCGCGAAGAGCGGCACGGCCCACTCACTGAACGACGGGACGCTGTCGCGGACGCCGCCGAGGGGGCGCGACTCCTATCAGGAGTCCTACGTGTACGACCCGACGGCCGGCAGCTCGATCCCGATCGACCGGGAGGGACCCGACGGCTTCCTGCCCTACGCCCCGCTCGACCAGCGGTTCGACGAGCCGCACGGACTGACCTACACCACGCCTCCCCTGAAGAGGCCGCTCCACGTGGCGGGTCCCTCGGAGCTCCGCTTCTGGGCGATCACCGAGGCCAGCGACATGGGCTGGGTCGGCCGGCTCGTGGACGTGGCGCCGGACGGCAGCGCCCGCATGATGACCCAGGGCTGGCTCAGGGCCAGCTTCCGGCGGGTCGATCCGAAGCGCTCGCGTCCCGGCGCGCCCTACCTGCCCGACGACAGGCAGGTGCCGGTCTCGATCGGGCTCCAGACGCTCTACCGGATGGACATCTGGCCGATCGCCTGGACGCTCAAGCCCGGGCACAGGCTGCGGCTGTGGCTGAGCTCGTCCGACTCGCCAAACCACGAGCCGCTGCCCGTGGCGGGCCGCAACATCATCCTCCACGACTCGACGTATCCGGCGCAGCTGATCCTGGGCACCAGGCCGTAACGGCGCCGCGCGGTAGCGCGCCTCATCCTTGGTAAGTGTCGTAGCGTTTCGGGGGTGACCGACGAGCGTGAGCAGCCGTTGCGGCTCAAGGTCGTCGAGGGACCCGACGCCGGAAGGGAGTTCGGTCTCGACCGTTCCGCCGTGATCGGCCGGAGCGCGAGGGGCGCCGACCTCGTACTGCACGATCCGGAGGTCTCCCGGCGGCACGCGTCGCTCCACCTTGGTGAGCAAGGGCTGAAGATCGAGGACCTTCAGTCGACGAACGGGACGTTCGTCAACGACGAGCGCGTGACCGGCCACCGTCCGGTTCACCCGGGCGACCGTCTCAAGATCGGGACGACCGTGCTCGAGGTGGAGGTCGCCGCCGAGCTCGAGCCGGAGCAGGTCACCCCGGTCGAGGGCGCGGCCGAGGAGGCGGCGGCGGTCGAGGTCGAGGCTGATGAGGCGGTCCCCGAACCCACCGCGGAAGATGAGCCGACGGCGCTCGAGGTCACCGAGGAGCCGGCCGAGGAGGAGGTCGAACCGGAGGAACCCGAGGCCGAGCCTGAGGAGTCCGAGGAGCCCGAGCCCGAGGAGCCCGAGCCAGAGGTGGCCGAGGCGGACGCGGAGGCGGAGCCGGAGGAGCCCGAGCCCGAGGAGGCGGAGGTGGAGCCCGAGCCGGAAGAGGCCGAGCCGGCGGCGGAGGAGGCCGTCGAAGCCGAGTCCGGGGAGACGGCCGAGCCCGAAGAAGCGCCTGAGCCCGAGGAAGAGCCCGCCGCAGAGGAGCCCGAGCCCGCTCGGGAATCCGAGGCCCCGCCCGCCGGCGTGATGGAGGCGATCTCCGCGGCTGAGATCGCAAAGGACCTGCACGCCCGCGTGGTGGAGAGCTTCGGACCCGTGCTCCACGCCTGGAGCAACCGTGACTCGGACGAGATGCGCGCCTACGTCTCCGACGCCTACCTCGACCGCACGCTCGACGCCCTCGAGGAGCTCGAGAACGACTTCCAGTTCAACTCGATCGAGGAGCTGGACCTGAAGGACGTGGCCGTTCGCCGCCCATCGGGCGACGAGGGCGAAGCCGTCGAGGCGTACCTTGCCTTCCTCGCGCGCGACTGGATCGAGGACCTCCGCACGGGCGAGGTCATCGACGGCGACTCCTCTGAGGTCAGGGCCTTCCTGGAGCGCTGGACCTTCGTTCGCGAGGGCCGGCGTGGCTGGGTGATCGATCGCGTGGAGTCCGTCTGGACGGGCTCGCTCGACGATGCAGCCTCACAGGCTTGGCCGGGACTCCCGCCGGCGACCTACTCGCGGCGCCGCCGGCCGTCGACCTGGCGTCGATGGGACGGGGAGCGCTGGGTGACCGACCGCCCAGAGACGGCGGCTGCCCCTACGGGATGACGTCCCAGCGATAGGCCTGCGATCCCTTCGTGCAGCGGTAATGCTGCGGATCGATCCGCTGGCACGTGAACCCGCCGGGTGTCTTCGTCGGATGGCCGGCGCCCACCGCCTTCCCCTGCTCCGCCGCCGCGGCGCCGCAGGTGATGTTCCGGACAGACGAGATGAAGCTCTTCTTCCGGAAGAACGTCTTGCAGTCCTTGATCCCGCCCGTGGGGGTCGGGGTGGGCCCCCGGCGCGGCTTGGTCGGCGCCTTGCGAGGATGCTGTCCGCCCGCTGCCGCCGCCCGCGCCGCGCGAACGCCGGCGCGTCGACCGCGCGCGGCGAGCTCTCGCCGGGCGATCAGGAAGGTGCGTCGCTCTGCGGCCCGCTTCGCCGCCGCGGCCTCCTTCTTGCTGTGGCGCCCCGAGTGGCCGAGCGCGTACCCGCCCAGCCCCGCGAGCACGACCACGAGAGCGGCGAGCACGCCCGTGATGGGGCCGCGCCAACCGCCGAGGCCGCGCCTGTGGTGCACGGTGGGGCTGGTCTCCTGCGGCGAGGGCACTCGCGACAGCGTCATTTCCCGCCTCCGCGCGACGCCGCCCTCAACGCCGCCCTGTACGCCTGGCGGTACGCCGCCGTGTAGACGCTGCGGTCGGCGGCGGCGCGCGCCCTGCCGGCCTGCTCGCCTTGCCGCCTGGCCTTATCCACGTCGGCGCCCTTCGATTTTCCAGCCGCGTACCCGCCGCCGGCCGCGGCGAGAACGCAAAGGCCCGCTACGAGTGACCTCCCCATTGCGGGCGAAAACCTAGTGCAGAAGGCGCGCGCCGCGCGAGGGCTCGAGTTCGAGGGCGCCTTCGGGGGGCTCGCGCCGGGGTGGGAACAGGGCCAGGACGCTTCCGCCGAACCCGCCTCCCATCATGCGCGCGCCCGCGGCCCCCGCGGCCGTCAACTGCGCCACGGTTCGCTCGACGGCGTCCGTCGAGGCCTCGTAGAGATCGCGAAGGCTCCTGTGCGAGGCGTCGAGCAGCCGGCCGACCTCGGCGAGGTCCGAGCGCTCGAGCGCCGCGATCGTCGCGTCCACCCGGTCATTCTCCTCGAGCACGTGGCGGACGCGCCGGTCGAGCGGCGCGGGAAGTCCCGCCGCGGCGTCTGCGGTGGCGTCGCGCAGGCTCGCCAGGCCCAGCAGCTCGGCGGCCCGGTCGCACTCGGCGCGGCGCTGGTCGTAGCCGGAGCCAGCGGCCAGCGAGTGCTGCTCTCCCGACCTGACAGCCACGAGCCGCCAGTCCCCGAGCACCAGCGGAACGCGCTGCACCTCGAGTGTCCGGAAGTCGATCCGCAGCGCGTGCCCCTCCTCGCCCAGCAGCGAGGTGATCTGGTCCAGGAGGCCTGTGCGGGCGCCCACCCACACGTTCTCGACCCGCGAGCACAGCCTCGCGAGCTCCACGCGGTGGTCGGGCGGCCGGAGCCCCGCAGCACCGATGAGGGCCAGGCAGAGCGCGGTCTCGAGCGCCGCCGACGACGACAGCCCGGCGCCCTCGGGAAGCGTGCTCTCAATTTTGAGCCCAACTGGTCGAAGTTCGAACCCGGCCGCACGGAGCTCCGCGACCATGCCTCGCACGAACGCTTCCGGCTCGCCGGCGATTTCGCCGGAGCGGGGCTCCGCGGTGACCGTGACGCCGTACTGGAGCGCGAACGCCAGGCTGAGCCCGTCGTTGTAGTCCGTGTGCTCGCCGATCAGGTTGGCGCGCCCCGGCCCGAAGGCGGCAGCGCCTATGCCCTGCGTGCCCAGGTGATCGCCCAGTCGGCGGGTGCGCGGGCGCGCCCGCTGAGACGGAAGCGCACCGTCCGCCCCACGACGGAGTGGCCGACCCGGCGGCCGTTCACCCACGTGACCAGGGATGCCGCCGGCGCGGACGAGGGCAGTTGCACAGCGAGCCGCACCGAGCCCTTCTGCTGGAGCACGAGGTACCCGCGCGCCCGCCGCGCCTCGTATGACAGGCCGACATCGGGAAAGCGCAGTGAGAAGCGGGCGAAGGGAAGGTGCGGGGCGATCGAGTAGCCGGTCGCCGTGGGCTCGATCCCGGCCAGCTTGATCGCGTCGAAGAGGCTCCAGGCGGGCTGGTGCATGATCTGGCCCTCGTAGTTGCTGCTGAGGCCCGTGCCGCAGATCTGCGGCGAGTCCGAGTAGAACGACCGGCACACGTCGTCCACCGAGATCGTCCCGTCCCAGTGCCTCGGGTAGGCCGTGGCGTGCGCGGCGAGCGTGTTGCGGCGGAACTCGTCGAACGCGTACCGGACCGCGTTCGGAACGATCCCCTGAAGCGTGCCGAGGCCCCAAGCGAGCACGCCGTCGATCGCGTACCAGCTGCCGCCCACCCAGACGGCGTTGTGCGTGCCCACGTAGTCGCCGATCGCCGGCTGGCTGTGCTCGGTCACCGCGGGATCGTTCGCGGCCGGCGACTGAGACGAGCCGATCTTGGCCGGCCCGTGGATCTGCCGCGGCGCGCCGACGCCCGTCAGGAAGCGGCGGACGTTCGCGACCAGCGTGTTCGCCCGCTTCGCGCTCGGCGCGCCCGCAAGAATCGCCCACGGCTGGGGCTCGCCGAAGATCGCTCCACGGCCGAGCTGCATCACGCCGGAGTAGCCGCGCGAGAACCAGCCCAGGCCGGTCCATTCCCGCCGCGTGGTGGCCAGGTCGCGCGCGCCGCTCAAGCGGAGCTGCGCAGCGAAGGCGTGATCGCCGCGCGCGTCGGCGAGCTGGGCGAGCCGCGGGTACACATAGGCGAGCTGCGCGGTGACGAGCGTCGACTCCGTCATCTGCAGGAACTCGGTGGAGAAGTCGGACCAGTCACCCGTCGACCCCGTCAGGTAGTCGCCGTGCGGCCCGAGCTGGGCCTCCTGGTGCTGGTAGGCCAGCTTCAGGTGGTCCCACAGGGAGCCGCTGCCGCCGCCCTGGTAGCGGACCTGCTGGTCGAAGAAGGCGAGGTTGCGGCTGGCCAGCCCGTACTCGCTGGCCGCGTAGAGGAGCCACAGGTCGAGGTCGTCCGAGGTGCCGAGGTCGAAGCGCTTGCAGTTCTCGACCATCGCGTACGGGATCTGGCCCGCTCCCGGCGGCTGCTCCTGCGCCGAGTAGATCAGCACGTCGCGAGCCAGCGGGGGGTCGCTGTAGATGATCGGCAGCATGTGCTGGAGCGGATCCCGAAACGCCCCCTGGAACGAGTTGTCGTACTGGTAGTAGCCGCCCTGGGAGATGATGTGGCGTCCCTGGCAGTCCTCGTACGTGGCCCCGGATCGCAGCGTGTACGCGTCCCACTGGAGCTCGCGTGACAGCCAGGTGTTACCGCGGCCGAACGACACCTGCGGCAGCCACGCCGCCCAGCGGCGCTCGCTCCGGTTGAGCGGCCCCGACGCCCTGCGGTACTTCGACACGAGCGCGGCGATCCGCGCCGCGTGCGCCGCTCCGTACGCGTAGCGCAGCGTGATCGAGCGGTGCGGCCGCAGCGTGAGCGGCGCACGGAAGGCGAACATCGTCTGGCCGCTCGAGCCCTCCGGATTCGGCGGGGCGATGCTGTTCGTGAGATGGTCGGCGCGCACCGCGCCCGGCGACGCGCGGCCGCCGCTCCCGAAGAACGCGTTCGTGTCGGTCTCGAATCCGCTCACGGGGCCGCGGAGTGCGGCCGCGAAGATCGAGAGCGGGTCGTGGTCCTCGCTGTCGGGCAGCTGGGCGACCGAGAGCGTCCGGCGGGCCCGGTCGTACGACGGAGCGGCGAGACCCAGGTTGGTCTTGATCGACTGCTGGTACGGGTTCACGTCCCAGTACTCGAACCAGGAGACCCGCTTCGCCTTCCGGGTCGTGTTGCGGATCGTCACGTCGTGCAGGAGCAGCGGGTCGTCACCGAACGGCGCGTATACGAACTCGTGGACGTCGAGGCCCCGTGTCCGCACGTGCTTGCCGTAATACCCGACTCCGAACCTGCGTGCCCTGACCGCACTCGGCGGGCGGGCGTCGTAGAGCGTGCTGATCGTGCGCCCATCCACGCGCAGGTAGCCGAAGCCGCCTGTGAAGTGATTGCTCGAGGGCTGATAGAGGTTCGCCCACTCGTAACGACGGTCCTGGCTCCACAGCTGCGTCCAGCCGTGGTTGAACGCGTCCGCCACCACGTGGTCGTTCCCGACCTGGTGCCAGGCGTCGTTGCGCCCGGCGAGCTCGGACTGCTTGGCGAAGGGCGACTTCAGCTCGTTGAGCGTGTACCGGTAGGCGGGCAGCCCGAACGCGTCCACGACCCAGCGTCCGAACACGCCGCTGCCGTGCGTCGACCGGATCGCGACCCGTGAGTGGGCGCGGGAGAGGCGGGGCGGTGCGCCGGCCGGCGCGGAGGCGGGTAGGGCGAGTGCGCACAGCGCGGCCGCGGCGAGGGCGGCCCGCCTCACCGCGTCTTCCCACCCCAATTGACGGCCCAGTCCGCCGGCTTACCGGCCCGCGTGGCGAGGGTGAACGTGACAGTCCCGCCCCCGACGTGGTGGCGCACCCGCCTGCGGCCCGACCAGGTCACGAGCGCGCGGCGATTCGCCCCCGGCGGGAGCTCCACCACGAGCTGCAGCGATCGGCCGCGCAGGGACGTGACATACCCGCGCATTCGCCGCCGCTCCGACGCGATCCCGATCTGCGGCAGCCGCAGGGAGAAGCGTCGGAACGGGTAGCGCGGCGCGATGCGGAAGCCCGCCTGCGTGGGCGTGATGCCGGC
>Ga0209577_10005705_pt1 | contig 11584 bp, 13 predicted proteins | sample GraSoiAngelo_109_FD_185874 | JGI IMG/M metagenome (GOLD analysis project Ga0209577, IMG submission 185874) | Grasslands soil microbial communities from the Angelo Coastal Reserve, California, USA - 14_0903_12_20cm (SPAdes) (version 2) | ecosystem: Environmental > Terrestrial > Soil > Grasslands... | reverse complement strand
AAAGAGGTCCGCGAGCTGGCCGGGCTCGGGGTCCCGGCCGTGATCCTGTTCGGCATTCCGGCACACAAGGAGCCTCAGGGCTCCGAGGCCTGGAACCGGGAGGGCATCGTCCAAGTGGCGCTGCGCGACCTGCGCGACGAGGTCGGCGACTCGCTGGTGTTGATGGCCGATCTGTGTCTCGACGAGTACACCGACCATGGCCACTGCGGCGTGCTGCTCCCCGACGGCAGCGTCGACAACGACGCCACGGTCGAGCTGTACGCGCGTACGGCTGTCGCCCAAGCCGAGGCCGGGGCCGGCGTCGTCGCCCCGTCCGGGATGATGGACGGCCAGGTGGCCGCCATCCGGGCCGCGCTCGACGCCAGCGGGCGCACCGACGTCGCCATCCTCGCCTACGCGGCCAAGTACGCCTCGGCGCTCTACGGTCCGTTCCGCGACGCCGTGGACGTCACGATCGCCGGTGGCGGGGACCGCAAGGGCTATCAACAGGATTGGCACAACCGGCGAGAAGCGCTGGCCGAGATCGCCCTCGACGTCGACGAAGGCGCCGACATGGTGATGGTGAAGCCGGCGCTCGCGTACCTCGACGTCATCGCCGCTGCCCGGCGCCGCCTCGACGTGCCTCTCGCCGCCTACCACGTGTCCGGCGAGTACGCCATGGTCAAGGCGGCCGCGGAGCGCGGCTGGATCGACGGTGACGCCGTCGCCATCGAGCACCTCACCGCTATAAAGCGAGCGGGTGCTGACATCATCCTCACCTACTTCACGCGCGAGTTCGCCGAACGAGGCCTCGCCTGAACATGACTGACAATGCAGAGCTGTTCAAGCGCGCCTCGGACGTGATCCCGGGTGGTGTGGACTCGCCGGTGCGCGCCTTCGGGTCGGTCGGCGGTCACCCGTACTTCGTGGCTCGGGCCGAGGGCTGCTACGTCTGGGACGTCGAGGGCCGCCGCTACGTCGACTATGTCCAGTCGTGGGGCGCGTCGATTCTCGGACACGCCGACCCGCGCGTCGTGGAGGCCGTGCGCACGGCGGCGGCCGACGGCACGTCGTACGGAGCGCCCACCGAGCGCGAAGTGCTCCTGGCCGAGGCGATCAGAGCCCGCGTGCCATCCTGCGAGAAGGTGCGCTTGGTCAACAGCGGCACCGAGGCGGCCATGAGCGCCGTGCGGCTGGCGAGAGGCGCCACCGGTCGGGACCGGGTGGTGAAGTTCGCCGGCTGCTACCACGGCCACAGCGATCTGCTGCTGGCGGCGGGGGGCAGCGGGCTGGCCACGCTCGGTCTCCCGGGCTCAGCAGGGGTGCCGTCGTCGGCGGTCGCCGACACGGTCGTCGTGCCCTACAACGTCGTCCCGGAAGTAGGCGACGACGTGGCGTGCGTGATCGTCGAGCCGGTTGCCGCCAACATGGGCCTGGTGGCGCCGGCCCCCGGCTTCCTCGAAGGTCTGCGCGGCGCGTGCGACCGGGCCGGTGCCCTGTTGATCTTCGACGAGGTCATAACCGGTTTCCGGCTGGGTTCCGGCGGCGCCCAGGAGCGCTATGGCGTCGCGCCCGATCTGTCGTGCTTCGGCAAGGTGATCGGGGGCGGGCTTCCGCTCGCTGCCTTCGGCGGGAGCGCCGATGTCATGGACCTGCTGGCGCCCGAAGGACCGGTGTATCAGGCGGGCACGCTCTCGGGGAACCCGCTGGCGACGGCGGCGGGCCTCGCCGTGCTCGAGGCGCTGGACGACGCCGCGTACCGGATGCTCGCCGGCCGCGCCTCCGAACTCGGCGCCTGGCTCACCGACGTCATCGCCGAAGCCGGCCTCGCCGTACAGGTTCCGGTGGTCGGGCCCCTCATGGGTCTGTTCTTCTCCGACACTCCGGTGACCGACTACGACTCGGCCAAGGCCGCCGACGGCGACCGCTACGCCCGCTTCTTCCACCAGATGCTCGACCGTGGCGTGGCCCTGCCACCGAGTCCGTTCGAAGCGCTGTTCCCGAGCCTGGCCCATCCGAAGGACGAGCTCGAGCGCACCGCCGACCTGGCCGCGGCGGCGGCGCGGGCGATCGTCTAGAGAAAACGCGTTGAGCCGAGCTCGAGGCCGAAATCCAGGGCGTCGACTCCGGCAGTGAGCGCACCCTTCTCATTGCGCGCACGAGGCGCGGGCGACCACAGGACTCGGCACACGAGGGGCCACGCGACCAGCGCCCGGCGATCGAGCACCGCTGGTTCATCGAGGACGGTGAGTCCCCACTGCTCGTCGGTCAGCCATCCCAAGTCGAGCGGTGCCCGCCAGCACTGGGCGATCGGACCGCCCCTGACCTCGACCAGCTCGAGGCGGTCCTTGCGGTGGTGCAGCTCGGCCACCGGGGCGCCGGTGCCATCACGCACGATGAACGGGTCGCCGGAGCGGTAGACGGCCAGCGGTTCGCCCCCGGGAGCGAACACGGTGAAGGCCGGCTCGGTGGCTGCCCGATAGCGCTCGACATAAAAGACGGCGAGGTCGTCGCAGTCGATGACCGTGTGCCGTTCGTTGAGATGGTTCAGCGAGTCGCCGGTGAGCAGGGCGTCGGCCAGCCCCTCGCCTTCGCCCTTGCCTATTCGCTGCGTCAGAACAGTCGCCTGCATCTCTCCGCCGGGCTCTACGAACACGTACGGCCCGCGCGCCGTCAACCGGGTGAGGTTCGTCGACCCGGTGCGTACGAAGGCGCTCTTGGACTCGGCCTCGTTGGGCGTCGCCGGAGCCGCGGCGTCGAACCGCCGCAAGCACCGCTCGCACCATTGCGCCCCCTCGGGGTTGTGCGCCCCACAAGCCGGACAGATCACCCATGTGTCATCGGCTCACGGCTGTCGGCTCTGAAGGGGGTGGACGGACGCCGGTATCCCGTGGTCATTTGCCGCTTGTGCACGGGCTCACGAATTTCAACCGCTGGACTGGTCGTGATTTCGGCGATTGACAGCCAGATCACAGCCATTCCAGCGGTTCAAACGCGTGAAGCGATGGATGAGGGCGTTGGGAGTCCGCGCACTGCCCCCTTCAGAGCCGCAGTTTCTCCGCCTAGGCGGCGATCTTTGCGAGGGCCGCGACGGAGCGATAGATGGCCTCGGCCGGGCCGAGCTCGTCGGGGCGGAGCATGTTGGACATGATCCGCAGCACCCACTCCATGAGGGTGCGGGAGTGCATACCGGTGCCCACGAGAACACGCATGGCGTCGGGGTGGCCGATCACCCGGACGAACGCCCTGGCGACCCGGTAGTACAGGCCCCACTCGTCCTGCAGACGCCGGTCGTAGCCCTGCAGCGCGAGTCCGTTGCCGGTCGTCAACGCCTCGTGCAGCGCGTCGGCTGCGAACAGGCCTGTCTCGTAGGCGTAGGCGATGCCCTCGCCGTTGAAGGGGTTGATTGCGCCGCCGGCGTCGCCGGTCACCAGGAAATTGGGCCCGACGCGCGGACCCACTGAGAGCCCCATCGGCAGCCGCCCACCGGTGGGCGGACCGCACGACGTCTCAGGTGAGATCCCCCACGACTTCGGCGCCCAGTCGACGAAGTCGTCCATGAGCTTCGACGTGTTGACGGCCTTCCACTGGTTGAACGTCGACAGCAGACCGACGCCCACGTTCACCCGCCCGTCGCCCACCGGGAAGATCCACCCGTAGCCGGGCAGGACATTGCCCGCTTTGTCGCGGACGTCGAGGTGGGACTCGATCCACGGCTCGTCGTGGCGGGGCGACGTGAAGTACCCGCGGATGGCCATGCCCTGGGGGTAGGCCCGGTCGCGCTCGGTCCCGAGGGCGCGCCCGAAGCGGGAGTTGGCGCCATCGGCAACCACGACGTAACGGCTGCGCACCTCTTCGACCGATCCCGTGTCCTTGCGCTTGACGACCGCGCCGCGGACGACGCCGCGCTCGACGACCGGCGCCGTGGCCTCGGCCTCCTGCCACAACGTGGCGCCCGCCTTGACGGCCCGCTCGGCGACGAGGGCGTCGAGATCGTGTCTGGTGACGACATACCCGTAGCGCGGCAAGCTCGGGGTTGCCGGCCACTCCAGCTCGAGTGTCCTGCCGAAGGCGATCGAGCGCAGCCCCCCGAAGCGGTGGTGACCGGCCAGCTCCTCGGCCAGCCCCATGTCCTCCAGCTGCCGCACGGCGCGCGGCGTGAGGCCGTCGCCGCACGTCTTCTCGCGGGGGAAGCGTTTCTTCTCGACGAGCAGGACGTCGTGGCCGGCCTCGGCCAGCCAGTAGGCGCACGCCGCGCCCGACGGCCCGCCACCCACGACGAGGACGTCATGGATGGCCGAGCCAGCGGTCACTTGAGCCCGTCTCTCTCGAAGTTGACGACGTTCTGGATCTCGGTGTCGGTCAGCGTCCCCTTGAACGCCGGCATGCCGGCGACGTGCACGGCGTGCTGGCCGCCCGGACGGTTGGGGTCGCCATAGGGCGTCCCCTTCGCCTTGGAGATCGACCCGGTGTCGACCCACGCGATGTGGTCGGCGGGATTGGGGAACGTCAGCTTGGCCTCGCCGCCCGCCAGCTTGGGTCCGACACCTCCCTCGCCCTGGGCGCCGTGGCACGGGCTGCAGTTCTTGGCGAACACCTGGGCGCCCTGTTGCAGCGGCGTCAGGATCGGTGCTGCGCTCGACGGCGGGTTGAGAGCACCGACGTACGCGAACGCCCAGATCGGCAGCAGGGCCAGCACCGGGACGACCCACGCCGGGATCCCGCTGCGGAGCGCAGGGGGCTCGACGTACGGCGCCGGCTCCGGCTCGGCGACGGCAGGCGCCGGGGCCGCAGCCGCAGCAGCGGGGACAGGCGACTCAGCGGGCGCCGGGACGGCTCCCTCGGCAGCCGCGGGGGCGGTCGCCGGGGCTGCCTCCCCACCCTCGGCGGGCGCCGCCGGGGCAGGCGCCTCGCCGCCGCCGAACGGGGGCAGGCCCAACGCCGCCCGGCGCTCGCGCGAGCGCTGCAGCAGGTACTCGGGGACCTGGGTCATCCTGCCAGCAATTTAGGCGTGAGGGTCGCCGGCCACCCAAGCGAACCCCGATATGTGGGTCGCCGAAGGGCCGTGCTAGAACGCGCGCGATCGAACTTTGCCGGGTCGCGTGAGCGTCCGGTTAGAATGTGAGCGCATTCACGAGGTCCCGGGAGGAGGTGCAGGAGAGTGCGTGACAGGGCTCAGCTCCTTCGCATCCTGGGGGTCCTGACCCTCGGCGGCGTCCTCGCCACGATCTTCGTCGTCGTGCCCGTTCTCGGCCAGCTTCCGAAGAAGGAACTGGGCTTCATCCCGACTGGCTTCCCGGTGCGTCTCGAGTTCTTCGTGGCGCTGTTGGCATTCATCGCCGGCATCGCCGTGGTCTTCATCGTCGGCCGCCGCCGCCCACCGGGGATGCCCCTGACGTGGGGCGAAGCCATGATCGGCGCCACCTTCGTGTTCGGCGTGCTGCTCCTGGGCTACGGCGTCGTGCCCAACGAGTGGATGAAGTGGGCTGACAACGGGCTCCTGTGGCGGCCGGACCGCATCTGGTTCGCGGTCTCCACCAAGTGGCCGGTGATCTTCACCGGCAACAACGCCGCCGTCGAGGCGGCCGCCGGGCGGGGGCGCGTCGTCGTGTCGTTCCAGGCGCTCCGCGACATCATCGCCGCCACCATCTACATCGTGTTGCTGGTGGCCCAGGTGTGGATGTGGATCACCTTCCAGAAGCGTGGCCGCAAGCCGGCTACCACCGAGCTGGCGCGGACCTCGACGTTTGGCCGGCCCGTGGTCAAGAGGGCGTAACGGAGGACCGATGGCCAAGACCGACGCCAACCCGCCCCTTCCCTTGTTCCCGGGTGAGTACGTCCTGCAGGAGGTCTCGACCGAGGACCTGCAGAAGGCGGTGAAGCCCAAGCAGTTCATCCACATCGACCAGTCCGAGTGCATCATGTGCGAGGGCTGCGTCGACATCTGCCCGTGGAAGTGCATCCACATGCTGACGCCGGAGACCGTTGCCGAGGCGGTCAACACGGCCGAGCCGGGCATCGACCCCGAGGACCAGGTGGTGTTCGTCATCGACGAGGACGTCTGCACCCGCTGCGCCCTCTGCGTCGACCGCTGCCCCACGGGCGTGATCATCCTCGGCAAGACCGGGCCGGCCCCGAGAGACGGCGATCCCCACCAGCGCGACAGCAACCACGGCTACGCCTACGGGATGAGGTTCTAGAGCGGTGGCACGACGCGGCAACGGGAACGGCAACGGTCACCGCACGATGGGCGACCGCATGGCCGACGTCGGCGACAAGGTCCGCGGCTCCCAGGCGTGGACGGCGATCTTCCGCCCCGGGTCGATCTTCCGCAAGGGCTACACCGACAGCCCCAGGAATCGGTCCTACGTGATCATGAACAGCCTGCTGTACCACCTGCACCCCGTGAAGGTGAAGCGGCACGCGGTGAAGGTCAGCTACACGCTCTGCCTGGGCGGGCTGTCCTTCTTCCTGTTCATCATCCTGACCGTCACCGGCATCTTCTTGATGTTCTTCTACCGGCCGACGTCGGCCCAGGCCTGGAACGACATCCAGTCGCTGCACACCGGGGTGGCGTTCGGGTTGCTCGTCCGCAACATGCACCGGTGGGCCGCCCACCTCATGGTGCTGTCGGTGTTCCTGCACATGGCGCGCGTCTTCTATCACGGGGCCTACAAGCCGCCACGCGAGTTCAACTGGGTGATCGGCGTCATCCTGCTGACGCTCACCCTGCTGCTGTCCTTCACCGGCTACTTGCTGCCCTGGGACCAGCTGGCGTTGTGGGCCGTCACCGTCGGCACCAACATGATCGGCTACACGCCGGTGTTCGGGCAGCAGGTGAAGTTCGTCCTGTTAGGCGGCGTCGAGATCGGCACCGACACCCTGTTGCGCTGGTACGTGCTGCACGTGCTGCTCTTCCCGTTCGTCACCGTGATCTTCATGGCCATCCACTTCTGGCGTGTCCGCAAGGACGGCGGCCTCTCGGGCCCGCTGTAGGAGGGAGGAGAACGGCATGACCGAAGTCCCCGAACATCTCCTCCGCCGCTCGAGAGAGCGCCGTGAGGCGCTGGGTGCCTCCCCCGCGGGCGGCGGTGGTGGCGCTGGTGAGGGTGGCGCCGACGCCTCTCCTCCCGCGGGCGACGACGACGGCGAGAAGATCCCCGCCAGCCTCCTCACCGGCCAGGCGGCCACGCCCGCTGCTGCCGCTGCACCCGCCGCCGCGCCCGCGGCAGCGGCTGCCGCTGCACCCGCCGCCGCGGCTGTGGCCGCACCGCCCCTCAAGGGCCCCGAGGGTCACACCCAGCGGCTGCTCACCGTCGTCAAGGCGGGCTCGATCCAGGACGTCAAGGCCCAGCCCACCGACAAGGTCCACGTGTGGCCCCATCTGCTCGTCGGCGAGTTCGTGGCCTCCCTGGCGATGACGGCGTTCCTGCTCGTTTTCTCGACCTTCGTCAACGCCCCGCTGCTGGCGACGGCCAACTTCAACTTCACGCCGAACCCGTCGAAGGCGCCGTGGTACTTCCTCGGCCTGCAGGAACTGCTGACGATGTTCCACCCGATGGTCGCCGGGGTGACGATCCCCGGCATCGGCATCTTCGCCCTGATCCTGGTCCCGTTCAGCGACCGCAACCCGAGCCAGAAACCCGAGGACCGCAAGTTCGCCATCGCCCTCTTCACGCTCTTCGTCATGTTCTGGGCGGTGCTCGTGATCATCGGCTCCTTCTTCCGGGGCCCCGGTTTCAACTTCACCCTCCCGTGGCGTGACGGGCTGTTCTTCGACCTGTAGAGACAGAGACAGTTCATGAGTTCGAACACGATCATCGTCATCGCCATCGTCGTCGCTGTCTTCCTGGCCTTCCTGATGGTGACGACGACGTCCCGCCGCCGCGACACGGAGCGGGCCACGGGGCGGCTCTCGCGCGAGACCATCCAGAAGGACCGCAGCGAGGAGAGCGCCGCCGAGGTCCTAGTGGGGGCCGGCGAGCGGCGCACGACTGGCCGCGAGATCGAGCGACTGGCCAGGACAGACCTCCAACGGGCGACCGCCCTTCCGGCGACCACCACCGAGGCCCTGCCACCGATGCTCCCGCCCATGGACCCCGAGACGCTCGGGGTCACGCGGCGTCAGTTCCTCAATCGGGGCGTCGTCGCCGCCTTCGGCCTGGGCCTCGCCGGCTTCGGGGGCGCCGTGCTCGCCTTCCTGTGGCCGAAGCTGTCGGGTGGGTTCGGGTCGAAGATCAACGCGGGCAGCCTGGACAGCATCCTCGCCCAGATCCGCGACAACAAGACGCCGTTCTATTCGCCGGAGGGCCGCTTCTACATCAACGCCTATCCCAAGGAGGACGTGTCCAAGGCTCAGAAGGTCACAGCCCTGGGGCCGGTTGTCCCCGGCATGCAACAGGGCGTGGTCGCGCTCTACCAGCGGTGCGTCCACCTCGGATGCCGCGTTCCCTGGTGCCTGAGCTCACAGTGGTTCGAGTGCCCGTGCCACGGTTCGCGCTACGACCACGTCGGCGAGCAGAAGCGCGGCCCGGCGCCCCGTGGCATGGATCGTTTCGTGGTCAGCGTGCAGGGCGGCAGTGTCTTCGTCGACACGAAGACCGTCATCATCGGGCCGCCCATCGGCACCAACACGACGGGACAGGACCCCGAAGGTCCTCACTGCAACGGTGAGGCGTCGGCGGGCTGACCTTTGATCGTCGCAGTTACGACTCAGCAGAAGATCGGGTTCGCGATCGCCGCCGTGGCGGTCGTGGCATGGGTCGTCTACATCTTCACGACCACCCACAGAACGGCGGAGCCGGGGTCGGAGATCGAGCTGGCGCCCAACCGGCGCCCGTATTTCCAAGACGACGCCATGGAGGGCCCTCGCCTCGACCGCTTCCTGATGTGGTCGCTGATCTTTCTTGGCATCCTGGCCGTCGGCCTGCCGCTCTACTGGCTGCGTGAGCCCTCTCGGCAGGCGGGAGCGCAGCGGGGCTTCGACGAGCGAGCGGTAGCGCGTGGCCACAACCTCTTCACTCCTGCACCGCCCCCCAGCGACCCCGGCTCGCGCGTACCCCACTTCGGCTGCTCGAACTGTCACGGTGTGAACGGCACCGGCGGCTCGACCAGCTACTCGCTTCCCGGCACCACTCCTCCGAAGCAGGTGACCTGGCAGTGTCCGCAGCTGAACACCGTCACCCTCCGGTACCGCGACAGCGAGATCACGAGCATCATCACCTACGGGCGGGCGAACACCCCGATGCCCGCATGGGGGATCGCGGGCGGCGGCCCGATGAACGACCAGCAGATCTCGGACCTGCTCGCCTACCTCCACTCGATCTCGATCGGATCCCAGAAGGCGTTGGATCAAGCGGCGCCGGTCGGCACGGACGGCAAAGCCCTCTTCGACGGATACTGCGCGCGCTGCCATACGCAAGGCTTCTCCTTCGGCGAACCCGGCGTCGACGGAGGCGGCGCCTTCGGGCCAAACCTCACTGCCGGCGACACGGTCCGGCAGTTCCCCGACGATAAGGACCAGATCGACTGGGTCACCGCCACCGCCGACTTGGGCAAGCCGTATGGCACCAGAGGCGTCAGCCACGGCATCATGCCCCACTTCGGTGAGATGCTGAGCCCCGACCAGATCAAGGCCATCGTCGACTACGAGCGCACACTGTGATCAACACCCTCGCGTTCGCCCTGAAGTGGGACCCGCAGATCCACGGGTTCCTCGTCGTCCTCCTGGCGATCGTCCTGCTCCCGGGCAGCATGTACCTCTTGTTGTCCACCAACCTCGGCGCCCGCGTCGGGTTCCTGGTCGCGGTTGCCGGCCTGTTCGGGTGGATGACCATCATGTCGATCATCTGGACGGTCTACGGAATCGGTTTCACCGGAACCCCCCCGGCGTGGAAGGTTCAGCAGGTGATCCAGGGCGACGTCGGGTCGTCGTCGCAGACTGTGCTCGAGGCGTTCCCGGCCGGATGGCGCAAGATCGCCGTCGGCGACCCCAACGAGACCGCGGCCGCGGCCGCTGCCGATCCCGTGCTTGCCCCGCCCGCCACGAGCGGAAAGCAGGGACTGTTCGCCACGTCGAGCGACTACATCCCCGTCGCCGCGTCTGACCGCGGAGGCGAGAAGTATCTCCCCGGGTGGAGCCACCCGCCGAACGTCCTCGGCTTCTTCCACAAGCCGCACTACATCGTGGTCCAGGTTCAGAAGGTGAAACCGCAGGCGACGGTGCCCGGGCAGGCGCCCCCGAAGCCGGTGGCCGACCCGACCCAGCCTGTCGTCTCCGTGCTGATGATCCGTGACCTCGGGAACGTGCGGCAGAAGCCGGTGGTCGTGGGCATCTCGTCGGCGATCATCTTCGGCATCGCGTGCTATTCGCTGCATCGCCGCGACAAGGAGGCCATGGCCGCACGGAGCACCGCCCTCGAGCCGGTGGGAAGGGGGTAGCCGGTGATCGACTACCTGCCGATCCTCGCCATGTTCATCCTGGCGGGGGTCTTCGCCGGCGTCTCCTTCTTCGCCTCGCGTCTCCTGGCCCCCCAGCGGCCGACGCCCGCCAAGGAGGCGCCCTACGAGTGCGGGATCATCCCCGAGCGGGAGCCGGCGGACCGCTTCCCGGTGCGCTTCTACCTGGTGGCGATGATCTTCATCATCTTCGACATCGAGATCATCTTCGTCTACCCGTGGGCCGTCATCTACCGCGAGTTGCGGGCGTTCGGGCTGTGGGAGATGGTGCTGTTCGCAGTCGCCGTCTTCGTGTCGTTCATGTACTTGATCGGCAACGGCGCCCTCGACTGGGGTCCGATCAAGCGCCTTCGGCCCGTTGCCCACGTGCCCGAGTCGATACGGTCCCCCGGGCGCACCGCTGAGACCACGGTGCGGCGGGTAGACGTCGGACCGCAAGAGCCGGCCGCGTAAGGGAGCGCCGATGGGACTCGAAGACCTTCAGCACAACTTCCTCACCGGCTCGGTCGAGGAGCTCGTCAAGTGGGGCCGGCGCAACAGCGTCTGGCCCGCCACCTTCGGCCTGGCCTGCTGCGCCCTGGAGATGATGGCCACGGGGGCCGCCCACTACGACCTCAGCCGCTTCGGCATGGAGATCTTCCGGGCCTCGCCCCGCCAAGCCGATCTCATGATCGTCGCCGGACGGGTGTCGCAGAAGATGGCGCCGGTGCTGCGGCAGGTGTACGACCAGATGATGGAGCCCAAGTGGGTGATCTCCATGGGCGTCTGCGCGTCGACCGGCGGCATGTTCAACAACTACGCCATCGTCCAGGGGGTCGACCAGGTCGTGCCGGTCGACGTCTACACGCCGGGGTGCCCTCCGGGCCCCGAGACGCTCATGCACTCAATCCTCACGCTGCACGAGATGATCCGCACCGGTGAGATCACGCGCCGGCGGGCCGAGACCGGCCGCGGCGCCGAGTTCCACTTCGACCATCCCGGCCCCAAGGTGGCCGTCGGCACACCGCATTAGAGATGACAACGCACTAGGCGATGGCTGACGAGGACGTCCCTACGGCGGAGGAGACGGCGGCCGAAGAACCGGCCCTGATCCACGGCGCGCCCAGCTCGCTGTCGCGCGGCCAGCTCGTCGTGCACGTCGACCGCA
>Ga0209577_10005704_pt1 | contig 11584 bp, 12 predicted proteins | sample GraSoiAngelo_109_FD_185874 | JGI IMG/M metagenome (GOLD analysis project Ga0209577, IMG submission 185874) | Grasslands soil microbial communities from the Angelo Coastal Reserve, California, USA - 14_0903_12_20cm (SPAdes) (version 2) | ecosystem: Environmental > Terrestrial > Soil > Grasslands... | reverse complement strand
CGCGGTCGTGAGACCGACCGCGCTGAAGACCCCGTACGGGGGGCGGTAATAGCGCGGCGGGTAGCCTGTCACCTCTCCGAGCACGTTGACCGCCCGCCGGAAGTCGTCGCGCAAGGCCGTTGGCGTTCGGCGTAGTTGGAGGATGTGCCGGTAGCCGTGGCAGGCAACCTCGTGTCCATCTTGAACGATTGCCGCGGCGACTGCGGGCCACCGCTCGACCTGTTCTCCGACGAGGAAGAACGTCGCCTTTGCCCCGACGCGATCAAGGATCTCCATGACCGCCGGCGTTCCTTCAGGGTGAGGGCCGTCGTCGAAGGTGAGCGCGATTCCGGCAGGACGACTCAACCGTGTTTGGATCCGCAGCCGGCGCGCGACCGCGGGGAGCACCGGCGCAACCGCGGGTGCCGACCACGCCACAAGCCCACCGAGCGCGAGAGCGGAAGCAAGAGATCTCATTCGATTTCTTCGAGGATCACCGTTGCTGCTGATGGAAGCTCCGCAAAGGAAGGCGGCTCAGGACGCGGAACTCGAATCGCGCGTTCGATTGCAGGGCCCAGCGTGTCGCGATCAGAGACGACGTCCGCTAGACCGAATCGCCGGTAGGCGGCATTGTTCACTCGAACGTGCCCTCTTCCCCAACCGTAGGAGATGGCAGGACACCCTTGCATCAACGCCTCGAGCACGGTGAGGCCGCCCGTTGAGTGGACGAGGACGTCGGCCGCCGCAAGCCAGTCGCGCATTGCATCACTGAAACCCTCGACGCGCACACGGCCTTCGCCAGCGAAACGACCCGATAGGGTTGCGCGCAAACGTTCGTTGTGGCCGCAGAGGCAGATGACCATGGAAACGTTCGGAACTGCCAGTGCTCGCTCGACGGCGCCCTCGATGTCGCCGACGCCCCATCCGCCGCCCGAGACGAGCACGATCTTGCCCTCTGGTGGGAGCGCGAGTTCGGAGCGTGCGCTCTCGGGCGGCCGACGGACGAGAAACTCCGGGGCGGTCAGTCCGTGCACGCAGTAGACCCGCGCGTTCGCGCCCGCAACGGCGCGTACCTCTTCGGCCGACTCGGCATGGGTGATCAGGTAGAAGTCGGCTCCCGGAGGCGCCCAATAGTGCATTGCAGCGAGGTCGGTGATCGCCGAGCCGACGGGCACGCGAATGCGTCCCGCCCGTCGCAGACGGGCGAGCACCTCCATGGTGTTTGGATAGGTCGAGACGATAACGTCGGGGTTCACTTCGCCGATAAGCCGCAGGAGACCCGCACCGCCGACGCGCGTTAGTAACCACTGGGTCGCCTGCCGAGTCGGTCCGAACCGGGCGAAGACCCAAAACCCGAGGTCCCACAGCCACTGAAAATGAAAGAAGACGACGCGCCCCGCGTCGGCGCTGATCGCGGTGATCACCCGGCCCATCGGTGCGAGGCCGTCCTCCGTGACCACCTCCACATCGGAGTGCTCGGCACGCAATTGAGCGGCCAACACGCGTGCGGGGAGGTCGTGACCCTCCCCGACGCTCGCCGTCAGTATCAGGACACGCCGCGGCACTGAAGGTAAGACGTGCTTCGCGATCGATCGACTACCGCGAGGCGGCAGTCCGGGCGTCGCTCGCTTCGGCGGCGGACGCTCGCCGTCGTGGGGCTGTCCGAAACACGATGTCCCACCAGGGCGCGCTCACACCGAACCCGCGCGTGTCGTCTTCGAAATGGTGGCGCATGTGGAGCTCGCGCAAGCGTCTGCCGATGCGGCTTCGCGGGCGGCGGTGATGAAGCGCGAAGTGCACCATGTCGTAGGCGAGGTAACCGGCGTAGAACCCCGCACAAACAGCCCAGGCTAGCGGCGTCCCCAGGACAAGGATGAATAGCCCGAGGAAAGCACCGGCGAGCGGAACGGACAGGGCGGGAGGGAGGACGAGACGCTTGGGATCGCTGGGATGTTCGTGATGAACGCCGTGGATGATCCAGTGCACGCGCGCTCCGAACCCCTGCTCAGGCTCGAAGTGGAACACGGTTCGGTGGAACCAGTACTCGACGAGTGTCCAGAACGCGTAGCCGCAAGCGATCGCAGCGAGCCCGTCGGCGACCGATAGGCCTTGAACCCCAAAAACCGTTAGCAACACGATCACCGGCCCGAAAATGACGACCGGGACGGCCGGATGAACCCTGGTGAGGCGATCCATCGCGGGTGAGCCGAAAAGCGGCGGCGAGGCACGCAACACGTCGGCCCGCGAGATTCCGGCCACGTTTCCGTGTGCCTTGCCGGTCATAAGCAGAAGACTCTAACGCGCCTCATCGACACTGGCAGTCTGAACCTGTACCGCGTGGGACCGTCTGGCAAGCTCGCCTACGTGTGGTCCCTGATTGCCCTCGCGCTCACGGTTGGACTTGCCGATTCGGTCAACCCGTCAACCATCGGACCCGCGCTCTACCTGGCCACCGGGGCAGCGGCCGTCCGCCGAGTCCTCGCGTTCACGGTAGGAGTGCTCGCTGTCTACTTCATAGGCGGCGTTGTGCTCACACTTGGCCCCGGACAGGCAATCCTCCGCTTGTTCCCGCACCCCAGCCGGCATGCCACTCATCTGATCGAGCTGTGCGTCGGAATCGCGCTCGCGTTCGTGGCAGTCGCTCTCTGGCTCGCGCGGCAACGCGTCGCCGCGCATCTCGCCCGCGAGGAAACCAAAATCCGCCGGTCGTCGATCGTAGTCGGCGCGACGATCATGGCGGTCGAGCTGCCGACGGCGTTCCCGTACTTCGCACTCATTGCTGCGATCGTCGGCTCAGGCCGAAGCGTTCTAAGCCAGATCACCCTCTTGGTGATCTTCAATATTGCCTTCATCATTCCGCTGCTTCTCATCGCCGCCACCCGCAGTCTTGCGGCCGATGGAGGGCGGCGGGCCCTCGAAAGAGTCCGGCTCGCGCTCGATAGGCGAGCGGCCTTGCTGATTCCAGTGCTCATCCTCGCGGTCGCGCTCGTGATCGCCTCGATTGGCACGATCGGGCTCGCGGGCGGACTCGACTAACGCTGCGGGGCTGACGCGAGTTCGCTGACTGCGCGCGTTCGCGACACAAGCACCGAGCCAAGCAATGCGAGGACGATCCCGGCGCCAATCGGAGCACCTCCGTAGGCCGCTGCCGTCCAGTGCTCACGAAGAAAGAACGGTTCGAGCACAATCGGCAGGAAGATCTGTACGGCAGTCGAGACGGGCACAACCGTGGTTGCATTGCAGCGCTGGAACGCGCTCATTCCTGTCACTGTGGCGGCGATGCCCATGATCACCCCGACGACCGCCCACGCGACGGCGTTCGTCCAATGATGCAGGCCGATGTCGTCGCTCATCAGCTTCGTCGCTACATTCGTCGCCCCGAACCCGCACCCGGACGCCAGGATCACTCCCATTACCGTGTCGAGGCGCGTTCCTCTAACGAAGAAGGGAAGCACTCCAACGAACGAAAGACCTGCGACCACGCCGATGACGGCTGCGCCGCTGCGGTGAATCTCGGTATGCGGCGGCGCGCCCCACGATACGAGCCCGACTCCGACGATGATGCCTACTACGCCGATGACCTCGGCCGGCCCGACGTGCTCTCCGAACGCTCGCACCCCAAGCACCAACAACAACAGCAGACCGACGGCGAGCGCAGTCTGCACGACAACGAACGGCGCGGTCGCGAGCGCAAGTACCTGCGGACCGATGCCGACGATCCCAAGCACCAGCCCGAGAATCCAGCGAGGACGGCGCAAAAGTCGTCCCAGCAAGGACAAACGGAGGCCGAAGGTCGAGGGGGTTGCACGAGCCTCGAGTCCTTGGAGCGCAATGCCGACGTTGAACAGCACCGATGCCAGGAGTGCTGAAGCAAGACCGAGGACGAACATGCCCTAGCCTTCCACGCCGAGGGTTTCAAAATGCGGTTCGGCGCGCCGCGGCGCTTGCGCCGGTTTAGATAGTTGGTTGACGCGCGCGCGCGAATACCAGATCGCTGCGGGCTTCGCAACTCAGTAGCTGACGATTACGACCACTCGGGTCGCAGCTGATCCCGCCTGCTCGACGTCCACAGCCATCGTGACGCCGTAGCACTCGACGGCGGGCCGCGCGTGATCGGGCTCCGTCCGTGGTTGCAACCGTTGCAATCGCGGGAGCGTGCCGCGCGACCCCCAATCGCCTGCGCTGGACGCAACGGCGGTTAGCGTTGAGATCGACCAACTCCCTTTAGGCCGCTCGGCCTATTCCCGGATAGCTTCCGCTCTGTCTGACTGAACCGGTGGGCGACGTCGAACCTTACGAGTATCGCCTCGGGTCGACGGCAGGTTCCATCTACGGCATCGCAGAGCGGCTGCTGCAACGACCGGACCTCGACGAAGAGGTCGCGACGCATCTGTGCGCGATCCGCGATCTCGCACGGGGCCTAATCCAGGAAGAAGAACGCCACGGTTCAGCCCCGACATTCCCAGCGCTGAACCGTTGACGTGCCTAAAGGTTCGCGACTTGGCCGCGCGGAGATAGGTCGATCGAGTGTACGGCCTCACTCGGGCAACGACGACGGTGTTCGCAGCGGCCACCGCCGGTTTCCTGCTCTGGATTGGTACGCGGTTCAGCAACGACCAGATCGGCGGCTACTGGGCGCGGCTGGGCCTCCTGGCGGTGGCGGGTCTTGTAATGGCGCTGCCGCGGTTGGTCTGCGGCCGGGGGAAGTTGGAGTCGTCGGGTGCGGTGATCGCCGTCTTGCTGTTCGCGTTCGTCCCCGTTGCGGCCGTGTCCCTCTGGGTGATCGTTGCGGGCGAGCCCCGCGCAGGTTCGTTTCACAACCATGTCCTGTTGTGGACGCGTGACATCCACGTCAGCGGACTGGTAACCGACCTGCTGTCCTATGCTCCCGTGCTCGCCTTCGCGACGGGACTCGTGTTCGGCTGCTCGTTCGTGACCACGCGCTCGGAGATGCGCGATCGTCAGGTGGTCGATCCGTGCGGAACAGTGACCAGGCGCGCGCGCAGAGGTCTCTTCGGCTTCGGCCGACGACACGACAAGGCTTCGGCCGCGGTCGAGCATCACCCTGCCGGCGTTCCCCGCCGGGGGGATGAGGCGGGGACTGTGGAGACGCGGGAGCGTGAGCCGGCCGTCACCGAGACGAGCCCCGAAGGCCGCATCGACAGATCGTCGTCCCAGGACGTTCAGCCGAGCGAGCGAGCGTCGACTCGCGAGAGGATCAGCGCGTACACACTCGCCCCCGCACATGGCCAAGCTCGGGCCGAACGACGCTCAGGCCGAGACCGGCGATCCGGCATTGACCGGCGTCAGGCCAACGTCAGGCCGCCCGACCGATTTTCGGAGAGTCGAGCTACGGGTGAGCGACGGTCCGGCATCGACCGTCGGCGCAGAAGCTTGCAGTCGCCGATCTAGACGGGCGTTCCCGCGCGGACGCGAGGCCGCCAAGCGAAGCCCATTCGTAATCATGTGACCAGCCGTGGACTAACGAGTTAACCGGGCTTGCCCAGCCTGAAGGCCAGGAGCCGATCACGCAGCGCCTTTCCAACCTCCGGCTGGTCTGAAGCGCGCGGCCAATCAGGTGGACTCCCAGGCGCCGATTCGGCGGGCGCCGATTCGGGGGCTGCCGGTCGGCGTTGCTCGCGTGCGAGCCGGAGGTCGGCCTGGAGCCGTTCGACCTCGTCGCTCAAAAGCAGGAGCGCCCTACCGGCCGCGCCCACCTCTTCCCGCTCGTCCCTCGCAAGACCCTCGCCCCAGCGGCGCAACACGGTCAGCTTTTGTTCATCCAAGCGGCCCGCCATAGTTCCTCGTATGCGAGCCTATCCGTCGGCGCGTAGTCGCAGCGCTTGGCGGGTCTCCAAGCGATGCCCACACGGGAGCCCTTGAGCGGACTTTCCTGCCACGATCCACCATCACTGTCGCCGCCCGAATCCCAAAGACCTTGAGGATCATGGCGGGCGAAGGCGGATGCCGCAAAAGCAGAGACCGGGCAGTCCAACCGTGCAACGAGGTTCACGCGCGCGCGTGTGTACCAGACCGTGCCTCGTTTCACAAGCTGCGTGAATCTGGTTTCTGACACCCTTCGGGAAAATGGCGAGATACGTCGAACTGCGCAGGCACACCAACGCTGACGGGGACGTCCTGACGCAGGAAGGCGTGCGCGAGGCGACCGAAATCGGAGCGCGCCTGCGCGGCGGCTACGACCTGCTCGTCTCCACGGGTGCACAGCGTGCGACTCAGACGCTCGCCTGTTTTCTCGCCGCGCGCGGCGAGCGCGTCCCCGGCGGAGTCATCGTCGAGGCAGGTTTGCGCTCACGGAGAGAAGATCGCTGGCGCGAAGCGTACGAGAAGGCAGGAAGCGGGAAGCTCGAAGCACTGCGAACTGCCGATCCCGAGCTGGTCGAAGAGGACTCGGCAGCCCTGGGTACGGCGCTCGGACGAGTGCTCGACGCGCTCGCCGACGAGGGTCGGGCCCTGATCGTCGGGCACAGTCCGACAAACGAGGCGGCCGTATTCGGGCTCACCGGTCAGATCGTGGGGCCGATCTCCAAGGGAGCCGGCGTCCTACTCGTCGCCAACGATCAGGGCTATCGGCTGGAGACCCTGGATTGAGGCCGCCAGAGCTTCTGTCGCCCGAAACGCATTCCTATTGGGTCCCAAACTCCCTCGCGCCTCAGCGAGTGCCTGAACTCCGCGTCTATGAGCCGGGGGTTTCGCCGGGAGTACGCGCTCGAGGTGCATCACCCAGTTGAGCCGCCACGTCTCGCCTCCGTCGTAGGAGAACGACTGCTGCCAGCGGGGCGAGTTTTTGTTCGCCGTCAGCCACTCGAAGCGCACAACGACCTGGCGACCGGCGATCTCGTCCTCGCACTCGAAAACGCCGTGATCGCCGTCGAACCGCCCCTCAACCGGTGGATCGAGAACACCGGGAGCACGTGTCGAGCTCCACCAGATCTTCCACGTTCCCCTGCTCGGATCGAACAGCCTCAGCGTGAAGCCTTCGAAGCTCTCTCCGTCCGGCGGATCATCGACGTACATCCGATCGACGTGGCCGTAGCCACCCAGGATCGGGAATGCTTCGCTCGCCGCATCGAATTCGATCCAGTCGTCGCACGCGGCGTCAGTCACATCGACGAGCTTGCGGTTCCGCACGACCCAGCTTCCGAAGACGAAGTCGAACTGTCTATGACAGTCTGCGGACACAGTGACGATCATAGGCGGCGAGCTCGTCCGCGGACGCGGCCGACCCCTATTCGACAGACGTATCAACTGACCCGCGCCGCTGCTCGAGCCGGTGGGATGCACAAATACGATCGCGCCACCAAACGGACGCGCAAAGCGACCGCTCATTCGCGTAATCTCGCACGCCGTCTTGCGCAGCGCCCACCCGCTAGGCGCGGGTCGAACACGTTCGGATCGCATGGCCCGCCAAGGACGCGACAACGCAGAGGGCGCCGTTCGACTCAAAACGTTTATTAGGGGAACGGATACACCGCACGAGGACTGGGCAGACGTGCGCCAAGCTTCGGACCAGCCGTCCGCTCTATTTCCGGCCAAGTCACATCTCCTTTATCGAGTCTGGGAACGCGGACGAGTCCGTTCGAGCGCAGCCGGATCGCTGGCACGAAAATGCATAGCACGTAGATCGCGAGTGCTTGGGCACTGGACGTTCGCGCGACGCCGAGACGGCAATAGGGTTGACTGGTGGTCGAGCCCCTGCTCGATAATCCGCGGTCGCTGACCGCGAAGGTTGCGGCCGTGCTCGGCGGGGCGGCCGTCGATCGGCCACAGCTGACCGGCTTTCTGAACTCGGAGTTCGACCCGTTCCTGAACCAACTCTTCGCCCAGGGCTCGGTCACGCCCCGCGAAGCTGTCGAAGCGCTCGAAGGACGTCCGGGATTCGTCTGGCTTGCTGAAGAACCGAGGCCGAGCGAGGTGGGTGCGCCGGGAGCCGAAAAACTGCCATTGGTCGTGATGCACGGGATGACCGCGCCGACTGCCGGGCCTGCTGCGGCGCCGTCGATCGACGCTGAGATCGTCGAGGTGCGCTCACGCAGCGAGCTGCGGGCCTGGCATGAGGTCTACTGCGAGGTGTTCCGCGGTGACGAACGAGGGTGTCAAGATTGGCAGCGGATTCACGACGCACTCGGTCCGTCTGGGGATCGCTCGTTGTTGCTCTTGTTGGCGCGCGTCGATGGCTCGCCCGCAGCAACCGGCGGTGTCTACTTCGAGCCGGACGTTGCCGGCCTCTACTGCTTCACGACGCGCGAGCGGATGCGCGGACGTGGTCTCGCGTCCGCGCTCGTGCATGCCTCGCACGCTGCCGCGCACGCGCGCGGCATTAACCGGGCGCTCTTACAAGCGACGGCATCGGGCAGGCCGGTTTACACCAGAGCCGGATACCGGGAGCAGCAGGCACTGCCGGTTCACGTCTCCCGATTGACGCGACCCTCTCAAGCGGCGGTGAGGTGCGGCGACCCGCCGCTGAATAACCCTCCACCGACACCATGAATCGGCAGAGGTTCATCATCACGACGAGCCACCATTTCGGAAGGCGAGTTCAGTTGAGGCGCGATGACCACCTCTCCAACACAGAGGGTGTCAACTTGGGCGCCGATTAAGCGCGCGCGATCCTGTGTGCTCGTTTGCCAGCCGGGGGCACGCCCTGTGCTCATCGACGATGCGTGACATGATCGCTCGGCGGGGCCCCTCGATTGAAAGGACATCCCGTGGAAGCACACACTCACCGCGCCATCGGCTCGAGCCCCGGGCGCCGAGGACGACACCAGAGGAGGAGAAGAAGATGATCCTGGCAACGACGCAGGTCGAGGACTTCGACCGCTTCGAGAAGATCTTCTCGACCAAGGGCGCCGAGAAGCGAAAGCAGCACGGGTCGAAGGGTGCGACCGTCTTTCGCGATCCCAACGAGGAAGACCGGGTCTGGGTGCTCTTCGACTGGAACGCGGAGGGCTGGCAGAGCTTCGTCTCCGACCCCGAGGTCCCGCCGATCCTGCAAGAAGCGGGGCACAAAGGGAAGCCGCAGGCGGCGGAGCTCGGCGGCCGGTACGACGCCTAACCACGATGCCTGTACGCGGGAGGGGGCGGCTCCAGCCGGAAGCTGCCCCACGCGAGGTCGCTGACGCCGCCTCGTCGTAGCGTGTGGCAACCCGACGACGCCGGGTGTGGTCTGCAGGCTGGACCAGCTGATCGCCATGTCAGACAACGGGGTACGGAGCCTTTACGGAGCCCCGTGGTTGCAACAGGTTGCGACCGGTTGCAGACCTGCGATGAAGCTGCGGTGCACGCCCCCGGCATAGCGATCGAGTTCTGCACCCCACGCGCCCGGAGAATCACCGCCCGGTGATCGACTCGGAGGTAGGCTTCCGCCGGTGGCCGAGCTGACGGACAGGCTGCGGGCCTTCTTCGGCGAGCGGCGTTACGCAGTGCTCGCGACCCACGATCCGGACGGCGGCATCCACCTCACCCCGATCTGGTTCCTGTTCGAGGACGACCGCTTCTACTTCGCGTCGTCGTCCGGAAGCCGGAAGGTGAAGAACCTCGAGCGGAGCGTCTCGGCCTCGGTCGTGGTCGACGCACGCGAGCCGGGGCGGGAGCGATGGGTCTCGGCGTCGGGTCCGGTTGAGATCCTGCGCGACGGCGAGGCACACTCGATCAACGCCCGCATCAGGCGCCGGTACCTCGCGCCGAAAGCACTCGACGGCCGGATCGAAGCCGCGCTCGCCGCGTCGGACGACGTCACGCTCAGGCTGGCGCCGACGGCGTGGCGCGCGTGGACCGCGCCGATCGTGGAGTCGCCGGAGCGGTGGTTCCTAGCGGTCGACGCCTAGAACTACCTGGTAGAGAAGGGGTCCAGCCGAGGTAGTGCCCTGCGCCTTCGAGGGCATAAGCACGTGGCTGCAACGGCTCGACCGCTTCGCCCAGGTCGTCGAACGGACGAAAGGAGCACGATGAGCACCACTGCGAAGAAGCGCAAGCAGCAGAAGAACCAAGGATTTACCGCCGAGGAAAAGGCCGCGATGAGAGCACGCGCGAAAGAGCTGAAGGCGGCCGAGGACGGGGAAAACGCGGTCCGCGCCGCGCTCGCCGCAATGGCGCCACACGATCGCGCGATCGGGAAGCGGCTACACGCGCTCGTCAAAGAGAGCGCCCCGGACCTCTCGCCGAAGACCTGGTACGGAATGCCCGCGTACGCGAACAAGGACGGCAAAGTCGTCTGCTTCTTTCGCAACGCCACGAAGTTCAAGGAGCGGTACGCGATGTTCGGCTTCAACGACAGCGCGAAGCTCGACGACGGCTCCATGTGGCCCATCGCCTTCGCGCTGAAGAAGCTGACCAAGGCAGACGAGGCCAGGATCGCGAAGCTCGTCAAGCAGGCGGTGAGCTGAACGAATGAACGAGACCACAGTCACCACCCCGGACGAGCTCGAGATCCGGGAGCGGGTCTTCGGCGCACCGCGCGCGCACAGGTCTTCTCCGTCTGGACGGATCCGCAGCTGATCCCCGAGTGGTGGGGCGACGGCGCGTTCTCAGCTACTACCGTGGGCCCGCGAAAGCTCAGCTGCCGGCTCGGTCCCTGAAGAGCTGCCTCAGCGCGCGCGAGAAGCCGTTCGCCCTTGTCGCGTTCACGATTAGCGACGGCCGGATCGCCGAAATCGACGTGATCGCAGACCCCGCGAAACTGCCGGACCTCCCGTGAGGACAACGAACGGCAGCTACGAGCGATGGAGGGGCTGAACCCGTGCCGAACCGTCACGCGACGCCGAAGCTATTACAGAGGGCGCGACGGGTTCGAGCTGGCGGGGCCCGCAAAGCCAAAGGCGCGTCGTGTTTTCAAGGTTTTGACGGAAGCGGGCGCTCGGAGCGCCCGCTTCCTGGTGGGATGGTGTTTACGACTGCTAGGTGACGACGATGCCGAACGGCGCCGAGCCTGCGGGGAGTGGCGTCGGGGATGAGGGCAGTTGTGTCAGATTGCCGCCGTCGACGGCGAAGGCGCTGACTGCACGCGCGCCGGTATCGACGACCCAGAGCGTGCCGCCATTGGGGCCGAGCCGAGCGTCCTCGGCACCAACGCTCGTCGAACCGAGTGAGGTGCTGCCGAGCAAGCTCAGCGAACCGTCTCCGGCGATCGCGTAGCGGGAGATGCTGTTGCTGGCCGTGTTGACCGTGAAGAGAAACTGCCCGTCGTGACTGATCTCGACCCAGCAAGGCGCGGTCTGGAAGTCCGGGAAGGGAGACGAGGCGATCGACGTCAGCGTGCCGTCACTTCCGTCGCTGAAAGCGGAGACCGTCCCGTTGCCGGGTCCGCCGTGCGCGTTGGAAACGAACAGCTGCGTCGGATCGGTGGGGCGGAACTCACTCCCGAACGGGCCGGGGCCTTGAGCGGCGAACGGCGAGCCGGGCGCGGCCGTGAGCAGACCGTTCGCGCCGACGACGAAGCTGTCGATTAGCGAGGTGCCGACCTCTGCGCCGACGAGCCTGGTTCCGTCGCCGTTGAAGAGAACGTCACCGGGCGAGGATCCAGCGAGCAGCGCGACGGTCGAGCCGGCGATCGGTCGCAAGTGGCCGCCGGGGTTGAGCGTGAAGCCGG
>Ga0209577_10005703_pt1 | contig 11585 bp, 16 predicted proteins | sample GraSoiAngelo_109_FD_185874 | JGI IMG/M metagenome (GOLD analysis project Ga0209577, IMG submission 185874) | Grasslands soil microbial communities from the Angelo Coastal Reserve, California, USA - 14_0903_12_20cm (SPAdes) (version 2) | ecosystem: Environmental > Terrestrial > Soil > Grasslands... | reverse complement strand
CAAGGGCGTGTTCATGCTGTGGCGCCTGGACACCCTGCTCACGCGCGACACGCAGGCGGTCGCCGGCTTCTCGCTCGCGCCGTGGACGCGCGACGTCGGGCAGATGGTCGCCTCGCCCGGCGACCTGTACAGCCTGCTTGAGGACCCGGTCTACCGCATGCACTCGGGCGACGGCCTCTCGCGCTTCGGCGACCGCGACGACGAGTACGACCTGCCGTCGCTCGGCACCGGGCGCGACCGCATCTGGCCGGACCTCCTCGCCGACGACTTCTTGAGCGGCCTGCGCGCCGCCGGCGAGGTCGACTGGCTGCGCACCGCGGCGCTCGGCACCGGGATCGTCGTCGGCTCGGCGCTGCTCGACCATGGCGCCTTGCGCTTCGCGGAACGCCACAAGGACGCGCACTGGATGAAGCAGGGCATCCGCGTGGGCAACGCGCTGCCGGTCGCGGCGCTCGGGCTCTCGGCGCTTTTCGCGTTCGACGAGTCGCGGCCGCGGCTCTCCGACGCCGGGGTAGCGGCGCTCGAGGCGGGCGGTGTGGCGCTGCTCGCGAGCTCCGGGATCAAGTACGTCGCCGGGCGCGCCCGTCCGGCGGCCGGGGCCGGCCAGAGCGACTTCCACGCCGGCAGCCGGGACGACCGCTTCCATTCCTTCCCGTCGCGCCATGCGGCGATCATGTGGGCGGCGGTCACGCCCTACGCGAAGGAGTACGGCATGCCGTGGCTCTACGGCGTCGCCGCGCTCACCAATGCCGCGCGCATCGGCAGCCGCGAGCACTGGCTCTCCGATACCGTCGGCGGCGCGGTGCTCGGCTACGCGATCGGCAGCCTGGCGTGGGAAGCGCGCCGCGAGTCGCGTCGCGCGAAGAACGGGCCGTCGCTCGCGGTCGGACCGGGTACAGTCGGGCTGGCGTGGGAGCTGCCGTGAGAAAAACGTGGGCTGTCGCTGTTTTTCTGCTGTTCGTTTCAAGCGCGCAGGCGCAGGGCTGCCGCGTGCTCGATCCCGAGCTGCAGGGGCGCTACGCCGGGCCGTGCGTGAACGGCCTCGCGGAGGGTCATGGCAGCGCGAGCGGGGTGGCGCAATACGAAGGCGGGTTCAAGGCCGGGCGCAAGCACGGCAAGGGCGTGAAGACCTGGCCCAGCGGTGACCGCTACGAGGGCGATTTCGTCGAGGACCGCAAGGAGGGCGTGGGCGCCTATGCGTGGGGCCGCGGCAAGTGGGCAGGCGAGCGCTACGAAGGCGCTTTCAACAACGACCGCCGCAACGGCTTCGGCGTGTACCGCTGGCCAAGCGGCGATGTCTACGCCGGTCCCTGGAAGGACGACGCCTTCGCCGGGCCGCCGACGCAGATGATGCAGGCGCGCGCGCAGTTCGAGAAGGAAGCGCGCGCCGCGGTGGCGAAGGAAGGCCAGAAGGTCTGTCGCGAGATGCAGGTCGGGATCGGCGGCCGCGACTGGATCCGGGGCGTGGTCGTGTCGATCGGCAAGGAGCAGGTCGCGGTGCGCATCGACGACCCGGGCACCAATCAGAATGTCATCGCCGAGGTCGAGGCGCGCAAGGGCGACGTACTATGGGATGCTCCGCAGAACTGGACGCCCTGCTTTTAGCCGGGATGGAAAATAAATGGGTGTCCCCGTTTTAGCCGGGATGCAGGCAGCCGCTCGAGCGCAGGCCGCCCTTCAGCAGCACGCCTGCGATCTGGTCGCAGATCGCTTTCGCCGTTTCCTCCGGTCCGACCACGGCGATGCGCAGGCCGCTCAACACGACCCAGTGCAGCCGCACCGGCTCGCCGTGGTGAATCGCCAGGTCGATCGCCTCGCTCTTGCGCTCGCAGCGCGCGAAGACCACCTTGCAGTCCTGGCACTGGCTCTTCACCGGGCCGAGAAAGCGCTCGTTCGCCGCGCCGCAATCGCGGCGGTCGTCCGTAGGATCCATCAGCGCGGTGTAGCTGACGCCGTCGGGCGAGGCGATCCTCACCACCGGGTAATAGACCTGGCTCGCGACGTGCATGTACGCGAGCACGCTGCCAGCGGCGACCATCGCCAGGACGATGGCGCCGTTCCTGACTGCGCCAGCCGCCAACTAGCCCTTCCCCTTCCCCTTGCCTTTTCCGTGCGAGGCGGCCGGCTGCGAGCCAGCGCTCGCGGCTCTCGCCGCGGCCGCGGCGACTGCCGCCGCGGCGCCTGCGGTGGGAACCACGGTCGCGGCGCCTGCCGCCGCTCCGACGCTAGCCCCTGCTGCCGCGCCGCCGGCCGCTCCGCCCACGACTGCCGCGGGCACGCTCGGCTGCGCGATGACAAGACCCGAGACAAACAATGCAAACAGCAACCCCGCTGCCTTGCTACGGCTTCCCATGGCTCCCTCCCGATGATTCAAGGTATCCCTAATACTTCAAGCTTGCAACAGGTTTACGATAACTAAGCATTTCTGTTCCATGACCATCCCATAAAAGGCTGAGCCCATGATCGTCACCGCTCCCGCCCGCAGCGCGCCGCAGAACGCGACCAGACCGGTTCTCGAGTACCAGAGCGGCTTCGGCAACGTTCATGGCACCGAGGCGGTGCGCGGCGCCCTGCCGGTCGGGCAGAACGCGCCGCAGCGGCCGCCCAAGGGCTTGTATGCCGAGGTGATTTCCGGAACTTCGTTCACCGCGCCGCGCGCCGAGAATCTTTCGACCTGGCTCTATAGGCTACGTCCTTCGGCGATGCACGCTCCGTTCCGGCGCATCGACGATAGGGCGATCCGGTCAGGGCCGTTCAGGGAAGTCGAGACGCCGCCCAACCGGCTGCGCTGGAACCCGTTGCCAATTCCCAACACGCCGGCCGACTTTCTGGACGAAATGATAACTCTCGCCGGCAGCGGCGAGCCGGCGGCGCAGTCCGGCGTGGCGGTGCACATCTACCGCGCCAACCGCTCGATGAGCGAGCGCTACTTCGTCGACTCCGACGGCGAGCTGATGTTCGTCCCGCAGCTGGGCGAAATTTTGATTTTCACCGAGCTGGGAAAAATCTGCATCGCCCCTGGCGAGATCGGCGTCGTCCCGCGCGGCGTGAAGTTCAAGCTCGAGCTGCTCGAGAAGCAGGCACGCGGCTACGTTTGCGAGAACTACGGCGCGCCGTTCCGCCTGCCCGAGCTGGGGCTGATCGGCGCGCAGGGCCTCGCGCAGGCGCGCGACTTCCTCGCGCCGGTCGCGGCGTTCGAGGACCGGGACGCGAAATGCGAGGTGATCAACAAGTTCATGGGCGGGCTGTGGGCCGCCGAATGGAGCCGCTCGCCCCTCGACGTGGTCGCCTGGCACGGCCGCTATGCGCCGTACAAGTACGACCTGGCGCGCTTCATGGCGATCAACACGGTGAGCTTCGACCACGCGGATCCGTCGATCTTCACCGTCCTCACTTCGCCCTCGGGGCAGCCGGGCGTCGCGAACTGCGACTTCGTCATCTTCCCGCCGCGCTGGCAGGTGGCGGAGCACACGTTCCGGCCGCCGTGGTTCCACAGGAACGTGATGAGCGAGCTGATGGGCCTGGTGCACGGTGTCTACGACGCGAAGGCCGAAGGCTTTCTCCCCGGGGGCGTGTCGATCCACAACTGCATGGCGGCGCACGGGCCGGACCGGTCGACCTTCGACAAGGCCGCGGCGGCGGAGCTCAAGCCGCAGAAGATCGAGAACACGCTCGCCTTCATGTGGGAGTCGCGCTGGGTGTGGCGTCCCACCAAGTTCGCGCTAAGCGCGCCCGAGCTGCAGAAGGATTACGACAAAGTCTGGGACGGGTTCAAAAAGGGGACAGACCTTGGGACAGACCCCATTTGATGCTCCATAAGGGCTTCCCTTACTAGGCCAGCCTGTATCGGTAATAACATTCCAGCCGGAGCCATGCCGATGACTTCCGCGCTGTCAGCCGAGATCGAATCCCGCCGCGCGGAGATTGCCGGGATCTGCGCCAGACTAGGCGTGCGCCGGCTGGAGCTGTTCGGCTCGGGCACGCGAAGCGGCTCGCCGCGCGACCTGGATTTCCTGGTTGACCTGGGCGATGGGCCGCCCAGAGAGTACGCGGCCGCGTACTTCGCGCTGCGCGAGCAGCTTGAGGCGCTGTTTGCCCGGCCCGTTGACCTCGTCACACCACCGGGTCTGGCCAATCCGTATTTCCGGCAACGCGTGGAGCAGGAAAAGACGCTGCTCTATGCGGCTTGAAGCGAGGAAGTACCTTCGCGATGTCCAGGTCGCAGCAGAGCGCATCGAGCGCTTCACCAGGAGAAAGGATTCGAGATGCTGCGGTCGCCGGTCGAGCGCAGTTCGGCATTGTCGTCGAGGCGCTTTCACGCCTTGACAAGGATTCCCCTGACGTAGCGGGCGCCATTCCAGACCACGGCAGGATCATCGCCTTCCGGAACATCCTGATTCATGGCTACGCGGCAGTAGACGACCGCATCGTCTGGGGCGTCATCGAGAACCACCTGGCCTCACCTAGAAACGCCGTCGAGGTCCAGCTCGCCAAGGCATAGGACCGAATCGCGGAAAATGGGGTCAGACACGTCAGACCCCTTTTCCTCTGACTTATTAGTTAGTACGCGCCATCGCGCCATCGACCTTCGGTTGCGGATCTTTGTTATCAATCGCATCCGGACCGGGTCTACCGCCAACTTTGTGGATATGTCGATTTTATTTTACTTTTTCGACATATTTTGATGAAATGTCGATCGCGTCGACAAGTCGGCCCGACAGGTCGAAAAGACCCCCGAACGCGTACCTATGCCTTTCGACCCCACCAAACCGCACAACGCTCTGCCGCCGCTGCCTCCCAAGGCCGACATTGAGTCGAAAACGATCCTCAAGGCTTGTGTCGACGCCGCGCGTGAACTCGAGGCCCTTCGTACCTCGGGCCGCTTAATTCCGAATCAAAGCGTTCTGCTCAATACCATTCCGCTGCTCGAGGCTCAAGCCAGCTCCGAGATCGAAAATATCGTAACAACGGCTGACGCTCTTTTTCGCCAAGTTGGCACTGATGAGCGGCACGCCGATTCGTCTACCAAGGAAGCGCTCCGGTATCGACGCGCGCTGTCCGAGGGTGCGGCGGCGCTGGAAGCAAGACCCCTGGGTACGGCCACAGCGTGCGCAGTCTGTACCACGATTAGGGGCGCCGAAATGAACGTGCGTCGAGTGCCGGGGACAAAGCTGACTAACCCCGCTACGGGCGAGGTGATCTATACGCCTCCCGAGGGCGAGGCCCTCCTGCGCGACAAACTCGCGGATTGGGAGCGGTTCATTCACGAGCATGTCAGCGTCGATCCGCTCATTCGAATGGCGGTCGCCCATTATCAATTTGAAGCGATCCACCCTTTTACGGACGGCAACGGCCGCACGGGAAGAGTGCTAAATCAGCTCATGCTGGTGGAGAAGATGCTGCTCGACGCGCCTGTTCTTTACCTCTCTCGCTTCATCATCCGCCATAAGGCTGACTACTACCGCTTGCTCCTCGAAGTTACTACGAAAGGCGCGTGGGAACCCTGGATCTTGTACATGTTGGGTGGCGTTGAACAAATCGCAGGCTGGACGAACCAGAAAATATCCGCGATTCGCGAGCTCATGGAACACACGACTCAGTATGTGCGAGGAGAGTTGCCCAGGATCTACACCCACGAGCTCATCGACCTCATATTTGTGCAGCCGTACTGCCGCATACAAAATGTTGTGCAGGCCGGTATTGCTAAACGGCAGACTGCCTCGGAGTACCTAAAGCAGCTCGCCGCGATCGGGGTGCTGAAGGAGATAGAAGTAGGAAGAGAAAAGCTCTTTCTGCATCCGAAATTCCTGACGCTGCTGCAGTCGGACGAGCACAAGTTCTCGCGCTATTCGCGCCAGAGAAAAGCGAAGAAACGGAGCACATAGTAGGGACTGCCCAAAAAAGCGTGTCGTCTTAAATAAGACGGCACGGATGCGGCGGCTTTCCCGCTTTGGACGGCACCGTTCGGCGACACACTCGCGACACGGCTGCGACACGGTGATGTCGTTACCGATCGCTTCGGGGCTAAACGTCCGCCGTGAGGCGCGCGCCGCTCTTGGCGCGTCGGCTTCGACGGCGCGGTTGGGTGGCAAATCGCCGCGGTCACAGGTCGTCCGGCTTCAGGCCTGTGCGCTTGGAGATCCGCGCAAGCATTCGTGGTCCGATCTCTTCGCGGTCATGGAACGCGAAGACCACGTCAGGCCAACCAGACCTGGAAAGGGTTTTGTGCGAACCGGACTGGCGCTTGAGAGTCCAGCCGATCCGGTAGAGCGCTGCGAGGACACGATTGGCCTTGGACGAAGGCCAGGAGGTCATGCCACGGCGATAGAGATGGACTGAGGTCCTGTCTCGTTGTGCTCCAATCGCTCGGCGAGAACACGTAGGGCCAGTGCCTGGGCCTTCGCCATTGCTTCTTGGGCGGTGGCGCCATACGCCAGAACACCAGGCAGTTCAGGCACTTCCGCCAGCCACCGCCCGTCTTCTTCCTGCTCGTGCTCAATGGTGAAATGCATGGGCACCTCTACAGTTATCGCGATTCTATGCCTGCCACTGACTTGCCACCCAACGTCCGCAATGACGCTCCAGCGCATTATCTCAAATTAGGACACTACCGACGTGTTCCTGACGGTTGACAGGAACCTATCGTTCCAACAGCCGTTACCGCAATTCAAAATTGCCGTTGTCATAATGCGTGCGCGGACCAATCGCCTGCGGGACCTGCTGCCTATTGTCCCGCGCCTCCTCGACACCCTACCTGATGTAAAACGCGATGCAGCGACGTGGATCGGCAGCAAGGTGACGGGCCGCACCGCATTGCATAACCCTGTGCTCTGACCCCGATTTTTTGCGATGCTAAAATGAAAGCGATGCGCCCCGCAGCCCTGACGCCCACACGACAATTGCGACTCGAGAAACTGGCGCGCGACTCTGGGCGCAGCATTGGCCAGACCCTGCGCTTCGTGCTGCGCGACGGGTTTGATTTCTGCGAGTGGGAACTACGGGAAAGCCGCGCTGCCGATGACGATGTGAAGGCGCGCGGTGCGGTCGCGCATCGCGATGCGCAGCGACAAGCCCGGAACAACGCTTCGGTATTCGGGCTCTGAGCTGGTTAGCGCCCGATTTATTCGGGGTCTGAGTGCCGATTTTCTGCGATGCTAGAATGAAATAGCAGAAGCCCTTAGAGAATAAATGTCATATGTCCAAGACGCTTGCAGAACTGAAGGAAAAGGCATCTCGGCTGTCCGAGGTGGAACGTGCCGAGCTCGCGCTTTCGCTGATTGAGTCGCTCGACGGCCCGCCTGACGCCGGCGCCGATGAAGCCTGGCGCCGCATCGGCCAGATTGATCGCGGAGAGGTCGAGCTCATTCCGGGCGAGGAAGTCTTTGCGCGGTTGCGACTTCGCCTTGGGTGACGCCGCTTTTATTCCATCCGGAAGCATCCGCTGAGCTCGAAGAGGTTTCGCTCTTTTAAGAATCGCGGATGGCCGGTCTTGGCAAGTCATTCAACGCTGAAGTCCAACGCACCGCGTCTTTCCTTCAGCAATTCCCGGACGCTGGCTCGCCGGCGGGTGGGTCGTACCGGCGCCTGATCGTCCCCGGATTTCCATACTCGCTCGTCTACCGTCGGAATCCCGATTCGCTCGTGGTTCTTGCGGTGGCTCATCAACGGCGGCGTCCGGGCTATTGGCGGCGGCGCAAATAGGCACTGCATCGCAGGATGAGAAAAATGGGGTCTGCCCCTGTTTTTTTGGATGAGACGCACGATCCCGATTTGAAGAGCTGGGTCGAGTCGGCGAACGAGCCGGGCTGCGATTTTCCGGTCCAGAACCTGCCGTTCGGCATCTTCAGGCGCAAAAATTCCAGGGAGAGCCGGCGCGCGGGCGTCGCCATCGGCGACCAGATCTTCGATCTCGCGGCGCTCGGCGTGAAGAGCGCTCCGACGCTGAACGGCCTCGCGGCGATGGGCCGCCCGGCATGGAAAGCGCTGCGGAAGGAAATCTCGAAAGCGCTGACCCAGCCGGGCAAACGATTCGAAAAGCACCTCGTGCCGATGAAGCGCGCGGAGCTCTTCCTGCCGGTCGCGGTCGGCGATTACACCGACTTCTACAGCTCTGTGTTCCACGCCACCAACGTGGGCAGGATGTTCCGTCCCGACAACCCGCTGCTGCCCAACTACAAGTGGCTGCCGATCGGCTACCACGGCCGCGCCTCCTCGGTGGTCGTCTCGGGCACTCCCGTCATGCGCCCCACCGGCCAGACAAAATCTCCGGATCAGGCAAGCCCGTCCTTCGGCCCCAGCAAGCGCCTCGACTACGAGGCCGAGCTCGCCTTCGTCGCCGGCCCGGGCAATGCGCTGGGGAAACCCATTCCGCTTAAAAAGGCTCTCGACCATATCTTCGGCGTCGTGCTCCTCAACGACTGGTCGGCGCGCGACCTCCAGGCCTGGGAGTACCAGCCGCTCGGCCCGTTCCTCGCCAAGAGCTTCGGCACCACGATCTCGCCCTGGGTGGTGACCCTCGAGGCGCTCGCGCCTTTTCGTTGCCCCGCCTTTGCGCGCCCGGCCGGGGATCCGCAGCCCCTGCCCTACCTCTTCGACGAAGCCGACTCGCGCGCAGGCGGCTTCTCGATCGAAGTCGAGATGTACTTGCGCAGCGCGAGGATGCGCGCCTCGAGGCGGCCGCCCATGCGCCTGTCGCGCGGCAACTACAACAGCTCCTACTGGACGCCGGCGCAGCTCATCGCTCACCACAGCTCGAACGGCTGCAATCTGCGGCCTGGCGACCTGGTCGGCTCGGGAACCCTCTCCGGCCCGACGCCGGACTCGGTGGGCTCGCTGCTCGAGCTCACCCAGGGCGGGAAGGCCTCGCTTGAGCTGCCAAGCGGCGAAGCGCGCACCTTCATCGAGGACGGCGACGAGGTGATCGAGCGCGCTCGCTGCGCGCGCGAAGGCCATGCGACGATCGGCTTCGGCGAGGCGGCGGGCCGGGTGCTGCCGGCGAGGAGATAAAAATGACGAGAAAAATGGGCTCTCTCCGCTTTTTCCTCGGCGCGCTTGCCTGCGCGCTGCTCTTGGGCTTTGGCTATTACCTGCAGTACGCGCGGGGGCTGGAGCCCTGCCCGCTGTGCCTCGTGCAGCGCGGGTTCTTCTATGCCGCTGGAGGGATTTTTCTGATTGCCGCCTTGCATTGTCCCGGGCGCGCCGGGAGCGTTGCGTACTCAATCCTCGCTTTCCTCTTCGCCGCCGGAGGCGCGGCCACGGCCTCGCGCCAGGTGTGGCTGCAGCACCTGCCAGCCGACAAGGTGCCGCAGTGCGGGCCGGACCTTTTCTTCATGCTGGAGAACTTCCCGCTCGCGCAGGCGCTGAAGAAGCTCGTCTCCGGCAGCGGCGAGTGCGCGGCGGTGGACTGGACCTTCCTCGGCCTGTCGATCGCCGAGTGGTCGCTCGCCTGGTTCGTGATTCTCGGCTGCTACGCGCTGTGGCTCGCGGTGCGCGCGATGAGATCGAGCGTGTCCAGGACGGGCTCCGAGGCGATCTCTCCCGGCGCCTGACGGAACACTTCTCCGATGAGGAGCAACACCGGTCCGCCCGTGCAGCGCGCGGCAAGCTCGGGAAGCTCCTCCAGCGTTCCAAGCAAAAGCTCGCTTTGCGCAGACGAAACGCTTTCGGCGACGGCAACCGGCATGCTCGGCCGCATGCCGCGAGCGAGCAATTCATTCCTGATGAGGGCGGCATCCCCGGCGGCCATGTAGAGCACCGCGGTGTCCGCCGCGCGCACCGCATCGACCCAGCCGGAGGGCGCCTCGCCTTCGCCCGCGCGCGGGGTCGCGAAGACCACGCTGCGCGACACGCCGCGGCGCGTCAGGGAAACCTTCGCTTGCGCGCTCGCGGCGAGCGCAGCCGTGACGCCCGGGACAATTTCCACCGGGATTCGATTCTCGACGAGAAAGCTGATCTCTTCGTGGGCGCGGCCAAAGAGCATCGGGTCGCCGCCTTTCAGGCGCACCACCACGCGGTGGCGGCGCGCGGCGTCCGCGAGCCGCTTGTTGATGAAGCGCTGCGCGCTCGAGTGCCGCCCGCAGCGCTTGCCGACGGCGACTTTTTCTCCTTGGATGAGAGAAAGAATCCCCTCGGGAACCAAGGCATCGTGGAAAACAATATCGGCCTCGCCAAGCAGCCGGGCCGCGCGCACGGTGAGGAGGTCGGGTGCCCCCGGCCCGGCGCCGACGAGATAGACCGTTCCCCTCACTGCACCAGCCCGGCGGCGACGCTGTGGTGGGTCGAGAAACTCGCCGCGATGCTAAGCAGGGTTTCTTCAAGAGCCATCGACCCGCCTGCGAAAAAGCGGCAGCGGGCGAGCGACCGAGGCCTGGTAGGACTCGCTGAAGTCGCTGAACGCGGCGAGCGCCTCTTCGGGGTCCTCGCCCTCGCGCAGCAGGAAAGCGTCGAAGCCGCAGCTCTCCAGGTAGTAGAGGTGGTCGCGAGCGACCTGGCCCACGGCGCGCAGCTCGCCCCGGTAGCCATAGCGCTCGCGCAAGAGCCGCGCGATCGAGAACCCCCGGCCGTCGCCGAACTTGGGGAAGTTCACTTCGACGCGCGCGACGCGCCCGAGCCGGTCCGCGACCGACGCAGGATCGTCGGTCGGCTCGAGGCGCAGCACCTCGCCCTCTTCAGGCGAAGGCGCGCTCTCGGTTGCGATCCGACGCCCTTTGATGAGCGTTGCCATACACGCGCTCCTTGAAAGGTTCGATGCCGATGCGCTGCACCACGTCGACGAAGCGCTCGGCTTCGCTGTCGCGGTGCTCAAGATAGGTGTCGATGAGGCGCTCGATGACATCGGGGATGTCGGCGCGGGCGAACGACGGCCCGATGACTTTCCCCAGAGCGCCGGGGGCCTGGTTGCCGCCGATCTCGACCTGGTACCACTCCTCGCCGTTCTTATCGACGCCCAGGATGCCGACGTGCCCGACGTGGTGGTGGCCGCAGGCGTTCATGCAGCCCGAGATGTTCAGGTCGAGCTCGCCGATCTCGTGCAGGTAGTCGAGGTCGTCGAACCTCTCCTGGATCGCCTGCGCGACCGGGATCGACTTCGCATTGGCGAGGGCGCAGAAATCGCCGCCGGGGCAGCAGATGATGTTGGTGAGCAGGCCGACGTTGGGCGTCGCGAGGCCGAGCGCGCGCGCCTCGCGCCACAGCGCCGCGAGATCGCGCGAGCGCACGTCGGCGAGGATCAGGTTCTGCTCGTGCGACACGCGCAGCTCGCCGAACGAGTAGCGGTCGGCGAGCGCCGCGATCGCGTCCATCTGGTCGGCGGTCACGTCGCCGGTCGGCACGCCGGTTTTCTTCAGCGACAGGGTCACTGCCGCGTAGCCTGGGACTTTGTGCGGATGGACGTTGCGCTTCACCCACGCGTCGAACCCCGGGGGCGAGGGCAAAACGGGCTCGGGCCCCAATTTTTCGTACGCCGGCCGCGTGAAGCGCGCCTGGACGCGCTCGATCTCCTCGGCGATGAGCGTCGCCGGGCCGCCCTTCAGGTGCGCCCACTCGGCCTCGATCTCCTCGCGGAACTTGTCCGCGCCGCGCTCCTT
>Ga0209577_10005702_pt1 | contig 11585 bp, 7 predicted proteins | sample GraSoiAngelo_109_FD_185874 | JGI IMG/M metagenome (GOLD analysis project Ga0209577, IMG submission 185874) | Grasslands soil microbial communities from the Angelo Coastal Reserve, California, USA - 14_0903_12_20cm (SPAdes) (version 2) | ecosystem: Environmental > Terrestrial > Soil > Grasslands ... | reverse complement strand
CTTCACCAAGGCGATCCCGTTCCAGCATCACTTCACGATCCACGCCGCGTTCAAGACCGCCAACAACATCAAGAAGGGCTCGCCCGTGCGGATCGCCGGGGTCAACGTGGGCAAGGTCACCGGCGTGCACTTCCTCGGCCAGGGCCAGTCGGCGGCGGTGGTGGACATGCGCATCGACGACACCGGTTTGCCGATCCACACCGACGCGACGGTCAAGGTCAGACCGCGGATCTTCTTGGAGGGCAACTTCTTCATGGATCTGAGTCCGGGCTCACCCTCGGCCCCGGCGATCAGGGACGGGGGCATGATCCCGGTCACCCAGACCAGCGCCCCGGTCCAGCTCGACCAGGTCCTGTCGGTCCTTCAGACCAGCACCCGCAGCGACCTGCAGACCCTGCTGCACGAGCTCTCGGTCGGCTTCGGCGGCGAGGGGGGCCTGGGCTTCAACCGCTCGCTGCAATATCAGGGCACCGCCGACCGCACCGGGGCGATCGTGTCGGACGCCACGCTGGGCACGGCCGAGCATGACCTGTCCAACTACATCAAGGGAGCGGGCGCGACGGCCGCCGCGCTGGATCGGTTCCCGGCTGCGCTGAAGGGCCTGATCACCGACTTCAACACCACGGCCCGGGCCCTGGCGGTGCAGGACACGAACCTGTCGGCCGCGATCCAAGAGCTGCCCCAGACCCTGCGCGCCGGCATGCCGGCGCTGGCCGCGCTCAATCGCGCCTTCCCGCCCCTGCGCCGGTTCGTCCACGACTTCCGGCCCGCCGTGCGCTCGTCGCGGCCGGCGCTCGACGCCAGCATCCCCCTCGTGCACCAGCTGCGCCTGCTCGTCCAGCCCGCCGAGCTGCGCGGCCTGGTGGCCGACCTGCGCCCCACCGTGCCGTCGCTGGTCGCACTCAACCAGGCCTCCGTACCGCTCCTGGCACAGACCCGCCTGGCCTCGAGCTGCCAGAACAAGGTGATCCTGCCCTGGTCCCAGCAGACCATCCAGGACCAGACCTTCCCGGCCAGCGGGCCGGTCTACCAGGAGCAGCTCAAGGGGATCCTGAGCACCGGCGGCGACAGCCGCGAGTTCGACGCCAACGGCTTCTGGTTCCGGGTCATGGTCGGCGCCGCCAACTTCGCGTTCCCGTCGGGCACCGGGCAGTTCACGCTCAGCAACCTCCCGGTGGCCGGGGTCAATCCGCCCCCGCCGACCGAGAAGCCTCCCTACCGGCCCGACGTGCCCTGTGAGACCCAGCAGCCACCGGACCTGCGCTCGAATCCCAACCCACCCCCACCGGGCGAGCAACCGGTGGGCCAGCTGAGGACGCCCGCCGCCCAGGCCCGCTGGGAGAAGCTCAAGGCCTCGGCCATTGACTGGCTCAAGGGCCAGATCCGGCAGGACGGGCTGAGCAAGGTGGTGAGCGTCTCCAGCCAGGACATCACGCCCGGTCAGATCCCGCAGCTGAAGTCGCTCGGGAGGTTGTCGCGATGAGGCAGGCGATCGCCAAGCACAGCCGCGACTTCGTCTTCATCGTCGTGCTCGTGCTGGTGGCGGCCGGGGTGGCGGGCTACGTCCTGCACAACGAGCGTCTGCGCTTTCCCTTTATCGAAGCGAGCCCGTTCAAGCTCAAGGCGGCCTTCTCGACCGCCCAGGCGGTCACCCCGGGCCAGGGACAGACGGTGCGCGTCTCCGGGGTGCGCATAGGCGACATCTCCGGCGTCTCGCTCCACGACGGCCAGGCCATCATCACGATGGACGTCGATCCCCAGTACAAGAGCCTGGTCCATACCAATGCCACCGCGCTGCTGCGCCCGAAGACGGGGCTCAAGGACATGTTCATCGAGCTCAACCCGGGCAGCGTCCCTGCCCCGCTGGCCAAGGCCAACTGGACGATCCCGATCCAGAACACGCTGCCCGACATCAACCCCGACGAGATCCTGTCCGCGCTGGACGCCGACACGCGCGACTACGTCAAGCTGCTGATCAGCGGCGCCGGGGAAGGCCTCAAGGGCCAGGGGGGCGACCTGCGCGAGGTGCTGCGCCGCTTCGAGCCCACCTTCCGGGACCTGGGTCGCGTCAACGGCCTGCTGGCCAAGCGCCACACCAACCTCAGCCACCTGATCCACTCGCTCAACCTGCTCAACGGCGAGCTGGCCAGCAGGGGTCCACAGCTGGCGCAGCTCGTGAGCTCCTCGGCCGCCGTCTTCCACGCCTTCGCCTCCGAGCAGGCCAACATCAGCCGCGCCGTGGCCGACCTGCCGGGCGCGCTTCACCAGACCACCGTCACCCTCGGAAAGGTCCAGACCTTCGCCAACGTACTCGGGCCGACGGCGGAGAAGCTCCGCCCCTTCGCTCGCGACCTGACACCCGCCAACCGCGCCGTGACCCCGTTCGCCCGCACCGCGACGCCGCTGATCCGCGACCAGATCAGGCCGTTCGTGGTCGCCGCCCGCCCACTGGTGCGAAGCCTCAAACCGGCAGCCGCCAACCTGGCCCAGGCCACGCCCTCCCTGACCCGCACCTTCGCGGTCCTCAACCACCTGTTCAACATGCTCGGGTTCCGCCCGACGGGACGCCCCAGCCCCCCCAGCAACCCCAACCGCGACGAGGGCATGCTGTTCTGGCTGGCCTGGCTCGGTCACAACGCGGAGGCGGTGTTCGCCACCGCCGACGCCCACGGGCCGTTTCGGGCCGTGTCACAGACGACGACCTGCCCGACGCTCGAGAACGAGATCGCCCAGTCACCGGCTACGCCGATCGAGTTCCTCCAGGGCCTGACCGGCGTGCTCACCAACCTGTGCGGCGGATCGGGCGCTCTGCCGCCCGTCCCCAACATCCCCCTCCCCCCGCCCCTTCGGCACTCGGGCGGCCAGGGGGGAACCGGGGGCACCGGACAGGGTGCGACGGGCGCGCTCGGCGCGGTCACGGAAAAGGCTCGTCCCGCAAGCGGGCAGGGGGGCTAGGTGCAAAAGCAAGCCCCCAGCGTCCCGCGCCTGCTCGTGATGGTCAGCTTCGCGCTCTCGTGCTTCGGGTTGCTGCTGTTCCTGTGGCTGTCCTTCGGCGGGCCGATCCCGTTCAAGCCCAAGGGCTATCGGGTGAAGATCGCCTTCCCGCAGGCGATCCAGCTGGGGCTGCAGGCCGACGTGCGAACTGCCGGGATCCCGGTCGGCAAGGTCGTGGGCAAGGACCTCTACTCGCACGGCAACCGGACCGTGGCGACCGTCGAGCTGAACCCGCGCTTTGCGCCCCTGCACGCCGACGCGAGGGCCATCCTGCGCCAGAAGACGCTCCTGGGCGAGACGTTCATCGAGCTGACACCGGGAACCCGCAACGCGCCCCCCATTCCCGAGGGCGGATACCTGGCCAACTCCCGGGTGGTGCCCAACGTCTACCTGGACCAGGTCCTGCAGGCCTTCGACCCGGTCACGCGGCAGGCCTTTCGCCACTGGCAGCAGGACCTGGCCGCCGGCGCCCAGGGGCACGGGCAGGATTTCAATGACGCGTTCGGGACCCTGCCCGGATTCACCTCGTCGGCCAGCGACCTGCTCGACGTGCTCAACTCGCAGTCGGCGGCGGTGCGGCGGCTGTTCCGGAACACGGGCGTTACCTTCGCCGCGCTCAACCAGAACCGGGCGGCGCTGCACGACCTGATCGTCAACGCCGGGCAGGTGTTCCAGGCCACCGCCGATCAGCGCAACGCGCTGGCCGACACGTTCAAGATCTTCCCCACCTTCCTGGACGAGTCCAAGGCGACGTTCGCCAAGCTCCAGACGTTCGCCGTCAACACTCACCCGTTGATTCGCGAGCTGCGCCCGGTTGCTCGCGACCTGGTGCCGACCCTGCGCGACGTGAGGGCGTTCGCCCCCGACCTACGCAACCTGTTCGTCAACCTCGATCCGCTGATCACCGTCTCGCGAACCGGGCTGCCGGCGTTGCGCGACTTGCTCAAGGCGGCCAAGCCGCTCCTGGGTGCGCTCGACCCCTTCCTCCAGCAGCTCAATCCGGCCCTGCAGTGGCTCGAGTTCGAGCAGTACCAGGTCTCGGACTTCATCACCAACGGCGCCTTCGCGCTCACCACGACGGCACCCACGCCCGGAGTGCCGGGCGGGCTCGGGCCCAGCGTCGGGCACTACCTCCGCACCGTCGGACCCGCCGGCCCCGAAACCGCCGGCATCTTCCCGACCCGCCTGCCCACTAGCCGCGGCAACGCCTACTCGAGCATTCTCGACCTGACCGACACCCCGAAGGGCGCCAAGTATCTGCTCCCACCGAGCTTCGACTGCCGCAACGCCGGCGGGACGACGCTGCCCAACGAGGGCAATCCGACGCCCGCGCAGGCCCACCCCGGCTGCTTCGAGCAGGCCCCGCTGCCCTTCCTGGGCAACACGCTCAGGTTCACGCACGTGAACCCGGCCGACTACAGCCACCCGTAGCGAGCGGACGGGATCAGCTCGAGACGGCGGCGCTGGAATCAGCTCGAGGCGGCGGCCCCGGCAGCCGCCGTATAACCAGCAGGTAGCGTGAGGATCTCGGCCGCCCGCATGGCGGCTTCGAGATCGCCCTGGACCGTCGAGCGACCATCGGCGAGCGCCTCGGCCGGGTCCAGCTCGCCCAGCCCGATGGCCTGGAAGGCCTCCAGGTCGCACGTGATGATGGCGTCGGGATCATGGGCTGCTCCCTGGCCGAAGGTGAGGCGACCGTCGAGGACCCGGACCCAGACCACCTCGCCCCCCACCCGGAACTCGTAGGTGTCGTCGACCCCGCGCGCCTTCTCGGGATCGAAGGTCAGCCGCATCCCGTTGATCACCCACGCGAACCGGAGGCTGTCCACGTCGCGGCGCTCACCCATGAAGTGCAGCCCCCAGCGACCGAGCGCGAGCAGAGCCGGCTCGAGCTCCCTCCCGAGCTCGGTGAACTCGTACACCGTCGAGCCGGCCGGGGGCGGCAGCTTGATCCGCTGGATGATGCCCTCCTCCTGGAGCAGCTTCAGGCGCGCGGTCAGGACGTTGGGCCCGACGCCGGGCAAGCCTTCCAGGAGGTCGCTGAAGCGCCGCGGACCCAGCAGGAGCTCACGGATGACCAGCAGCGTCCAACGCTCACCGAGAACATCCAGAGAGCGGGCGAACGGGCAGTACTGGTCATAGCTACGCCTCCCCACAGCTCCAATATAGGGCAGTATGTCCTATACGGTATTGAAGCGGCGGGGTGCGCAGGGGTGGGTGCGACTGGATTCGGTTCCGGTTTGCGAGTGTACTAGCCGAGCAGTACAGTTCGGCATGGAGGCGGTGACCCGATTGGGGAGGGGCCGGGAGGCAACATGACTTCGGTTATTCGCTCCGCGAGGATCCGGAAGAGCAGCCGCCGCATGGCGGGCCGGACGATTTCGCTCGGCGTCGCCCTCGCCCTGCTCGGGTCCGGTCCGGCCGCCGCCGACTGGCCTGTCTTCGGGCACGACCTGACCAATTCGCGCAGCGCCGGGGCCGAGGGCCCATCGGCCGCCCAGGTCGGGTCCATCCAGCGGGCCTGGAGCTTCAACTCGTCCCACGGCGACTTCACCGGCACGCCGGTGGTGGCCGGGGGGATGCTCGTGGCGGGCACGAACCTCGGCTCGATCTTCGGGCTCGACGCGGCAACCGGAACGCTGCGCTGGTCGCGCAACGTCGGTCAGCAGATCAACGGGTCCGCGGCAATCGATCCCCGCGCGCCGGGCGGCGGGATGGCCTTCGTCCCGGTGGCACAGGTGGGAAGCCCGCGGCTGATCGCGCTCTCGCTGGCCACCGGCGACGTGCGCTGGGAGCGGGTGCTGACGTCGCAGACCGGCGCCGACGTCTTCGGGAGCCCCACCTACTGGCGGGGCACGGTCTACATCGGCACCTCGGGTCCCAACAACGACGAGGCCAGCTCGAGAGGCAGCGTCGTGGCCGTCAACGAAGCCACGGGGAAGCTGCGCTGGCAGACCTTCACGGTGCCGCCCGGCCACGACGGCGGGGCGGTCTGGAGCACCCCGTCGATCGACACGGCGACCGGGCGCATGTACGTGGGGACCGGCAACGCCTACCACAGCCCCGCCGCCGACACCACGGACTCGATGATGGTCCTGAACGCGTCGAGTGGGCAGATCCTCGGCCACCTCCAGGTCACTCCCGGCGACGTGTGGGAGCTCGACAATCCCACCGGTGGCCCCGACTACGACTTCGGCTCCTCGCCCAACCTGATCACGGCCCCCGACGGCCGCCGGCTCGTCGGCGAAGGGCAGAAGAGCGGCATCTACTGGGCGCTCGATCGATCAACGATGCAACCGGTCTGGCACACGATGGCCGGTCCGGGCGGGCAAGCCGGTGGCGGCATCAACTCGACCGCCTATGACGGCAAGCTGATCTATGGCTCGGATGCAATCGACAGCCAGATCTTCGCCCTCGCACGCGCCGGATCGGTGCAGTGGAACTCGCTCGACGCCGGCCCTTTGCACTTCAGCCCGGTGGCCCTGGGCAACGGGGTCCTCTACAGCGTCGACCCGGCCGGCTTCCTGACCGGGCGCGACCCCGCCACCGGGGCGATCCTCACCAAGGCCCCGCTCGGTGGGCCGACCTTCGGCGGTGTCGCCGTGGCCGGGAGGGCGGTCTACGTCGCCACCGGCACCGGTCCGCCGCCCCAGCCCGTGCCGTCGGTCGACACCTCGCAATTCGACGGGTCCGGGTCGATCATCGCCTTCGGCGACACCTCCGGCTCGAGCTCGCCGCGGTCGGGGCGCTCAGGCCGAGCGGCGACGTTCGACGGCAGCTGCCAGCTGTCAGGAGTGGTGCGCTTCGCTCCTCCCCTCACGGGTACGCCCCAGAACGGGCGGGCGGCAGGCACGCTGCCGGGCCAGTGCTCGGGCACGCTGACCGACGCGCGCGGGCGCGCCCACTCGATCAGCGGTCAGGCCGTGCAGGCCGTGGTCCAGAGCCAGGGAACCGAATCCTGTGAGGCCGGGCAGGCGGCCGGCAGCGGCTATCTCGCCTTCGGCGCCGGGCGCCGCCTGCACTTCTCCTACACCGAGCTGCGAGCTGGTCCCGCGTTGGCGCTCAAGGTCCAGGGCGCGAGCGGCGGAGCCGGCGCCGGCCAGGGCAACGTGAGCCCGAGCGCCAATCCCGCCGCCACCGCCCAAGCGTGCGCGGGTGCCGGGCTGACACAGGCCTCGGTGGATCTCAGGCTTGCGACCGCGCCGTCGGGGATCTCGGGCTGACGGCGGGGGGCGCTGTGGCCAGGGCGGCTTCCACGCGTCAGCGGGGCGCCGTGGCGGTGGGGCGCCCGCTTGCGCACCAGGCGTTGTCGGGCACGCCGTGGCATGGGTTGGGCATCGTCGGCTGGGGTGGGGGCATGTGCAGCACGACGTTCGTGGGCCGCGGATAGTTCGCGCCCGGCAGCGACGGGCACGGCGCCAGCAGCTGGGTCGCGCACAGCGCCTCGGAGACGAGCACCGGCTCGGGATTGCCGTTCGGCAATCCGCACGGGTTGTACGGGGGCGACTGGATCGCCGGCGGGTCGCTCGAGAGCCCCGCCGGATCGACGTTGTCATGGAAGCCCATATCGTGCTGGCGTGCGGGCGCTGCGCCTGAACTCGCTCGACGGTCCGGACGCGCTCGAGCTCGTCGAAGTTCCCGACCCGGAGGCCAGAGAGGGAACGCTGCTCATCGACGTTCGTGCGGCGGGCGTGTCGTTCCCGGACCTGCTGTTGACCCGGGGCGAGTACCAGCTCCGGGTCGAGCCGCCGTTCATACCGGGCATCGAGGTCGCGGGCGTGGTGCGGTCCGCACCCTGCGACTCGGGCTTCGCGACGGGGGATCGCGTCAGCGCCTTCACCCTGCTCGGCGGCGGCTTCGCCGAGATCGCGCTCGCCCCGCTCGACCTGACCTTCCCCGCGCCCGAGTCGCTGTCATTTGCGCAAGCGGTCGCGCTTGCCCTCAACTACCACACTGCCCTCTTCGCCCTGCGCCGGCGCGGCCGCCTGGCGGCGGGCGAGACCCTGCTCGTGCACGGAGCAGCGGGCGGCGTCGGCACCGCCGCGGTCCAGCTCGCCAAGGCATATGGCGCGCGAGCTCTTGCGGTCGCTTCGACCCCGGAGAAGGCGGAGGTGGCTCGCGAGGCGGGCGCGGACGAGGTGCTGGACGCAGGCGGCGACTGGCCAGCGGAGGTGCGCCGCCACACGGACGGGCGCGGCGTCGAGGTCGTCCTCGACCCGGTCGGCGGCGAGCGCTTCGAGCAGAGCGTCCGCTGCCTGGCCCCGGAAGGGCGCCTGCTCGTCGTCGGCTTCGCCGAGGGACGGATTCCGCAACTCGCCGTGAACCGCGTGCTGCTTCGTCAGCTCGACATCATCGGCGTCAACTGGGGCGCCATCGTCGGTATCGACCCGGGATACCCGCAGGAATGCGCGTCCGAGCTTGCCCGGCTGGCCGACTCCGGCCTGGTTGCGCCGGTTATCGGTCGGAGCTACCGGCTCGCCGACGGCGCCCAGGCCCTGCGCGACCTGGGCGCGCGCCGGGCGACCGGCAAGCTGGTGATCGAGATGCGCACGGGTTGAGCGTGTCGGGGCCCCGAGGGGCTCCCGGATCACATGGTCAGCTGGCCGGCTCGGAGGCTCTCGTCGAGCGTGCTGGCCGTCTCCTCGGGCGTGCCCTTCTCCGTGTCCACGACGTGTCGCTCGAGCGGGCCGAGGTCGGCAAACTCGTGCCAGAGCTGTTCGACCACCGCCGTGCTCGGCTGCCGGCCCGACTCGCGATCTCCCGCTCGCGAGAGGCAGACGGCCAGGGGCGCGCGCAGTACGGCGTAGGCGACTGAGCAGCCCCTTGCGCGCAGTCCATCTCTCACCGGCTCGAGGAACCAGCGCGGGCTGATGATCCCGTCGACGATGGTCGCGTAGCCGGCTTGGGCATAGCTCGCCGCGGCTGCGGACACGATGCGCATGATCGCCGTGTTCTGCTCGTGCGACTCGGGCCGCCACGGCTCCAGGTAGCCCGCCTTGATGAAGTGAAAGAAGGCGTCCGACTCGAGGTGGACGGAGCGTTGCGAGCACGCAGCGAGGAGCTCGGCGACAGTGGTCTTGCCGGAGCCCGGCGGTCCCGTGATGACGAGCACCGAAGGCCCGGCCGGCTCAGGCACGGGCGAGCCCTCTCGCCGGATCATGCGCCGCCGCTGAGTCGACCCGGCTAAACCGCGGCTCTATCTATCTAGCCGCAGCCGGTGTTGTTCCCGCAGCTCGGGCAGGTGTAGCAGGAGCCCGTGCGCTGCATCATCCCGCCGCACTGGCTGCAGGCCGGCCCCAGGTCGAGACCCTGCATGCGCGCGGGCACGACAGGAGGCGTGTCCGTGAATGCCGCCGCGGCCGGCTCGGCGGCGGCGGCACCTGTGGGCTCGGCCGCGGGCGGCACCGGGGTTGCGTGGCTGGTGCCGGTCGCCGGGCTGCCGTTCCCGCCGCCTTCGCCCGATCCGCTCGGTCCGGCGGTATCCGATGAGATGACGGACCGTCCTGTGTCCTCGGCTGCCTTGCGAGCCCTGACCGCCGGGGTGAGGATGCCCAGCTCCTCCTGGACCTCGCTGTCCAGGAAGCGCGACGCCAGCCAGCGCATGATGTAGTCGGGCATCGACTTGGCGAACGGGATCTCGGGATTGAGCGTCATCCCCTCGGGCTCGAAGCGCATGTAGGAGAACTTGCGCACCAGCGTCTCGAGCGGCACGCCGTACTGCAGCGCGATCGAGATCGAGGTCGCGAACGCGTTCATCATGCCCCGCAGCGTCGAGCCCTCCTTGCCGATGTCGGTGAGGAAGATCTCGCCCACCGAGCCGTCCTCGTACATGCCCGCGGTGATGTAGCCCTCGTGGCCGCCGATCGAGAACTTGTGTGTGATCGACTGGCGCTCGCGCGGCATCCGCCGGCGCTTGGGGCCGACCTCGGCCAGCGCCCTGGCCACCGCGGCCTCGATCTCGCGCTCGTGTTCCTCCGCGGCAGCTGCCGCCACCACCGCGGACTCCTCCTCGGTCTCTGACGCCTGAGCGTCGGTGCGGAGCGCCTGGGCGGTCTTCGACCCGTCGCGGTAGATGGCGAGCGCCTTGAGTCCGAGGTGCCAGCCCTGGAGGTAGGCGTCGGCGATGTCCTCGACCGTGGCGGTCTGAGGCATATTAATTGTCTTGCTCAGGGCTCCTGAGATGAACGGCTGGACCGCGCCCATCATCTTGATGTGGCCCATATGCGAGATCGCGCGCTCCCCGACGGCCACGTCGAACACCGGCAGGTGCTCGTCGGCGAGTCCGGGCGCCCCGACGATCGTCCCGTGCTCGCTGATGTGCGCCTCGATCTGCTCGATCTGAGAGTCCGAGTAGCCGAGCGTGCGCAACGCCAGCGGGACGGTGCGATTGACGATCGTCATCTGACCGCCGCCGACGAGCTCCTTGAACTTCACCAGTGAGAAGTCGGGCTCGACGCCGGTCGTGTCGCAGTCCATGAGGAACGAGATCGTCCCTGTCGGCGCGAGCACCGTCGCTTGGGCGTTGCGATAGCCGTGCCGGCCGCCGAGCTCGACGGCTTCGTCCCACGCTTCGTGCGCTGCGGCGAGCAACTCCGCATCTTCGCAAGCGCTCTCCGGAATGACGTACGAGGCGTCGCGGTGCATCCGCATGACGTCGTTGTGCGCCTGGCGGTTCTCGGCGTAACGGTCATACGGTCCCATCGCGGCCGCGACGCGCGCCGACTGTGCGTAGGCTCGCCCTGTCATCAGGGCGGTGATAGCCGCCGCCGCGCCGCGCCCGGCGTCAGAGTCGTAGGCCATTCCGTTGCTCATCAAATAGGCGCCGAGATTGGCGTAGCCAAGGCCGAGCTGACGGAAGGCGCGTGCGTTGCGGCCAATCTCCTCGGTCGGATAGCTCGCCGGGCCGACGATGATCTCCTGTGCGAGCAGGACGGTGTCGACAGCATGCTTGAAGGACTCGACGTCGAAGCTCCCGTCCTCGCGCCGGAACTTCATGAGGTTGAGCGAGGCCAGGTTGCAGGCCGAGTCGTCGACGTGCATGTACTCGCTGTTGTGAACAACGATGCCGTCGTCGCCCGAAGTGTCCGAGGCGACCACGAAGGTGTGGAGTCCCTCGACCTCGAGGTCATAGACGGGCACTGGAGTCGACGGTTCAATGCTGCAGACAGCATGGACCACATCAATGGTCGTGATCAATACTTGCTCGAGCACATCGCTGTGACCCGCAGCAGCACTCTTGACTGCTCGAAGTCGAGTCCCTTCGCGCAGGCTGGCCGCCTCGACCCACGCGCCAGTCTCAGTTAGGAAGCGATGCTCGGGCGTGCAGCGGAGGTGGTGGCCTCGCGCCGTCACCACTTCGACGAGCGAGGTTGCGTGCCCGGCGACCCAGACGCGACGAATCTCGCGTGTGATCGCTGTGTGAGTATCGGCGTCGTAGGTCTCGGCTCGGGGCAGCTCGGCTCGCTGGTGTAGCTGGGCGATGTCGATGACACCTTGGTCTGTGCGGACCAGCGTGTCGCCGGTGAAGCAGCACGGGTTCGAAGCATTGATCCGCCCGGAGTTCGGACACGGGTGCCACTGGTTGATCGTGG
>Ga0209577_10005701_pt1 | contig 11586 bp, 9 predicted proteins | sample GraSoiAngelo_109_FD_185874 | JGI IMG/M metagenome (GOLD analysis project Ga0209577, IMG submission 185874) | Grasslands soil microbial communities from the Angelo Coastal Reserve, California, USA - 14_0903_12_20cm (SPAdes) (version 2) | ecosystem: Environmental > Terrestrial > Soil > Grasslands ... | reverse complement strand
GAACTCTTGCGGGTCACCGGGAACTCCAAGCGTCGGCATCGCCGCGGCGTTCTCACTCGACGCATGTTTGCGGTCGATCGGTTCGGCCTCTCTCAGCGCCGTGCGCGCCTCGCCATCTGATCGGCGCTCCCGCGGTGAAGGCGTGGATGAAAGGCAAGACTCGAAGCGATCCGGCGAGTCCGCCCCGAGATCGCGTCGATCGTCCGTCGTTCCGCGAACCGATAATCGACTAACGTCTCGCAATGCCTCCGGTGACATCCGCGTTGCATGTTGGACACCTCGAACCGGACATGTTGATGCCGCTCTTTCGAAACCATCGCCGCAACTTTCTCGTCAACGCGACCGCTGTAGTAATCGTAACGGCGTTGATCGCGATTGACCGAGGTCGCCGTTTTCGCAAAAACAGAGCGCCCACCAGCCGTGCAGTCGGACAGAATGGCCCATCGCTGTTTCATGCTCTTGTTGTTGCTGCTGGATTTTCGCAACTTGAGGGTAGTGCGACTGCAGAACGGCGGTCATCTGTGATCGGGCATGCTCGCAATCGAGCGTATCCAACCGACGTTGAGCTGGCGGATGTCGCGACCGGACGTCTCGGCCACGCTTTGCATTCTGGAGCGCAGGTGTCGGTTGTCCGTACGCCCTGCGTCTCGTATCGCCCCTGCTAGGCGCCCGCATTCCTCGCAGCGAAAGGTCAGCGGAAAATTCATTCTGTGAGTATACGCGTGCGGAAAACAATGCGTAACGCCAGTGGCCAACCGCTTTGCTGCCATCGTCATCGGAGCGCCGTTACTGAGTCGCGGCGTTACCGCGCGTGATCGTGGACCTCAGCGGTCCATTCCTCTACAGTAGTCGAGTGCGAGCCACTGCGGTCTTGTTCGTCGCATGCGCCACCATGTTGCCTGGTGTCGCCGCGCCGGCCTCGGAGATCGTGACCTTTCCAAGCGGCAGCCTGATGCTTCATGGCGTCCTGTTCAAGCCACAAGGAACCGGCCCGCTTCCAGCTGTCGTGTACAACCATGACAGCGCAGCCGGCATGCTGAGCCAGCAGGCCTTCGATGCCCTCGGACCGGTGTTTGTCCGGCAGCATTGGATCTTGTTCGGACCGTACCGGCGCGGCCAGGGTTTAAGCGCGGAGGCAGGCGATATATCGGCGACGAAATCGACGCGGCGAAGAAGCAAGGCGGTGTGGCTGCCGTGCCGCCAAGATGGTGCAGTTGTTGGAAACCGATCATCTGGATGATCAGCTCGCCGCGCTGGAGTGGCTGCGGAAACAGCCGTTCGTCGACCAACGTCGAATTGCCGTCGCGGGAAACTCGTTTGGAGGCATCGAGACAATTCTCCGAGCCGAGCGCGAGGGCTATTGCGCGGCGATCGATTCGGCTGGATGAAACGCGCCGTTCAGCACGCCAAGGCGCCAATCTTCTTTTTCCAGGCGGAGAACGATTGGAACCTGTCTCCGTCGCAGGTTCTCAGCGCGGTCATGAAAGCTGCCGGCAAGCCGTTCGAGGTCAAGAATTTACCCGCCGTTTCGCCGCTCGCGGCAAGAAGGTCACTCGTTCGGCTACTTCGGATCGGCGGTATGGGAGGACGACGTCTTTCGGTTTCTGAACCGCCATTGCGTCGCACCGTAAACTCTCCAGACAACGAAGGAAGTTGATCGGATCGTACCCTGGGGGAGTTACCGCAGCGAGACCCGCGTAAAAAGGTCAAGCATTTCGGCCGCCGATGGCTGTTTTATAACGTACTGCGCCACGTAGTCTTCGGCATCCGGATAGTCCGTGGCTCGCATACGGTCGGCGGCGGCTGTCGCGTCGTAGTTGGTGTGCCGCAGATCGACGTCGGGTCCTAGCAACAGCCAATCCGCGCCGGCCTCTCCGAACGGCATGCCCACGCTGCCGGCGTTCACGACTCGAGTTCTACCGATCATGCGGTCGAACTGCATGTGCGTATGACCGCAGACGACCAGCGATGCGTTCAGCCCGTCAAAGATCGGCAAGAGGCGATCTTCGGGCGTCAGACGAGTAAAACACTCGTTGTCATCACGCGGGGTGCCGTGGCAGAACAGCACGTCCCCGCACCCCTCGATGTCGATGCGAAGCGTCTTGGGCCAGTTTGCTAAGAGCCGCCCGTATTCGACTTGAAGGTGCTGCGCCGTCCACCGAATGATGGGCCGATATTGTTCCGGAACTGCGCGATGATCCTGGCCCGCCATCGCCTCGAGCACCGCGACCTCACAATTTCCCTGGATGAATCGGACGGGCACGTCGAGATCCAGCAAACACGCGAGCGTCTCGCGCACCATCGGTCCGAGAACCACGTCGCCCCCGACGACAACATGATCGACATGTTCCTCTCGAACGTCTTCGAGCACCGCCTCGAGTGCCGGCAGATTTCCATGGATGTCGTAGATTGCAGCAACGCGCATGGCATAGCCCTCTCGAAAAGCGTCGCACTGTCAGAATATTAGCGCCATTGCGGCGCAAATCCGGGACACGCGGGGAGTGAACGACCGCGTGTCGGGAGCGTCGCGGCGGCGACAGGCGGCTGCATCCGGCCACAGCGCGATCATCGACGGCGTTCGCGCGAAAAGTCGCCGCGTGAGGAGGTCGCGCGGAGAATTGGTTGACAGATCGGCGTTTAGCGACAGACCAAACTCGCTACCTTTGCGTAGACTACGTTCCACCGAGTCGGCATGAGCAAACACCGGACATCACCGTTGCAGTGTGGCGAGCTTTTTACGGGCGCTGTCGTTCTTCGGATCGAGCGCGACGGCTCGCTCATAGCTCTGAATCGCCAACGCGTTCCGTCCATCGGGATGATCCCTCACATTCAACTCGAACAGCGCGATACCAGCGTTCCTGTCGCCTGTCATGAGCCGATCATGCCCTAGTTCTCGGCATGGCTCGCTCGCTGCCGCCGAAGAAGAAACGATAGCCGCGAACCTGTTGCGGTAATCATGGGGTGACCCCTGGACTACGCTTCGCGAAGTCGCCCGGATGCGTACTTGTGCAGCAGGCTCGAAATGAGCGTCTGGTAGGGCAGTCCTTCCTCGAGCGCACGCTTCTGAATCGCTTCGAGATCTTTCGACGAAATCCGGATATTCAGGCGCCGATCCTTCCGAAAGGTGGCCTTCGCGTACCGACTGTATCGGTGTCGCTCGCGCTTGGCGCCGCGGACCGACCGCCATTCACCACGCTCGACCGACTCGAGGATGTCCTTTTCATCCGTGTCAAGTTTCATCTTCTTCCGTCTCCTTCCCCAAGTAGCTCTTCGTCGCCTTGCGACTAGGGATGATCGTCTTCAACGCGATCTGCCTGTCGTCTTCGACGAACGGGACGAGGTACACGTAATCGTCGCGCTGAACGATGAAGATCCGTTGGCCGGCATATCGTGCCTGATTCGGGTGTTCCACGATGTCCAGTAGCTGGCCCCGTTCGATGAGGAACACGATCTCCTCGAATCCGATGCCTCGCTCCACCTTGAGCTTCGCGTTCTTCGCGTCGTCCCATGTGAAGTACTTCACTGAGGTCGCAGCCTATCACATTGTGTGCCTCATGAGCACACATTCAGTTCATGGCGATTGTCCTTGTCCAGCGACAGGTGCGTGCGGGACCGTTCGTGGTACGAGCAATAGAGGGTCATCAGCCGCTGGAGGCCTGCTTCATTGAACACGACCACGTGATCGAAACATTCGCGACGGGCGGATCCGATGAAGCGCTCCACGAATGCATTTTGCCAAGGCGCGCGCGGCGCCGTGAGCACCTCCTCAATCCCCATCGCCTGTGCCGTGGTCCCCACGCGGTCGAACGCGTGATCACGATCGTGGACCAGATATCGAGGTGCCTCGTCCCACGGAAAGGCTTCGCGAAGTTGTTGGGCCGTCCACGCCGCCGTCGGATGCGCGGTGACCGCGACGTGCCGGATGCGTCGCCGATCGTGGGCGAGAAGCACCAGGACGAACAAGAGACGGTAGGTCGCGGTCGGGACCACGAAGAAATCGGCCGCCACGATCTGGCCGATGTGATTCCGTAAGAACGTGCGCCACGTCTGCGATGGAGGCTGACCGCGGCGTCCCATGTATTTCGCAGTCGTTGCCTGACAGACGTCGATCCCGAGCTTCAGCAGTTCGCCATGAATCCGCGGCGCGCCCCAGCGTGGGTTCGCTTCCGCCATTGTGCGGATCAGCGTCCGGATCTCGGTGGGTACGGTCGGTCGCCCCATGCGACAGCGGCTCTTCGAGGTCCACCACAGGCGGAAGCCTCGTCGGTGCCAGGCGATCACGGTCTCAGGCTTCACGATGACAAGCGCCAGTCGCCACTCGGTCCAGAGGCGTGAGAGCAGGACCCAGAGCCAACGGTCTGTCTTCGCGAGCCGGACGCGCCGATGCCGGGATCGGTGGAGCACCTGCAGTTGGTGCCGTAAGGCCAGTACTTCGAGTTGGAGCGCGGCGCGCGAACGCGCCCATGTCCGCAGGGTCAGGAGGAAGGACAACAGCACCGACATGATCGCCCAGAAGCGTATCCATCGTCGGCCGCAACATCAACAGCGGCAACAAGAACGGACTTTTCAGTAGGCACAGGCTGGGTCGTGTTGGATCTCGACGGGCCGAGAAAGGGCGACGGTGGCTTCGACGCCATCGGCGGAAACATCGATGTCGCGATCGACGACTACATCGCGCACAACATTAATTACCTGAGAGACGTTGTCGGCGTCAGGCTTCCGCCTCTGGATTGAAAAGCGCGGACAAGTCGACGATTACTTGCGACGCGGGCCGGTGTAGTCCTCGATCGGTGGTGTGCCGTAGGTGTGGAAACTCTCGATCGTCTTCAGTCCCCACGCCTGGCCCAATCGGCGTTCTGCTTCCGTCCAGACGACCGGCGGCCAGTCCGGTGCGAGCACGAGCCGTGCGCCGGCGTTGTCGACCTCGATGCGATTGCCGCCGGGTTCGTAGACATACAGAAAGAACGTCTGCTGGATGGCATGCTTGTGCGGGCCCGTCTCGATGTACACGCCGTTCTCGAGGAAGATGTCGGCCGCCCGAAGCACATCTTCCCTGGAGTCGACAGCGTAGGTCAGGTGGTGAAAGCGACCGCGCGCGCCGTAATGATCCGCGGTGAAGGCAAGGTCGTAACTCTTGTTGGTCGCTGTCATCCACGCGCCCGCTTCCTCGCCGTTGTCGAGAACGATCATTTCGGTCGTCCGCATGCCGAGCACGTCCTCGAAGAAGAGCCGCAGCGCGCGAACATCGGCGGCCAGCAGGTTCAGATGATCGAGCCGCCGAACGTTCACGCCGCGGGCCGGGTAGCGCTGCGCCTGGTTCTTCAGCGCCGGCTTCAATTGAGGCGGCGGCGCATACCACTCGGTCTCGTAGTAAATCTCCATCCTGTGCCCGTCGGTCGTGCTGAATGAGAAGGTGCGGCCGTGCCCGAGATCGCCCTCGGTCCACCCGTGACCGAAGCCTGCGGCGTCGATAATCGCGGCGCGTCGCTCGAGCGCTTCCGGACTCGTGACCCGAAACGCCATGTGGCCCATGCCCGCCACTTTCGAGGCCGTGAGCTTGAGCGTATGGTGTTCGTAATCGTCCCAGCCACGTAGGTACACCGACTCGCCGCGCCGATCGTTCACGGTCATGCCCATCACGTCGGTGAAGAACCGAAGGCTTTCGTCGGGTTTCGGCGACAACAGTTCGACGTGCGCGAGGTGGGCGAGATCGGATGACCGAATCGTTGGCTTCACGGCCGTCTAGCCTATCCGAGTCGTCCGTGAGCGCGCCACGTTGCGGAACCCGAGACCCGCAGGATGTGAAACGAACGAGAGTGGTATAGTGCATCCCGCTCGAAACTTGACGCGGAAGTGCGCGAAGAGTATCGCCAGGACAAGGAGCAGCTCGGTTTCACAATCGAAGTAACCCGTCCGCCGCTCGTGAGGGAGGTCACCAATGATGTTTCGCGTGATCCTCGCCGTCGTTCTCCTCACACCCGCCTCGCACGCAGTTGCGCAGATCACGTCAGCGACCATTTCGGGCACCGTCAAGGACGAAACCGGCGGCGTGCTGCCGGGAGTCGACGTCGTCATCAGGAACCTCGATACCGGCCTGAGCCGGAGCGTCGCGACCGACGCGAACGGGTACTTCACGGTGCCCGGCCTTGCGCCGGGAAGGTACGAGGCGCGTGCCACGCTGCAGGGATTCACGACCGCCGTGCAGACGGGCATCGTGCTGGAAGTCGCCCAGCAGGCCGGCCTCAACGTGGTTCTGAAGCTCGGCACGACAGCCGAAGCGATCACCGTGACCGGCGAGAGCCCGCTCGTGGACGTCCGCAGCTCCGCGCTCTCGGCTGTCGTCGACAAGAAGACGATCGAGGAGCTGCCGTTGAACGGACGCAACTACATCATGCTCGCGACGCTGCAGCCGGGCATCGTCCAATTCACCGAGAAGCAGAGCACGTCGCCGGCGCAGCGCGGCGTGTCGTTGAACATCAACGGCATGGGTGGCCGATCCAACAGCTTCCTGATCGACGGCGCGAACATGCGCGGGTATGCCGGCATGGCGACGGTCACGGCGGCCGATTCCACGCTGGGCGTGGAGACGATCCAGGAGTTCCGCGTCGTCACCAACGCGTTCTCGGCCGACTACGGGCGCGTGATGGGGGGCGTCGTCAACATCGCGACCAAGTCGGGCACCAACGCGCTGCACGGCTCAGGCTTCGAGTTCTTTCGCAACAGCAAGATGGACGCGCGCAACTTCTTCGACGGCGACGAGCCGCCGCCGTTCACGCGTCATCAATACGGCGCCGCGGCGGGCGGACCGATACGCAGGAACAAGATCTTTTTCTACGGCGGCTACGAACGGCTGCAGGAGGATCTCGGACAGACCATCATCACGGCGGTGCCGACGCTGGCCGCACGCGCGGCCAACGTCAACCCGAGCGTCAAACCTTATCTCGATCTCTATCCGGCGCCGAACGGCCGCGACCTGGGACCGGGGATCGGACAATACACCTACGAGTTCACGCGCGTGACGCGGGAGAACTTCTTCCAGGGACGAATCGACGTCGAGCTGTCCGACAGCGATCTCCTCTTCGTCCGTCATACCTACGACGGATCGCGCCAGGTGTCGCCAATCTCGAGCGGCGCGATCCAGACGACGGGGTTGCCACAGTTCTTCACGAACTCCACGTCGGGCAACCATTTCTTCACGACGGAGGCGAAGCGGACGTTCACCCAGAACCTGCTCAACACGGCGCGCTTTTCGGCGAGCGTGCTCACCTACGAGCAGCAATCGGGCAACACGCTGGCCGAGCGGCTGTCTTTCATTCCGGAAGCACCGTTCATGGGCACGATCCTGATCGGCGGTTTGTCGCAGCTTGGCAACTACGCCGCGGAGCCGTCGACCCAGAACATCGACTATTGGACGTGGAGCGATGACCTCACCTACACGAAAGGCAAACACCTGTTGAAGACCGGCGCGCTGGTCGAACATGCGTACGCACAGAAGCTCACGACGGTCAACAGCAGAGGCACGTACACGTTTGCGAACTTCGCGCAATTTCTGGCGGGCGTTCCGAGCCGCTTCCAGGGCAACGCGCCCGGCTCGAACTTCGAACGCAAGCGGCCCAACACACTCTTTGGCTTCTACGTCCAGGACGATTACCGCGTCACGCCGAAGCTGACGCTGAATCTCGGCGCGCGCTACGAGTTCTTCACGCTCCCCACCGACAAGGACGGGCTGGACGTGTATCTCGCGGACATTCTGACCTCACCGGTGACAACGCTCGGCGGGCCGTTCGTCAATCCGTCGCTCAAGAACCTCGCGCCGCGCGTCGGCTTTGCGTGGGACGTGGCCGGCGACGGCCGCACCGCCGTGCGCGGCGGCAGCGGGGTGTATTACGACACCGACGGTCCGTACAACAGCTCGCTCGGCATCGCCCTCCAGGCGCCACCCTTCGTGATACCGGTCAATGTCTCCGGCTCGGGGATTCCGTTTCCGACGCCGGTGTTTCCCACTGGTACGACTGGCGGTCCGCTGAGCCTGCGCACGATCGACTATCACATCAAGCAGCCACGAGGGTGGACCTACAACGTCAACGTGCAGCGCGATCTCGCGGGGAGTTGGGCGGCCATGGTGGGCTACGCCGGCTCACACGGATACAACCTCGTGAACGCCATTGAAGGGAATCCCGTCGTGCCGATCGTGCGATCCGATGGCACATCGTTCTTCCCGGCGGGCGCGCCGCGGCGCAACCCGGCGTGGAGCAGCATCGACTATCGGAGGTCCGATGGGCATTCCGTGTACAACGCGCTGCAATCGAGCCTGATGAAGCGCTTCAGCGCCGGATATCAGGTGCAACTGTCCTACACGCTCAGCAAAGCGATGGACAACGCCGACGCGCAGCTCAGCACCGACACGGTGACGTCATCCGTCTATCCGCAAAACCCGTACGATCTGGACGCGGAGTGGGCGGTCGCCGCGTTCGATGCGCGTCATGTCTTCTCGGCCAACGCCACGTGGCAGCTGCCGGCGTTTCACAACCACGCGATGCTGGCCGGGTGGCAGCTCAACGCGATCTTCTCCTTCCACACCGGCTATCCGTTCTCGCCATCGATCCAGACGCCGAACTGGTCGCGCAGCGGCAACATTTCAACCAATGCCGAGGATCGCCCGAACGTGAAGCCCGGGACGGATCCGACGCGCATCATCAGTGGTGATCCGAATCACTGGTTCGACACCAGCGTCTTCGAGCTGCAACCTCAGGGGACGTTCGGCAACACGCCGCGCAATTTCCTGCGCGGTCCGGGCTTTGCGAACACCGACGTGTCGCTCGTCAAGAATCAGGCGCTCGCCGGGAACGCGAGGCTGCAGGTGCGGCTCGAGGTATTCAATGTGCTCAACCGCGCGAACTTCGCGGCGCCGACGCGGCCCGTGTTCGCCGGCGCGACGCAGAACGAGACGCCGCTGACGACCGCCGGACAGATCTTGCGAACGGCGAACTCGTCGCGGCAGGTTCAACTTGGAGTCAAGCTGATGTTCTGAGATCTACGAGGTGGACTGCTGGGCACTCGGCCTCAGGGAATGGACGCCTCGCCGTGTGGGGTGCGTAAATGCGCCACAGCTCACGAGAACGCCGATATTCGTGCACCAAGCCATCGAGACGATCCCGTCGAACCACCGTCAGCTTTTGCGAGTCCGCGTGCGCCTGAGTCGCTGACCACCCGGCCGGGCGGCGTGAGGTTCAAGGTTCGGTGAGCCCAATGCCGGTTGTAATGATCAATGAACACGGTGAGGACGCGCTCGAGGTGACGCGCATTGAGAATCAGCAGCCAATCTAGGCTGTAGGGTGCAAAAACCTGGTTACGCCGCCGGAACGTACTCGCGAACCACGCCACCAAGACGATCGCGACGGTGGACCTTGAGTTCGTCGGACACCACCGCCGGCGCTGGACGTATCGAGTACGGCGGACTCAGAGCCAGCGCTCGGTGAGGTCGGTGGCCGTTGTAATGATCCACGAAGATGGCAAGCACGCGCTGCAGGTGTCGTTCGAGTTCACGATCAGCATCCAGTCCAGACACTCGGAGCGGATTGTGCGCACGAATCGCTCCGCGACCCCATTCGCCCTGCGGCACCCGAAATGGCGTGCGAACGATCTGGACACCCTCGCTTTGGAACACCTCGTCGAAGCTCTGGGCGAATTTCTGATCCCGGTCTCGAATCAGAAAATGAATTGACTCCTGGGCGGCGGTCAGCGTCCACGTCAGTTGTCGCGCCTGCTGCGTGACCCACGCTGCGTTCGGATGCGGCGTGCATCCGGCAACATGCACCCGGCGGCTACACAGCTCAATGAAGAACAGCACGTACAGCCGTTGCAACCACATGGTCTCGACCGTGAAGAAGTCGACCGCCATGGTGGTTCGCGAGTGCGCTCGCAAGAACGCGCGCCAGGTCAGAGCACCGCGTGTACCGGCCGGTCCGAGGCCGGCTTTCCGAAGCCAGGTGCGCACCGTGGTCGCCGACACCACTCTGCCGACGCCCTTCAGTTCGCCGACGATGCGTTGATAGCCCCACTGCGGGTTCTCGCGCGCCATACGGAGGACCAACGCTCGGAGCTCGCGGCCGAGGGGCGGGCGGCCGGCTCGACGTGTGTACGTCCAATGCTTTGCGATGAACCGTCGATGCCAGCGCAGCAGCGTCGCTGGCGTCACGAGGAAAGATCGCCAGCGGCTGCGCCGCAGAACGCGACTGGCCCCCGCCAGAAAGAACCGGTCGGGCCACGTCATCGCCGGACGACCGATTCGTCGCCGGAGGACGGCGAGTTCGTGCCGCAGCACGATGATTTCCAGTTCTTTGAAATCGTTCGACCGAACGCACAAGAGGGCGAGCTGCAGAAGCCGTCCGAGCACGACGTAACAGAGCGAGACGACCACGATGCCTCCTGCGTTCGCCGGAACGCCAGGCACATTTTACGCATAGGCCACCGCACTCAAGATTTCCGCACCGGGATGCGCAACCGAGATTAAAGCACCCTACACCGTGCGTACAACGCTCTGCATAGTGTCTACACTGCCCGCGCGTGATGCATCAAAGGAGCGGGCATGGTTCAGCGTCGACAGCGCGAACGGAGTCTGTTCGAAGTTCTGTTGCCGCATGGGCACAAGCTGTGGCCCGACTGGCTGCGCAAGATCGACACGTTGCTTGAGGACGACGCCGTGATTGAGGTCGTCGCCCAAGGGGTCGAAGCGCGGTTGCCGCAGAGTCGACGCCACGGCCGTCCGGGGACACGGGAGGTCGTGATCCGGATGCTGATCCTCAAGCACCTCTTCGATTGGAGCTATGACGATCTCGAGCACGAGGTACGCGCAAACTTGGTCTATCGGATGTTCACGCGGATCGATGCCGGTGACGTGCCGGACGCGAAAACGATTCTGAAGATCGCGCGAGCGGTGGGACCGGAGTGATCGAGCAATTGCATCGTCAGGTGATTGAGGTCGCCAAGCGTGCCGGGGTCACGCACGGGCGTCGATTTCGCATCGACACCACGGTCGTAGAAACCAATGTGCACTATCCGACGGACAGCTCGCTGCTGCGGGATGCCGTTCGCGTCATCACCCGCACGATGCAGCGTGCCAGTACGGCCTTGGGCGATCCACGCGGGCGCGTGCGCAATCGATTGCGCAACGTCGGTCGCCGGGTGCTGATCATTGGTCGCCAGGCGCGATCGCCAGAGACGCGGGATGCCCTGGTTCGCAGCTATCGGCTGTGCTTCGCCAAAATCAGATCGGCGCGTTTCGAGTCACGTTCGGTTGTGAGCCGTAGCGACACCTTACAAAGGCACTTCGATAGAGGGACGGTGCGTCGGCGACGCTTTCCGCTGATGCGCAACGAGACGGCCGGCTGTCAAAGCGCGGCGCAACCGCGTCGCGCGACGGTGGTCGCCGGCGTAGGTCAAGCAGCGCGGCGCTCGTAGCGATGGTGCAACCCGCCCACTTCCGCGAACTCGAGGACGCGGCCTTCCGTCGCGTCCTGGATCTGTCGTGGCGTCGGGGCGTCGTTGTCCAGCGACAGGTGGGTTCGCGATCCGTGATCGTACGAG
>Ga0209577_10005700_pt1 | contig 11586 bp, 15 predicted proteins | sample GraSoiAngelo_109_FD_185874 | JGI IMG/M metagenome (GOLD analysis project Ga0209577, IMG submission 185874) | Grasslands soil microbial communities from the Angelo Coastal Reserve, California, USA - 14_0903_12_20cm (SPAdes) (version 2) | ecosystem: Environmental > Terrestrial > Soil > Grasslands... | reverse complement strand
CCGCGTAGCGCTTGTAGTACGCCTCCTGCTCGCGCCACTTGATCCGCGGCTCGCCGTACAGGTCGTTTCCGACCACGTCCAGGTACGCGCCGCCCGGGTAGTAGCGCTCCGGCTGGTTCGCCGCCAGCTCCGGCACCGCATAGGCCTGCGGGTTCCAGATCACCTTCAGACGCGGCGACGGATTCAAAGGCAGATCTCCGCCCCGGAGCGGAGGCATCCCGAGCCGCCGCAGCGCCGCGTTGATCGACGCGGCCGGCCCGCCGTGCAGGATCAGGTAGGTCCGCGCGAACGCCTTCCGGAACGCGGCCGTCGAGTGCGACGGCCCCTTCGAGCGGCCGCCGCGCGTGAACGCGCAGTAGGTCGACCAGAAGCCGTCCGCCTCGAAGAACGGTCGCACGTAGATCCTCCGGCCCCACGTCGCGATCGCGCCGTTCAACGCGACGAGGTACGCGTCCCCGCCACCTCGCGCAATCGCAAGCGGCGTGATCGCCTCCGCGCTCGAGCCCTTCGCGTCCATCGTCATCCCGAGCAGCGGCACGTCGCCCATCGTCGCGAAGAGCTGGCCGAACGGCGAGCCCCACGTGAGCCCCTGGTTCCAGCCGACGACCTTCTCCACGACGGTCGACCGCTGGCCTGTCAGGCCCTGAAACCGCGTCGGGTTCCCGAGCACGCCGAGGAGCGGCTGCGCCGACGCCGCCGGAGCGAGCACGAGCGCGAGGAGCGCGGAGACCGCGAGTCGCCGCATCGGGCAATTATCGCGCGGGCTTCTCCCAAACGGAGATGTGCTTGCGGCTCTCGCTCGTGAAGGGCTCGCGCTTCCAGCCGCTCCAGCGCTCGCGGAGGCTCATCCCGGCGAGCTGCGCCATCAGGTCGAGCTCCCCGGGCGAGACCGAGCGGAAGGGAATCGAGAGCCGTTCCCAGCGTCCGTCCACGAGGTTGAAGTGGTGGGACACGAGCCGCTGTGTCGCCGCCTCGTACTCGTCGATCCCGACGTGGGTGTCGGTCAAGTCGAAGACGCGCAGCGGCTCCCCGCCGCCAACCCCGACCTCGATGACGAAGCAGCCGCCGGGCTCGAGGTGCGCCGCGACGTTGCGGAAGCACGCGACCTGCGCCGCCTGTGTCGTCAGGTTCTCGATCGTGTTGAAGACGAGGTAGGCGACGGAGAAGGTCCCGTCCACGGTCGTCGTCGCGAAGTCGCCGATCGTTACGCCGATGTCCTCGGCGCCCGGCTTCGCGCGCAGCCGGGCGACCATCGCCTTCGACATGTCGATTCCGTGCACCCGCACGGCCCGCTGCGCGAGCGGGACCGCGATCCGGCCGGTGCCGATCCCGAGCTCCAGCGCGCGTCCGCTCCCGGCGAGTTCGACGAGGAAGTCGACGACCGGGTCAACGACCGCCGGGTCGAACATCTCCGATTCGGAGTCGTCGTAGCGCGCCGCCACAGGCTCGTCGAAGTAGCCGTCGTCGCGGGCCACGTCTCTAGTGGCCGTTGGCGGAGAAGTGCATGTAGTCCTTCGTGCCGGTCCAGTCGCCGCCCCAGCCCCAGCCAATCGAGCGGAAGGCCGCGACGACAGCCGGCGTGACCATGCCCTTGCGCAGGCGCGAGCGGTCGAGGTAGGGGCGGCTGCGACGCTCGCGGGTGCGGCCGCAGCCGGTGTAGGGGTTCTCGATCGGGTTCAGGTCGATCGCCTCGCCGTACGCGTGCATCGACCAGTGGCCGGTGCTCGAGCCGCCGGAGCAAGGCGATGGAACGGCGTTGCGGCAGTCGAAGCCGGACGTGTCGTCGCCGCTGTTGTCCACCGGCTCCATCCGCCGGATCGGAAAGCGCAGTTCGTAGAGCCGGCGGAAGACGCCGAGCAGCGGCGCCGCGACCGCCTGGTTCACGACCAGTCGACCGCTTCGGACACGGCCGTCGAAGCCCCAATAGCTTGACGGTGACGACGCGCAGCCCCGAGAGCGAGACCGGGCAGCCGCGATGCCACCTGTGCTCGGCCATCTGCGCCCGGAGCGGCGGCCGCAGCGGCTGGATCGAGCCGTGGAAGGCGAGGACGGCGAGCGGCAGCGCGAGAAGCTTCATCGGCTCGTACTCTGTCCTGATGCGCCTGTACGCCGCAACCGGGAACGGCATCGCTCGGCTCGACGAGGCGGGCGGCGAGTGGGCGCTCGAGCTCTTCCTGCCCGAGAGCGGCGCCCAGTGCCTCGCCGTCGACCCGGCCGATGCGGACACGGTCTACGCCGGCCTGCGGGAGGGCGGGGTGCGGCGAACGACGGACGCCGGCCGGAGCTGGATCGACTGCGCGCTGCCCGAGCCCGCTGTGTTCTCGCTTGCGGTGAGCACGGCGGACGGCGCGGTGTATGTCGGAACCGAGCCCAGCCGCCTGTTCCGCAGCGACGACCGAGGCGGCAGCTGGCATGCCCTCGACGCGCTGCTCGAGCTGCCGTCGCGCCCGCAGTGGAGCTTTCCGCCGCGGCCGTGGACGTCACACGTGCGCTGGATCGCACCGAGCCCGCACGACGCCGATCTGGTCCTCGTCGGCATCGAGCTCGGCGGGCTGATGCGCACGACCGACGGCGGCGAGACGTGGCAGGATCACCGCCCGGGCGCGCAGCCCGACGTCCACTCGCTCGCCTGGCATCCTCGCGTCCAGGGCGGCGCCTATGAGGCGGGCGGCGGCGGGGCAGCCTGGAGCGAGGACGGCGGGGAGACGTGGCGGGCGGCCGACGAGGGTCGGGACCGCCACTACACCTGGGCTGTGGCGGTCGATCCCGATGACGCCGGGCTCTGGTACGTCTCCGCGAGCACGGGGCCCTTCGCAGCGCACGGCCGCGGCGACCCGGAGGCGCGTCTCTACCGGCGCCGCGACGACGAGCCGTGGCACGCTCTCGACGGCGGGCTTCCCGAGCCGCTGCCGGCCATGCCCTACGCCTTGGTCGCGACGGACGACCGCCTGTTCGCCGGGCTCTCGGACGGGCAGCTCTGGGAGAGCCGGGATCGCGGGGACACCTGGACTCCGTGTGAGATCGCCGGCCCCGAGCTCGGAGCAGTGTTGGCTCTTGCCGCGGCCTAGGCCCGGATGACGACCGGCGTTCCGAGCGGGACGAGGCGCATGAGGTAGCGCAGGTCCCCGTCGCCGGCGTGGATGCAGCCCGCCGAGACCGCGCCGCCGGTCGGGCCGCCGTGGATCGCAATCCGGTTCCCGCCGCTCCAGCCGGCCGGCAGGTTCGACTGCGTCGCCGAGAGCGCGAGGATGCAGCAGCCGTAGTAGGCGCTGTACGCGGCGCCCTTCAACTTGTCGGTCACGGAGAAGCGGCCGGTCGGCGTGGGGGAGCCGGGGCGACCGACGCCGACGACGAGCCGGCGCAGCACTTGGGAGCCGCGGCGCAGAACCACGAGCCGCTGCGAGAGGTCGACGTCGAGCTCGAGCCGCGTGCGCGCGAAGCGCAGGCCGCCGACGCGTGCGTCGACCCAGGCGAGCCGCCCGTTCCCGAGCTCGGGCGTGGAGACGGCGAGCCACCGTCCGTACCGGCTGCGGACGACCGCGAGCGTCTGCGGCGAGCCGAAGGACGTGCGGCTCGAGAGGCGCTCGACGACGCGGCCGCCGGGATGGGCGAGGAGCGCGACGCGCGAGCGGACGTAGGCGATGAGATGGCCGCTCGGCCGCGCCTGGTCGGCCGGGCGTCCGGCAGAGAGCACGACGGCGCGTGCAGGCGAGCGCGGCACGAAGGTGAGCGCCGCAACGAGAGCGAGGGCGACGAGCGCCGGTCGGGCCACCTCCTTCGGATCGGCACCGCCTCACGTGCTTCCGTCACTCTTTCGAGGGACGAGATGGTCAAGTTCGTCGTCGTATCGGCGGCCCTCACGCTGGTCGCCTCCGTGACCGGGCCGTTCCGGCTCACGAGCCCGGCCTTTCGCTCCGGCGGAGCGATCCCGAAGCGGTTCAGCTGCGACGGCCCGGGCCTCTCGCCGCCGCTTCGCTGGACGGCGCCGCCGCCTCGAGCGCGGACGCTCGCCCTCCAGGTCGTGGACGTCAGCACGCCGAGCAAGTTCGTGCACTGGCTCGCGTGGGGGATCTCGCCGCGCAGCCGCGGCCTCGCCGCCGGCGCGCGCCCGCCGCGCGAGGGCCGGAACGGCTTCGGCCTCGTCAGCTGGAGCGGCCCGTGCCCGCCGGCCGGCACGACACATCGATACGTGTTCGTGCTCTACGCGCTCGCGAACCCGCTGCGGCTGCGGAACGGGGCGACCGCGAGCGAGTTCCGGCGGGCCGTCGGCTCCGCGAACATGGTCCGGCAGACGCTGCTTATCGGGACTTACCGAGGCCATGCTTAAGTCGCGGCCCTCGTGGGAAGTCCGCGGGCATGAAGCTCCGCCAGCGCACCCGCCGCGAGGAAGGCCGTCCGCCGCCCGACGAGGCGCCGCTCGAGGACGCGCCCCAGCCGCAGCCCGAGCACCGCGAGTCCAGGCTCCGTGACCCGGAGCCCACCGACCTCTCGAAGCGGGACTACCTCGCGATCCTCAAGCGCGCGCTGAAGGAAGCGAACCGCGACCACATCACGAACCTCGCGGCCGCGCTCGCCTACTACGCGTTCCTCGCGATTCCGTCCGCGCTGCTGCTCGCGGCCGGCGTCTTCAGCCTCCTCGCGGGGCCGCACGCGGTCACGACGATCGTGGACAAGCTCGGCACGATCATCCCCGGCCAGGCGCAGACCCTGCTCAGCGGCAGCCTGAAGCGGATGACCCAGCACCAGGCGACCGGCGCCGTAGTGGCGGGGATCGGCGGCGCGCTCGCGCTCTGGTCGCTCGGCGGCGCGATGCAAAACCTCATGTGGGCGCTCAACATCGCGTACGACCGCGAAGAGACGCGCGGCTTCGTCCGCCGACGGCTCGCAGCGTTCGCGATGGTCTTCTTCGCGCTGCTCGGCTTCGCGCTCGCCTTCGGCGTGCTCGTGCTCGGCCCGCACCTCTCGACGTGGATCGGGAACGCGATCGGGGCGAAGACCGTCGTGAAGATCGTCTGGTGGGTCGCCGAGTGGCCGCTCCTCGTCGGCGGGCTGCTCGTCTCGTTCGCGGGGATCCTCCACCTGGGCCCGAACGTGAAGCACCCGCGCTGGAAGTTCCTGAGCTTCGGCTCCGTGCTCGCGGTCGTGATCTGGCTGGTCGCGTCCGGAGCGTTCGCGTTCTACGTCAGCCGCTTCGGCTCGTACAACAAGGCGTGGGGGACGCTCTCGGCCGTCGTCGTCATGCTGACCTGGCTCTGGCTCAGCGGGCTCGCGCTGCTCCTCGGCGCAGAGGTCAACGCGGAAGCCGAGCGGAGCCGCGAGCTGCGGCGCGGCGAGCCGGCCGAGGTCGAGCTCCAAGCGCCTGCGAAGGCCTAGAGCTCGGTGGACGGCGACCGCCGCGCCCGCTTCCGCGAGCTGCACCGGCGCAATCAGCTCTTCGTCATGCCGAACCCGTGGGACGTCGGCTCGGCGCTCCTGCTCGCCGCGCGCGGGTTCGAGGCGCTCGCGACGACGAGCGCCGGGTTCGCCTGGTCGATCGGCAAGGTCGACCAGACCGTCACGCGGGACGAGCTCGTCACGCACGTGGCGTCGCTCGCGGCCGCCACCTCGCTCCCGCTCAACGTCGACAGCGAGCGCTGCTTTCCGGACGATCCCGGCGGCGTCGCCGAGACCGCGGCGCTGCTCGCCGAGGCGGGAGCGGCGGGCTTCTCGATCGAGGACTACGACCCGGCCCTCGACCGGATCGACGACGTCGAAGTCGCGGCCGAGGCTGTCCGCGTGGCCGCCGAGGCGGCGCAGGGCCTCGTGCTCACCGCGCGCGCCGAGAACCACCTCCACGGCGTCGACGACCTCGACGACACGATCTCGCGGCTGCTGGCTTACCAGGACGCCGGCGCCGACGTCGTCTACGCGCCCGGCCTGGTAGACCTTGAGCAGATCGCGGCCGTCGTCGAGGCGGTCGGCGTGCCGGTGAACGTCCTCGCGCTGTCGAACGGGCCGTCCGTCTCCGAGCTCGCCTCGGTCGACGTACGCCGCGTCTCGACCGGCGGCGCGCTCGCGCGGTCGGCCTACGGCGCGCTGCTCTCGGCGGCGCAAGAGCTGCTCGAGGCCGGAACGTCGCGCTACGCGGAGCACGGCGCGGCGCGGGACGCGCTCCAGTCCGCATTCTTAAGCCGCTCTTAGGCTTACGAGGCTAGCTTTTGGCCCGTGACGCGCCGGATGGCGCTCCTCATTGCAGCCGCCGCTGCGATCGGCCTCGGCGCAGCAGCAGCGGCGGTGATCGCCACGGGTAACGACACCCGCGCCGCTACTCGGCAAGTCTCCACAGCCAAGGCGACGCCGGTCGACAACCGGTTCCGGCTCAGCCGGGCTGAGTCTCTCCGGCTCGTCGGCTGGGCCGCTCGTCTCCGGGACTGTATGGGCCGACGCGGCGTCGCGCTCGCCGAGCCCGTCGCGCGGGCGAAGGAGATCGATCTCGCCATCGTGCGAGCGCCCGCCCGCCGCGCCCTCGCGAGGAGCGTCTTCGCCTGCGGCGACGCGCTCGGCGAGCCGCCGCGCCGCTCGTCGCTTCAGCTTCGGCACGGAAGGCTCGTGCTCTATCTGCCGCGTCAGTGTCTGCTGGACAAGACGGTCGTCAGCGGGAGGGCGAGCTGAGGGTCCGCCGGCCGAGCACGCCGGCGAAGCCGACGATCGCGAGCGCCGACGCGGCGTCGATCCCGGCGACGAGCCGAGGGCCGACATAGCGGCGGCCGGCCGCCGAGAAGATCGCGGCCCACGCGGCGATCGTCATCGCGTTCGAGGCGGTCGCGCCAAGCGAGGTGACGAAGGCGCGCCGCGGCGACGCAACCTCCTCGTCGGCCTCGCCTCGAGCCGGATGCGGAACGCGCTCCAGAGCGTCCGGAGGCCGACGAGAGCGAGCACGACGGCGCCGGTCACGCCGAGGGTGACGCGCAGCGGGTCGATCTCGAGGAGCCGGCTCGCCCCGGCGACGCCGAGCCCCGCGTAGACCATGTCGATTACCGCTGCGCCGGCGCCGATCGCGACGCCGACGCGGAACCCGCCGCGCAGCGTGGAGCGGAGGCAGAGAAGCCAAATCGGCCCGACCTGCGCCGCCGTCAGGAACCCGAGCCCGAGCCCGGCCGCGACCGCGCCTTTCACACTCGCACCAGGATCTCGTCGAGCGGCTTGCGCTCGAGGTCCGGCACCTCGGCGTCGTCGGCCGGATACCCGACCGGGACGAGGATGAACGGCCGCTCGTTCTCGGGCCGGCCGAGGATCTCACCGAGGAAGCGCATCGGCGACGGCGTGTGCGTCAGCGCACAGAGCCCGGCGGCCTGGAGCGCCGCGAGCAGAAAGCCCACAGCGATGCCGACCGACTCGCGCACGTAGTAATGCTTGATCTTCTCCCCGTCGTCGCCGGGGCGCCAGGCCTGCTCGAAGACCACGATGACGAAGGGCGCGTCCGTGATGTGCGTCTTGATCCAGTCGGTGCCGATCGGGGCCACCGCCTCGAGCCACTCCGGCGTCGCGCGCCGGTCGTAGAACTCGCGCTCCTCGGCCTCGGCGCCCTCGCGCAGCTGGCGCTTCACCTCCGGGTCGGAGACGAGCACGAACGTCCACGGCTGCTGGTGGGCTCCCGACGGCGCGGTGCCCGCCGCGCGGATCGCGTTCTCGACGAGCTCGAGCGGAACCGGCTCGGAGGAGAAGCGGCGGACGGAGCGCCGCGCCTCCAGCATCGCGAGGAAGGCGCGCGAGCTCTCGAGGGCCGCATCCTCGGTCGGCCGCTCGTACTCGAGCGGAACGGGCCGGTACTCCACGCCGCGAGCTTAGCGGGAGCGTTTTACGCCGTTCTTACGCGCGCGTGACGTTCCCTTGGCGAAGCGCGAGCTTCATGTGGGCGATGGGTCGTAAGCCCCTCGTCGCGCTCCAGCTCCTCGCCACGCTGGGACTCGTCACCGCCGTGCTCGGTACGGGCCACGCGGACGCGAAGCGAAAGCCAAAACCGCCGCCCGCGCGCGGCATCCACAAGATCAAGCACGTGATCGTGATCATGCAGGAGAACCGCTCTTTCGATCACTACTTCGGCACGTTCCCGGGCGCGGACGGGATCCCGCCGAACGTGTGCGTGCCGGATCCCGCGCAGGGCGACTGCCAGCGGCCGTTCCACGACCCGAACGACCTGAACGCGGGCGGCCCGCACGGCGAGACGAACGCGGCGGCCGACGTGAACGGCGGCCGGATGGACGGCTTCGTCGCCCAGGCCGAGCGCGGGCGCCGCCGAGGGTGCAAGCAGCACCCGAACGACCCGGCGTGCTCGCAGCGCTTCGCAAATCCCGACGTGATGGGCTACCACGACGCGCACGAGATCCCGAACTACTGGGCGTACGCGAAGCACTTCGTCCTCCAGGACCACATGTTCGAGCCGAACGCCTCCTGGAGCCTGCCGGCCCACCTCTTCATGGTCTCGGAGTGGTCGGCGAGGTGCACGGTGAAGAACGACCCCATGAGCTGCACGAACCAGCTCCAGAACCCCGGCCCGACCCCCGATCAGCAGGGAAACCCGCAACACATACCGCCCGACTACGCCTGGACCGACCTCACCTACCTCCTGCACGAGCACCGGGTGAGCTGGCGCTACTACGTCTTCTCGGGCACCGAGCCCGACTGCGCGGACGACGCGATGATCTGCGAGTCGGTGCGGCAGGGGGCGAAGACACCCGGGATCTGGAACCCGCTGCCCTACTTCGACACCGTCCAGCAGGACGGCCAGCTCGGGAACGTGACGTCGCTCGGAAGCTACCTCCGGGCCGCCCGCACCGGCAAGCTCCCGAACGTCGCCTGGATCGACCCCACTGGGTCGGTCAGCGAGCACCCGCCGGGCCTGGTGAGCGCGGGCGAGACGTACGTCACGCGCCTGATCAACGCCGCGATGCGCGGGCCCGCGTGGAAGAGCACGGCGATCTTCCTCGCCTGGGACGACTGGGGCGGCTTCTACGACCACGTCGTGCCGCCGACGGTGGACGAGAACGGCTACGGCCTGCGCGTGCCGGGCCTGGTGATCAGCCCGTACGCGAAGCGTGGGTTCGTCGACCACCAGACGCTGTCGTTCGACGCGTACGTGAAGTTCATCGAGGACGACTTCCTGAAGGGCCGGCGGCTCGACCCGCGCACGGACGGCCGCCCCGACCCGCGCCCCGACGTGCGCGAGCGGGCGCCGCAGCTCGGCAACCTCGTCCGCGACTTCGACTTCTCCCAGAAGCCGCGGTCGCCGTTCGTCCTCACGCCGCGCTAGAGGGCTTCAGCGAGCCATGGCCGTAGCTCGGCAAGGAAGCTCGGGTCGATCGCGTGCGGGAGCGGGTACTCGCGGTACAGCACGTCGGCGCCCGTCTCGGTGAGGAGGTCGCGCGCCTGGCGGCCCCACTCGACGCCGATCACCTCATCGTAGACCCCGTGGCCGATCGCGACGCGCGGGAGCGGGCCTTCGAGGTCGAGCTCAAAGCCCTCGACGGTCGGTATGAAGCCGCTGAAGGCGAGGAGCGCGGCTGGCTTAGGCCGGCCGCGGCCCAGGCCGAGCGCGTAGCTCATCACGGCGCCCTGCGAGAAGCCGCCGAGCGCGAAGGGCAGGTCGTGCTCGGCGAGGAGCTCGTCGAGCCACGCGGAGACGAGCTCGTAGGTCGAGGTGAACGTCGCCGGATCGGGGTAGCCGATCCGCCAGACCGCGTACCAGTGCGCGCCGCCGGGGGGAAGCGACAGCGGCCCGCGTGGCGCGACGCCGAGCAGCCGCCGCTCGGGGTCGAGGACGTCGAAGAGGGGCAGGAGGTCGAGCTCGTCGGCGCCGCGGCCGTGGAAGAGCACGAGCAAGCCCTCCGGCTCGGCCGCGGCCGGCCGGACGCGGTGCACGAGCTCAGGCGTAGCCGCGGACCTTCCAGTACGCGACGACGATGCTGCCCGCACCGACGAGCACCATCCCTGCGATCCCGAGCAGGCCGATCCGCCCGTAGGCGGCGTGCGCGCGCCCGAAGCGCGCGAGGACGAGCGTGCCGAGGATTCCGCCCACCAGGCCGCCGATGTGCCCGCCCCACGAGATCCCGCTGAAGGTGAAGCTGAAGATCAGGTTGATCACGATCAAGCCGAAGGCCTGGCCGCCGACGATCCGGCCGGTCGCGAAGTACTCGAGCACGAGCAGCGCGCCGAAGAGGCCGAAGATCGCGCCCGACGCGCCGACCGTCAGGACGAACGGCGCCTGCAGCAGCGCCCCGGCCGAGCCGGCGAGGAGCGACACGAAGTAGAGAAGGAGGTAGCGGCCACGGCCGAGCATCTCCTCGAGCGGCGAGCCGACGAGCCAGAGGATCAGCATGTTCATGCCCAGGTGCAGGATGTTCGCGTGCAGGAACCCGGCGGTGATCAGGCGCCACCAGCCGCCGTTCGCGACGTCGGGGCCGTCGAGGGCGAACCGGCCGACGACGCTGCCGCCGCCGAAGGCCGTCGTGCCGGAGCCCGTTCCGATCTCGGCGAGGTACACGAGCACGTTGGCGGCGACGAGCGCCTTCGTGACGAGCGCGCCGGTGCCGGCCCAGCCCGCCCGGCGCACCTGCGAGCGCACTCGTGCCACGCCCTGCGGCTTCCCCGAGTGGTCGGGGCAGCGCAGGCCGACGGGCGCGACGGTCATGCACTCGGTGCAGATCGGGCGCCCGCACTCCGAGCAGGAGAGCCCCGTCTCGCGGTTCGGATGGCGGTAGCAGTACGCCACAGCCCGCTAGCGTAGCCCCCGGCCATGAGGGTGCATGTCGCCTTCACTCCGTCCGAAGCGGCCACGGCCGAGCTCGGCATCGTCGTGGACGTCGTCCGCGCGACCTCGTCGATCGCGCAGGCGCTCGCGGCCGGCTACCGCCGGGTTCTCTGCTGTGCCGAGGTGGACCAGGCGCGCGCGCTCCGCGCCTCGCTCGACGACGCCGTGGTCGGCGGCGAGCGCGACGCGGTCCGCATCGAGGGGTTCGACCTCGGCGCCTCGCCGCGCGAGCTCCTCGAGCCGCGCGCGGAGACGCTCGTCCTGTCGACGACGAACGGGACGCGGGCGATCCTCGCGGCGGCAGAGCGCTGCGACGAGGTCGTGCTCGGAAGCCTGCTGAACCTCGACGCCGTGGCCCGCGCGGCGCGTGCGACAGGCGACGTGGCAATCCTCTGCGCTGGCTTCAAGGGCGCGTTCGCCTTCGACGACGCGTACTGCGCCGGGCGAATCGTGGCCGCGGTCGACGGCGAGCGCACCGATGCCGCGAAGGCGGCGGCGCTCCTGGCGCAGGCCTACCCGCGCGCTCTCGACGGCCTGAACGCCCGCACCTACGGCCCACCGGGCCTCGAGGCCGACATCGAGTGGTGCGCCCGCGAGAGCGTCCTCGACGTCGTTCCCCGGCTCGCGCGCGTGGTCGACGGCGCGGCCGAAGTCGTGTAGCGCCCCCGCCCTGCTCAGGGCGGGGGCGCTGGTTCGTGCGTCAGTCGTTCTTCAGTGCGTGGTGCGTCTCACCGGTGCCGACCGCGCCGAAGGTGCCGGCGCTGCTCGACACGTGTGTCGCCTGCGCCGCGCTCGCGACC
>Ga0209577_10005699_pt1 | contig 11590 bp, 11 predicted proteins | sample GraSoiAngelo_109_FD_185874 | JGI IMG/M metagenome (GOLD analysis project Ga0209577, IMG submission 185874) | Grasslands soil microbial communities from the Angelo Coastal Reserve, California, USA - 14_0903_12_20cm (SPAdes) (version 2) | ecosystem: Environmental > Terrestrial > Soil > Grasslands... | reverse complement strand
CTTTCCCCAGTCAGACATTCGCGGGCACGATTGCGCGTGTCGCTCACTCTGTGGACGTAAAGACACGGACCATGCCGGTTGAACTAGACGTCAACAATACCGACGGGCGTTTGAGTTCCGGGATGTTTCCTGAAGTGCTTTGGCCGGTGCGGCGGATCGAACCTACTCTCTTCGTTCCAACGTCTGCGGTTGCCAGAACCACAGAGGCTACGTTCGTGATCCGCATTCGAGCGGGAAACACCGAGTGGGTGAACGTCCAAACTGGCGAACTGGACGGCAAGTCTATCGAGGTATTTGGCGGTCTACACGAGGGTGACGAAGTAGCGGTGCGGGGCACCGACGAACTGCGGCCGGGAACTCGGGTGACAACGAAGCCAGCCGCCCCAGATTCCGCTGGTCCACCGAAATGAATTCCAGCTTGAGTGTATGCACGGAAACTTTGTCTTGAATAAGGAGAGGATGATGATTGGCAGAATGCGTTTTTTCGTGATGATCTGTGTGTTTTTGCTCCCGGTTGTAGTTCGCGGCCAAGGAGTGACTGCCGCGCCAATCGACCAAGCACTGGGGAGGTCAGGACAGAAAACGGGAGACGTTTACAAAGTGGGTTTCCCGAGGACCGACCTGCAGGTTTCGGTTCACGGAGTAGCGATTAAGCCCGGACTCGCACTCGGTTCGTGGGCGGCGTTTCTCGGAACCGATGACAACGCGATGGTGATGGGCGACTTGGTATTGCTTCAGGATGAATTGAATCCAGTCATGGCAAAACTCCGTTCGTCTGGCTTTGAGATCACTGCCGTGCACAACCATCTTCTCGAGGAAAGCCCGAGAGTTATGTACATGCACTACATGGGACATGGCCCTGCCGCGCAGTTGGCAGCTTCGTTGCGTTCGGCCTTGGCTGTTTCTAAGACACCGCTGGGAAAGCCTGCTGCTGCAACCGAAGAAGCGGCCCCGCCAGCGTGGGTGAAAGGCGTCGAGGACGCTGTCGGTCGAAAGGGCACGTACAAGGGTGGAGTGCTGTCGTACGGCGTGGCGCGCAGCGCGGCTGTTACGATGGCGGGAACGACAATTCCCCCGGCAGCTGGCGTGGCGGAAAGTATCAATTTTCAGGAAGCGGAATCCGGCAAGGTCGCGACCACTGGGGATTTCGTGCTGACCGCCGAAGAGGTCAATCCTGTTATCTCAGAGCTTCACGACCACCACATTTCGGTGACAGCGCTACACAGCCATATGTTGACCGAAGAACCGAGACTGTTCTTCATGCACTTCTGGTCCGTGGGCACGCCCGAATCGGTAGGTGTCGGCATTAAAGCAGCATTAAGCAAGATCTCGGTGAAGTGATGAGCTCCGTTCGAATACCGCGGCGGCTCTTCTTCTGCATGCTTCTGACTGTGACGGCGGTCCCCGGATCGCCGTCACAAACGAACGCTCCGACACTCAAGAAGGTGGCGGAGTTCGATCTGCCAGGTCCGCGCGGAAAACGATTCGACTATCTGACGATTGATGAGGACGACCGCTATTTGATTTCCGCGCATCTCGCCGCCGATCAGACTTATGTAATCGACCTGACGACCAACAAAGTCGTGGCCACGGTTGCCGACACGCCGGGCGCTGAAGGCGTCGAGTACGTTCCGGAACTCAAGAAGTTCTATACCTCGAACGCCCATGACAACACAATTGGCGTGGTGGACCTGAAGCAGATGAAGGTCATCAAGAAACTGAAAACAGAATCGAAGCCGGACGGGAGCGCTTACGCTGCTGCCTTTCACAAACTGTACGTTTCGGATGAGCGAGGGAAAGCGGAAGGTATCGTCGATGTAAACAAAGACGAGATCGTGAAGACTCTGCGTTTTGACAGCGAAACGGGGATGCCGCAATACGATCCCGTGACGCGGAAGGTCTACGTGAACCTCCAGGACCAGAACATTTTTGCGGTCATTGATCCCGCGACCGACGAAGTTGTAGGCCGGTACCCGGCCGGGAAATGCAGGGGAAATCACGGCATGGCGCTTGACCCGGAGCACCACCGCGCATTCCTTTCCTGTGAAGGAAACGAGCTAATGACCGTTTTCGATTTAGACAAAAACGCTCCCATCGCGTTTTTGCCACTCGCGGGCGGGCCGGATGTCATCAAGTTCGACCCCGGGCTTCAGCGCATGTACGTCGCGTGCTACAGCGGTGCCATCTCCGTTTTTCATGAGGACGACGCCGATCACTACCGCAAGCTCGAAGACTTTCGAGTCCAGCACGCGGTACACAGCCTCGCAGTGGATTTGAAGACTCACCGTGTCTACACGCCGGAGCAGGAAGAGGATGGCAAACCGGTCGCCCGGATGGTGGTGTACGAGGCAGTTGGAGATCGCTAATTGCTCTGCGCGACTTGAGAGGCGAGAAAGAAGGCTCCCGTTGGCGAGGTCCATGTCGATAAGGGATCTCATACCGGCTTCGCTCCGCACGTTGCCGAGGGATGGGGTACTCCTATTCGTTTCCCGGTTTACGCGGCTCTTCGCGTACGGCGCGCTGTCCGTCATCCTGGTCTTCTATCTGGTCAGTCTTGGCCTAAGCGAAGCCCAGGTGGGAGTGCTTCTGACGCTCACGCTCGCTGGCGACATGGCGATTTCTCTTCTGCTCACGACGCAAGCCGACCGAATTGGACGGCGGCGCATGCTGATCGTGGGAGCCATTCTCATGGCTGGCGCTGGCGTCGCGTTCGCATCAACAAAGAATCTTCTCTTCCTAATCGTCGCGGGAACCATCGGCGTTATCAGTCCGAGCGGTCATGAAGTCGGGCCGTTCCTTTCGATCGAACAAGCCGCGCTGTCCCATGTGATTCCTGCCCGCAGCCGCACGGAAGTATTCGCCTGGTATACGCTGGCAGGTTCGCTTGCAACGGCTCTCGGCGCCTTCTGCGGCGGCGCAGCTGCGGGGATTGTGCAGAAGGCATCCCTCTCTACTTCCGACAGCTACCGTGTAGTAGTCCTTCTCTACGCCGCCCTTGGAGTGGCGCTCGCGTTCTTATTCACACGCTTGTCGTCCTCCGCTGAAGCCGATATGTCCGCGACGCCAGCCAGTGGAGTGTCCGCAAGAGATTTTCTCGGTGTTGGTCGTTCCCGCTCGATAGTCTTGAAGTTATCGAGCCTGTTCGCCCTCGACGCCTTCGGTGGCGGTTTTGTAGTGCAAAGCTTTGCCGCATATTGGTTCTACCTGCGATTCGGGGTTGCTCCGCTGAAGCTCGGCCTCATTTTCTTCTGGGCTAATGTCCTGGCGGGAATCTCCGCTCTGCTCGCATCGCGCTTGGCCACACGTATCGGGCTGGTGTGGACGATGGTGGTGACGCATTTGCCGTCGAATGTTTTGCTCATCCTTGTGCCGCTTATGCCGAACCTCAGTCTCGCGGTGCTGGTGCTGCTCGTCCGATTCAGCATCAGCCAGATGGACGTGCCGACGAGACAGTCCTATACGATGGCCGTAGTACGGCCTGAAGAACGCTCGGCGGCCGGTGGAATCACAGGAGTAGCAAGGACAGCAGGAGCCGCGATCAGCCCGATTTTTGCTGGCTTCCTGTTCTCTCGTCCTGCGCTCATTGATCTTCCGTTCTTCATTGCCGGGACGCTCAAAATCGCTTACGACCTTGCGCTGTACCGGGAGTTCGTAGCGATCCAGCCACCGGAAGAGGCAGATTAATGGCTGGACATGATCATTCGCGGGTCGCACTTTCGGACACGGCGATGAGCACCGTACGAACGCCTCTTGGGGCGAAGAGAAGATCGGTATTGTCGATCTGCATTCGATGGCAGTAGTCAAGCGCTTGGCAACCGCAGCCAAGCCTAACGGGAGCACGTAGGCCGCTCCTTTTCACAAGGTTTATGTCTCAGATACTTTGGGGAAGGCAGTGGCGGTCGTGGACGTCGACAAAGATGAGATCGTCAAAACTATAGAATTCCCGAGCGAAACGGGCGAATCTATGTGGCTTTTTCGAGCGGATTCATCTCAGTCTTTCAGGCGCAACACGCAGAACACTATCGAAAGCTTGAAGACTTTCCGGTGCAGCAGATGGTGCACAGTCTTGCGGCTGATTCAACAACACATCGTGTTTATGCGCCCGAGCAACAGGAAAATGGCCGGCCCGTTGCACGCATGATCGTATACGAAGCTATTACGTCAGATCGGAGCAAGCCATGAAGAGAAAAATGCTCTTTGTAATCTTACCGTTCCTGTTCGCAGCGCTCGTAAAAGCTCAAGCAAATGAACCGCTGAAACTGGAGAAGGCGATCCAACTGCCGGACGTGCAAGGACGCATCGACCACATGTCGATTGACGTTAAGGGGCAGAGGTTGTTTGTTTCTGCGCTTGGCAACAATACGGTTGAGGTCATCGATCTGAAGGCAGGTAAACGCGCGAATACGATCCCTGGTCTTAAAGAGCCACAGGGGGTCCTCTTCGTCGCAAACAATGACCGCTTATTTGTGGCGAGTTCCAAGGACGGCACAGTGAAAATGTTTGATGGCACTTCGCTGAAGCTCCTCAAAACCATCGAGTATGGCGACGATGCGGATAACCTTCGATTCGACTCCAATCATCAGCGTGTGTATGTCGGCTATGGGGACGGTGCCCTCGCAGAGCTAGACACAGACGGAAACAAGATCGCGGAAACCAAGCTGGACGCGCATCCTGAATCGTTCCAGCTCGAAAAGAATACTCCGCGAATTTACGTGAACCTGCCGAAATCCCGAAAAATTGCCGTCGTGGACCGGGACGCGCACTCGATTGTCACAACTTGGGGTACGGGGACGTCGCTAGCCAACTATGCGATGGCGCTGGACGAAGCAGATCACCGGTTGTTCGTGGTGACTCGCTATCCGGCGCGACTGCTAGTAATAGACACGGGCAGCGGAAAAATCGTTCAAACCCTCTCGGCCGTAGGCGATTGCGACGACGTTTTCTACGATCAATCACGCAAACGCATTTACGCTTCAGGAGGAGAAGGTGCGATTTCCGTTTTTGAGCAACAAGACGCCGACCACTACAAAGAGGGGTCTCGAATCGCCACCGTGAAAGGGGCGCGCACGAGCTTCTTCTCGCCCGACCTTGGCCGGCTATACCTCGCGGCCAGGCGGCAAGGCTCCTCGCCAGCGATGATTCAGGTTTTCGAAGCGAGCCGATAGTTGAAGCCGCCGCCCAGCCCAATGCGATTGGCGTATGGCACTTCGCGTTTATTGCTGCTCAGCTTATTGTCGGCAGGGACTCTTTCGGGTCAATATCAGACGCCCGTGACCCCGCAGGCACTTCGCATCGCGAATGCGGTGCGAGTAGATCATTCGCCAAGAATGGACGGCACGATCGATGACCCGCTGTGGAGACTTGCTGAGCCAATCACTAACTTCGCACAGCGAGAACCTTACGAAGGACAGCCACCCACGGAACGCACCGAAGTACGCGTCCTCTATACGAAAGGCGAGATCTACTTCGGAATCTCCTGCCGCGATTCCGAACCGGGGAAAGTTGTCGCCACGCAATTACGCCGAGATGTGAGCCAAGAACTCGATGATTATTTTGAAATTGTGATTGATTCATCCCACAACCACCGCAACGCCTACGTATTTCAGTTCAATCCGCTCGGCACACAGCGCGACGCTTTGATTACTGACGAACAGTCTCCGCAAGAGGACGGCAGCGATGGAGACTCAGGTTGGGACGGCGTATGGATTTCCGAGGCGCGCATCACTTCGCAGGGCTGGACCGCCACCGTTGCCATTCCTTTTTCGACGTTGAACTTCATGCAGACCAATCAAGTCGTCTGGGGTATCAACTTCAAGCGATTCATTCGTCGAAAGAACGAACAAGACCTATGGTCCGCGTGGCGCAGATCTTTTGGCGCGAACAAAATCAGCCAGGCCGGCGAGTTGCATGGAGTCTCTGAAATTGGCAGTGGCCGTTTGTTCATCGTGAAACCTTACGGGCTGACTGCCTTCAGTCATCTGCCGCCAGCCGCGACCTCAGCGGGGCTCGCTCCCGGTACAGAGGCACTTTACACAGGAGGCGTCGATGTCAAACTCGGACTCCGCTCCAATCTGGTAGCCAATTTAACTGGGAACACCGATTTTGCGGACGCGGACGTAGATACGCAGCAGTTCAACTTGACGCCCTACAAGCTCTTCTTTCCAGAAAAGCGCCAGTTCTTCCTCGAGAATGCGGGAATCTTCAACTTCGTTATGGGAGGGTCCGGCGACTTGCTGTTTTTCAGCCGCCAGATTGGCATCGATCCCGTTACGGGCCAGCAAGTCCCAATGAATGGAGGAGGCAAGATTACGGGGTCCCTTGCCGGTTTTGATGTGGGCATCATGGAAGCTACTACCCGGTCAAGTGGCCTCAATCCTTACGCAAATTATGCTGTGTTCCGATTGAAGCGTTCGCTGCCGGGGGGATCCTACGTAGGATTCATGGGCATCGACAAGCGTGCGGGAAACACCGCTCCACCGTTCAACCAGAGCGGAGGAGTCGACACGCGGATCGTGGTGATGAAAAACCTTGTGTTAACGGGCTACGCCGCCCAAACACGCTCGCCCCTTGTTTCCGGCGGTCAAACCAATCTAGGTGCTGGCTTAAACTACAAAAATAGCTGGGTCGAATTCTCAGCCGAACGTCGCAAGATCGGTCCAAATTTCAACCCGGAAGTTGGATTTCTCGAACGTACCGACTGCGTCTGTGACTATGCTGATCTAACTTTTAAGCCGCGGCCGAAGGTACGTGGCGTCCGGGAACTTAATTTCGAGGGCTTCGTTTTTCGTGCCCCTGATACTCATGGCGTCCTGCAGACCCAAGAATGGCAAAGTACGTTCCGCGCCGAATTCCACAATGGTGCCTATACCGATGACGACATCGTGGATGTGTTCACCCAGCGAATCCTCACGCCGTTCAATATTTACAAAAACATCGTTATTCCCAATGGTCTCTATCACTGGACGAGACACCAACTGACGTATGGCACGGCTCAAGATCGCCGCTGGGTCCTGCGCTTCTTTGAGCGGTTTGGAACCTACTACAACGGCCATTTGAACGAGGCCCGCGTTCGAGCCTCATATCGTCCCAACGAGAGACTATCGTTCGATTTCTCTCAGCAGTGGGATCGGTTTCGCTTGCCAGTGACTGGAGGAGATTTCTCAGTCGTGTTTGGCAGCTTCCAGACGAACTATGCTTTCTCTCGTTTCCTCACTCTGTCGACGATTCTGCAGATGAACACGTCGAACACCCAAGCGGCAAGTGCCAACATTCGCCTCCGTTGGAACTATCGCCCGGACAGCGATTTGTTTTTGATCTACACCGTCGGCCAGCAATTCGCCAGTCTTGCAGCTGCCAACCCTACCCAATTCACGCAGAATCGCTTTGCAATCAAATACACGTACTCCTGGCGACCGTAGATGATGGTCGTCGGGCCTGGTACATTCAGGCCGGTCCGGCTCAGATTCTGGACCTGTTCTGAGACAAGAAAGCTTCCGGCGTCCAGGACAAGGACGCGCAGGTTGCCGTTGCCTCTTCGGTAGATTTCCTCGGCGAGGTAAGCGCCGTAGATTCCCGCTCCGATCACAATTGCATAGAAGGGCTTCATCGTAGGTGTTACAGACGTATCGACTCGATGCCACTGCAAGGAATCGGAGTAGCAGCAAAGTTGGGAAGTGCTTTAGAATCAATAGGGCACTTCATGTCGGGGCGTAGCGCAGCCTGGTAGCGCGCCTGCCTTGGGCGCAGGAGGTCTCGAGTTCAAATCTCGACGCCCCGACCACTAACTCCTGATTTTTCAATTCACTCTTGTTGATGCTGTCTGCGTCGAAGCCGGAACTTGCTTCGATAAGAATCAGCGTTGACTCACCGTTTGAGCGCTGTCTCGGTTGACGGCTCTATCGCAATACTGCGATAATCTAAGGCGCGTGCCGGTGAATTCACGATTGAGTATGCGGAGTTGCCCAACAGGCGGATGCCCGCTCGCGAGTTCGTGGATTCGCTGGATGACAAAGCCGCCGCCCGGATAGACGCCTTTATCGAGCGCCTGCGCGCCTATGGGAACCGGATGCAGGGGAAATTCGTCAAGAAGCTCACGGATGACATATTCGAGCTAAGGGTCAAACAATTCGACCGGATTTTTCGAGTTCTATTTTTCTACCAGCCGAGGATGTTGATCGTGATTACGTCGGCATTCCAGAAGAAGACGCAAGAGACTCCACCGGGCGAAATTATGAGGGCAGAGCAGCTAAGAAAGCTCTGGATGAAGTACAGGAACCGTTACACGGGATCGCAAAAGGAAAGAGAAGCGATTCTCAAGGAGTTGGGACTATGAGACAAGCCGTCAAGCGCGACAGACACAGTGAGATTGTGGAGCGGCGCGCGCGAAAGAGCGCAACCTACCGCAAGACCTTCGCGCGCACCCTGCATCAGATTGACCTGGCTCTCCTGGTCCGCGAGATGCGAGAGGATGCGGGTCTGACTCAGGCAGAGCTTGCCAAGAAAGTTGGCACCACACAGTCCGTCATTGCCCGTCTTGAGGATGCAGAATACACCGGCCACTCGCTCACCATGCTGGAGCGAATCGCTACGGCCTGTGGCGTGGCTCTAAAGCTCCACGCCGAAAAGAAGCCAAACTTCGACCGCGAAGTGGCATTGGTATAAGTGGCAGGAATAGGAGCAGAATTCCTAGGACCTGAGTATGCCGCACTTCGAAATAGATTTCTTGACCGATTACGACGATGCCTCTCTTTTGGCCGAGTTGCAGCGAATTGCGAAGGCCACTGGATCAGACACCGTCACAAAGAAGGATGTCAAGCGCGTTGGACGCGTGAGTCATTCTGCGATCGTGAGACATTTCGGCTCGTTGCGCCGGGCGCTGCAGCTCGCAGGCCTCAAAAGCACTCGTTTCATGAAGGCGACCGATGAGGAGCTAATCAGCATACTGATCGAACTGTGGGAGAAGGTGCTGGAGAAAGAAGGCCGGTCGCCTCAACAGGACGACCTCAGGAAATATGGATTTCCTCTTTCAAATGACACGATAAATCGGCGCTTCGGGTCTTGGCGCAAAGCCCTAGTCAAAGCCGCCGCGTCCGTCACAGAGGAGTCGGTGTCCAAGCTAGATGAGTCAGCGCCGGAGACTCAACCTCGCAAGCGAGAAGCATTGTCCCTGCGGAAGAGATTTTTCGTTCTGAAGCGGGATCATTTTGCCTGCGTGCGGTGCGGTGCCAGCGGGGTTGGAGTCCGCCTCGAGGTCCACCATAGATTTCCTTTCGCTAAGGGCGGAAGCGATAGTCTCGCCAATCTCGAAACACTCTGCCAACCGAGGACAACGGGATAGCGTCGTCTAAATCTAAAATCCGCGTCCACATTTTCGTGCCACCTCACAGGGTTCACCCCAAAAGTTGGGGTCGCGGTAGGGACGCCAGTTGACCTGACGCCCCCCGCGCGGATCCGCACGTGCAGGATTGCTGCATGCGGCTCTTACCGAGGATGCTTGGCGTCAAAGCGCAAATTGGGATAAGGATGAAGGATGCTGGGTTTGGGGAGCCAGCGCTCTGCGATCGCCACGAGTCGTGGCCACGTCATCCGACTCTTCTGACTGCGTCGCCGTAGCGCGCGCATCCAGCGCCGGATCACCTGTAACCGAAAACTTCGGAGGCTGGCCAGATTCCCGGGGACTGCATGATAGTTGAAGTATCCCTGTACCACGGACCTCAACCATTTCCCGAGCTCCGCCACGGACAGATGTTTGCGCCTTCGAAGCTCCTCCTTCAGCGCTCTCACTTTGGCAGAGAGCCGTTGGTGGATGGTTTTGCGTAGAACGAGGAATTTGCCGCTCTTCCACGTTTGCCCACAAATGTGGGTGAAACCCAGGAAGTTGAACGTCTCCGGCTTTCCTTCTCCACGCTCTTTTCGGTTTGCGACTGCGTAGCGCCCGAACTCGATCAATCGCGTCTTGTCCGGGTGCAGCTCTAGACCGAACCGGCCGAGTCGTTCCTTCCAGTCTCGGAGGAACTGCTCCGCGTCGGCGCGGTGCTGAAATCCCAGCACAGCATCGTCGGCGTAACGGACGACGATCATCTCTCCTGTCGCCCGGTGTCGCCGCCAGTGCTGAACCCATAGATCAAAGGCGTAATGCAGGTAAACATTCGCAAGCAACGGTGATGCCACCGAACCTTGCGGTGTTCCCCGTTCCGTCTTTGACCATTGCCCTTCTTCCGATACTCCCGCTCTCAACCACTTTCCGATGAGACGGAGTATCCGTCGATCAGCGATGCGATGCTTGACGAACTTTAGGAGCCAATCGTGTCGAATCTCATCGAAAAAGCTCCGGATGTCGGCGTCAAGAATCCAATTCACTTTCCTCCTCATGATTCCTACCCAGAGCGCATCCAGCGCATCGTGCTGGCGTCGGCCCGGTCGGAATCCATAGGAGAACCCCAGAAAGTCCTCTTCGTAAATCTGATTGAGGACCGTCACCACCGCGTGCTGGACGATTTTGTCTTCCAGCGCAGCGATCCCTAACGGACGTTCTCGTCCATCCGCCTTGGGAATGTAGGCTCTCTTCGAAGGTTGCGCTCGATATGTGCCTCGATGCACGCGGCTGTGTAAATCCTTCAGCCGTTCACCCAGGCCCGTCTCGTATTCCGTCCACGTGACCCCGTCCACTCCGGGAGCTGCGTCTCGCTTCAGAGCGTAGAAGCTGCTCTCCAGTAGTAAAACGGATACATGGTGAAGTAGCGCCGTGAACTGTAATCGCTTGTCCCTTTTTGCCGCTTCGCGCACACCGCGCAGGCCGCTCAACGCGTTACCCCAGCTCTGTGTCTGGGACGCGGTCGTCTGCTCGGTGTTCTCCTTGGCCGGTCGTCTTCCCTCCATGCCCTCCGCGAGCGGATTCCCGCTTTTGTTCGGGCACTTCGTCGGTACTGCACGACCGTCCGACTTCCCATCAACGTGCATGTTGGACTTCTGGATCACGTCCTTCTCCAACCGGCCCGCGCACGACTGCGTGTCGGGCGTTGACGGGACCTCCCGGTTCTCGCGCATGAAGTTTCCATGCATGCCAGGGGTCTTCGACCGCGCAGAGCCCGATCAATGCTCGCGATTTCGCATTTATCGGTTTCGCCTTCCGCACATTGGAACAGCGTCGGCGCTCTGATTTCCGACCACTTTCACGGCTCAATACCCTGCCTGCATGTCCCCCTGTCAACGCTTCGAGTGCAGCCTTGCGACTGCCCACGCATGACTCGGGGCCAGGTTGGCTCGCTACGCCTTACCTGTACGACTCTTGCATTCGCGACTTCACGCCGGTTTATCCCGGCGCACTCCAACTTGGGCCCAAATGCTGACGAATTGGGTCCAAAACCGTGTACCATGACGTAGAACAAAGCTAGACGGACCAACAAGATAGATTTTTTGCAACTGCCTTGGGCGCAGGAGGTCCCCGGTTCAAATCCGGGCGCCCCGACCAACTTTTTCGCCGTTCCTGCTCAGTGGCTTACGAGTGCACCATATTTCGCTTTTGAACTCCGCGCCCCTCTAACTTGCGATAAGGGCCAACTATACGACTTCACCACACACGATGCGTGTA
>Ga0209577_10005698_pt1 | contig 11591 bp, 10 predicted proteins | sample GraSoiAngelo_109_FD_185874 | JGI IMG/M metagenome (GOLD analysis project Ga0209577, IMG submission 185874) | Grasslands soil microbial communities from the Angelo Coastal Reserve, California, USA - 14_0903_12_20cm (SPAdes) (version 2) | ecosystem: Environmental > Terrestrial > Soil > Grasslands... | reverse complement strand
TGAACTCGCCACGCCGCAATGTGTCGCCGTCGTAGATGGTGAATAAACCCGTCGGGCCGCCCTCGGGCCCGCCCGTCCCCACCGATGGCGACTGGTTGCGCGGGTCGTTGCCCGGCCTCAGCGTCTGCCCTGTAACTGCCGCTAATAGAAATAAGCTGGTGAGCGCGGCGAAGAGCGCTCTTCTCGCGAGTCTCATCGCATTCCTCCTGCGAAATGAGTTTAAATTTTGCGGAAGGGCGACCGTGCTCCTCGAAGTCGCCTCGGCGGCTCGCCCCCTTGCGCGGTCGTCACAGACCTGCCGCGGGGCGCTCGCCGCTACTCGGCGATCTTTCGAGTCCTGGGCGCGGACGCTCCAACTACAAGCCCACAACCTTTGAGTCAAAGAAACTGCTGCCGCCCTCGAACGCGAAAGTCTTGTAGATGGAGCGGAGCAGCGAGAGGAGCCTGAACGCCTGAAACACGTTCATGGGCGCTCTTGCACTGCCTCTGAAGCGCCTCTCGACTGGTTGTACTGATTGCTTTGCTCGTGCGCCACTGCTTATATGAAAACAGGTGCGCCGTTGTCAATACTTCGGACGGTACGTTGCCTCCGCCGTCCCAATGACCCTAACGGACGGCTGTCCGGAGCGTACCAAGTTCCGCCAGACCATACTCCACTTAGTCGCGGAAATCAAGAGTTTTTCGCAACTTAGCGCGAAAAAAGCTTCACATTTTCGTCACGCGTAAATACCGCGCATGCGCGTGTCGTAGGCGACGCGGTCAATCGCGAGCATGTAGGCGGCGGTGCGCGTGTCAACGTTGTGCGTCTCGGCGTACTTCACCACGTCGTTGAAGCTGGCGACCATCACGTCCGATAGGCGCTCATTGACTACCTCCTCCTTCCAGAAGTAGCCCATGCGATCCTGCACCCACTCGAAGTAGCTGACGGTGACGCCGCCCGCGTTGGCGAGGATGTCGGGGATGACGAAAACGCCCTTGTTGTGAAGTATCTCGTCGGCGGCGGCGGTGGTCGGCCCGTTCGCGCCTTCGGCCAGGATTCGGCACCTGATCTTGTCGGCGTTCTCCGAAGTGATCTGGTTCTCGGTGGCGCAAGGGGCGAGCACGTCGCAGTCGAGTTCGAGCAGTTCGGAGTTAGAAACCTGCTCCGCACCGGGGAATTCCTGGAGCGAGCGCGTCGTTTGCAGGTGCTTGAGGGCGGCGGGGATGTCTATGCCGTCCGGGTTATAGACCCCGCCGAAGATGTCCGAGATGGCGACGACCTTGAAGCCGGCGTCGTAGAGGAGGCGCGCGCCGATGCCGCCGACGTTCCCCGACCCTTGCACGGCGACGCGCGTCGTGGGCGGCGAGAGCTTGAGGCGCTTGATGGCCTCGCTGATGACGAACAGGAGGCCGCGCCCCGTCGCCTCGCGCCGCCCGCGCGAGCCGCCTAGCTCGACGGGCTTGCCCGTGACGACGGCGTTGACGGTGTGGCGGGCGTGCATGGAGTAGGTGTCCATGATCCAGGCCATCGTCTGCTCGTTGGTGTTCATGTCGGGCGCGGGCACGTCCTTCTCCGGCCCGATGAAGTCTATCAACTCGGCGGCGTAGCGGCGCGTCAGGCGCTCCAACTCGGCCAGAGACATCTGCGCGGGGTCGCAGATGACGCCGCCCTTCGCGCCGCCGAACGGCACGTTGACGACCGCGCACTTCCAGGTCATCCAGGCGGCGAGGGCGCGCACCTCGTCGAGCGTCACGTCGGGCGAGTAACGGATGCCCCCTTTTGCGGGGCCGCGCGCGAAGTTGTGCTGCACGCGGTAGCCCTCGAAGACCTCGAGACGCCCGGAGTCCAAGCGCACGGGGATGTAGACCTTCAGCTCGCGGTTCGGCACGCGCATCACGGCGTAGAGGTCTGGGTTGAGGTCGAGCAACAGAGCGGCGCGGTCGAACCGCTCCATCATTGACTCGAAGGGGTTCTCCTCCCTGATGCGCCGCGGGTCGTCCATCATTGCCTTTGTCATTATCTTCTCCAGGAACGTAAACCGTGGCGAGATAAAACCCGTCTTTCTCTCGTCACGGTTTACGGTTCACTTGTCACGGCTTTTAAGACTTCGTTCATCGCGCCGGTGCGGTAGCCGTGCAGGTCGAGCGTGACGTAGCGGAAGCCGAGGGCGCGGAAGCGGCGGGCGAGTTCGTCAACGACTTCGCGCCTCAGAGCCTTGTCGAGTTCGGCGGGCGCGACTTCGAGCCTGACCAGCTCGCCGTGGTGTCGAACGCGGAACTCGCGGAAGCCTAAGCGCCGCATGATCTCCTCGCCGCGGTCAACCGTCGTCAGGCGCTCGATGGTGACGGGCGTGCCGTAGGCGAGGCGCGAGGAGAGGCAGGGGCTGGCGGGCTTGTCCCAGGTCGGCAATCCCGCGCGCCGGCTCATCAGTCGAACCTCGCGCTTGCCCATCCCGACCTCGACGAGCGGGCTTCTGACGCCGCGCTCGCCCGCCGCCGAGCGGCCCGGCCTGTAGTCGCCGAGGTCGTCGGTCGTCGAGCCGTCAACGACGAACGAGAGGCCGCGCTCCGAGGCCAGCGGCGCGAGCTTCGAGTAGAGTTCCGATTTGCAGAAGTAGCAGCGGTCGGACTCGTTGCGGAGGTAGCGCGGGTCTTCCATCTCGTCCGTGTTGACGAGTTCGTGGCGCAGGCCGAGGCGAGCGACGAGCGCGGCGACCTCTTCGCGCTGGTTCGAGGCGAGGCTCGGCGAGACGCCCGTGACGCAGAGCGCGCCGACGCCCAGCTCCTCGTTGGCGACGTGCGCGAGGTATGTGCTGTCAACGCCACCGGAGAAGGCGACGAGGACTGAGTTCATCTCGCGCAGCAGCGCGCGCAGCGCGACCTCTTTCGCCGACGCCCCGGCGAGAACTTCGGCTGACTCCCCGACTTCTTCCTCGACGGCCAGACTGTTCAACGCTTCCCTCTCCCTTCGAGCGCGCCGCACACGGACGACTTCGCTTCCGCCGCCGCAACCGAAAATGTCTGTTGGGTTTTATGAATCTTCCGGGCGCGCATGTTATCGCATGCGCTTCGCGGCGCGCAACTCGTTTAGACCCGGCGGCTCATCAACCGCCACGCCGAGAGTTGAAATGGACGGTGCGGCGCTCGCGTGTTATATTCGGCCCGAAACTCACGCTCCGTCTCCCGCCGTGAGTAGTTTCGTCTGGACGTTTACACGGTCGGCGACCGTTCCAATGCTTTCCTGCTTCCGCTCACGCACAGTCGTCTTCGCTCTCGCCCTGGCCGTCGTATGCGCCTGCGCGCAGCGCGCCGCCGCGCAGGGCACGGACGAGTTCGGCGAGGCAGCGTCAGACCCGGTCAAGCTCTTCAACCAGGGGCAGGACGCGCACTCGAAGAAGGAGTACGAACGCGCCGTCGAGTTTTACGACGAGGCGCTGAAGCTCCGCCCCGAATTCGCCGAGGCGGAGTTTCAGAAGGCCGCGGCGCTCGTCGCGCTGAAGCGTCTGCCGGAGGCCGAGAAGTCTTACCGCCGCGCGATGGCGCTCAAACCGGCGTGGGCGCTGCCGCCCGCCGCGCTCGGACTGTTGCTCGTCGAGACGCAGGGGCGAGAGCGCGAGGCCGAGCCGCTGCTTCGGCGCGCTCTCGAACTCGACCCGAAGAATTTGACGGCCACCATCGCGCTCGCCGAGATGCGCGCTCGCGCGGGCGACGCGCCGGAGAGCGCGACCTTCTGGCGTCGCGCGACCGAACTTAAACCGGACGACGCTTCGCTCTGGGTCGCGCGCGCGCGCGCCGAGCTGAGTGCGAAGGATGCGGCTGCGGCGTCGAAGAGCTTCGAGCGCGCCGTCGCGCTTGAGCCGTCGAACGTCGAGGCGCGGCTCGGACGCGCAGACCTGTCTCTTCAGTCGGGTGATAAGGCGCGCGCCGTCGAAGACCTCCGCGTGCTCGAAGAGCAGGCGAAGACCGACCCGAAGCTCGCCGTCGCGCTCGCCAACCGCTACGGCCTCGCCGGCCAGATGGAAGACGCGCGCCGCATCTACGACTCTCTGCCCGACGAGGCGAAGAACTCCGAGGAAGGCAGGAAGCTTCTGGCCGCCATCAGCGACGTGCGCTGCGAGGATACGCCGGAGTCGCGCGCCGCGCTCGAAAAGTTGATCGCCTCCGACCCGAAGAACGCGCACGCGCTCGCCTGCCTCGGCAGCCTGTCGCGCACGACCGACCCGCCGCGCTCGCTCGACCTCTACCGGCGTGCGCTCGACGCCGACCCGCAGAGCGTTGATTACGCGGTCGGCTACGCCGCGGCCCTCAACCAACTCCGAAGGTTCGCGGACGCGGCCACCGTCCTCCAGCGAGTCCTTCAGGTCGCGCCCGACAAGTACGAGGCGCACGCGAACCTCGCCCTGGCCCTCTACGAGATGAAGCTTTACAACCAGGCCATTGTGGAATACAAATGGGTCGGACAGGCGAAGCCCGACCTGGCGGTCGTCTATTTCTTCATCGCGACGGCTCACGACCGCCTGGGCGAGTACGAGGACGCGCTCAGCGCCTACGAGACTTTCCTCGCGCGCGCCGACGCGAAGGTGAATCAGCTTGAGATCGAGAAGGTGAACCTGCGGCTGCCTTCCCTGCGAAACCAGGTCAAGCGGGGCGAGGGCGTGAAGAAAGACAGGAAGGCGCAGTAATGAATCCGAAGCACAACGCGCCGCGCGCAGACGCGGCACACGCGAACGAAGTCCCGGCGGCGCGCTTCATCGTCGCGCTCGCTCTCGTCGTGTTCGCCTTCGGCGACGCGTCCGCGCAGCAGGCGCAGGAGACTGCACCGCGGCAGCAGTCGGACGACGTGACGACTGCGCCGCCGCCGCTGCGCTACATCCCCGACGAGGTGCGCCGGGAGCTTGACGCCGAGCAAGACCTGAAGGCGCGCACGCGCCTCGCGCTCGACCTCGCCGAGGAGCGGCTCGCGCGCGCAGCCGAGCAGGCGAACGCCGACCGCTTCGAGGAGGCGACCGCCGAGCTGGGCATCTACGAGGCCGTCGTCGCCGATGCCGTCCGCTTCGTACAGTCTTCGTCGCGCCGCGTCACGAACAAGCAGCGCGACATCCTGAAACACTTCGAGATAGCGCTGCGCTCTCACGTCCCGCGCCTCGAAACCATCCGCCGCACACTCCCCGCGGCCCACGCCGCCTACGTCAAGTCCACGATTGAGTTCGTCAACCGACAGCGCGACCAGGCCCTCGACAGCTTCTACGACGACACGGTCATGCGCGAGGCGGCGCACGGCAAGGACAAGCCCGCCGTCGGCGAGCACGCCAACGGAACCGCGGCGGCCACCTCCGACAACGAGAAGAAGCCCAACCAGCGATAGTCACAAGCGCCCCAGGCCCGGACGCCGCCGCGCTGCCGCGCGCGCCCACGAAACGATGAACAAGCCGAGAGTCTTCAAAACTGCCGCGCTGCTCTTTGCCGCGCTCGCCTTCACGTCCGCCGCCGCGCAGCAGCGCGAGCACCTGACCACCGAAGAGATCGAGCTGGTGCGCGACAACCAGGAACTCGACAAGCGCACGGACATCTTTATCAAGGCCGCCGAGCGGCGTCTGCTCGCCGTCACGAACCCCGAAGAGGCGTCGAAGCAGTCGGCCAAAGACAAGGAGAAGTGGGGCGAGGTCAAGGGCACGCGCGCGCAGTTGTTCTACGACGTGTCGAAGATTTTCGACGAGGCGGTCACAAACGTTGACGACGCGGCGCAGCACAACCCCGACAGCCCGCTCCTGAGGAAGTCACTCTACAAACTCTCGGAGGCCGCCGGGCGCGTCGTGCCGCAGCTCACCCGCTTGCGCGAAGGAGTGCAGGACGAGGCCGAGGCCGACCAGCTCGACCGCGCCATCCAGACGGCGCAGGAGATACTCGAAGCCGCGAAGGAGCGCGGCGTCAGCGCGGAGGATTTGAAGACGAAAGACCCGAAGTCGAAGGACGGGAAGAAGGGTAACTGAGTCGAGTTCATTAGAAGCTCGGACGATGGCGGCGGCGCGGCGGAAGTTTCAGTCGGACGGCGGGCCGCCCTTCATTTTGCCCGCCGTCCGAACCGCCCGGTTTGTTTTGACGTAAGATAGGGCGCGAAAGGAATCATTGAGAGGTTATGGAAAGTAGATTCTATCCGGGCGTAGAGGTTGACGCGGCACGGCTCCAGGCGGAACTGCGCACGCTCTTCGACAAGGACGAGGCCTTTCAAGTCCAGACGATGCAGGTCTCCTCGACCACTGTGCTTCAGGCGCGGAAGGCCGGGATGCTGCGCGACCTGACGGGGCTTTCGGCGGCGCTCACCATCAAGGTCACGCCGGAGCACGGTGGGACGCGCGTCGAGATCGGCATGCAGAAGTGGTTCGACAAGGCGGCGGTGGCGGCGGTCGCCGTTCTTCTTTCCTCCGGCCTGTTGCTCGCGCTGCCCGCGCTCGGCTTCTACTGGCAGCACCGGCTCACCGAGGACGCCTGGAAGCTCATCGAGAGCCACATCGCGCGCAAGGCCGGCGGCTACGTCCCGCCGATGCCGGGCCGCTGCGGGACGTGCGGCGCGGTCGTCACTTCCGGCTCCGACTTCTGCTCCGGCTGCGGCGCGAACCTGCGCGTCGGGCGCTCCTGCCCGTCGTGCGGGGCCGAGCAGAAAGACGCCTCGGCGCGCTTCTGCAACCGCTGCGGCAAGCCGCTGACGAGTTAAACGATGAATGCGGAATGATGAATGATGAACTGAAAGCAGCTTGCCTTCCAATTCATCATTCATCATTCCGCGTTCATCATTTCCTTCAGGCGGCGTCCGACTCGCGGTCTGTCATTCCGAGTTCGGCGGCGCAGTCGCGGCAGAGCCAGACGAGGATGTGCGCGGCGTCGGCCCAGAAGAAGGGCGAGACTTTGCCGGCGGCCTGCATCGCGTCCGAAGTGTTCAGGCGTTGAAGGTGTTTGACGTATGTGCTGCCGCGGTAGAACCCGCCCTCGGCCCCTCGGGCGCGGTGGACGCACTCGCGCACGCGGTACTCCTGCTCGCTCATCTGTCGGCTGACCTCGACGTGCCGGAATTCAAGAAGTGAGAAATCGTGAGGGGCCGAACGCCCGCCGTCGGGCGCGCGTGTGTGTTTACCACGGCGCGTGTGCGCCCGTCGTTGCGTTGTGGTTACAAAACTATTATTTTGCTTCCCGCCTTTGAGAGGATTCGAGCCGAGATGGCCGAGAGACAGCCCGAAGACCTGACCGTCCTCGTCGTCGAGGACTACGACGACATGAGCCTCGCGATGCGGCTCGCCCTCGAACGCAAGGGCTACCACATCCTCGAAGCCTCGGACGGCGCGCAGGCCGTCGAGGTTGCCGTGCGCGAGCGGCCCGACATCGTCCTCATGGACTTGAACCTGCCCGGCATGGACGGCCTGGCCGCTGCCGAGCGCATCCGAGCCAACACAGATTTGCGCGACACCGTCATCGTCGCCGTCACGGCTCACCAGGATCAGGACTACCGCTCGCGCGCGCTCGCCGCGGGCTGCAACGCCTTCGTCTCGAAGCCTATTGACTTCGAGTGGCTCAACGACCTCATCTCGAATCTCCTGTCCTGACCCACGCCCCCGCTTAAAGACCACACGAACTCGACGCTGGCCGCTCAGTAGCGCAGGCGCAACTGGAACTGGAACTCGCGTCCGGGGTCAACGCCGTTGATGCCGCCGATGCCCTGGCCGAAGGTGACAGGCCGGACGTATGCGCCGTTGACGAACCCGGCGAGCGTGCCGCTGCGCGCGACGATGTTCGGGTGGTTGAAGAGGTTGAAGCCTTCGGCGCGCAGGCTGAGGTGTGCGCGCTCGCCGAACGCGATGTCGCGCTCAAGGAAGAGCGACGTGTCATAGACGGGCGTGCCGCGGCCCGTGTCGCGACCGACGAAGGTTCCGGTGGCGAAGTCGAAAGGGCGGTCGGTGTTCGCGCCGTCGCCGTTTGTGTCAACGCCGGTCGTGACGTTGAAGGGGCGGCCAGAGGCCAAAGTCTCCACGCCGCCGAGGACGAAGTGGAAGGGCAACTGATACCAGCCGCTGATGACGGCGCGGTGTCGTTGGTCGAGCAGGCTGTCGCCGCGCTCGGCCTGCTCTCCGAGGTTAAAGTCGCCGCGGTCGCCGCCCGGCGCGTCGAACTCGACCGTGTTGATCGTGTGCGACCAGGTGTAGCTGGCGAGCAGGGAGAAGTTGGTAGTGAGGCGCTTGTTTAAGTTCAACTGCATCCCGTTGTAGATGCTGCTCCCCTGATTGACGACGACGAGGATGCGCCGGAAGCCGTTGTTGACGGGCCTTACGGGGCGCGTCAGGTCGGCGGCGGCGGCGGAGCGCGTGGGCTGCGCCAGAGTCGGACGGAAGAGGCTCGGCGCGTTGAGGTCGAGCGTGCGGTCTATCCTGACCGTGTGCGCATAGACGTAGTCAACGTCGAGGAACCACTTGCCCGGCAGCTCGCGCTCGAAGCCTGCGGTCGCCTGCTGCGTGTAAGGGTTCAGGAGCCTGTCGGGGTAGCCGCGCAGGGACGACGTGTCTATGCCGAGCTGGCTGTAGAAGGCCGCCTGGCCGGGCCGGATGGTGATGTCGCGCGCGGGCAGAACCGCGCCCGACGGAAAAGCCGGGATCGGCGCGAACGAGGTCGGGAAACCGAGTTGGCCCGGCGCGGCGCTGAAGGTGAAGATGCCCTGCGGCCCGCCGACGGTGAAGGACGCGGCGGTGTTGGCGCGCACCTCCGAATAATAGATGCCGTAGCTCGCGCGCAGGACTGTGCGGGCGTCGCCGAAGAGGTTGTAGGCGAGGCCGACGCGCGGCGCGAAGTTGTTACGGTCGTCGGTGAAGGTCTGCCGCTCGTAGCGCACGCCGAGGTTCAAGGTCAGGTCGCGGCGCACGCGCCAGTTGTCCTGCACGAAGAGCGAGTAGAGCCACTCGCGCGTGTTGTAGCTGGCGTTGCCGAAGGACTGTTGGTAGCGCGACACGTCTGCGAGCGTGAGCGCGCTGGTCGGGACGGCGGGGTTCGAGACGCCTGCGCGCGCGGCGTTGAAGGTGAACTGTCCGAGGACGAAGGCGGAGCCGAACTCCGTGCCGTTGCCGCCGGAAGTCGAGAAGGTCGCGTCGCCGCCGACCTTGAAGAAGTGCGAGCCGCGAGTCAGAGACAAGGTGTCTGCGAACTGGTACTGGTGGTTAATTAGTTTCGTCGAGCGCGACTCGCCCTCGGTCGAGACGCCTGGGCGGACGAACTGCGTCGAGGGGTTGACGGGGTCGAACTCGGTGATCGGCGAGGCGACGAGCACTTCGGCGCGCGCCTCGTTGAAGAGCGAGCCGCTGAAGGTCGTCGTCTCCGACGCTTGCGCGGCGTAAGTCCGGCGGCGGAACGTGCGCGCGGCTGAAGGGAGGTTCAGGCCGCCGACGGCGTCCGCGGGGTTGCTGTCGCGGAAGCGGTCGAGGTTGAGGCGTCCCGTTAGAGAGTTCCTGCTGTTTATCCGATGATCGAAGCGCGCGAAAAGAAGAGCCTGCTGGTAGTCGCCGGTGAAAGCGCCGCGCGCGAGCGGCGAGGTAATCACGGAGTCGCGCCGCTGAAAGTTCACTTCCCCGCCGACGAGGAAGTGCGTGCGGTCTCTCCTGACGGGGCCCGAAACGATGCCGCTCACCTGTCCGAGCCTGTCAACCGTCTTCTGCAAGGCGAGCGGGTTGCGCGCCTGCAATTCGCCGGGGCGGTATAGAGTTATCAGTTCGGCGTGCAGGTCGTTCGTGCCCGACTTGGTGACGATGTTGACGACGCTGCCGGTCGTGCGGCCATACTCGGCGGAGGCGGCGTTGGTAATCACCGTGAACTCCTGAAGCGCGGAGAGGGGGATGTTGGTGAAGAGCGTCTGCCGGCCCCATGCGTCGTCGTCCGTGCTGCCGTCGAGCGTGAAGGAGGTCTGGCGGCGACCGCCGCCGTTGGCGACGAAGAGGAAGTTGTTCATGAAGAGGTCGCCGGTTCCGCGCGCGGGCCGGACGGCGGAGTTGAGCTGCGCGAGGTTCGTAATCTTGCGACCGAAGACCGGCGTGTTGTCTATCTTCTGTAGATCGAGCCGCGTGCCGAGTTGCGGCGTGTCGGACTGCACGCCCCCGGTCGTGCCATAGACAGTGACCTCACTTCCACAGTCTATGCAAGACGGTATAAGTGTCACGTCGAATGTGGCAGCCTCGCCCGCACGCAGTTCTATGTCGGTAAGGCGCAGGGGAGCGAACCCGCTGTACGTCACGGACAGCTTGTACTTGCCCGTCAGAGGCAGCCCGGCAATCGTGTAGCGGCCCTCGCCGTCGGTCTCGACCTCGCGGCTGAAGCCCGTCAACTCGTTCGTCGCCAAGACCTTCGCCTGCGTGATGGCCGCCCTGTTCGGGTCGAGCACCTGTCCGCGGATCGTCGCCGTGTCGTTCGTCTGCGCCCGGAGCGTGTGCGCACAAAGCAGCGCCGTGAGGAGCAGCAGACACGCGCGGAGCAGTGTTCCTGGAGTCGCGGCCCGAAGCCGATTCAAAAATTTCGGTTGAGACAAAATCTTCCCCTTCCCGGCAGAGAGACAAGAAATTCGGCGAGCGCGGAAGCGTTTGATGATAGCGGAAGCTCTCAACTTACTACCAGCGCTCGTAAGTCAACCCCTTAGGTCTGCTCAGTAGCGGCGCGAAAAATTTTCGTTTCATGCGTGAAATTCTGTTCCATTCTCGCGCCGGACGTGCTATAGTGCCGCGCGAACCGAGAAGGACTGCTCTCCGAGGCAGTTGGGCAGCGGAAGTTAAGACTCGCGGTTAAGGCCGCTCTTAAGGAGTTTGTCGCCGGATTCGGCATTAGAGGGAGAAGAGAGAAATGAGCAATACGACGAAACCGAGGATCAATCCTTTGAGCCGCCGTCCGCGGCAGCAGCGACTGGTGTTGGCCGTGCGCGGCGGCGCGGGCACGGGCAAGAGTTGGTTCCTGCGCTCGATGGCGGAGGCCGGCCTGGGCCGCCTCTGCATCTTCGACGTGGAGCGCAAGACGCGCCTCCTGCCCGGCGTCGGCAACCACTTCGACGGGCTGGAGGTCGAGCACGCGGACGAGCTGCCGGAGTTCATTGACTGGGCTTTGTCCGGCGAGGGGCGCGAGCAGAACTACGGATGCTTCGGCCTGGACTCGTGGGCCGCCTACTTCAGCGCCAAGCACGCCGAGACGATCAAGGCCGTGCGCGAGCGAACGGGCGAGCACCTCGCGCAGCCCTCCGCCGAAGAACTGGCCGCCGACCAGATGGTCTTGCAGGGCGTGCTGCGCCGCCTGTGCATGGAGAGCGGCAAGTCGGTGGTCATCGTTGACCAGATACCTGCGAAGGGCAAGGAGTCGAAGGAGGACAACGAGGTCGGGCGCGTTCTGCCGATGACGGCTTCGGGGTTGGAATACTTCGTGGACGTGATGGTCGAGGTCTCCTTGCAGGAGCGCGACGGCGAGATCGTGCGCGTCTTCCAGGTCGTCAAGTCGAACAGCCCGGCCTTCGAGATCGGCTTCGAGCTGACCGGCAACGTCACCTTCAAAGATTTCCTCGAACACATGAAGCGCGAGCACGGAACCGACCTGCCCGTCGAAGCGCC
>Ga0209577_10005697_pt1 | contig 11592 bp, 14 predicted proteins | sample GraSoiAngelo_109_FD_185874 | JGI IMG/M metagenome (GOLD analysis project Ga0209577, IMG submission 185874) | Grasslands soil microbial communities from the Angelo Coastal Reserve, California, USA - 14_0903_12_20cm (SPAdes) (version 2) | ecosystem: Environmental > Terrestrial > Soil > Grasslands... | reverse complement strand
CCACCGGCGCCGCCGGCGCCAGATCCGCAGCCGCCTAGTCCGAGGCCGGATCCATCGCCGCTCCCGCCGGATCCGCGGCCGCGGCCCATCTAGAGCGCTGGTCGAGGGGTTGTTTTTACCGAGCGCGGTACATAGGATCAAGACTGATTCCTATTCGTACGCGATTGATTTGCGGCATGCGAACCGCGTTGCACCGAGCCCTCCGTCCGCTCTTCCTTGCGCTCGCCGCGGGCGCGGCCCTCGCGGCGGCTGGGTGCGGCGGAGCGCCGACCTCCTCCGCCCGTGCCACGGGGCGGGGGAAGCTCGACGTGGCGGCTGCCGAGAATTTCTGGGGCAGCATCGCGGCGCAGCTCGGCGGCGACAAGGTCGCCGTCACGAGCATCATCGTCAACCCGAACACCGACCCTCACTCCTACGAACCGACCGCCGCGGACGGCGTCGTGATCGCGCGTTCGCAGTTCGCGATCGTGAACGGGATCGGGTACGACACATGGGCGTCGAAGCTGCTCGCCGCGAACTCATCGAGCGGGCGCTTGGTGCTCGACGTCGGCGATCTGCTCGGGCTCAGGACGGGAGACAACCCACACCAGTGGTACTCGCCCGCGAGCGTCGCGCGCGTGATCGACGCGATCGCCGGCGACTACCAGCGTCTGGACCCGAAGGACAGCGCGTATTTCGACGCGCGGCGCAACGCGTTCGAGACTGCGGATCTGGCCGAATACGGTCGCCTTCAAACCGAGATCCGCTCCCGCTACGCGGGGCTGCCAGTCGGTTATTCCGAGAGCGTATTTCAGCCGCTGGGATCTGCGCTCGGCCTGAAGCTCCTCACGCCGTACAGCTTCGCCAAGGCGATAGCGGAGGGGACAGACGTGAGCGCAGAAGACAAGCAGACCGTCGATAAGCAGGCGGAAACGCGCGCGATCAAGGTGTGGATCTACAACCGCCAGAACGCGACCCCCGACGTGCAGCGCGTCAACCAGCTCGCTCGCGCCGCCCGCATCCCGATCGCGACGATCACCGAGACGCTGTCGCCGGCCTCGGCAACGTTCGAGCAGTGGCAGGACGCCGAGCTTAGGAGCCTGCTCTCGGCGCTTCACGAGGCGACAGGCAGATGAGCACGGCGGGCATTGGCCCCACCGGGGCGCGGGTGACACACCCCGACCACGGGCGTGCGCGCGCCACGGTGACGCCGGCGGAGGCGGTGCGCGTCGAGCACGGGCAGGCGCACGTCGGCGCAAACCTGGTCTGGAGCGACGTCGGCGTCACGATCGGCAGGGGGGAGTTCGCCGCGATCCTCGGGCCGAACGGGTCGGGGAAGACGACGCTGCTGCGCGTGCTGCTCGGCGAGCTTCCACTTGCCCGGGGCAGCGCGACGGTACTTGGAGCGCCCCCGGGCGCGCGCAAGGGTCAAATCGGATACCTGCCGCAGCGACGGCACTTCGACGCGGGCACGCGCATCCGCGGGGTCGACCTCGTGCGACTTGGCCTCGAGGGGGCACGCTGGGGCCTACCGCTGCGCCGCGCCAGCCCCGCGCGCGTGGACGAGGCGATCGCGCTCGTCGGAGCGACCGCCTATGCCAAGCGCCCGATCGGATTGCTCTCCGGCGGGGAGCAGCAACGCCTCTTGATCGCCCAGGCGCTCGTCGGCGATCCCGAATTGCTGGTCCTGGACGAGCCGCTCGACAGCCTAGACCTTCCCAACCAGAGCGCCGTCGCCGCGCTTGTCGCCCGCATCTGCCGCGAACGCGAGGTCACTGTGCTGCTCGTCGCTCACGACGTCAACCCTCTGCTGCCGTATCTCGATCGCGTCGTCTACTTCGGAGCGCGGCGCGCGGTCGTGGGCGAGCCACGAGCGGTCATTACCGCGCCAACGCTCAGCCGCCTATACGGATCGCCGGTCGAGGTGCTCGAGGCGGCCGACGGACGGCTCGTCGTCGTGGGCCTGCCCGAGGCGCCCGCACACCACACCGACCGCCATGCTCATAGCTAGCCCGCCGGCGACGGGCGGGCCGTCGCTTGACCCGCTCCACGACCTCGCGCAGCTGACCGAATACCCGTTCATGGTCAGCGCCCTCGAGGCCGGCACGATCGTCGCAGTGATGGCCGGCGTGGTCGGTTGGTTCATGGTCCTGCGCAGGCAGACGTTCGCCGGGCACACGCTGTCGGTGATGGCGTTTCCGGGCGCCAGCGGAGCGCTGCTGATCGGTCTCTCGGCCGCTGCCGGCTACTTCCTCGTCGCGGGCCTCGTCGCGCTCGCGATCGGTCTCGCCGCCAGCGGCGAAGCGCGCGACACCCGCGGCCGGGAGTCCGCGTTCACGGGCGCGATACAGGCCTTCGGGCTCGCCTGCGGGTTTCTCTTCCTGAGCCTCTACCACGGCGTGCTCAGCAACTACGAGAGCCTGCTGTTCGGCAGCTTCCTCGGCGTCACGAGCTCGCAGGTGCTCGCGCTCGCCGCCGTCGCCGCAGCTGCGCTCGCCATGCTTGCGATCGCCGGCCGGCCGCTGCTGTTTGCCTCGATCGACGCGGGCGTCGCGGCGACGCGCGGAGTCCCGACCCGCGCTGTCGGCGTAGGCTTCTTGCTGCTGCTCGGGCTCGCTGTCGCGGAGACGGCGCAGATCACCGGTGCACTGCTCGTGTTCGCGCTGCTCGTTGCTCCCGCCGCGACCGCGCAGCTGATCACGCCGCGGATCGGGCTGAGCCTCGCACTGAGCATCGTAATCGGGGTGCTCGTCACGTGGATCGGGCTGGCGCTCGCGTACTTCTACGGCTATCCCGTCGGTTTCTATATCACGACAATCGCGTTCGCCGCGTACGTGCTTGCGCGCGCGGTCACGGCCGTGGCCGACCGCGCGGGGCCGCTCATCTCGCGCTCGAGGCCCTTCGCGGCGGACCGCTGATGTTCGCGCACGAGTTCTTCCGTAACGCGCTCCTCGCGGGCTCGTTTGTCGCGCTCGCGTGCGGCACCGTGGGCTACTTCGTGGTCTTGCGCGCGCAGGTGTTCGCGGGCGATGCGCTCAGCCACGTCGCCTTCACCGGTGCGCTCGCAGCGGCCGCCGCCGGCGTCGATACGCGCGTCGGCCTGTTCGCGGCGACGGCCGTGGTCGCGCTCGTGCTCGGCGGCATCGGACGCCGCGCCGGCGACGACGACGCCGCGATCGGCATCACCTTCGCCTGGGTGCTCGGGCTCGGCGTGTTCTTCCTCGCCCTGTTCAGCGAGGGCTCCGGCGGCGGCAACGGGCTGCTCGGCGCGCGCGCGCTGTTCGGCTCGATCTTCGGCCTCAGCGCCGGCGAGGCGCGGCTCGCCGCGGTGATCGCCGCCGCCATCGCCGCCGCGGTGCTCGCGATCGCGAGACCGCTGCTGTTCGCGAGCGTCGATCCCGCCGTGGCGCGCGCGCGCGGCGTGCCGGTGCGTGCGCTCGGCCTCGCCTTTCTCGTGCTCATCGGCGCGACCGCCGCGCAAGCGACGCAGGCGATCGGCGCGCTGCTGCTGCTCGGGCTGCTCGCCGCACCCGCGGGCGCCGCGCATCGCCTCACGGCGAACCCCTACCGCGCGCTAGCGCTGTCGGCGCTGCTCGCGCTCGCGTCGGTGTGGGCTGGACTCGCGCTTAGCTACGCGGTCCCCAGCTTGCCTCCGAGCACGGCAATCGTCTCGATAGCGACCGCCCTGTACGCGCTCGCATTGCTACTCGCGGCGGCGGTCGAGTCGAGCGCGCCAGCGCCGCCTCAACCCGCCGGCGGCCGAAACTAGACTGGATTCGATGGCCGCCGAGCGGACACGCAGCTGGGCAGAGCACGCTCGCGAGGTGCTCGCCCGCCACGGGCGCCACACGGGGCAGGCTCGGCAGGCGCTCGTCGAGCTGCTCGACGCGCAGAGCTGCGCCCTGTCCGCGATCGAGATCGAAGATGAGCTGCGCGACGGCAGCCGCCCGGTGGCGCGCGCGAGCATCTACCGGATCCTCGACGAGCTCGAGCGCCTGCGCCTCGTGCAGAGGGTTCAGGTCGGTCAGGACGTCACACGCTTCGAGCCCCTGCGTACGGGCGACGGTCATCACCACCACCTCGTGTGCGACAACTGCGGCACGCTCACGCCGTTCACTGACGACACCCTCGAGGACGCGATCCGCGAGCTCAGCCTGCGGCTTCCGATGCACGTCGCCGAGCACGAGATCGTCCTGCACGGCGCGTGCGAGACCTGCGCAGAGACCTGATTGCTCAAGCCACGCGGTGACGCGGCTGCGCGCGCCGGCGCGAGACCGCAGATGAGAAGGCGCGAGGCGTCGAGTGCGACCCGCAGCTTCAGCGCGAGCGCCGGGCGTGGCGCTCGATCAGGCGCGAGGACTGCTGGTCCACCTCCGCGGTCATGCGCAGCTTGAACATCGCCAGCAGCGCCTCCGTCGCGATCGGGCGCAACGCCGCGATCGCCTCGATCACCTCGTCCCAGCGATCCTCGGGGTGACCCGTGTCGACGAACGGCTCCCACAGCTCCTTGCGGTAGAGCCTCACGAACGCGCGCGAGATCGATTCGCAGTCGCGGCTCACGCGCTCGACGAGGTTGATCGCCGCGTGCAGCGAGATCCCCAGTGCGACGACGTCCTCGGCGGCCTTCAGCAGCGCGGGACTCGACACCTCGAAGCGGTCGTCGCCGATCGGCGTGACGAGCTTCAGCTTGCGGATCCGCTCCGCGTCCCTCGAGTCGACGTCGCCGAAGCGCTCGCTCAGCTCCGCAGCGGTGACGATCTCCGGCGTCTCGCTCTGAAACGGCTCCGCCAGTGCGTCGCGAAGGTCCACGAGGCGTCCCGCAGACGCGCCCGATGTGCTGAGAAGACGCTCGATCGCCTTGAGGTTGAAGCCGTCGGCTTGCAGCTCGCGAATCAGGCGCAGCCGCTTGACGTGCTCGGCGCTGTAGTAGCCAACGCGCGCGCGCACCACCGGAGCGGGCAGGAGGCCGCGCGATTGGTGGTTGCGGATGTTGCGCACCGACATGCCCACCTCCGCCGCGAGCTGCTCGATCGTCAGCTCGGCGTCAGCGGCGAGGTCGCCCCTCTGCGTGCCCAAGCTCACACTCGCCATCCTCGAGCCGCATGATACGGGGTTTGATGTACCCTCATTTGAGGTAGCATAGGAACAGGACACGATGCTGGCTGCACAGACCCCCGAACGCGGCGCCATCCCGCGTGTCCCGCGTGCGCAGAGGCGCCTGCTCAGGCTGATCCACTCGTTCACCTCGCCGCTCGCGCCGGACGACTACATCGAGCTGCTCAACCCGCTTTGGTCGACGCGCGAGCTGCGCGGGCGCGTCGAGCGCATCACGCGCGAGGCCCCCGACGCAGTCACGCTGCTGATCAAACCCGCGTGGGAATGGCCAGGGCACGTGGCCGGCCAATACGTGCGCCTCGGCGTCGAGATCGACGGCGTGCTGCACTGGCGGGCGTACTCGCTCACGTCGGCGCCCGATCGAGCCGACGGCTGCATCGCGATCACGCCCAAGCTCGTCGAGGAGGGCGCGGTCTCGCCGTTTCTCAACCGGCGCCTGCGCCCCGGTGCGATTGTTCGCCTGGGTGGAGTGGAAGGGACATTCGTGCTGCCCGATCCTGTGCCCGAGCGGTTGCTGTTCATCAGCGCCGGCAGCGGTATCACGCCGATCGCGAGCATGTTGCGCTCGCTGCACTCGGACCGCGGCGCGCGCGCGCCCGGGCTACGCGACGTCGTACACGTGCATTGCTCGCGCACGCGCGACGGCGTCGTGTTTGCAAATGAGCTCACCGCGCTCGACGCGGCGGCCAACGGCTACAGCCTGCACCTGCGCATCACGAGCGAGCAGGGCCGCCTGTCGCCGAACGAGCTCGAGAGCCTGTGCGCGGACTGGCGCGAGCGCGAGGCGTTCCTGTGCGGGCCACCGGGATTGATCGAGGCGATCAGCGCCCACTGGCGCGACCACGGCGAGCGCGCGCGCCTGCACCTCGAGCGCTTCACCGCGGAGGCCGTCGGCGAAGGCGAGCGAGGGTGCGGCGGGACGATTCGCCTCTTGCGAAGCGGTATCGACGCTCGCAGCAACGGCGAGCAGCCGATCCTCGCCGCAGGCGAGAGCGCCGGCGCCCAGCTTCCGTTCGGCTGCCGGATGGGAATCTGCCGCTCGTGCGTCGGGCGCTTGTGCGCGGGCCGCGTGCGCGACCTGCGCACCGGCCGCGTGCATGGCCAGCCCGGGGAGATGGTCCAGACGTGCCTGAACGCGCCCGAGGGCGCGATCGAGATCGACCTCTGACGAGAAGGGAGCAGCGATGCCAGCCACCCTGACAGCCCCCGCTCCGACTGCCGCGCCGGCGCGTGGCGAGGAACGATCGGACCAGCAGAGCCCGCTCGCGCGTCTGTCGCCTGAGCAGCTCGAGCAGCTGGGACGGGAGTTCGACGCGATCCACGACGAGGTCTTCGCCGACCTCGGCGAGCGCGATGCGCGCTACATCCGCAGAACGATCGGCCTGCACAGGCAGCTCGTCCTCGGAGCGCGCCTGCTCCTGCTGCGCTCGCCGCGGCAGTCGATGTGGCTGCTCGGAACTTCCGCACTATCGATCGCAAAGATCCTCGAGAACATGGAGATCGGCCACAACGTCATGCACGGTCAGTGGGACTGGATGAACGACCCGGACATCAACTCCCGCACCTGGGACTGGGACACCGCCTCGCCGGCGGAGGCATGGCGTCACTCGCACAACTACGAGCACCACACGTTCGCCAACATCCGCGGCAAGGACCGCGACCTCGGGTACGAGATCATGCGCATCGACCCGCACCAGCGCTGGCACCCGGTCTACCTGTTGCAGCCGTTCTACAACCTCGTGCTGATGGCGTTCTTCGAGTGGGGTGTCGCGCTGCACGACCTCAACTTCGATGCGATCAAGTCCGGGGAGAAGCCAAAGCGCCAGGCGCTCGAGGAGCTGAAGGCGATCGGCGGCAAGGCACGGCGGCAGATCGTCAAGGACTATCTCGCCTTCCCCGCGCTGTCGGCGCTCGTGTCGGGACGGCGTGCGTTCCGCGCGACGCTCGCGGCCGACTTCACGGCGAACGTCGTGCGCAACGTGTGGGCGCACTCGATCATCTTCTGCGGCCACTTCCCCGACCAGACGTATACGTTCAGCCAGGACGAGGTCGCGCAGGAGACGCGCGGCGGCTGGTACGTGCGCCAGCTGCTCGGAGCCGCGAACATCGAAGGCGGGGCGCTGTTCCACTTCCTCAGCGGCAACCTCGGCTTCCAGGTCGAGCACCACCTGTTCCCCGACATGCCGTCCAGCCGCTACGCCGAGATCGCGCCGCGCGTGCGCGACGTCTGCCGCCGCTACGGCCTGCCGTACAACACGGGCCCTCTGCGCAAGCAGCTCGGCGGCGTCCACCGCACGATCGTTCGCCTCGCCTTCCCCGGCGGCCGCCCGCGGCCGAAGCCGGCGCACAGCCCTGGCTACGCCGAGGCGGGGGCGGCAGACGCCTAAGCCGAGGCCGGCGCGGCAGACGCGCGCTCGCGCGCGCGCTGGTAGGCGGGGCGCTCGAGCAGCCTCGCGACGTATTCCTGCAGCGAGCCCGGCAGCTCCTCCGGAAAGTTCACGCGCGCGGTGAATGAGAGCGCGTGTCCGACCAGCACGTCGGCGACGCCGAAGCGCCCGTCGATGAGATAGCCGTCGCCGTCGAGGCCTGCCGCGACGGCATCGGCCGCCTTGAAGAACCGCCTGCGCGCTTTCTCGGCGCGCTCGGGGTCCGCCTCGGCAAGGATCGCCGCCTCCATCAACGGCGGCTCGAGCTCGGCCGGGGCGAATACCGACCATTGGTACGCGAGCGCCCGCGCGTGCGAGCCAAGCGGGCCGATGAGCCCAGCCTCGGGGTGCAGGTCGGCGAGGTGCAGGCAGACGGCCGCCGATTCGAACACGAAGCCGTCGTCCAGCTCCAGGACCGGCACGCGCCCGAGCGGATGACGCGCGCGATGCTCCTCGCCGCCGCCCTCCTCGCGGGTCATCGTCGTGAGCTCGTAAGGCTGACCGAGCTCCTCGAGCACCCACAGCACCCTGATCGGACGCCCCGCGCGTTCGCGGTGAAACACCCGCACCACGGCGGGGACGATACCCCCTCCAGCTCCGCCGCCGTCTGCTAGCGCTGCCCGCGCGCCTGTTCACAGCCGCGGACACGCGCGTGCGCGCGCCGCTTGCTCGCTGCGGGCACGAGCTTCGAGACCGTCGAGCGGTGATCTGCGACCCACTCGTACGCGCGCTCGGTGAGCGCGGGAAAGCGCTGCGTCGCCGCCGCCGGCAGCGCACCGCCGGGTAGGAGCGCGAGAACGCGCGACAGGGCCGCGCCCGCGGAGGAGCGCTCGCCGCTTGGCGAGACCAGGTGCCACGAGGCCATGCGCTCGTCGCTCTCGAGGTCGCAGAGCATCGCGTCGGCCTCAGCGCTTCGCAGCGCGAGCGGACGCAAACGTGATGCGCGGTCCCAGCGCAGAATCCCCGCGAGCAGCCACTTGCACAGATCGCACTCGCCGTCGTAGAGCACGACCCAGCGGTGTGCGTCGCAGGCTGGCGCGCCATCCATGAGCGAAGCTGGGTGATAGCAGGCGCGCTACGCGTGCAGCGGGTTCGTCGCGCCTGCCGCCGAGTCGCGCCACTGTCGCTGCACCTGACGCATCAGAGCGGGGTAGACGATCAGATGCCGGAATGGCTTGATCGCCGCCATGTAAGCGTTCCCGAGCACGCCGTTGGGCTTTACCAGCACGGCCATCTGGCCGCGGTATCCGCCCGTCGGCTCCGGCACCCAGCCGAGGTGAAGCACGCCGTGCATGGTCGCGTTCGCGATCTCCGCCGCCCACTCGTCGTCAAGCAGGTACAGCGGGGTGAACGGGAGAGCCTTGAACGAGGGACCCGGGGCGGCGCTCAGATCGCTCGGAAGCCGGTCGCGCAGAGTGGGCACGCGCGCTCCGACTCCGCGGCGCGGATCGTCCCAGCCGAGCAGCTCGCCGAGCTTCCAGCGGATCGCGAACAGCGCGCGCGAGAGAAGCGAGGGACTCTGCGAGGTGCTGCCGCGTGCGAACCCTTCCACCAGGCGGGGGAAGTCGCCGCGCTCGCCTTTCGCCGGCAGAGCCCACACGTCCTCCAGGCGGAAGTCGGGCGCCAGCTCGTGTATGCGCCAGGGCTGCGAGCAGTGAGCGCTGTCCGGGAGCCTCATCGTGGACCTCCATCCATACGGTAGCGTATGGTGGTGATGCAGTCAAGTCCCCGGGCAACGTGATGCGGTCAAGGCCTCGCCGTAACCGGTCGTAGTAGCTAGATGGCGGTCACCCGCACTCCGCGCGCCAGCTGGGTAGATGCAGGGCTTCGCGCGCTTGCCGCCGGCGGGCCGGAGGCCGTGCGCATAGAGCCGCTCGCGCAGTCGCTGGGCGTCACGAAGGGCGGGTTCTACTGGCATTTCGAGAATCGCGGCGCGCTGCTCGACGAGCTGCTGGAGGCGTGGGAACATGCGATGGTCGACGAGGCGATCGAACGCGTCGAGCGCGCCGGAGGCGATGCGCGCGCGAAGCTGCGGCGTCTGTTCGCGCTCGCGGCTTCGGCGGAGGTGCGCGAGCTTCTGCGTGTCGATCTCGCCGTACGCGACTGGTCTCGGCGCGACGCGCGTGTCGCCGCGCGCCTGCGCACCGTCGACAACCGCCGGATGGAGTACATGCGCGCGCTGTTTCGCGAGTTCTGCGACGAGCGCGAGGTCGAGGTGCGCTGCCTGCTCGTCCTCTGCGTGTTCGTCGGGAGCCCCCTCATCGCCGTCGATCACCGTTCGTGGCGGCGCCGCCAAGTTGTCGAGTTGGCGCTCGAGCAGCTGCTCGCGTAGGCGCACTGGGGCGCCCGCGCCCGGTGCGCGCCCGGAATCTGCACCATCATGAGCGGCGTGGTGGGCGAGGGTGCAGGAAGGGTGAACGTATCGGTGGCGGATTTGATCGCCGCGGCGGACCTCGACGCGGCGCGTCGCGCCGTGGAGGGTGTCGCCTTGCGAACGCCGCTGATCGCGTGCGAAGAGCTCACGCAAGCCGCGGGCGCGCCGGTCGCGCTGAAGGCCGAGTGTCTGCAGCGCGGCGGCTCCTTCAAGCTGCGCGGCGCGCTCGCGAAGGTCGCCGCGCTCGGCACGAGCGCTCGCTCGGGACTCGTCACCGCGAGTGCCGGTAACCATGCGCGGGCGGTCGCGCTCGCGGCGCAGATCCAAGAGATTGGCTGCGAGGTGTTCATGCCGATCGACGTCGCCGTCGCCAAGCTGCTCGCGGTCGAACGCCTGGGTGCGCGCGTGCACCTCGACGGCGAATCGGTCGACGAGGCGCTGGAGCTCGCGTCCGCATTCGCGCATCGAGGTCGCGGAGCGTTCGTGCACCCCTTCGACGACATCGACGTGATCGCCGGGCAGGGGACACTCGCGCTCGAGCTGCTCGAAGAGGTCCCCGACCTTGCCCGCGTCGTCGTACCCGTCGGCGGCGGCGGCCTGGCGAGCGGGCTCGGGATAGCTTTCCGCCGCGCCGGCGCCGACGTCGAGCTGGTCGGGGTGCAGGCGCGCGCGTGCGCGCCCTATGCAGAGCTGATCGCGGGTGGGAGCGCGCGCCTGGACGATGAGCCGGGGGGGCGCAACACGATCGCCGACGGCATCGCCATCAAGCGGCCCGGCGCGCTCACGCTGCCGCTGCTGCGCGAGCTGCTGAACGCGGTCGAGACCGTGAGCGAGGACGAGATCGCCGACGCGATGGCGTTCCTCTCGGAGAACGCCAAGCTCATCGCCGAGGGCGCCGGCGCCGCGAGCGTCGCCGCCGTGCTCGCGGGCCGTCTCGAGGCCGGGCGCGGAACCACCGTCGCGATCGTCTCGGGCGGAAACGTCGACAGCGGCCTGCTCGCGGAGGTGCTGCGCCGCCACGAAACCGTCGAGGGCCGGCGCGTGCGCATGTTCACGCGCGTGCGCGACCGTCCCGGCGGGCTAGCCGAGCTGCTCAACCTCGTAGCCCAGGCACGTGCGAACCTCGTCAACATCGACCACGTGCGCGAGGCGGTGCCGCTGCACGTGCGCGAAACCGGCGTCGAGCTCACGCTGGAGACGCGGGGGGCCGCGCATACCGAGGAAGTGCTCGCCGTCCTCGCCGCCGCGGGCTACGACGTGACGCTCGAGTAGCGGGGTTCGGCCGGACCGGGGCGCGCGCAGCTGACCGTCCTTCCGTCGGCAGGTGGACCTGGCGGGAGTCGAACCCACTCCGTCGGGGCTAAAAACCCGCTTGGCGCCGCCCGGCCAGGTCCGTGTGCGCCCGCGCGCGACAGGCGGCGCAAGCTTCGCACACCCGCTCGCCCGGCAGGCTAGATCGGTACCGATACGCCCCGCGACTCGAACGCCGGCACTTCCGGAGCGCGCACCGCGCTCGAGGCAGTCATGAACGCGATGCCGCTCTTGCGCCAATCCCGTTCGCCGGTTATCCGCGAGCGCTGGTTGAGCGCGCCGACGATCTCGGGATCGCCTGTGACCTCCCGATCCCAGTAGGTGACCCTCCGTCCGTCCGGCCACGTCGCCGTTATTCGTTCCATGAGTTGCTCCTGTAAAGGCAGA
>Ga0209577_10005696_pt1 | contig 11592 bp, 16 predicted proteins | sample GraSoiAngelo_109_FD_185874 | JGI IMG/M metagenome (GOLD analysis project Ga0209577, IMG submission 185874) | Grasslands soil microbial communities from the Angelo Coastal Reserve, California, USA - 14_0903_12_20cm (SPAdes) (version 2) | ecosystem: Environmental > Terrestrial > Soil > Grasslands... | reverse complement strand
AGCTCGGCGTCGTCGACGGCCGCGGCGGCAGCGCGACCTTCACCGGCCGCAACTGCTACCCCTGGGCGGGCGGGCAGACCGGCCCCTGCTACGCGGCGCAGGGGAACATCCTCGTCTCGGAGGAGACGGTCGCGGCGCTCGCGACCGCGTTCGAGCGGGGCGCCGGAAAGCCGCTCGCCGAGCGGCTCCTCGAGTGCCTCGCCGCCGCCCAGGCCGCGGGCGGCGACCGGCGCGGCCAGCAGTCCGCCGCGCTCCTCGTGGTCGAGAAAGACGGCGGCTACGCCGGTCTCTCGGACGTCGTCGTCGACCTGCGCGTCGACGACCACGCGCGGCCGGTGGAGGAGCTCGCTCGCCTGTACGGCCTTCACCAGGCGATCTTCGGCAAGACGCCGGCGCAGGAGTGGATCGAGGTCGACGCCGAGCTCGCCGCCGAGCTGCGCAGGCGGCTGGAGCGCCTCGGCTACGACGGCGACCTCGAGGAGGCCTTCACGACCTGGGCGGGGAACGAGAACCTCGAGGAGCGCGTCGACGGCGCCCGCCGGATCGACCCCGTCGTGCTCGAGGAGCTCCGCGCCCGGTGAGCGAGCGCGGCTTCGCCGTCACGCACCTCGACGACGTCGAGCGCCGCGGCCCGTTCACGGGCGCGTGGCACCTCCCCGTTCGAAACCACTCGACATCGGCTCCTTCGGCATCGGCGCGTACGTCGCGGACGAAGGCGTCGCCGTGATCGAGGAGCACGACGAGACCGGCTCGCTCGCCGGAGGGCACGAGGAGCTCTACTTCGTGCTGCACGGACATGCCACGTTCACCGTCGACGGCGACGAGGTGGACGCGCCTGCCGGCACGCTCGTCTTCGTCCGCGACCCCGCGACGCGCCGCACCGCCGTCGCGCGGGAGCCCGCCACGACGGTGCTCGCGATCGGCGGCGTGCGCGGCCAGGCCTTCGAGCCGGCGCCGTGGGAGTCCATCGTCGGCTTCTGGGCACCGCTCTCCAGGGGCGAGTACGAGGGCGCTCGGCAGATCCTCGAGCACGGGCTCGAGCAGTATCCCGGCAACGCGGGAATCCACTTCAACCTCGCGTGCTGCGAGAGCCTCGCCGGCCGGACGGACGCGGCGTTCGAACACCTTCGAGAGGCGGTCGGGAGCGGCGACGAGCGGATGTGCCGCCTTGCCCGCACCGACGAGGACCTCGCGCCCCTCCGCGACGACCCGCGCTTCGAGGAGCTCGTGCGGTGAGCTACGCGGTCGCCCGGCTCGAGGACGTCGAGAGCCTCCGGACGCGGCACGGCTACGACTGGCACTCGATTCGCCACCACTTCGACGTGCGCGCGTTCGGCGTGAACGCGAACGTCGCCGTCGAGCCGGGCGTGATCGTCGAGGAGCACGACGAGACGCACGGCGACGGCGGGCAGGAGGAGCTCTACGTCGTCGTCGCCGGGCATGCGACCTTCACCGTCGCCGGCGAGGAGGTGGACGCGCCGACCGGCACGCTCGTCTTCGTGGGCGACCCGGCCGTGAAGCGCGCGGCCGTGGCGCACGAGGCGGGAACGACCCTCGTCTGCGTCGGCGGGCGGCCGGGGCAGCCGTTCCGGATCTCGACCTGGGAGTACTCGCGTCGCGCGCAGGCCCGCGTCGAGGCCGGCGACCAAGCGGCAGCCGTGCGGATCATGGAGGAGGTACTCGCAGAGCGCCCCGACGATCCCCGCGCGCTCTACGACACGGCATGCTTCGAGAGCCTCGCCGGCCACCGCGAGGACGCGCTCGAGCACCTCCGGCGGGCGCTCGAGGCCGACCCCTCGCTGCGCGAGCTCGTGGCCGACGACCCCGATCTCGATCCGATTCGCGGCGACCCGGCGTTCGCGCTCTAGCGCGTTAGCGCGTCACGTGACCGGCGCCGTCCAGGCGGCGGCCCACGTCGCCGGCCCCACCTTGCCGTCGTGGTCGAGGCCCTTCTCGGCCTGGAACTTCCGGCAGACCTGGTCCGACGCCGCGTCGAACGTCCCGGTCGCCACGATCCGCCAGCCGCGCCTGGCCATCTGCGTCTGCCACCGCTTGACGTTCGCCTGCTCCGCCGCGTCCTTGCCCCAATGAGCGTGCGGGCCGGCCCCCCGGAGGGCGAGATACTCCGTCGCCGAATACGGGAACGGCGGAGCGGGCGGAGCCGGGGCTGGGGCGGGGACGGCTCCTCCTACGAACCAGTCGTCGTACCAACCTCGATCGACACTGCATCCGAACTCGGTATGAGTTCCTTGCCACTGCCAACCGCACGGGCCGTTCGGCCGCGCGGTATGCGTGCTCCATGTCGCATGGGGATCGGATCGATAGGCGGCGAGGACGTAGAAGGCTGCTCTTCGTCCCTGGAAGACCGGCGCGTTGCCGTAGAGGCCGGCGCCGCTTCGCGTGAGCCAGTCCTGGACCCACGGGCCGTCGCCGCGGATTTCCGACTCCACGTCGAGGCAGAGCCGGACGCCCCACGCAGCGGCCCGGTTCTTACACGCAACCGGGTCGTCCTTGCCGGAGCAGAAGGCAATCGAGGAGAGTCCGGCGGCCTTGACGTGGGCGAAGTCCTGTTGCGTCCAAGGCGCGGCCAGGTTCACGCCCGGCCTGGTGGCGAGGTAGCCCGACCACATCCTGACGCGGTGGGCCTTCGCCTGAGCCAGCTGCGCCGAGGTCGGCCTGTCCCCACTGCTGTCGAGACCCGCAATCACTTCGGTCAGTGTGGCACTTGCTCCTCGAGACTTCCAGGAAGCCGAACTCCGGCCGCGGCCTCGCGGAGAGCCGGGACGGGGTCGGCCTCCGGCCGCGCCACGACGAGCACCGCGCCGTACCCCTCGCCGACGAGAGCGTCCACGAAGAGCTGAAGGCCGAGCGCGAGCGCGAACGCCTTGTGCGCCTGCTCGCCGCCGAAGGGGACGAGGTCGTCCTCGCGCGCCGTTCCGGCGATGACGTCGCCGTACGTGACCTTGCCCATCGAGACATCGGTCACGACGACCCGCCCGTCCGAGCTCGGAACGCCGATCGCGAGCGGGTTCGTACCGGCGAGCTTCGGCCCGCCGTCGGGATGCGCGAGCCGCCGCGGAGACGTCGCGGTGAGGGCGGCGGCAAGCCCGCCCTCGGCGAGCCGCCGCACCCAGTGGCCGAGCGCGCCCGTCGGGAAGCAATGCGAGGCGACGACGACGCGCGCGTGCGGCGGCGGCGAGCCGAGCTGCGCGTCGCACACCGCCGCCAGCGTGAGGTAGCCGAGCGCGCCGCGGCCGTCCCACCGCTCGTAGCCCCCCTCGGCCGCGACGCGCTCGGGCCGGGCGTCCGGGCGCAGGTCCGGCAGCGTCTCCAGCCACTCGATCCGCGAGTACCCGTGCCCACGCTTGCCGCGCCGCTCCGCGTCGTCGAAGTGCGCGAAGAGCGCGCGCGCGTCGGCCTCGCCGAAGCCGAGCCGGCGCAGCCGCTCGAGCGCCTCGTCAGGCTTCAAGCTGCGATTCGTCCGCGAGCGGGAAGTCCGGCTCCTCGGGCGCCTCGCGCTGGCGCTCGAACTCCTCGAGCGCGATCTCGTCCAGCAGCTCGTCGTAGCGGCGGCTGCTCTCCCGCCAGCGCTCGAGGAGCCGGCGGATCGGCCCGAGCATCAGGCGACGACGGGAAGCTGCTTCACGATTCCGACGCCCTGCTCGCGCCGGGTCGCCGCGACGCGGTCGGCGAGCTCGAGGATCGCGCGGGCGGACGGCGCGTCGGAATCGGCGACGACGAGCGGCTCGCCCGCGTCGCCCTGCTGCCGCAGGCGCGGGTCGAGCGGGACCTCGCCGAGGAGCGGCACGCCGAGCTCGGCGGCCAGCGCGGCGCCGCCGCCGGAGCCGAAGACCTCGCCGCCCATGTTCTCGACCACCCCGATCAGGCGCATGTTCGTCTTCTTCGCCATGAGCGCGGCCCGGGCCGCGACCTCCTGCGCGAGGGGCTGCGGCGTCGTCACGACGAGCGCCTCGGCGCGGGGGAGGAGCTGGCCGAGCGAGATCGCCACGTCGCCCGTCCCCGGAGGCATGTCCACGAGCAGCGTGTCGAGCTCGCCCCAGTGCACGTCGGAGAGGAACTGCTCGAGCGCCCGGTGGAGCATCGGCCCGCGCCACATGACCGGCTCGTTCCCGTCCAGGAAGAAGCCGATCGACATGAGCTTCAGGCTCGTGCCGCCCAGCTCGCGCACGGGCGGGACGATCATCTTGTCCACGAGGACGGGCTTCTGGTGGATGCCGAGCAGGTGCGGGATCGAGTGTCCGTAGACGTCGGCGTCGAGGATGCCGGTGCGCTGGCCCGACCGCGCGAACGCGGCGGCGAGGTTCGCGGTCAGCGTCGACTTGCCGACGCCGCCCTTGCCGCTCGCGACGGCGAGCACCCGCGTGGAGGCGTCGAGCGAGATGCCCTTCGTCCGCTCGGTCACGCCGCCGCGCAGCTTCGCGGTCAGCGCCTGCCGCTCCTCGGGGCTCATGACGTCGAACGCGAGCGAGACGTCGGCCACGCCCGGCAGCGTGCCGACGGTCTCGCGCACCTGGGTCTCGAAGCTCGAGCGGAGTGGGCACCCGGCGACGGTGAGCGCGATCGTCACGGCGACGGCGCCGCCCTCGATGCGCACGTCGCGCACCATGTCGAGCTCGGTGACGGGCCGTCCGAGCTCGGGGTCGATCACCCGCTCGAGTGCGCGCAGGACGTCCTCGCGACTCGGTTCCACGCATTGAGGGTAGCGCTTACGTCTTGCTGCCCGAGGAGAGGAGGGCGTGGATCTCGCGGGTCAGCGACGCAACCTGCTCGGTCAACTCCTTGTCCTGGCGGGTCAGGTCGGTGTTCGACTCGAGCAGCTGCTCCAGCTTGTCGGTTTCGGCCTTGAGCGCCGCGACCCGCTTCTCGCCCTGCTCGGTCTGCTCGTCGTGGCGCCGCTCGGCCTTGACTGCCGCCATCTTGTCCCGGTCGGCCTGGCGCGTCTGGGCTAGGAGGATGAGCGGCGCCGCGTAGGCGGCCTGCGTCGAGAAGGCGAGGTTGAGGAGGATGAACGGATACGGATCCCAGTGCGAGACGAGCGCGACCGCATTGAGGACGATCCAACCGATGACGACCAGGGTCTGCCCCACGATGTACTGAGGCGTTCCGAAGAAGCGGGCCGCGCGCTCCGCCCGGCGGCCGAACGCGTCCTGGCCGAAGGCGCCGTGGTGATCGACAGCAGCCACGAAGCGAGGGTACGCGCAGGCTCTGACGGAACGGCGAAGATTCCGGCATGACGCTCGCGAGCCTCGTCGTGCGCAACCTCCTGCGCCGCCCGGCGCGGAGCGCGCTCACGGCGGCGGGCGTCGCGATCGGCGTGGGCCTCATCGTGGCGCTGCTCTCGCTCGCGGCCGGGGTGCGGCGGACGGCGAACGACCTGATCCACGTCGGCCGGGCCGACTTCGGCCTCTTCCAGAGCGGCGTCGTCGACTTCACCCGCTCGCTGCTGCCGAACTCGCTCGCCGCGCGCGTCCGCGGCCGCCCCGGCGTGGAGGACGCCGCGCCGCTGAAGCTCCTCGTCACCTCGGTGAACGGCCACGACGGCGTGCTCGTCTTCGGCCTGGACCCGGGCGGCTTCCCGGCGCAGCGCCTGGTCGTGGTCGCGGGCAGGCGCGGCGAGACGCTCGTCGGCGACCACGCGGCGCGGCGGCTGCACCTGCGCCCCGGCGACCGGCTCGTCGTCGGGAGGCGGCGCTTCGAGGTCGCCGGGATCTACCACAGCGGCAACTCGTTCGAGGACGGCGGGGTCGTCCTGCCGCTGGGGCTCGTCGAGCACCTGGCCGGTCACCCGGGCGAGGCGACGACGCTTGCCGTCGAGGTGGCGCCGGGGCGCCGCCCGGCCGCCGTCGCGAGCGAGCTCCGCCGCCGGTTCCCCGGCCTCGCCGCGGTCACCGACCCGGGCCAGGCGGTCAAGGTCGACACGTCGAGCCGGCTTGTCCTCGAGACCGGGTGGATCGTCTCCGTCCTCGCCCTGATCGTGGGCGGCATCGGCGTCACGAACACGATGGCGATGGCCGTGCTGGAGCGGATCCGCGAGATCGGCATCCTGCGCGCGGTCGGCTGGCGCGCTCGGCGCGTCGCGCTGCTCGTGCTCGGGGAGGCGCTCGCGATCTGCCTCGTCGCGCTCGGCCTGGGCCTCGGCCTAGGGCTCGCGGCGGCGGAGCTCTTCACGCGCCGGGGGGCGGTCTCCCAGCTCGTCCAGCCCGAGTTCACGGCCGGCGTCTTCGCGTGGGGGCTCGCGTTCGCCTGTGGCGTCGGCCTGCTCGGCGCCGCCTACCCGGTCTGGCGGGCCGTCCGGCTCACGCCCATTGCCGCTCTTCGTTACGAGTAATGCGCTGATGGACGGCGCCCGCTACGACGCGATCGGCGCAACGTACGCCACGACCCGTCGGGAAGACCCACAGATTGCCGCGGTGATCCACGCGGCGTTGTGCCGGGCGCGGACGGTCGTGAACGTCGGCGCCGGCGCGGGCTCTTACGAGCCGCGCGACCGACACGTCATCGCGGTCGAGCCGAGCGAGGTGATGATCGCCCAGCGCGACCCGGGTTGGCGCCGGCGATCCCGGGCGGAGCCTACCCGTTGCCGCTCGAGGATCGAAGCGTGGACGCGGCGATGGCGGTCTTCACGATCCACCATTGGGACGAAGACCAGGTGCGCGAGGTGCCGATCTCCCCCGATTCGCCCGATTGGTCGCTCGGCTCCTTCTGGGCTCACCCCGAGCGAGTGCTCGACACTCGGGCGCGCAGCTCGACCTCCGGCTTCGCGCGCATGCCGCCGGAGGTCGTCGACCGCGTCGTCGCGGCGGTCGAACGCGACCTCCGAGACGGCACGTGGGACGCTCGGCACGGTCGTCTGCGCAAGTTCGCCGAGTACGACGCGGGGCTGCGGCTAGTCGTCTCCAATTCGGCTTAGGCGGTGATCCGCCCCGCTCGGAGGAGGCGGCCGTCACGCATCCGGATGCGTCGGTCCGCGGCCGCGGCGGCCGCGTCGTCGTTGGTGACGAGGAGGACGGTTGTGCCGTGGTCGGCCTGGAGCCGCCGGACGAGCGCGAGCACCTGCGCGGCGGTCTCGGAGTCGAGCGCGCCTGTCGGCTCGTCGGCGAGGAGGAGCCGCGGCTCGTTCGCGAGCGCGCGGGCGAGCGCGACGCGCTGGCGCTCCCCGCCCGAGAGGGTCGGCGGCCGGCTCGCCGCGCGGTGCGCGAGCCCGACCTCGTCGAGGAGCTCGCGTGCCCGCCGTACGCGCTCGACACGTCCCCGGCCGCGCCCCATCATCGGCACCTGCACGTTCTCGGCGGCCGAGAGCACGGGAACGAGGTTGTGGAACTGGAAGACGAAGCCGACGGTCGCGGCTCGGTACTCGGCGGGGTCGCGCAGCCCGTCGACCCGCTCGCCGCCCACCCAGATCGCGCCGGAGTCGGGCCGGTCGAGGGCGCCGACGAGGTTCAGCAGGGTGCTCTTGCCGCAGCCCGACGGCCCGGTGACGGCGACGAACTCGCCTGCGGCGGCTTCGAGCGAGACCTCGTCGAGCGCGACGACGCGGCCGTCCTCGTACGTCTTCCGCACCCGCTCGACCGTGAGCTCGACGCCGCTCACTTCACCGTGATCGCGTAGTCGAGCCGCTTCGTCGCGCCACGCGCGGTCACGATCGCCGCGAAGGTGAGCGTGTGTCCCCGCGAGCGGGCGGGCCAGATCAGCGGCTCCTTCTTGGGCTCGCGCCAGGTGCCGACGAACGAGAACGTCTTGCCGGAGTCGACCTTGCCGACGGGGATCCCGCCGAAGAGCACCCGCATCGTGATCCGCGCGCGAATCGGCCGCCCCTGCGGGCCGGTGACGCGGACGCTGTAGAGCCACGGCTTGCCGGCCTTCGGCGTGTGCGTCGGCGCGTGGAGGACGGCGCGGAACGGGAAGGTCGCGCGATGCGCCCTCGCGGTCGAGTGCGAGCCGCCGCAACCCGCGAGCGCGACGAGGACGAGAGGTGCAGCGATCCGCAGCCGCACGGATTCATCCTAGGAGCCGCTCCTTGAGCCACGTCGCGTTCCGCAGCGCGTACCCCTCCCAGTCGTTGTTGAAGTAGGCGTAGACGTCGACGCGCTCGCGCCACTCTTCGATGCGGCGCGCCCACCGCTCGAGCTCCTCTTCGGTGTAGTTGCCGCCGTCGCTCCCGGAGTGGAAGCGCAGGAACGTCCAGTCGGCGGTCAGCTCGAGCGTCTGAAAGGGTCGTCGCGGGTCGTCGCCGATGACGAGCGCGGTGTCGTGGGCGCGCAGGAGCTCGTACACCTCGGCGCAGAACCAGCTCTCGTGGCGGAACTCGAAGCAGTGGCGGCCGGGCGGGAGCACGGCGAGCGCGCCGGCGAGCCGCTCGTCGTCGCGGTGGAAGTTGGCGGGGAGCTGCCAGAGGACCGGCCCCATCTTCGGCGAGCGGGCGAGCGGCGCGATCCGCTCGTAGAAAAGGTCGATCGACGCCGGCATCTCGGTGAGCCGCTTGATGTGCGTGACGTAGCGGCTCATCTTCACGGCGAAGAGGAAGCCCGGCGGGCTCTCGGCCACCCAGCGCGCGACCGCCTCGACACGCGGCAGCCGGTAGAAGGTGTTGTTGATCTCGACGGTGTCGAAGACCTCGGCGTAGCGCTCGAGCCAGCGCCGAGGCGGGAGCCCCTTCGGATAGAAGATCTCCCGCCAGTGCTTGTAGTTCCAGCCGCTACAACCTATGCGGACAGCGCCGCCGCGAGCTTTCGGCACAGCTCCGGCGTACCCGCTGCCACGACGCGCGAACGCGCGCCGAGGTCGAGCGGCGCGGCGTCGAAGGGCGGTGTCTCGACGAGCTCGATCGCGAGGCCGCGCTCGCGGACGAGGAGCTGCGCAGCCGCGATGTCGACCGCGCGCGCCGGCTTGAGCGAGCAGACGCCGTCGAGCCGGCCGTCGGCGAGGTTGCAGAGGGCGAGCGCGAGCGAGCCCATGATCCGCAGGCGATACGCGAGCCCGACGACGCCCGCGGCGTGCTCGGCGACGAGCGAGGTGAGCGTCGCCTCGAAGGCAAGCGTCTCGATCTCGTCCTTCGGAAGGTCGGCCCCGAGCGGCCGGCCGTCGACGGACGCGCCTCCGCCGCGCCGGGCCGTCCACTCCTCGCCGGAGCCGAAGTCGTAGAGGTACGCGAGCTCGACGTCGGCCATCGTGCCGCCGTCCGCGACCGCGATCGAGAGGCAGAAGTGGGGGAGGCCGCGCTTTGCGTTCAGCGAGCCGTCGATCGGATCGACGACGACGCGGCGCGGCCCGCCGGCGCCGAAGCGCCGCTCGCCGAGCTCCTCGGAGACGAGCAGGAAGTCCTCGCCCGTCTGCTCCAGCCGCCGCACGATCGCCGCCTCGGCCGCAGCGTCGATCGCGGTCGTGTCGTCGCCGCCCTCGCCCGCGCCGACGACCGGCTCGCGCGCGGCCCGTCCCTTCAGCTCGGCGAGCACGAGGCGCACGTCCTCGGCCGCGGCGCGGCACGTCTCGAGCCAGCGCTCCACCACCGCCGACCCTACTAGGATCGACTTTGTGACGACGATCGTCGAGCTCGCCGAGGACCGGGTGGTCGAGGGCGTGTTCGGCGTCGCGCGCAAGCAGCGGCTGCGGACGAAGGGCGGGACGCCCTACCTCGCGCTCGAGCTCGTCGACCCGAGCGGTCGCATCGACGCGCGCGTCTGGCAGGACGTGGAGCTCCTCGACGGCCGCTTCGCCGAGGGCGACGCGGTGCGCGTGCTCGGACGGGTGGAGCGCTTCCGCGACCGCCTCCAGGTCGCGGTCCGCTCGATCGAGTCCGCGCCGGAGGCCGACCCGGCGACGCTCGCGCCCGCGATGCGGCGCGACGCCGACGAGCTTCAGGGCTTCCTCGAGTTCCTCACCGCCGAGATCTCGCACGCCCCGCTGCGGGCCGTCGTCGAACGGGTGCTGGGCGTGGCGGAGCTGCGGTCGTACCCCGCCACACCCGACGCGCACCACTCGTACGCGGGCGGGCTGCTCGAGCACACGGTCGGCGTGGCGACGATCTGCCGGGACGTTGCGCAGCTCCATCCGCGGCTCCGTACCGACCTCCTGCTCGCCGCCGCGCTCGTCCACGACGCCGGACGGACGGTCGAGCTGGGGCCGCCGCCGAGCTTCGCCCCGTCCGCCGAGGGCCGCCTGCTCGGGCACGTCCACCTCGGTGTCCGGCTGGTCGAGGAACAAGCCGGTGGGCTCGAATCGGGCGTGCTGGCCGAGCTCGTCCACGCCGTCGCATCGCACCACGACGCCCGCGCCGCACGGACGGCCGAGGCTGTCGTGCTCTACCACGCGAACTCGCTCGACGCAGCCGCAGCCACGCGGCCGGTCCCCGAGCTCTGATCGCGCCTCTTCTCGCCCTCGCGGCCAGCGTCGCCTGGGGCTTCGGCGACTTCTGCGGCGGCGTCAAGGCGCGCGTCCTGCCCGCGCTCTCGGTGCTGGCGACCTCGCAGCCGGTGGGGCTCTCCGTGCTTGTCGTCGCGGTCGCGATCCGCGGCCACGGGCCGCCCGGGCCTGCCGTCCTCTGGGCGTGCCTCGCGGCGGCCTTCGGGACGTCGGGCCTGGTCGCCTTCTACCGTGGGATGGCGGCCGGAGCGATCTCGGTCGTCGCGCCGATCGCCGGCACCGCCGCCGCCGTGCCCGTCATCTGGGGTCTGGCGCGAGGCGAGCACCCGAGCACGCTGCAGGAGCTCGGCTTCGTGCTCGTGCTCGGCGGCGTGGTCGCGACGTCGTGGGAGCGGACTCCGGGCCGGACGCGGGTCGCCGCGGGCGTCGGCTGGGCGGCGCTGACGCTCGTCGCCTTCGGCGGGTACTACGTGCCGATGCACACCGCGAGCCACGACGACTTCCTCTGGGCCTCGCTCGTCTTCCGCTCGACCTCGACCTCGCTCGTCTGGCTCGCCGTGCTCGCGCTGCGCCGCCGCCCGCGCGGGATCCGGCCGCACCTGCCCGTGCTCGCCGCGATCGGCGTCTTCGACACCGGCGGCAACGTGCTCTTCGCCGCCGCGTCGCAGGAACACGGCTTGCTCAGCGTCGTTTCCGTGCTGGCGTCGCTCTACCCGGTCGTGACGGTGCTCCTCGCCCGGATGGCGCTCCGTGAGCGAGTCCAGCGCACGCAGGAGGCGGGCGTCGTCGTCACGCTGGCCGGCGTGGCTCTGGTCTCCGCGGGCTAGAGAGGGAGTTCTTCAACGCGGCGCGCGATCTCGTCGCGGATCTCGCGCGCGTCGGTGAGGCAGACCCCGGCGGGATCGGGAAGGTTCCAGTCGACGTACCGCTTGCCCGGAAGGACGGGGCACGCGTCGCCGCACCCCATCGTCACGACGAGGTCGGCCCACTCGACGTCGTCGCGGTCGAGCCGGTGCGGGACACGGCCGTCGAGGTCGACGCCCACCTCGGCCATCGCCTCGACGACGACCGGATGCACCTCGTCGGCCGGAGCCGAGCCCGCCGAGCGCGCGTAGCCGCCGCGCCGCCCGTAGAACGCCTGTGCCATCTGCGAGCGGCCGGCGTTCCGGACGCAGACGAAGAGGACGTTCGTCATCCGCCGAGCGCTCCGCG
>Ga0209577_10005695_pt1 | contig 11592 bp, 8 predicted proteins | sample GraSoiAngelo_109_FD_185874 | JGI IMG/M metagenome (GOLD analysis project Ga0209577, IMG submission 185874) | Grasslands soil microbial communities from the Angelo Coastal Reserve, California, USA - 14_0903_12_20cm (SPAdes) (version 2) | ecosystem: Environmental > Terrestrial > Soil > Grasslands ... | reverse complement strand
CCCGGGATATTATCTAGTAAGGAAGCCTCATACTGTGGTCGGCTGCCAATGCGGCGCCTCCGGCGAGAGCAAGGACGTCGACCGATTTCAAGGCCGCGCGGCCGAGGACACGGGTGTTACGTCCGTTTTCATTGGGCCGCGTATTATCGCGTCGCACGACCAGATTAGCGGCGAGTTGGCAGCGGAGCTTCCGGTGCTGATGAACACGACGGCGTTACAGGTCGTGCCGGATTATCGGTTACGCGCAAGCTTTGCCATAAGCTGGTGAAGATCTGGAAGACGCTGTTACTTGTTTATCGCGAGCTGGACGTCTCGTTGCCGATAGGGCGAGATTTATTGGTAGGGCGAGACTCAGTCGAACCAATGGGAGATTATGGCTCCGCAGAGCGTCGCCCTACCACGAAAAGGCGTAAACGTTTTCATCATATCGCCAGCGAGCGCGAATTAACGGACGCGCTAGATTCGTTCGCCGGATTTCCCAAGCTCGTTTCCGAATTAACTGCTGGCAGGGCTGGGATCGAATACGAAATTGTGCGACCGGGTCACGCGCTTACTTCCTTGACGCGAGAATCGCCATCCCGTTTCTGGCCGTCGCCCCGTGACATTCGATCTGATTTGGATGAGTTCGCGCCATCGGGAAAATACGACTCTGTTTTTGTGTTCTGGCCGCAGCGCGACTTGAAGAACAGCACGGCAGTTCCATGTGATGCCTGGGGCTTGGCGATCGGCGCAAGCGACTGGACGAAGGATGCGACTTATGCCGCCATCGCCAACGCGCCATCATCGGCGTGGAAAAATGAAGCGCGCGGCGAAGTTTGGCTGCACGAATGGTTGCACGGCGTTTCCGCGCATTTCGCGCAGTATGGTCACGTTATGCCCGAACGCGACGCCGACGGCGGTGACCTGCATGGTTACGTTCGGTCACCCACCGCTGGCTGGACCGAGTACTATCGCGATCTGATGAACGGGAATGTTCTGGAGAATGGAAAACGCTTCGGCATTCCGAGCGGTGCGTGGGCGTAAGCCTACAAGGATCGGCGGAGTCCAAGCCGAAAGAGCGGCGAATAGCTGGCGCCAACGCAGCACGAAAGGCGCGCGGCCTCCCGGGAAACCTCGCGGCGTCACCGCTTAATTGAACAGCCGTGCCCGGACCGCGTCAGACGATATCGATACGGAGGCTGGGGAAACTGAGCGCATTGACACGATTGTTAACGACGTTAAGTTTTTCTTACGCAACCCACGAAAATGGTGAATCTCACCCACGACATTGAGCAGGAAAAGGCGTTCCGCTCGCACGCGGCCGGCTATTGGTCTGGGAACAAGCAGGTTGCGCCGGAGCTTTGGAACGACTGGAAATGGCAGCTGAAGAACCGTGTCACCACCCTGGCGCAAGTGGAGGAACACTTATCGCTTAGCGAGGACGAACGCGCAGGGGTTTTGCTTTCCGGCGATAAGCTGGCGCTCGCGATCACTCCGCACTTTTTCAACCTGATCCCGCGGCAAAATCCAGACGATCCGATCCGGCGACAGGTTATCCCCCGGATCGAAGAAACATGGAGCTCGCCTTACGATATGGCGGACCCGTGCGGGGAGGATTCACACATGCCGGTACCGGGATTGGTGCACCGGTATCCGGATCGGGTGTTGTTTTTGGTGACAGACCGATGTGCCGCATACTGCCGCTACTGCACCCGTAGCCGAGTCGTCAGTGGGGTGGGCGAACAGGAATTCCACACTGATTTTGAAGAGGCGTTCCGTTACCTGGAACAACACACCGAAGTTCGCGATGTGCTGCTATCGGGAGGCGACGCACTCCTATTTAATGACGGCAAACTCGAGAGCCTGCTCCGCCGGTTGCGGGCGATCCCACACATCGAGTTCCTTCGCATCGGAACCCGGATACCAATTTTCCTTCCGCAACGAATTACGCCGGAGCTTTGCGCGATGCTGGCAAAATACCATCCGCTTTGGATGAGCGTGCATGTGAATCACCCGCGCGAACTCACCATTGAAGTGAAAGAAGCGCTCGAGCGTTTGGCCAACGCCGGGATCCCGTTGGGCAATCAAAGCGTCTTGCTTGCCGGGGTGAACGACGATCTGGAGACAATGAAAACGCTCGTGCACAAATTGTTGATGTGCCGCGTCCGGCCCTACTACCTTTACCAGTGCGACCTGATTAACGGCTCATCGCATTTGCGCACTTCAGTCGCGAAAGGAATTGAAATCATCGAAGGGTTGCGGGGTCACACCAGCGGTTACGCCGTGCCACAGTATGTCATCGACGCGCCGGGCGGCGGCGGCAAAGTACCGATCAATCCCGGCTATATTCTCTATCACGACAATGAGAAAATCGTGATCCGCAATTACGAGGGAAAAATCTTCGAGTATCCAGAAACTGGCAACGAAAACGTCCAGTTCGCCCCGCAACGCGAGTATCACGACGAATATCTGTACTCCTAGACAACATCTAGGAGCTGCAACACCTATTTCACCGTCAGGGTGGTCTTCATTCCTTTGGCGATATGAAAATCCACCGGGCAAGTAATCGCGTAAGTGCCAGGCTTCAGGTCCACCTCCAATGTTTGCGTCTCCCGTGGTTTCGGATTCACCGACAGCTTCTCGTTGATGCCTTCACCTTTGATTTGGAAGTTGTGGGCACGTTTGCCTGCGTTCTTGATCACGAATGTGGTCTTGCCGGCCTTCACCGTCGTCGGCATGTCGAACTGATATTCGGTCATCGTAACCTTTACCGTTTGGCCTTCTTGAGCGAACGCGGTTCCCAGGACGAACGCTACCGCAGCAAGAAGGGAAATTAACCTCTTCATACAATTACATATCGCCTGTTGCACATTGTCCGCGTGGTTGAATTCACGCCGTCATGCTGATGTCGATTTTGCGCACGGGGCGCTCTCCGTCGTAAAATTGGAAAGGCGCCGCGCTAAAATTTGGGACACGACAGCGCGTGTCTCTCCATCATCGTTCGTAAACGACCTCGCCGCCGATGATCGTCATCTCACAACGGGTCTTCAAAATTTCGGATTCGGGAATTTTCATGAGATCGTTGGAGAGAACGGTGAAATCGGCGAGCTTGCCTACTTCGATTGAGCCTTTGTCCTTTTCCTCGAATGCCGCGTAGGCGGGCCAGAGCGTGAACATCTTCAGCGCGTTCTCGCGCGAAACGACTTCTTCTGGATGCCAGCCTTCGTGTGATTCGCCGTTGGTGCTCTTGCGCGTAACCGCGGCGTAGAATTCAATCATCGGTTCGCCGCGCTCAACCGGTGCGTCGGAGCCGCCGCAGATGATCGCGCCGGATTTAATCAGGCTGTTCCAGGCATAGGCACCCCGTAGCCGATCCATTCCAAGTCGAGCCGGTGCAAAAAATAAATCGCTGATTGCGTGGGAGGGCTGCATTGAGGCGATGACTCCGAGCTTCGCAAAACGCGGGATATCTTGTTCGCTCAGGATCTGTGCATGCTCAACCCGCCAGCGCGGACCAGGCACGGCGTATTTGTCGCCGGGGAACGACCGCATGGCTTCCTCATAGAGATCTAAAATCAGCCGATTAGCGCGATCGCCGATCGCATGCGTTTCGACTTGAATGCCGCGCCGCAGCGCCTCTTTGAACATCGGTCTCAAGTCCTCGGGCGTTTGCGTGAGAAAACCGGAGGTATCCGGTTTATCCGAATAGGGCGCGAGCAGAGCGGCCCCGCGCGAGCCGAGCGCTCCATCGAAAATCACTTTGATTGTGCGTTGGGTGAAACGGTGATCGAATGAATTTAGCGTGGCGCCATTTTTCAGCAATGCATTCGCCGCTTCACCCGGACCATAAGCGGCATTGATCATGCGGAGCTTTATTTTTCCAGCGGTATATGCGCGCCGGATGATTTCCTGATCCGATAATTCGCTTCCGGCGTTTTGAATTTCGCACCAGCCGAGTTTGACCTCGCGGTCGACGCCCAGAAGCAGCGCTTCCTCGCGTTCGGCTTCGGTCGACGGCGGAATATTTTTAGCCACCAAATCCATCGCGTTATCGAGCAGCATTCCATTGGGCTCGCCGTCCGTTTTCAGGATTTGTCCGCCGAATGGATTCGGTGTGTGCTGGTCGATGTTAGCAACTTTCAGGGCGGCCGAATTTGCCACCGCGGCGTGACCATCGGCCCGCATCAGAAAAGCCGGATTATTGGGCGCGATCTTGTCGAGGTCAGCCCGGGTGGGAAAGTGCGGCGGTTTCCAAAAAGTCTCGATCCAGCCGCGGCCGGTGATCCACTCGCCGGGCTTAGCTTTAGCGACACGCTCTTTAACTCTGGCAAGGAAATCCTCGAGCGTGTTGGTGCCCTCGAGATTCAATCTCATCTCGCGCTCGCCGATTCCGAAAATGTGGCAATGCGAATCCGTCAGGCCAGGCACCACTGTTTTGCCGGCAAGGTCGACAACTTTTTTGCTCCGAAATTTTTTCGCCTCCTCGTTCGAGCCAACGAAAATAATGCGATCACGATTCACCGCGATCGCTTCGGCGCGCGGCTGTTTTTCGTTAACGGTGTAAACGTTGCCGTTAATGAAAATTGTGTCGGCCGTTTCCGCAGCGGAAGCGATACTGCCCATGAGCAGCAAAATAATAGCGATAGCTCGCATCATGGGACTGTTTTCGTCATTTCACGCGAAAATGCCAGTTCGGCTTGGGCGAAAATTTTTTTTGCCAAGCAGTGGCGTGTTTATAGAATCAGCGCACACTGTCTGGGCAGCGTGCAACCTTAACCCTTTGCTTATCTGAAACCGACACCAGTTTTCGCCAATTCGATAAAGAGGAAAAATTGGCGGAAGCGGAACAGTTGATTTATGGCAAACTTTTTCCCGCGCTGGTCAAATTGGTTGCCGCTCAAACTGGCGATTTGCAGCTTTGTGATCGTGTGCGGTCTGACCGCCGGCACCTGGTACTACGTGACGCCGAAATATACCAAGGTCGGTTATGAGCCGATCCAGCCGGTGCCGTTTCCGCACGACGTTCACGTAACCCAACTGGGAATGGACTGCCGGTATTGCCACAGCTTCGTCGAAGTCGGGGCGCATTCGAATGTGCCCAATACCCAGACTTGCATGTCTTGTCATCAGCAGGTGCAAAAAGATAATCCAAAACTCGAGCCGGTGCGGACGAGTTGGAAAACAGGAGAGCCGGTGCAATGGGTCTGGATTCATCGTCTCCCGGACTATGTTTTTTACAATCACAGCGCGCATGTAAATCGCGGGATCAGCTGCGCCAGTTGTCATGGCCAGATCAATCACATGTCCGTGGTCGCCGATGCGAAGCCGATGAGCATGAAGTGGTGCTTGGAGTGCCATCGTAATCCGGAAAACTTTCTGCGACCGGAGGACCAGATCACCAATCTGGATTGGAAACCGGACGATGAGAATCCGACAGAATTTGTTGCCAAGTACGGCAAACCGGCGGGCGTAACGGAAGATTGGTCTAAGAAAACGCACCTGACGCAACGGGAAATCGGCCAAACCCTGAAGGAACGCTGGAACATTCAGACCTCGGAGAATTGCCAGGCATGCCATCGATGAAAAATGTGATTCAACGGGGCGCAGGCCTCTGGCCTGTGGGGCAGGCAGGCGTCCCGCCTGCCCGATGGATTTCTAGCATTCAAACGGCAGGCGAGACGCCTGCCTGCCCCACAGCCGGGACGGCTGCGCCCCAGATGCCATGAAGCGCGTGTTTCAACATCCGCCAGCGCCGACGGCGGGACGACGCTATTGGCGGAGCACGGATGAACTGGCCGACACGCCGGAATTCCGCGAATGGCTCGAGCGAGAATTTCCTTTCAGCGCCGCGCAACTAAACGGAGATGAATGGAGTCGTCGAAGCTTTTTAAAGCTTATGGGCGCGTCCGTTGCGCTCGCCGGATTCGGCGTCAGCAGTTGTCGGCGCCCGGAACTCTACCTTGTTCCGTTCACAAAGACGGTGGAATGGACCATTCCCGGAAAATTCCTCTACTACAGCACGGCGATGCCGCGGCGGAACGGCGCCATCCCGCTCCTGGTCACCACTGTTGATGGCCGTCCAATCAAACTTGACGGCAATCCGCTGCATCCGATGAGCAACGGCGCGAGCGATGTTTTCGTTCAGGCTGCGATCAACGAGCTTTACAATCCACTACGCGCAAAACGGATCGCAGAAAATGGTCAAACCAAGAGCGTCGCCGATTTTGAAAAATATCTGAACGATTTACGCGGGAAAATCGGCGACGGAGGAGGATTAGCTTTCCTCGTTGAAGAAACACATTCGCCCACGCGCGAAAGAATTCGCGGTGAGCTGGCGAAAATGTTCCCGCGCATGCGTTGGTGCGTTTATGATCCGTTGCGGAGTGAAGCGCAAAATTTCGCTACGCAGATCAGTTTCGGCGACGATTTGCGCCTCGTTCCCCGAATTGAACGGGCCGACGTAATCTTGGCGCTCGACAGCGACTTTCTCGATTGCGCCGAAGGCGACATCGCATCATCGCGGGCGTTCACTTCGCGCCGTCGCGTCAGTGCGCCGAAAGACTCGATGAACCGGCTCTATGTCGTCGAGAACCGCTACACGCTGACTGGTGCGATGGCCGACCACAGAATGCGTTTGCCGGCCAGCCAGATTCCGCTGATTGCGCATGCCATTGCGATGAAGGTCGCGACCGCGACGAAAGACGCGGGGTTGGGATCGGTCCTCGCCACCTTGCAGTTCCCGGCCGGCGCAGCGCAGTTCGACGAACACTGGGTGGACGAAGCGGTTAATGATTTGCTGTCGCGATCCGGTGCGGGCTTGGTTCTGGCCGGGTCGCAACAGCCTGTGGTCGTGCAGTTGCTGGTTTATGGAATTAATTCTGCGCTGAAGAATGTCGGCCGCACGGTTTTGTTGCGCGAGCTGCACCGGAATCAGAACGACAATAGCATTCTCCAACTTGCCGGCGAAATGGTAGCCGGCCGGATCAAACAACTCTTTATTCTCGGCGCAAATCCGGTGTTCAACGCGCCGCGCGCACTCGCCTTCGATCCGTCAGGCAAGACCTGGATCGATTGGCCCGAGCTTCAGAAAAAGGTGCCCGACATAATCCGGCTCGGTTATTACGAAGATGAGACATCGGCGTTGAGTCGGTGGAATCTGCCGGCATCGCATTTCCTTGAATCGTGGAGTGACGCCCTCAGCTCGGAAGGACATTACCTGGCAATCCAGCCGATGATTCTCCCGCTCTTCGGCGGATTCTCGGAACTTGATTTGCTCACCGCGGTGATGGGCAAACCGAAAGTCGACGGGCCCGAATTGGTGCAGGAAACATTTCGCCTGACCAACCCGATCGGCGATCCGGCGACGGCGTGGTCGAAATTTTTGCACGACGGTTTCGCTTCGCACATTGTTTTGCGCGACCACCCGCCCGCATTCAATGGCAATACCGCGGGTGGAATTGCGCACAACCTCTGGAGCGGACCAACCCCGCCGCCGACCCCGGAATCTCCCGAGATCGTGCTGGTGCGCGATTATTCGATCGACGACGGACGCTACGTAAACAACTCGTGGCTGCAGGAAATGCCCGATCCGATCACGAAGCTGACCTGGGATAACGCGGCGTTGATCAGTCCGCGTTACGCCAAAACGCTCGATCTAGAGACCGGCGATCTAATCAGCATCGCAGTGAGCGACGCTGCTTCAACGCCGCCGCCGCCGGCCGAAGGTCAACCGGCACCACCCCCCCCGCCGCAGCCGGCAGTGCGCGAGCTAGAGATAGCCGTGCTGGTTGCTCCGGGTCACGCCGACAATTCGATCACCATCCCGCTCGGTTACGGTCGCTATAGCCTCAACGACGTGGGCGAGCGCAGCGGCTTCAACGGTTATTTGCTGCGCACACCAAATAATCCCCATTACATCGTGGCCGACGGCAAAGCGGTCGGCAGTGTCACAGTCAAAAAAGTTGGCAGGAAATATCCATTTTCCATCACGCAGGATCATTTCAGCATCGAAGGCCGTGGACTCGTGCGGGAAGCCCCGCTCGAGCATTACCGCGAAGACCCTGAGTTCGCGAAAAAAATTGCGGGTGACGACGAGCTGCCGGCAAAATTACCGAGCCTCTATACTCATCCGCCGTTGAATGCGGCGCAGCAATGGGGCATGACGATAGATTTGAATGTTTGTACCGGCTGTAGCGCTTGTGTCGTCGCCTGCCAGGCCGAAAACAACGTGCCGGTCGTAGGCAAACTACAGGTTTCTCATGGCCGGGCCATGCACTGGCTGCGGATCGATCGCTATTTCGCCAGCGAGCATGGTTTCGATCAGGATAAGGGAGAGCTGCCGGAAGATCCCGAGATGGTGCACCAGCCTATGATGTGTCAGCACTGCGAGAACGCGCCGTGCGAAACGGTGTGTCCGGTGAACGCGACCATCCACAGCGAGGATGGGTTGAATGTCATGGCCTACAATCGCTGCGTCGGCACCCGCTATTGCGCGAACAACTGTCCGTTCAAGGTCCGGCGGTTTAACTTCTTTGATTACAATCAGCGCCCCGTCGGTAAAAAGAAGATCGCCGGCGCGCTCAATATCTACAAGGAATACTTCGCGCCGCTGACCGATAAGGGTGCGCCCGATACCATCAAGCTTTCTAAAAATCCGAATGTGACCGTGCGCATGCGCGGCGTGATGGAGAAATGCACGTTTTGTGTGCAAAGGATAGAAGAGGCGAAAATCGCGGCACGTGTGCGCGCCGGTGCTTCGCCGGCCGACAACAAAATTCCGCGCGATTCTTTCACCACCGCTTGCGCGCAGGCCTGTCCGAACGAAGCCATTGTTTTTGGCGACATCCGCGATCCGGAAAGCAAGGTCTCGAAAATGAAATTGCAGGACCGCAATTATCGCTTGCTCCAGTATTTGAACGTAAACACCCGCGTCAGTTATCTCGCGCGTATTCGCAATCCGAACCCGAAAATGCCGGACGCACACAAGATCGGCATCGCCAGTCCTAACGAGAAAGAGGAGAAAATGTAATGGAGGGCGCAGTCGCAGTACCCGAGGTCATCGAGGGCGAAGAGTTGGCGCCAACGGAGAAGCCGCTCACCCGCGTGCCGCTGGTATTGAACCGGCGCAGCTACGGCTGGCTCACCGAACGCATCGCCGGGGCGGTAGAGAATCGCGCGCCGCGCTGGTGGTGGGTCGCATTCGCCGCTACTGCTGCAATTGCCGGCTTTGGTCTTTTCTGTCTTGGTTATCAAATTTCCACCGGGGTCGGCACGTGGGGATTAAACCATCCCGTCGGCTGGGCCTGGGACATTACCAATTTCGTCTTCTGGATTGGTATCGGGCACGCCGGCACTCTGATCTCGGCGATTCTCTATTTGCTGCGACAAAAATGGCGTACCTCAATCAATCGTTCAGCCGAAGCGATGACGCTCTTTGCGGTGATTTGCGCCGCTATTTTCCCCGGCATCCATGTGGGACGTGTCTGGATGGCCTGGTATCTGGCGCCCTTGCCAAATAACTACGGCATCTGGCCCAATTTTCGCAGTCCCCTGATGTGGGACGTCTTTGCGGTCTCGACCTATTTCACCGTTTCGGTGTTGTTTTGGTACACCGGCTTGGTTCCTGACCTGGGGACGCTGCGCGATCGCGCAACCTCGAAAATTAAAAAATTTCTCTACGGTATTTTCGCGCTGGGTTGGCGCGGATCGAACCGTCACTGGCGGCATTACGAAATGGCCTATCTTTTGTTAGCCGGCATTTCCACTCCACTGGTTCTGTCAGTGCACAGCGTCGTCTCCTTTGACTTCGCCACCTCGATTTTGCCCACCTGGCACACCACCATTTTCCCGCCCTACTTCGTGGCCGGCGCCATCTTCGGTGGGTTCGCCATGGTGTTGACGTTAATGTTACCGGCACGCGCGTTGTTCAAACTGCACGATATCATCACACTTCAGCACATCGACAAAATGGCGAAGATCATTTTGTTGACCGGCTCGATCGTTTCCTATGCCTACGCGATGGAATTTTTCATCGCCTGGTATAGCGGAAATCAATATGAACGGTTCGCGTTCTGGAACCGCGTCCTCGGGCCGTACTGGTGGTACTGGTGGGTCGGAATGCTTTTCTGCAACGCGCTTTCGCCGCAACTCTTCTGGTTCCGTTGGTGCCGTCGCAATGTTTACGTCGTCTATTTTGTCTGCATGTGCGTCAACGCCGGAATGTGGTTCGAGCGTTTCATTATCATCGTCGGCGGACTGCATCGTGATTTTCTGCCGAGCTCGTGGGGCTTGTTCATCCCCACTTGGGTGGACATCTGGACCTTTATCGGCACCCACGGAATTTTCCTTTCGCTTTTCCTGCTCTTCATTCGCTTCCTGCCGATGATCGCGATGAGCGAAGTGAAGACTGCTTTGCCGGAATCGGACGTGCACGCCCAACATCCAGCTGGCGCCATGGAAAAGGAGCACGCATGAGAACCACTTCAGCGAACGGAAACCTGTGGTGGCACGCGTGTCGCGTGCATGAAGGCAAATTCTCGCAGCCGACATGGCTGCCGCTACAGCGGAGCGCGCGCGGAAAGGGGCAACCATGATCAGAACGCCCTCCGGTCACAAGGTTTACGCCATCGGTGCTGAATATGGGAGCGCCACGGAACTCTACGAAGCCGCCAAACGCGTGCGCGACGCCGGCTTCAAACGCTGGGACGTCTACTCACCATTCCCGATTCATGGAATGGACGAAGCGATGGGGCTTGGCAAATCGTGGCTTAGCGCGGTCGTCCTTATTGGGGGCATCACCGGTTTGTTGACCGCAGTCGTGGTCGAATTTGGTCCATCATGGGGGTTATATCCGCTGATTGTGCACGGGAAACCATTTGATTGGAAAACGGTGCCGGCGTTTTTCCCGATCATGTTCGAGCTGACCGTGCTTTTCGGGGCTTTCGCGGCCTTTTTCGCCTGGCAAATCATGAACGGATTGCCCCGCTGGCATCATCCGCTTTTCAACTGGGACCGTTTCAGCCGCGTCACCAACGACGGCTTTTTCTTGGCTATTGAAGCGCGTGATCCGCGCTTCAGCGAAATGGAAACACACGAACTGCTCGTCGAAACCGGCGGGATGCACATCACCATCGTGCACGAGGAGGATTGAAATGCTGCGTGGCTTTCTTCTCATTTTCGTGCTCGCGGGCATCGTCATCGTGGCGATGGCCGGTTTTCGCGGAGAACATAGCGCCCGCACACCGTGGGAAATTTTCCCCGATATGGTGCGGCAGCAAAAAGTGCGGGCGCAATCGCCGATCGACTTTTTCGGGGATGGTCGAGGGCCGCGTCTTCCGATCGCAAACACAGTCCCAATTGGCTACGAAATGCCAAAGCCACAGCTGAAAATGCCGGCGGGCGTCCCTCCCCCTACCAACGCGCCGCCGCCAGAACGTGTCGCCAACCGCATCGGCTTCAGCGTGGGCACGGATTATTACAACACCGGGAAGATGAGGAACAATTGGGGCACCGGCATCCCGGTTCCGGTCACAGAACAGCTCATGCAACGCGGCCAGCAGCGTTTCAATATCAACTGTTCCGTTTGCCATGGTCTGACTGCGGCCGGCAATGGAG
>Ga0209577_10005694_pt1 | contig 11593 bp, 10 predicted proteins | sample GraSoiAngelo_109_FD_185874 | JGI IMG/M metagenome (GOLD analysis project Ga0209577, IMG submission 185874) | Grasslands soil microbial communities from the Angelo Coastal Reserve, California, USA - 14_0903_12_20cm (SPAdes) (version 2) | ecosystem: Environmental > Terrestrial > Soil > Grasslands... | reverse complement strand
CAGGAGTTGAATCAGGTTCTCCTGGAAGCGCGGGCTGACGCGCGCGACCATGCCGAGGTCTATGAGCGCGACGCGGCCATCGTCCGTGAGGAAGACGTTGCCGGGGTGCGGGTCTGCGTGGAAGAAACCGTCAACGAGAATCTGCTGCATGTACGCCTGGAACAAATGCTCGGCGAGCTGGTAGCCGTCCAGCTCTATCTTGGCGAGCGGCGAAAGACTGGTGATCTTCTTGCCGCGGATGTACTCCATCGTCAGCACGCGCGAGGTCGTGTAGTCCTCGACGTGCTGCGGGACGACGATGCGCTCGAAGTCGCGCAGGTTGTCGGCGAAGACGGCGAGATTGCGCGCTTCTAGCCGGTAGTCCAGCTCGTGCAGGAGGCTCTTGCGGAACTCTTCGAGGAGCGGCGTGAACTCGTACTTGCGGCCCGCCTCTGTGTGCGCGTCGAGGAAGGAAGCTATCTCGCCGAGGACTTCGAGGTCTTTCGACATCTCCTCGCGGATGCCTGGGCGCTGCACCTTGACCACCACGTCGCGCCCGTCGCGCATCAGCGCGCGGTGCACCTGTCCGAGCGAGGCGGCGGCCATCGGCTGCGAGTCGAAGTCGGCGAACGCCTTCGAGATGCGCACGCCCAGCTCGGTGTTGACGATCTGCTCGACCTCCGTGAAAGGGAACGGGCCGACCTTGTCCTGGAGGCGCGTGAGGGCGTCAATGTAGGCTTGCGGCAGGAGGTCTGCGCGCGTGGACATGAGCTGTGCGAGCTTGATGAAGGTCGGCCCCATCCGCTCGATGTCGGAGGCCAGCTCCTCCATCTTCGCGGGCGAGACCTGCCCGTCCTGCTCGCCCTCGATGGCCGCGTCGAGGCCCGCGCTCTTGACGAGGTCGGAGCGCCCGTACTTCACGAGCAGCAGCGCGATGTCCTTGTAGCGCTTCAGGTGTTCGGGCTTGAGCGAAATCGCCATGCGTCAGCCTGTCTCCAGCGTGCGACGAACTGTGTGGGGCTGTCGGTTAATAATAAACGGAAACAGCCGCGGAGGGCTAATCGCGTTCGGAGGCCGATTGGAAAGTGAAGGTTAGCGAGCGGCGGCGTCCGCGCGCGTCGAGGCCCGCGACGACAAAGCGTTCGAGCAACTGCTGCTCGACCAGGGACAGGCACTGATCGAACAACTGCTCAAGGCTCGACACTTCAACGCTCGATTCCGTGACACCCGCGCCCGGCTTTAGCTGACGCACGACGAGAGCGCATTGTTGGAGTGTGGGTTTCATATAACTAATGTTACGCGGCCAGAGGTTTCAGCCGTCGGAGACGGCAGCAGCATAAAGCCCCGCGCGTCGGCGCGGGGTCTGAGACGGCGATAACACGTCCAAGCCCGCGAGAGCGGGCGGCAGACCGATCATCAAACGTCTGTCGCTATCTTCGATAGCTCGATTAATGACTCATGTGTTCCGGCCCTCGCGCTCGCCTCCGGCATCGCACGGGGCTTTATGCTGCCGCCTGCTTCGCAGGCTGAAATCCAATCCGCATAACATCAGCCAGTAAGGACTCGGCAGAAGGCTACTTCAAACGGACGGCGACAGGCGTGCGGGCCGGCGTTATCCTCACCTCTCCTTCTGGTACGGGATGCCGAGTGCGCGCGGCGCGCGCGACTGGCCGATGAAGCCCGCCAGCACGACGATGGTCAGGACGTAGGGGATGATCTGGATGAACTGGTTCGGAATCTCCTCGCCGCCGAAGCGCACGCCCTGAAGCTGGATGGCGATGGCCTCGGTGAAGCCGAACAGGAGGCACGCGAGCATCGTCTGCACGGGCCGCCACTTCCCGAAGATGGCGAGCGCGATGAAGCCGCGCCCCGAAGTCATGTTGCGCGTGAACAAAGACGACTGCCCGATGGAGAGGTACGCCCCGCCGATGCCTGCCAGCGCGCCCGACAACAGAACCGCCGTGTAGCGCATCCGGTTGACGCTCACGCCCGCCGCGTCCGCCGCCTCCGGGTTCTCGCCCACGGCGCGTAGGCGCAGCCCGAACGGCGTGCGGTTGAGCACGTACCACGTCAGGGGGACGAGCGCGAAGGCGATGACAATCGGCGTGTAAGGGATCAGGTGCTGTTCGGGAACCTGCGGCGTCGAACCCGAAGAGAGGAAGAACGCGCCGCTCAGCAGCGCCGGTGCGCCGGTGAGCAGGATGTTGATGGCCGTGCCCGAAACGACCTGATCCGCCTTGTAGCGGATGCACACGACCGCGTGAATCATGGCTATGCAAGCGCCCGCCAGTATCGCCGCGAACAAGCCGACCCACGGGCTGCCCGCGTAGTACGTGATCGAAGCGGCGGTGAACGCGCCCGCGAGCATCAGACCTTCGAGCGCGATGTTGATGACGCCCGAACGCTCCGAGAACATCCCGCCGAGCGCGGCTAAGATAAGCGGCGTCGCCAGACGTATAGTCGAGAAGAGAAGGTTGAGATTGAATAGCTCGTTCATTGTTTTTGGCTGTTAGCTAATAGCTGTTAGCTGTTAGCCTACCTCGTGTTCGCGCATCCTTTTTTTCAGCGTCCTGTTTCCGAATCGCAAAGAAGCTAATAGCTAACGGCTAACAGCTCCTAAACCTTCGACCGCCTCAGCAGGCCGAACCTGCCGAACGAGCCGCGGAAGAAAGCCTCCGAGGCGACGAAGAGGATGACTATGCCCTGAAGCACCTGCACGAGGTCTTTCGAGACGTGCTCGCTGAAGGCGTCAACGTGTATGCCGCCGCGCTGCAACATCGCGAACAGGAGCGCCGCGAAGAAGACCCCGACCGGGTGGTTGCGGCCCAGGAGCGCCACGGCGATGCCGGCGAAGCCGTAGTTGTCCGAGAAGCTGTCGTAGTAGCGGTGGTGGTAGCCGAGCACCTCGTTGACACCGACCATCCCGGCCAGGCCCCCTGACACGGCCATCGCCAGCACGATCTGACGGCGCACGTTGATGCCGCCGTACTCGGCGGCCTGTGGGTTCGCGCCCGTCGCGCGAATCTCGTAGCCCCACTTCGTCCGCCACAGGAAGACGTAGACGAGCGCGCACGAGACGATTGCCAAGATGAACGCGACGTTCACAGGCAGACGCGCGGGCAGTCCCGGAATGAAGCTGCCCAGGCGCGCGATGTGCGCCGCCTCGCTGATGGGCGCGCTCTCCATGATCGGGTCGCCCTGCGTGCGGTAGTGGTACTGCGTGAGGTAGCTGACTATGCCGACGGCGATGAAGTTCATCATGATGGTCGTGATGACCTCGTGCGCGCCGAAGCGAGCCTTCAACCACCCCGGCACGCCGGCCCACGCCGCCCCGACCAGAATCGCCGTCAGAACTGCCAGCGGCACCAGCACCACGCCGGGAAGGTTCGCCCACGGCTGCACGGGCACGCCCGACATGCCCGTGACCACCACGCCGCCGAGCTTGATCGAGACCCACGCGGTCGCGAATGCAGCCGTGTAGAGCTGCCCCTCAGCGCCGATGTTCAGCAGGCCGCAGCGGAACGCGACCGCCACCGCCAGCCCCGTGAAGATGATCGGCGTCGCGTAGAAGAGCGTGTAGCCGATGCCGTCCGGCCACGTCAGCGCGCTGCCCAGCAGGAGCTTGTAAACCTGTATGGGGTTGTCGCCTACCAGCCACACGATGATGCCGCCGACGATGAAGGCGAAGACGACGGCGACGACGGGGAACAGTAGCTCGCGGAGAAGTCTCATAATTAAATGATGAATGCAGAATGATGAATGATGAATGCAAAGCTTGTCGGCCTTGTATTCATCATTCATCATTCATCATTCCGCATTTCCTTTCCTGCCTCCAGTCATCATCAGCCCGATCTCCTCCTGGCTCGTCCGCTTCGGATCAACCTCGCCGACGATGCGCCCGTGGTAGATGACGAGCAGGCGGTCGGCGAGCGACGTGACCTCTTCGAGTTCGGCGGAGACGAGCAGGATGGCGCAGCCCTCGTCGCGCAGACGGACGAGCTTGCGGTGTATGAACTCGATGGCCCCGATGTCAACGCCGCGCGTCGGCTGCGAGACCAGAAGGAGCTTGGGGCGCAGCTCGAACTCGCGACCGATGATGAGCTTCTGCTGGTTGCCGCCCGAAAGCGCGCGGGCGGGAAGGTCAGGGTTCGCGGGGCGCACGTCGAAGTCGCGTATGATTTCAAGCGCCCGGTCGCGTATGCCCGCGAGGTCGAGCAGCGGGCCGAACGAAACGGCGGGCTTGCGGTAGTGGACGCCGAGGATGGAGTTTTCGGCGAGGTCGAAGTCGAGCAGCAAGCCCCTTCGGTGTCGGTCTTCCGGCACGTGCGCGATGCCGAGTTCGTAGCGCTCGCGCGCGCTCGCGCGCGTGATGTCGCGCCCGCCTAACTCGACCGCGCCGCCGATCTGCGACGGCGTGACGAGGCCGGCGAGCGCCTCGATCAACTCGGTCTGCCCGTTGCCCTCGACGCCCGCGACGCCGACGATCTCGCCCGCGCGCACGTCGAAGGAAACGTCGCGCACGCCGCGCTCGCCGCCCGCCGTCACCGACAGCCCCTTCACGCTCAGCACCGCGCCGCCCGGCCTCGCGTCCGGCTTCTCGACCCGGAGCAAAACGTCGCGCCCGACCATCATGCGCGCCAGCTCCGCCGCGTCCGTCTCGGCGGTCTTCAAGCGCCCGACGACCCGCCCGTCGCGCATCACCGTCACGTCGTCCGAGATGGCGAGCACCTCAGAGAGCTTGTGCGTGATGATGATGACGGTCTTGCCCTGCTCGCGCATCCGTCGGAGGATGGCGAAGAACTCCTCAACCTCCTGCGGCGTCAACACAGCCGTCGGCTCATCGAGTATGAGCAGGCGCGCGTGGCGGTAGAGAGCCTTCAGCAACTCGACGCGCTGCTGCTGCCCGACCGACAGGTCTTGGACGAGCGCGTTCGGGTCAACCGACAGGCGGAACTCGTCGGAGAGCGCGCGAATCTCCTGCGCCGCTTTACGCAGGTCAATCGAGGCCGCCGACCCCGGCTCCGCGCCGAGCACGATGTTCTCGGCGACGCTCATCGTGTCCACCAGCATGAAGTGCTGATGCACCATGCCGATGCCGAGCGCAATGGCGTCGTGTGGCGTCTCGATCCGGCGCGGCTCGCCGTCAACGATGATCTCGCCCGAATCCGCCGTGTAGAAGCCGTAGGCGATGCGCATCGCCGTTGACTTCCCCGCCCCGTTCTCGCCCACGATGGCGTGAATCGTCCCCGGCTCGACCCGTATATTGATATGGTCGTTAGCGAGCACGTCGCCGAAGCGTTTCGTGATTTCTCTCAGCTCAAGCATGGTAGCGTCAGTTTATCCCCCGGTGCGCTTCAACGCCCCGATGTCGAGATCGTCCAGAGGGGTCTCGTCCTCTTCAAGGTAGTTAAAGCCCAGCCCGACCGTGTAAGAGGGGAGGCCGAGCGCCCGCGCAAGGTCTATGTGACGCTCGTAGGCGAAGCGGTAACTGCCGTCGGGCGAGCGAAGTATCCGTTCGACTTCCGCGGCGTTCTGGCCCGCACCGAAAATCTCGCACAGTTGATGCGCGTTGCCGCCGTAAGGCGGTACGTCGTCGCCCTCGAAATAGCCGGGCGCAGAGTTGTACTCGTCGAGCGCCGCGCCATCACTGTAAAGTTTGAACCAGAGAATGTCGTCGTCGTGGTTCAAGACTACCAGCGCGGGGCAGTGAAATCTCGCGGAGAGTTCGGAAGCGACCCTTTCGAGTTCTCCCTGCTCCTGCGTGTCACACCGCTCCTCGCAGACGACCGTGAACTCATTTTTTGTCGGTGTGACGTATGCGTTAGTGCCCTGCCGCGTTAGGAACTCCGTCACCTCGTCTTGCCCCACGCCCCGCAGTGTGATGTTGGTGTAAAAGTTTCCCATGCCGTCAACTTGGCCTTATTTGGTCATGGCGTCAGTCACCTTAATCTGCCCGGCGATGATTTTTTGTTTCGCCTCTTCGGCCTGCTGGATAACGTCGGGCGGGATGAGCGCGCGGTTATTGTCGTCCATCGCGTAGGCGACGCCGTCGGACTCCAGGCCGTAGATGTGGAAGCCGCCCTTGAACTGGTGGTTCACAACGTCGGAGACGATCTGATAGACGGCGTTGTCAACGCGCTTGACCATGCTGGTGAGGACGAAGCCGGGTTTGACGCCGTTCTGGTTCGAGTCAACGCCGATGACGAAATCTTTGGCGCGACCGCTCGCATCTTTGCCCTGCTGCTCGACGGCGTCGAACGCGCCGAGGCCGGAGTTGCCGGCGGCTGTGAAGATCACGTCCGCGCCCTTGCCGATCTGCGCGAGCGCGAGTTCCTTGCCCTTGCCCGGATTGTTCCAGGCCGTGTCGGTCACGCCGACGTAGTTGACGATCACGCGGACGTTCGGGTTAACAGACTTCGCGCCCTCCTCGTAGCCGACGGCGAAGCGGTGTATGAGGCCGATGTCCATGCCGCCGATGAAGCCGAGCGTGCCGGTCTTCGACTCGCGCGCGGCGATCACGCCGACGAGGTAAGAGCCTTCGTGCTCCTTGAAGACGAGCGAGGCGACGTTCGGCAGTTGGCTCGCGCCGTCAACGATGGCGAAGTGAATGTTCGGGTAGTCCTTCGCCACCACATCCATGATGGGGGCCTGCGCGAAGCCGACGCCGATGATGAGGTCGTAGCCGCGCTCGGCAAACGCGCGCATCGCCGGCTCAATCGAGACGGGGTTGCCCGGCTCAACGTCGCGCAGCACGATGCCCAAAGCCCCCTTGTTGTCCTCGCACGGCTGGCCGTCGGGGCGCTTGCCCGTCTCGGCGCACTTGACGCCCACGAACGCGGCGGCGTTGAACGAGCGGTCGTCCTTGCCGCCGATGTCGAAGACGATGCCGACGCGAATCTTACCCTTCTCGTCGGCGCTCGCTTCCTGACGGCAGGACGTTCCCGCCAGCAGTAGCGAGCACACCAGACCCGCGATGAGAAATAGACGGAGCTTCATTGTGCGATCACTTCCTTGATGAGTTCGGGGACGCGCATGGGCGGCTCGTCCCTGACCGTGTAGGCCGCGCGGATGCGCGCCGCGGCCTCGACCGCGCCCGACTCGCCGCGGCAGTAGAGCAGGCCGAGCGCTTCGCCCGCTTTCAACTCGTCGCCGATCTTCGCGCGGGCCAGGAAGCCGACCGCCGGGTCAATCCTGTCCTCGATGCGGACGCGCCCGCCGCCGACCGACGCCACGGCGCGACCGACCTCCGCCGCGTCAACCGCCGTGACGAAGCCCGCGCGCACGGATTCTACCTTGACTTCTTCGAGCGTCCAATCCTCAAGCTTACCGGGGTCGTCGCAGACGCGCGGGTCGCCGCCCTGCGCTTCGACGTTGCTGCGGAAGCGTTCGAGCGCCGCGCCCCCTTCGAGCGCGCGCACGACATCAGCGCGCGCCGCTTCGAGCGAGTCGGCGACGCCGGAGAGCGCGACCATGCGCGCCGCGAGTTCCACCGAGAGGTCGCGCACGGGGCGCGTCCCGTCCGTCACCTCGCCGCGCATGATGTCGAGGCACTCGCGCACCTCGAAGGCGTTGCCGACCGCGACGCCGAGCGGCTGGCTCATGTCTGTGAGGAGTGCCTCCGTCTTCACGCCGCAGGAATTTCCGGTGCGGACGAGAGCGCGCGCGAGCGCACGCGCCCGCCCCTCGTCGTGCATGAAAGCGCCACTCCCGGTCTTCACGTCGAGCACGAGCGCGCCCAGGCCCGCCGCGAGTTTCTTCGACATGATCGAGGCGACGATGAGCGGGATTGACTCCACGGTCTCGGTCGCGTCGCGCAGCGCGTAGAGTTTTTTATCGGCGGGCGCGATCTCGGCGGTCTGCCCCATCATGGCGAAGCCGACGCGCTGCAAGACATCTTCAAACTCGCGGAGCGACAGGCCGACGCGATAGCCCGGTATCGCTTCGAGCTTGTCGAGCGTGCCGCCCGTGTGGCCGAGGCCGCGGCCCGAAATCATCGGCACGCAGACGCCCGCGGCAGCGGCCAACGGCGCAATGACGAGCGAGGTCTTGTCGCCGACGCCGCCCGTCGAGTGCTTGTCGGCTTCGGGTGCGTTGATGTGCGAGAGGTCGAGGATTTCGCCGGAGTGGAGCATGGCCTGCGTCAGCGCCTCCATCTCCGCGGTCGTCATGCCGTTCAGATAGACGGCCATCAGAAGCGCCGACGCCTGGTAGTCAGCCCACTCGCCGCCGACCACGCCCTGCACGAACGAAGCGATCTCCTCGCGTGAGAGTTCCCCGCCATCGCGCTTGTGTCGGATGATGTCCTGCGGCCTCATTACAGCAGATGTCAGATGCTAGATGCCAGATGCTAGTGATGCCACTTAATTGACATCTAGCATCTGACATCTAACATCTGCCTTCAGGTTTGTTCGAGAAGTACAACTGCTTGCACCGTGACGGCACGGCCCTCGCCCACGGCGTCGAGTCCTTCGCCTGACTTGGCCTTGACGCTGACGCAGTCAATCTCGACGCCGAGCACGCCCGCGAGCCGCGCGCGCATCTCCTCGATGTATGGCCGGAGGCGCGGCTGCTCTAACAGGACGGTGGCGTCGGCGTTGACGACGCGGTAGCCGCGCTCGCGGGCGAGCCACATCACGCGCGCAAGGAGTTGCAGGCTGTCGGCGTCCTTCCAACGCGGGTCGCGGTCTGGGAAGTGGACGCCGATGTCGCCCTCGCACAGAGCGCCGAGCACGGCGTCGGTGACGGCGTGCGCCAAGGCGTCGGCGTCCGAGTGGCCTTCGGCCCCGCGCTCCGAGTCAATCGTCACGCCGCCCAGAACCAGCGGTCGCCCGCCTGCGAGCCGGTGCGTGTCGTGGCCGATGCCTATTCGGAACATAGTTCAAAGCTTCAGGTTCAAAGTTCAAAGTTGGCGGCGGGGTTCTTAACTTTGAACCTTGAACTTGGAACTTTGAACTATGACTTCCGCGACCGCGAAGTCCTGCGGCGTGGTGATCTTGATGTTGTGTGCGCCGCCCTCGACTATGCGGACGGTCGCGCCGAGGCGTTCGACGAGCGCGCTGTCGTCGGTCGCGTCGAGGCCGGAGGACACCGCCAGCTCGTAGGCCCGGCGCAGGAGGTCGTGGCGGAAGCACTGCGGCGTCTGCGCGCGCCAGAGTTGCGCGCGTTCGAGCGTGCGCAGGACGCGCGCGCCCTCGGCCTCCTTGATCGTGTCAATCACGGGGACGGCGAGGATGGCCGCGCCGCTCGCACGGGCCTCGCGCACCGTGCGGTCAATCTCCTCCGGCGTGACGAAGGGGCGCACGCCGTCGTGAACCGCGACCACGCCGACGCTCAAATCCTGTATGGCTTGCAGGCCGCGCCAGACCGACTCGGCGCGCGTCTCGCCGCCCGCGACGGCGCTCAAGACTTTGCCGAGGCCGTAGCGCCCGGCGAGCGCGGGGAACGCCTCACGGTCGCCTTCGGGCAGGACGACGACCGACCCTTCAATCGTCTCACACCGCTCGAAGCGGCTGAGCGTGTGGATGATGATTGGGATGCCGGAGATTTCCCGGAACTGCTTGGACTGCCCGCCGCCCGCCCGGCTCCCCCGCCCGGCGGCGACGATGATCGCGACGTTCATAAGAGCCGTAAACCGTGAACCGTGACAAGCGGGATGTGTGTATGGTGAACCGTGAGCCGTGACGCGCAGGCGTTTTCGTCTTGTCACGATTTACGGTTTACGGTTTACGGCTTTTTACTGTTCTTGTTCCGCGCTGCGGACGGGTGCGTGCGCGCCGGTCGTCGAGCGCTGCTCGCGCTGGAACGAGCGGCGCTGCTGACCGCCGACGCCCGCGACGCGCGGCTCGCCGGGCGCGCCGTTCTCGGTGTCCTCCCAGAGACGACCGAAGATCATCTTGCCGGCGGTGGTCTGCAACACGCTCGTTACGGCGATGTCGGCATTCTTGCCGATCATGCGGCGCGCGTTGTCCACGACGACCATCGTCCCGTCGTCGAGGTAGGCGACGCCCTGGTTGTACTCCTTCCCTTCCTTCAGGATGAAGACGCGCATCGCCTCGCCCGGCAGCACCACGGGCTTGAGAGAGTTCGCCAGCTCGTTGATGTTCAGCACCTGGATGCCGTGGAGCTGCGCCACCTTGTTGAGGTTGAAGTCGTTGGTGACGACAACGCCGTCGAGCGACTTCGAGAGTTCGAGGAGCTTGAGGTCAACCTCCTTGACGGCGGGGAAGTCCGTGTCAACGACCTGGATGTCGAGCGAGGGGGTCGACTGCAAGCGGTTGAGCATGTCGAGGCCGCGGCGGCCCCGCTGGCGTTTGGACGAGTCGGGCGAGTCGGCCACCTGTTGAAGCTCGCGGAGGATGAACTGCGGGATGACGATTGTGCCGGAGAGGAAGCCGGTCTCGGCCACGTCGGCGATGCGCCCGTCAATGATGACGGAGGTGTCGAGAATCTTCACGTCCTTGCGCGTCAGCTTGTCGCTGAAGATGCCGCCCAAGGCCGACAGGTCGAGGTAGTCGCCCTTGGCCGCGCCGACCATCAGGCCGACGTAGGCCATGATGAAGGCCAGGGCGAGGGTCAGGAAGGCTTTCGTCGAGGGGTTGACTGCGCCCGGCTCCTGGTAGCTGATGAGGAACCCGATCAGCACGCCGCCCACGATGCCCATGATCGAGCCGACGCCAGCGCCGATCAGAGTCTTCAGGGAGGCGCGCTGGATGCGTATCTCGAAGAGGATGATGGCGACGGCGATGACGAGGGCGAGCAGCGCGGAGAGGACGTGCGTCGGGAGTCCGAAGGGCGCGTTGGCCGGCTGCGCCGCGTACTTCGCGCCAATCGGGTCGAGCACGAACCCCGCCCCGATCAGGATTCCTATGAAGACAAGCCGTATGAGAACCGTGTTCGTCCGCATGACGCGAGGATATTAACACGGTGGTAACGTTTCAGTCACGAAAACCTTTACATCAGCAGTAAATGCCCGCCTCCTAGAATGTTTCGCAGCACTGCTCCCACAAACCTGAAAATGTCACGAGTGGTTTCTGGTGGAAGATATGCTGCGGATACAATACCAACTAGAGCACCTACTAGAAGTGTAATCCAATCCTTGCGCCCCATACGCCCAGAAGACTCTATGAGGTAGTTGATCTTACCTTCCACTAATTCTGGATCGAGTTTATGGGCAGTTAAGAGATACTGCTTTATCTCATTCAATCCGTTCTTAATGTAATTCTTTTCATCTTCACTAAATGGAGTATTAGAGCCAGCCTCAGACGCTGCATTGATTATGTTTGCTTCCTGACTTATAGATGCCCACAAATCTGGTGTTTCAATATCTCGTTTCACGTAAGAGAGCCATGTTTTAAATCTGCTCATTACACCATCCCAAGCAATAGGAGAGTTAGAGGAGCCATGCAATGCGTATGCGTCCGGGCTCCAATAACCACCGAAAGCCCCAGTACCATTGTTCTCGAAGGTAAAGAAAAAATCTGTGTTCGCATATACAAGTTGGGGGACGGTTCCTAACCAGAGACTTCCAGGAGCGTCTTTCCAGCGAATCAAACCACTATGCACTGAAAGTGCATAGATTTCGGCGATGACTGAAAGTCGCGCCTCTTCTATTTCA
>Ga0209577_10005693_pt1 | contig 11594 bp, 11 predicted proteins | sample GraSoiAngelo_109_FD_185874 | JGI IMG/M metagenome (GOLD analysis project Ga0209577, IMG submission 185874) | Grasslands soil microbial communities from the Angelo Coastal Reserve, California, USA - 14_0903_12_20cm (SPAdes) (version 2) | ecosystem: Environmental > Terrestrial > Soil > Grasslands... | reverse complement strand
CGCGGGATGGTCGGGCGGAGGCAGGTTGAGCGCGCCGCCGCGGTAGTCAGCCTGACCGAAGATGCCAGCAATGTAGCGACCCGTGGCGACGTCGGTGTTCCAGGCCGCGGCTGTGCTCGTGTACGCCGTCTGGATGGGGATCCAGGTCAGCTGCGCGCCGACCAGCAGGACCCCGGCAGTCACCCAGGTGAGCGGCCGAATTCCCCTTCCAACATAACGAGGCGCGATTACGAACAAGCCAATCGCAACGAGCAAGGCGGCAAAGTCGTACGGGAAGGCGAGGATCCACATCATCCAGCGCCAGGGGTACCACTCGGTGATAAATGCCGTCAGGCCGAACAGACCGAAGACCAGCGCACATGACCCGAATCCATAAAGCAAGAGCAAATACGATCGCGGCCGGCGCCAGAGCGTCGTAAGCAAGCCGACCGTTGCTAATGCCCAGAGGGCTACAAACAACGGCCTGGCCGATTGCTGGCTGGCGACCAGCGGCTTCATCCACAGGCCGCCGGCATTGCCCAGGTAATTCCAGTACAGCGGATAAATGGGGTTGCCGGTCCGGGCAGTGAGAAATGCCATTTGGGCGCCCATGACGCTCATAAACCCGAGAAGCAACAGGAACCATCGGCGCCGGGTCGCCGGCCGCAGAAACGACCCGAGGACAAGTCCGGGTGAAGACAGCCAGGCCTCGGGTCGGGCCGCGGTGGCAAGCCCCCAAGCGATTCCGGCCCAGAGGGAGCGTTTGGACAGCAGCCAAATGCCGAGGAGTGACAGGCTGACTGCCATGGGTTCGAGCATCCCGGACGAATCGTTGAAGACGCTCGTAGGCGCGAAAGCAGCAAAAGCCGTCGCGGCGACAGCAACCGAGACGTTCCAATAGCGCTGGCAGAGATGGAAAATCAACACCACGCCGAGCGATCCGAAGGCAAGACTCTGGACCCTTGCGAGCACGATGTCGGTAGAGCCAGTGACAAAAAAGAGGATGACGAGAACGATTGGGTGCAGGCTTCCCCAGAAGTACTCCACTCCCTTGAGGTCCCAGAGGCGCAGGCCGTGGCTCAATCCGATCTCTTTGGTGAGGTAGGCGATCTGCCAGTGCTGGTAGACATCCGTATACAGCCCGTCGCCAGCGTTTTCGGGATTCGAGATGGCAAAGAGGTAGATGAGACGTGGCAGCAGGGCTATGAGCAGCAAGCCGAGGGTCCACCAGCTCCAGAGTGCAAGGGGAGCGGGAGCTGGCGAGGAGCCGCCACGCTGCCGACTGTTTTCCTCGTCGTCGTCCGCGAGGACCCGGGCCAGGCTCAGGCGCCAGTCTCCAACGAGCGCAAGCTTTCCGTGCTATTGGGCCGGGTCTTCACTAAATCGTTGACCACGCGAGCGGGCGCAAACTTGCGAGTTCCCTGGACTCAGGCCGCGGGTCGGACTGCAGGCCGCCTGCCTGAGGGCACGCCGGCCTGTCGGTTCAGGAGCATCCCGAGGCCGATGAAACCGACGATCCCTGCTCCGTACGCCATGAGGCCAAGCCATCGCACCGACCACACGAGGGTCGGCCGAGCAGATGCGCCAAGCCAGCCGCGATCAGGCCACCGCCAGCCACGACGACGTTTCAAGCTTCCCTCGGTGGGTTGAGGGAGGGAAGCGTCCCTCCCTCAATTGAGACTCAACAGCCCAGGGCGACTTCGATTTGCATGGCCGCCGCGATCAGACCATTGTCGGCAGCAACGAACTTGCCCGACTGTGCAGCGACCTCATGTTCAAAGGCATGGAGCTGATTGCACGCCGTATTCGTCTTCCCCGCCTGTACCGAAGCGAGGATCTCCATAAGCTTGGTGGCGAGGCTCTTGGCAGGACCAAGCTGCTGGCCCTGCACGATGCCGATGAGAGCTTGGAGTTGCTGCTCCGGGTTCAGAACACCAAAGGTTTCGGAGAAGTGCGACCCTGTAACGCTATCGCCGTCTGTCGAGAAGTCCAAGGTGACCGTCGACGTGCCACTGTCCGGCGTTGGCGGGCTTGTCGTGTTGATGCTCGCGTCGTAGGCAAGCGCGGCGGATGCCTGTCCCGTTGATATGGGGTTCGTTGCCGAAAGGTTGGTGCAGCTTGCCGTCCCCACGCCTGGCGGCAGGTGTTTCGTCCCCGTTACCGTGAGGTTGCCACTGGAATCCTCGACCATGAAGTCTTCGACTTCCCAAGCGGTAATCACGCCAGTGCCACTATCGAAGGTAATGTTGCCGTCTTCGATGAAGTTGCCGGGGTATGGTCCGGTCGCTGCCCCTCCGCCCGGGAACGTCGAGACTTCATAGGAAATGTTGCTCGACGAGGGTGGAGTGCGCTGCTGGCAGGAGAAAAAGCCGTTGAACTCTACCCCGACCCATGTGAAGGTTTCTCCGGTGAGTGTCGCAGTGGCGGCGGTGCCTACGGTGGCACTGCTCAAGAGCAGGACCGCGCCAACCACCGGGATTACTACCGCTCGATAGAACTTTCGCATCTTGCTCGGCCTCCCTTAACACAGCTCCAGTAGTTGATCCGACCCGACAAACAGCACCTCGCGGTTCACCTCCACGTGAATCACGTCCGTCCTTCGTAGCTCTCCATGGGCAGGTCCGGCGCCGCCATGATGGCCGCAAAGACCACGCGGGCTGCCCGCTTCGTTATTTCATCGACGCCATCCCGAGGCGGTCGCGCGCTCGTCAGGAGCAAAAAATGGCGATAGCACGCGGGACTCATCGTTGCGCCCCTCCTTCTGCCAGGAATCGCTCAGAGCGAATCACCTTCATCCGCCGCCAAAGCTACGCGCAGATGCTTCGCGGCGCAGCGTGGGAAATACCTGCTTTTGGTTCCCGCGGGTACCTGATGTTTGCTGGGCTTAGCGGGGGGCCTCGGTGCGTAGGCCGTTCGCCGCGACCCAGGCCGCAACGCTCGCTCGCGAGTGGACGCCGAGCTTGTTCCTCAGATTTTCGACATGGCCCTCGACCGTGCGCTCCGCCAACACGAGTGCTGAGGCGATCTGCCGGCTGCTCATTCCCCTGGCAACCATCACCGCGATATCGCGCTCGCGGCGCGTCAGCCTTATGCCGGCCACCTCGACATAGCGTCGGTCGCTAGTGGAGCCTCCCGTCGTCACGGCGAGAGCCAGTGTGAAGGCCCCCTGCAGGTCCAGGCGAGACCCCTCATTCAAGGCGCGTTCGGCGATAGCGGATGGCAAGGCCACTGTTGCCCGGCGAAGGACCGCCGCCCAGTACCGTTCCCAGGTCGGCGCCGCAAGGGCGCCGCTCAATCGGGATAGGGCGCGGGCAGCGCCTGCCAATTGCAGGCCGCGTACCTCATCCCCGCCTTCGATGGCCAGCCACGCATAGCACTCGAGGAACATCTCTTCCAGGTTGTGATGCCCGGGTGCTGCTCGGTAGGCCGCCAGCGCAGCAGCCGCAGAGTGGCCGGCGTCGGCGACTTTGCCACGGATCAGGTTGAGGCACGTCATATCAACGAGCATGCGAATGTGCTGAGGGACATCGCCAGCCTCCTCGCACAATTGGAGCGAGCGCTCCCAGGGTTCCCGTACGCTCTCCAGGTCGTTCCGCCAGAACCCAATCAAGCCACGGATGGTGAGAGCCTCGCTTGCCTGCACCGCGAACCCGGCCCTCACGCTCACGTCCAGACTCCGACTGACGAATGACTCGGCCGCCTCGAGGTCGTGGTCCTGGAACAGCGCGGCTGCGCCAAGCGATGTGAGTGCGCTTGCGAGCCCGGCCTTGTCGCCAAGCTCCCCACAGACGCGCGCCTGCTCGCCGGCAAAGGTGGCCAGCGCGGTGAAATCAGCCTGGTTGTAAGCGATCGCGCAGGCACCATCCAGCGCTCGTGCGCGTTCGGCATCCGTCCCCTCACCGGCACGAAGCGACTCCTCCACCCGCGAGCGGCCCTCGGTCAGCCGACCGCTTGACAACCAGAACCAGGCGAGTGCGCCCGACAGACGGACCCAGGCACCACGGTCTTGCTCTCGTGCCCAGTCGAGCGCAAGGCGAAGATTCTCCAGGTCGCGGGAGAGTCGTTGAAGCCAAAGCGCGTGCGCTGCCGTGCGCCATTCCTTAAAGGCCGCCTCGGCAATGCCGCTGAAAAATCGGAGATGCCGATCGCGCACGTCAGTGAGCTCGTCACCTTCGAGCAGCTTCTCGCGACCGTACTCACTGAGGGTCTCCAGGACTCGGTAACGGAGTTCGCCATCACTCTGCTGGACAACGACCAGTGATTTCTTCAGCAGCTGGGCGACGAGCTCGAGAACGTCCTCGCCGCGGACTCCATTGCTCGTCGACACGGCCTCAGCCGCCACCAGCGTGAAGCTTCCGCCGAACACCGCGAGCTGCCGGAACACCTGCTGCTCGGTCGCGGAGAGAAGCGCGTAGCTCCAATCTACGGCGGCACGCAATGTCTGCTGCCTGCCGCCCCGGCGGCGGCGCCCTCCCGTCAGGAGCCGGAAGCGGTCACTGAGGTGGTCGAGAATCCGGACCGGCGAGAGAACATCAATCTTCGCGGCCGCCAACTCGAGGGCCAGTGGGATGCCGTCCAGATGCCGGCAGATGGCCCCGATTGCTTTCAAATCCTCAGGCGTCGGGCGGAAGGTCGGGAGCCGCAGCTGGGCTCGATCGATGAAAAGCCGCGGGGCGTCATACTCCTGATCGTGGTCGTCTTCTTGCGTGGCGTAGCTCAGCGAGGGGACGCGAAAGGCCAGTTCGCCATTCACCTCCAGGAGCTCACGGCTGGTCGCCAGCACCCGGAGGCTCGGACATGAGCTCAGCGCCGTTTCGAGGAATTCGGCACATGCATCCAGAAGGTGTTCGCAGTTGTCCACAATCAGCAGTAGCTCCTGGTCCCTGAGTTGCTCGACAAGTGCCGTCATAGGTGGGCGGTCTGGGCCCTCGCGCACTCCGAAGCTCCTGGCGATGGTCTGCTCGAGGAGAGCGCTGTCGGCCACCGGTCCGAGCTCCACAAAGAAGATGCCATCGCGAAACATGTCGCGAGTGTCCGCGGCAACCGCGAGAGCCAAGCGAGTCTTACCGCAGCCAGGGGCTCCGGTGAGGGTCACCAGCCGGGATCGGACGAGCATCGCCTTCAACTCGCCGATCTCGCGCTCCCGTCCGATCAACGTCGTCAGCTGAGCAGGCAGGTTGTGGCCAGCCATATCTCCCACGTGACTGCTAGACCACCATTTTGATGCTCGCAATGCTAGTCGCATCGTTCGCTACGCTTCGGACGAGACCCTGAGGCCAGTTCAGCTGGTAGTCCGGGCTACCCCCTGCGCTCGCTGATCTCGAATAGGTGCCCGTCAGGATCGCGGAAAAAACAGCGAATCTCCCATCCTGACTCGACTGGCTCGGTGAGGAACTCAGCACCGCGGGAACGAAGTAGCTGGTAGGCGGCCCGGCAGTCCGGCACTCGGATTGTGATGCTGTGACTGATCTTCGACGGATCCGGTGGAGGCGCGAATTGGGTTCCCGGCTTGTCCCTGGTTTCACCACCGGGCGTCACGATAAGCAGCCACGCCCCCTGAAAATTGAAGACCGCCGACGTTCCGCCATACTCGCCCGTCAACGTTGCCCCAAGGACATCCCGGTACCAATCACGAGACCTGCCAAGGTCGAGCACCACCAGGATATGGGTCATTTCCATGCCGGTTGCGGGAAATTGCTTCATAGCAGCCCGGCTAACGTGCCAAACGACACACCAGCTCGGTGTCGACCGGCATAGAGAAGGCGCCCACTCGCGCGTACGCTCGTGCCATCCGAATTAGGAGGATCAAGAAATGAACGGGTACGAGTACGAGCTGGCGACCGGTCGGATGCAGCGATTCCAGGCTGACGCGGCGCAAACCGCCGCCGCCCTGCAGATGAGGCGGGCGTCGAGGGCCCAACGTCGGAAGGCCGCAGCGCGGGCAGCGACCCTGCCACTCCGCCGGGTCTGGCTGTTGGCAGCCACTGCCATTCACGGCCTCGCGTCCTGAGTCAGGCTGCCGCCGATGTCCTAATGCGCGGGGTGCTGAGGATTCTCGGCGGCAGCAAGGCCAGCCACGCTGACCCCATAGATCCGGACCGGATCATCGAACCCCTTGAGCTTGGCCCGGCCGCGATCGACGAATGAATAGCCTTTGCCAAGGCAGAGCTCGCGGATGGCGCCTGACACGAGAATCGTACCGGCCGCGCCGTGGCCGCAGAGCCGGGCCGCCAGCTCGACAGCCGCGCCGAAGAGGTCGCCTTCTTCAGTCACGGGCTCGCCGCAGCTGATGCCGATCCGCAGCGGCAGCTCGGTTTTCGCTTCGCGATTGCGCTCCTGCACCTGATGGTTGATCTCGAGCGCGCAGGCAACCGCCTGGGGTACGGACAGGAACGACGCCATGATCCCATCCCCGGTGTGTTTCACTTCGCTGCCACCGTGGCTCTCCAGCGCGTTCCGCACGATGGCATCGTGGGCCCGAAGGAGCCCCATCGCCCCGACATCACCCAGACGGTTGGTCAACGCCGTGGAGCCACAGATGTCGGTGAACAGGATCGCCCGGAAGGCCGTATGGGCGAAGGGCTCACCGACAGCCGGTTCGAGGATCGCGCCGAGAAAGGAGCCCACCGACCGATGGTCCACCAAAATGATCCTCGACGCCACCAGCCCGTGCGAGTCCCGGTGGACCGCCTCGACGCTCTCGGCGTTGGGGCCTTCCGCCAGGCAGAAAGCCGTGGCTCGGACGGGATCGAACCAGTAGGTGACGTACTTGACCCCGTACGTTTTTTCGATCTGGACGTCTTTGGCGTGAGCCATTGCGAGATCCACGGAGGTCACTCCGGGAACATCGTGGCGATCGAGGTACAACGGCATAATCCCTCTCCGATGATCTCAGGGCCGAGCCGGCTCGGCCGTCGTCCGCAATACTACCGGCTTCGAACCAGTGATGCACCGATCCGGGCAGGAGCCTGCCCCCGCGATCAGGCGCGTTTGCGCAGTTCCGAGGGTCGCAGGATGGTGATATAGCCGCCTTCCTGGAGGATGTCGCCTCGGGCGCTGAGCCGTGACAGCGCGCGGTTGACGTTTTCACGGCTGGCCGCGACCATGCCCGCCAGGGTACGCTGGGTCAGGCGCATCGTGATCCGGTTGCCGACGGCCGCGGGCTTGCCATGGGTTTCGGACAGCTCCAGCAGCTTCTTGGCGACCCGGCCGGGGATGTCGAGAAAGGCGGCCTCGGAGAAGCTCTCGTCCATCCCTCGGATATAGCCGCTCAGCAGCCGGATGACATGCCGGGTCAGCTCCGGATGACGGTCGATGAAGGTGACGAATGCCTGCCGTTCGAGCGTCAGGCATTCCGTCAGATCCATCGCCTGGGCGTCCGCCGTCCGGGTCGCGTTGTCCTCGAAGAGCGCTAATTCGCCGAATGTGTCTCCCGGGAGGAGAATGGCGAAGACGGCTTCCTCACCCTGCCGCCCGAGGCGGGCGATCTTGACCTGGCCGGTGTTGATCACATAGAAGGTTGTGCCTGCGTCCCCCTCGTGGAAGAGGTAGCTGCCACGCGCGTAGGAGCGTGATCGGATGGCGGGAAGCAGCGGGTCCAGCTGGTCGGCCGGTAAGCCCCCGAATAACGCCGTCCGGAGCAAGATCGGGATCGGGTCCATGGCGACATCATGCTGGCTTTGGGGGCAAAAGAAAAGGGCAGCCGATCGGCTGCCCCAAGCGCGCTTGTGGCGACCGTTACTTTACTGTGCTCTTGCGTGTCGCGCGGCTAACTCTGCGCTCAGTCTCTCGCTTGTCACTTGACTTCGACGCCTTCGCCTTCTTCTTCTCGGCCATGATTTCACCTCCTCACTATTGGGTTCCGCTTGTCGTCACTATCCGCTGGGAGCCCTCCTCCGACCATGTTGTCCATCACTCGGACGGTGTGCTTTTCGTCACCTTCTTTGGACGTCCGCCTTCGGTGCTGTCGAGGAAATCCATCCGGACTGGTTCGGCCTTCGGCTTGCAGACCCCGCAGTAGAGCGCGTCTTCGACCGCGAGGCCGTAGAGCGTGCCGTCCGCCGGGTACACCTCGAGAACGAAGACGTGGTTCTTCGCGTCGTCCCGACAGACAGCGCGGCCGCAGAAACGGCACGTTCCGCTCGCAGGCGATGCGCAGATCCAGCACTGCATCAGCGCCGTCCTCGCGACGGGGCAAGGCGGCGCGATCGAGCCTTGCGGGCGATCGGGCCTTCGAGTTCGAGGTAGCGGCCGACGAGATCGCGGAAGTCCTGGCGGTCGAGGCGCCAAACGGACCCTTCGTCTTTGCCGACGACCGTGGCCATACGCGGCTGGTTGTAGAGAAGCGCCATCTCGCCGAAGTAATCCCCCGGCTTCAGCGTTGCCAGCTTGTGGCGGGCGCGGCCATCCTGCCGGTTCACGTCCACCAGGCCTTCCCGGACCACGTAGAACGAGTCGCCGGAGTCCCCCTGCCGGACCAGAACGTCGCCGGGGGCGAACGGTTGCATCTCAAGCTTGACCGCGAGGACGTCAAGCTGACGCTCGCCGAGTCCCTTGAAGAGCGGCACCGCTTGGACACGCTGGCGTTCCTCGAGGGCTTCACGCACTCGTGCCTGCCAGCCGACCGGGCCGGCCAGCTCCGTCCAGAAGACTTCGCGGCTGAAGACGAGCAGCTTGAGCGCGGTATCGGCAAGAATCGTGGCGGCCCGCACGCCTCCGCCGAGCAACGCCCGCTCGCCGAAGAAGTCTCCGGTGGCGTAGTGCCCGACCAGCCGGTCTTCCCCCTGGCTGCGCACCAGGATGGAGGCACGGCCGTCCGCGATGACAAAGAATTCGTCCCCGCGATCACCCTGGCGGATAACCTGCGACCCGTGGCGCACCATTTTGACCCGCGCGGCGCGAGCGAGCCGCTCGGCGACGGCTTCCGGGACGCCCTCGAGGAACGCGACATCCTGCAGCAAACTGAGGCGATCGCGAATGCGGATGGCCTCAACAGCTTCTTTCGCCTTCTGCGGTGCGCTGCGGATATGCCGCTGATACCGCCAGAGACGGCGCCCGAAGGCAATCGCCAACGGAACCGCGATCGCCGCGACCACGAGTGCCGCGAATACTTTCGTCAGCAGCCCCGGCGTCAACCACAGCGGTTGCACCAGCGGCCGCAGGCGCCGGCCCCACCATGCCAGGGCGATAAATATGGATGCGAACGAGTACACAGCAGCCAGGGCTCCGAAGACCGTATACAGCACCTCGCGGCGGGTCAGCTTTTCCCGGTCCACGAACAGGACCCGCCACAGCGGTCCGGCGATGAAGGCGAGCGCCCGTTCCCGCAGCTTCGGCATCTCCAGCCAGTCGGCGAGGATGTAATAACCGTCAAGCTTCAAGAGTGGCATCAGGTTGAGAGCGTCGTTGAAATAGGAGACGATCGCGATCTTGAAGAGCACCGTCGCGAGAAAGCCGGCCGGCAGTACCAGGACCAGGAGGCAGCAACAGCCGGCGAGGATGAAGCCCGAATAGGGCCCAGCCCAACTGATCGCGATCCGCCGATACCAGGGCTGCAGCCAGCCGTCGGTCACGTCGACGTACCACGCCGGCATCAAGTAATAGAGGTTGAAGCCTCCCTCCCAGATGCGGCCGCCGAAATGTTTGCTGGTCAGCGCGTGGGCGCTCTCATGGATGAACGTCACGACCACGTAGGCGACGACGAGGGCCAGGATTCCCGCTACACGCGAGCCGCCTAGCGGCGCGAATGGATCGTGTCCGCGAACAATTTCGGCGACACAGGCTGCGAGGCCGAGCACCGTCACAATCACGCTGGCCAGTAGGGCCGGACGCGTGAAGAAGATCCAGCCCCCATGATCGTGCATCCAGGAGACGAAGCCGTCGATGCCCTTGAGCGGAAACTGAAGGTCCAGCATGCTGCCGTGCCCGAACCGGAACCGCTGCGGGGCAACCGGATGAAGGACCGCCTCCAGGTCGCCAAAGACGTCCTGTGGTGGATCGGTGAGGAAGTCGTATGCCCGAAGGTCCATGACCAGCTCCGCGACCGCCTCGAAGTCCATGGTGCCGGCCCGTTCGGAGTAATCGATCACCAGCTCCGAGACCTGCCGGCTTCCGTCCATCCGTTCGGCCAGGTAGGCGTCAACCTCGTCGAGTCGAAGGAATTCGCTGCCGGGGCGGTAGACCATGGCATACGGTTCGCCATGCCTGGTCGTGAGCCGCACCCAGATCAGGTCGGCGCGGAGCTCCGGTCGATAATTGGCCAGGCTGGTCCGTTCGGCGAGCTGATCCCAAACCGACCCAGATGTCGACCGAGGCGTCGTCCGACGCTTAGCCGTGGCGACAGACGAGCTGGATGGCATTTCTCCCTCTCCCGCGCCACTATGCGTGGGGCCGCGGGTGATGTCAAGACACCTGGCCTGTGGGATGGGTCCCGACCTCAGCTGTTGCCCGTTTGGGGACAAGACTGATACAAAGGCTTATAGGCGCCCACGGACGTACTGGCCGGGACTTCGGGAGGTGCTCGACATACTTCGGCGATGGGGCTGGCGGCTGGCGGTCGTCATAAATGCCGTTGTGCTCAGTGCATGTACCGAGGCGACGGGCATGGGATGGATTCCTTCATCGGCGGTTCCGACCGACAAGGCGACCTTTGGGTTCGTGTTCGACGCGACCACGAGTACCCTCTCCGGCTCGTATCACGACCCAGACGGACAGATCGCCGGACTGATTGTCGAGGTAGCCTTCAAAGGCACCGGGGTCATGAAACCGAAACCGCCTCCACCTGACCTCGGGGATTACGGCTGCGTGGGCGGCAACCCGAGCTACGACTCCCAGAACCGTAACCTGCCCGGCAGCGGGACGTTCATCCTGCTGGTCTGCGATCTCGATCACTTCATGAAACCGAATCCGACCCAGGACGTCATCTTCATCACCGTCGATGCGGGCCCATACTTTGGCTACCAGAACTCGGGCGTGGTGCAAGGGGGGAACATCACCGTCACCTAGCGTAGACTGACGTGGCTGATCGTGAGCGCTGGGTGGCGCTGTCAATCATGTGGGGTCGAAAACCCGGAGGGGACACGTTTCTGCGGCCACTGTGGCGCAAGGGCAGATATCGGTGAACGGCCGGAGCCCCGTCCCGACCTCACCGCGGCTCTTCGAAACTTCGTTTATAGCCAGGTAGCCGACCGGCTGATCGAAACAGGCGGTCGGCTGACTGAGCAGCGCCGTCTGGTGACCGCGCTCTTCGCCGACATCTCCGGATTTACAGCGCTGGCCGACCGACTCGACCCCGAACAGCTCACTGAGGTCATTGATCCGATTATCAGCCGGCTCAGCTCGGTGGTCGGTCGCTATGAGGGCTACGTCGACAAGTTTGCGGGCGACGCGCTACTAGCCTTTTTCGGCGCTCCGGTCAGTCATGAGGACGACGCCGTCCGCGCCCTGATGGTGGCGCTCGATATGCATCGCGAGATGCAGTCCACGCTGAAGCAGCTGCGCAACGATGTCGGGGAACTGACCCTCCACGTCGGCGTCAACACCGGGCATGTCATTGCTCGCGTGCTGGGCAGCGACGTCCGACTGGATTACTCGGTGCTGGGCGACGCGGTAATCCT
>Ga0209577_10005691_pt1 | contig 11599 bp, 12 predicted proteins | sample GraSoiAngelo_109_FD_185874 | JGI IMG/M metagenome (GOLD analysis project Ga0209577, IMG submission 185874) | Grasslands soil microbial communities from the Angelo Coastal Reserve, California, USA - 14_0903_12_20cm (SPAdes) (version 2) | ecosystem: Environmental > Terrestrial > Soil > Grasslands... | reverse complement strand
CGTTGAAGATCTGGTCCGCCTGCTGCGGGGGAAGCCCTACGCCAGTATCGCTGACGGACACCAAAACTTCTTCTTTCTCCGTTCTCTCCGACTTGACGGCCAACTCGCGCACCCCATCCACTTCCTTCATCGCATCGATGCTATTCACGATGAGATTCATCAGCACCTGTTGCAGTTGCACACGGTCTCCCATGATCCGGGGAAGATCTGCGGCTAGCTCCATCCGGAGTGTTATGTTGTATCGTGTTGCCTCGCTGCGCAAGAGGACGATCATCTCTCGAATGGCTTCGTTTGCGTCCACCAGCTCCCGTTGCGGAGTACTCTTCTTGAAGAGCAGGCGGACTCGATTGATGATGCCCGCCGCACGGGTTGCATCTTTGACGATTCTCGATGCAGCCTCGCGCGCCTCTTCCAGATCGGGGTGATCGCGCGTAAGCCAGCGCAGGCAGGTATTGGCGTTGGTGACGGCAGCGGCAATCGGTTGATTCACCTCGTGCGCCAGGGAAGCGGTCAGCTCTCCCATCGTGGTCACCCGGCTCACGCGTGCCAGTTCCGCCTGCGCCTCGCGCCGCGCTTCTTCCGCATGCTTGCGCTCAAGGCTCTCTGTTTGCAATGCCTCGTTGCTTCTCTGGAGCTCTTGAACTGTTCCTCTCAGGTCATCGCGCGCGCGTCGGAGCGATTCGGTGGCGCTTCTTTGAGCAGCGCCCAGCGACCCGACAAACAGGGCTGACACCGTGAATATGACAAGGCGTGGTATCTCTCCGGGTTTTGGACCCAACGAATAGATCGGAGGCAGGAAGTAGTAATCGAAAGCGAGAGCAGAGAGGGCCGTCGCGAGCAAGCCCGGCCCGACTCCACCGAACCACGCACTCAATATGACGGCACAAAGAAAAAGTGATACGGGAGCTTCTTGCAAATGAAGTGGCGGCCACCGTGAAACGATCAGAGCTGCGGCAACCGAGAGAACAGCAATCCCATAGCTCCAAATCCCAGATGGCTTGGGCCACAGAAGAGGATTGGACCTGGACATACTTCTGCTCCGGCGAAGCAAAGTGTTGCTCCCTGCAATCAGAATCTTAACATCAGAGAGTGTGCTGCTCTGACCAGGTCGGCCATATGGCGCATGTCAGCCTTCCTCGCGGAGACCTCAGTTCATCCAATCCGATGGACAGAATGCCAAGACTCTGACAGGTTCGCGTTTCGGCTAACGTCGCCCAAAGACTCATGAATCGGCGTATCTCGCACTCTGCCAGCAATTTCCAAGCCGTATTCGTCACTCACAGTCTCTGGCATGCAGATTGCTTTTTTAGTGGCGGCTAGCATTTTCCCGGTGAACAAAATTCGGAGCGAGCAAGCGTCAAGGTGACAGCGACACCAGACCAGGAAACGGGGCGCAGACAGGAGTGCAAACATGAAACCTCTATCCATTTTCGATTGGTATGGCATTCTGCGCGTGCAGCATCAGTGGACGATATTCCAGTCCATTCGATATGCGCTTTGGCTGGCGCGCTAGTTAGTTTCTCTTACTGCGTGTCGAAGTGGCGGGGGAGGGTCGGATTCATGGAAACGTCTTGTGGAACGGGTATAAACAAAGACTCGGACGGCACGCTGGTCGCTGCCGCAAAGCGCGGAGATACGCAGGCTTTCGAGGAATTGGTTCTTCGTCACAAGCAGAGAGTTCTCGCCGTGGCGCAACGGATAACGAATAACCGGGAGGATGCCGAAGATGTGGCGCAGGAGAGTTTTCACAAGGCCTTCCTTCATCTCCACGCCTTTCAAGAAAAGTCGCGGTTCTCTACTTGGCTGACACGCATCGCCATGAATGAAGCGTTCATGTTGCTCCGCCGAAGGCGGGGAGTTTTCGAAGTCTTGCCCGAGAGCTCTGACAATGACGCGAAGTCCCGGTCGGAGGCGTTCGTTGACCAGAGCCCCAATCCCGAAGAGTCCTGTTGGCGACGCGAGTGCACGCAACTCTTAACCGAAGCGATCAATCGCTTAGGTCCAAACGTTCGAAGTACGGTCCTGCTCCGCGACATCGAAGAAAGATCTGTCAAAGAAACAGCTCAGATTCTCGGCGCCTCAATTACCGCCGTGAAAGCACGTGTTTTCCAAGGACGCCGGAAGTTACGTAGAACGCTAAATACTGTATTCCTGCGCGGACTCTACACTGCCGGTCAACCGGAGGCACGGCACTGTTGACGTGTGAATCGATCATTCGCGAAGCGGTCGGGCCCTGTACGGCTTTTCTGAATTTAGGTTGATAAGAACATATCCACTAACAGTCAGCATCCGGAGCAGTCTGCCCCTGACTCATTCTTTTGTGTAGATCGCAAAAGAATCAAGTGAGCGGAACGGATCGCGGATTCTTTGAGACGAGAAATCTCTCACCCACGAGTTGTCACCGCTATTCAGCTTGAGACATCGAAGAGTCTCGTATTATCCAGAAACAAGTAGATTCCCACAGGGCAAATTCTTTCACCGCGATGCCACAAGCTCGGGAACTCGAGAAAGCTTTTCGTAATCTTCTTCAGCTAAACGCAGGGAAGCCGCCGCGACGTTCTGCTCAAGATGTTCGATCGAGGAAGTCCCTGGGATGGGCAACATCATGGGAGATCGCCGCAGGAGCCAAGCCAGCGCTACCTGTGGGGGGCTCGCACGGTGGGCCTGGGCAATTTGGTTAAGCACGCCGCCGGCAACTTTGCCTGCCCCCAGTGGGAACCAGGGAATAAAGGCAATTCCATGGCTCTCACAATAATCCACCAGGTAATCCCATTCGCGGTCCGCAAAGCTATAGCGGTTCTGCACGGAGACGATAGGGACAATTCTGCGCGCTCGCTCGATGTGCTCTTGCGTAACATTCGACAACGCGACGAGGCGAATCTTGCCTTCGTTTCGCAGTTGAGCCAGGGTTTCCATCGATGCCTCAAAAGAGACGACCGGGTCCGGAATATGCAGTTGATAAACGTCGATGCGGTCCAGGCGCAATCTCTTGAGGCTTCCCTCGACGGCCTTGCGAAGATGAGAGGGAGTTGCATCGTGGGTCCACTGATTCGGGCCGGGACGGTTCCAGCCTCCCTTGGTGGCAATTACCAGGCCAGCCGGGTAAGGAAACAACGCTTCGGCAATCAGTTCCTCGCTTATGTATGGGCCGTAGGAATCCGCGGTATCGATGAAATTGATATCAAGCGCGACGGCCCGGCGAAGAACCGCCAACGCCCCTTTACGATCTTTTGGCGGCCCCCAGATGCCTTCGCCGGTAAGGCGCATGGCGCCGAAGCCGAGACGATATACGGAAATTTCCTCGCCAAGCGAAACATCTCCAGCCAAACTTGCAGAAAGTTCTTTCTTGTTCATGATAGACCTCCAATATTTCTCTCCTAACCAAATCCCGCGCTGGCGCTCACGGCTTCAGCCGTTCAACGGTCAGCGCCCGAAAACCCAAAAGCTCATAGTTGCTATCTTCTTCTCTCGTCATGCATTCTGATAACGCTTCGCTTCTAGCCAAGCCACTGTGGGTTGGCGTAGGTGCCGTCGAACTCATGACTCGTTTTATAAAGCTCGAACTGGCCTGCTTCCGCGGCTTTTGCCGTTTTTGCCAGAAGCGCGGCAACTTGTGAAGAATTCATCGGTTGAAAACTGCGGGCTGCTTGAAGAGCTTGCTGAAGAATCGGGAGCGAATCGCAGCCCGTGATAACAACACTGGTCGGAAGATTCATAGCGTAGTGAAGGCACTCCACGGGGGTGGCTGTTTTGCTCTCGAGAATAATGTGATCACCCATGGGCTTCATGCCAAGCACGCCGATATTGTTCTTGAGCAGGACGGGCAAAACTTTCTTTTCGAAACTATTGAAGTGCGCGTCCATTACGTTGAGAGGCATCTGTACGGCGTCGAAAGTGAAGCTGTGTTTTGCAGCGGTGGCCAGCATTTTCAAATGGATATGCGGACTCTTGTGGCCCGTGAAGCCGATGAAGCGAGTCTTACCCGCCTTTTGCGCCTCCAGGACGGCCTCCATCCCTCCGCCTTCGGCAAAAATGCGATCCGCGTCGGTGTCGCGAATCACTTCGTGGAATTGGAGAAGATCGATCCGGTCAGTCTGAAGGCGGCGCAAAGACTCGTTGATTTGACTAGCAGCGGCGGCTTTGGTGCGCCCGTCGATCTTGGACATTAGAAAAGCTTTGTGGCGGTAGCCGTCCCGCAGCGCATTGCCCATGCGGATTTCACTCTCGCCGGCGTTGTAGTCCCAGCAGTTGTCGAGAAAATTGATGCCCTCATCGAGCCCCGCGCGGATGATGCGAATGCTTTCCTGAGGATCCGCCTGATTGCCAAGATGGTAGCCACCGAGCCCAATGAGCGAGACTTTTTCTTTGCTGGGGCCCAAGGTTCGGTAAGGAATGCCGTTCCTGGATTCCGATCGCGGGGACAGCTGGCCAGGGCGCGCCAGGAGAATGGACGCTGCCGCCAACCCCAGGAATCCCCGCCGAGAAATGCCGGCGTCTGCGGCGTCGTTAGCTCTCGAAACTGGCGCGAGATTTGGATAACGTGCATCCTCTTGGCTTGGCTGATTTTTCTCGCTGTTCATGACGAACCTCCTTTCGACCGCCTCACACCTGAGGGACGGGAATCCATTTGCAGTTGCGACGACCGCAATGTACAGAGCGAGCTATTTCTTTTGATGCAGCGAGCGAATATAGGACACCAGCCAGTGAATCTGATCCTCGCTGAGCGAACTCTTGAAGGGAGGCATTCCGCCCTTGCCATTCGAAATGGCCTGAGCGAGTTCCGCATCGGGCAGCTTTTGCACTGCCGGTGAGCGAAGGTCTGGAACGTTCATCCTCTTTCCGACCTCGGAACCGCCTCCATCTTGACCGTGGCACATTGCGCATTTCGTCCGAAAGGTCGTACCGCAGGCCGCGCCGTCTGGACCGGGGGTAGCCCGCACAATCGAGACAACAAAAAGCGTAAGCCCAACAAAAATCCCCAGCAACATTGTAGAGCCAAAGATCACATGGTGTTCAGTCTTGTCTTTTGTCATGACTCTTCCCTTCCTTAGAATTGTTGACTCCAACTGGACGCCTCTCCACCATCCGGCGTAGAGACCGTTAACTTAAACCGAGCTTTGAGATCGGCAAATCCCTCACTCGCTTGCCGGTTGCTGAGAATATGGCGTTAGAGAATGCCGCCACAAATGGCGGCACTCCAGGCTCACCGACGCCCGCCGGCGGTGCGTCGCTTTCGACGATGTATACGTTCGTCTGTTGCGGCGCATCTGCAATTCGAGCCATCGGATAATCCTGAAAATTTGATTGATCGATTGCGCCCTTCGTCGCTGTAATCTCGCCGCTTCGCACAATACTTGTGCCGAACACCGCGGCGCCCTCAAACTGGGCGCGGGTCGCTTCAGGATTTACGACTAGGCCTGCGTCCAGAGCCGTATCCACGCGAGGGATCCGCACCTCACCCTGGTCATTGACTTCGACTTCAACCACCGTGGCCACATAGGACAAGAAACTGCGGTGCGCCGCAATCCCCACACCGGTGCCCTTGCCGTGCTTGCGCTTTCCCCACCGGGATTCTTCCGCGACCATCTCCGTGACACGCCGCAGACGACCGGTTTCCCAGGGATGGGCGTCCATGGAAGCTCCATAATTCGGATATTCCACTCCCTTGAAATCGATGGTGCGCGGGTTCCCGATCAGGTCGAGCAAATAATCGAGCGGATCTCGCCCGGCCGCACGTGCAAGTTCATCCGTAAAGCATTGAATAGCAAACGCGTGATAAATGTTCGCCACGGAGCGTAACCAGCCGATGCGCACGTGAGCTTTCGCCGGGCCATTCTCGATGCGGAGATTTGGCAGGTCGTAAGGAATATCCGTCCAGCCCTGCTGCAAATGGGCAGGATCGCCATAAACCGTATTCACGTCAAAGATAGATGGAATCGGAGGGAAGACCGACCGTTGCAGCCACGCCGTCGGCTTGCCGTCCGCGCCGAGGGCGGCCTTCATATACATGGACGCCACGGCGTTGTAGTAGTCAAACTTGATGTCGTCCTCTCGTGTCCAGACCACTTTCACCGGCCGCCCCATTTTTTTGGACAACACCGCAGCCTCAGCAACGTAGTCGGGTTTCGACTTGCGCCCGAATCCCCCACCGAGCAGGGTCACATGGCAAATTACATCTTCCTTCGCGATCCCTAGCTCTTTCGCGACGGTGTCCTGCACACCTTGAGGATTCTGCGTCGGAGCCCATAGCGTCGCTTTGCCGTCTTTGAATTCTGCCAGCGCGACCATCGGCTCCATCGAAGCGTGCGCCAGAAGCGGAACGTAGTAGTCCGCCTCATATACCCTGCCACCTTTGGCAAACACCGCATCCGCGTCCCCAATATTGCGCACCACTTTGCAAGGATTGTGGGAAGTCGCGCGCAATTCGTTCTTGTACGCGTCCGAGTTGTAAGCTTCGTTTGGTCCGTTGTCCCATGAGATGTTCAGCTTCTTGCGGCCTTGAAACGCCGCCCACGTGTTATCCGCAATCACTGCGATGCCACCGAGTGGCTGAAACCCCGGTGCCTGCTGGAATGGATCAATCGGAACAGTCTGACGCACACCTCGGACCTTCAAGGCTTCCTTGTCGTCGGACGATTTCACTTTACCGCCGAGAACGGGCGGATGCTCAACTGATGCGTACACCATGCCGTCCAGGCGAGCATCCATGCCATAAATGGCCCTCCCGGTCACAAGAGCTTCGAGGTCGTAGCTCACTTGCCCTTTGCCTACATAGCGCCAGGCACTCTTTGGTTTGAGTTTCAGATCTTCTCTCTTGGGGGCAGGCAATTTTGCCGCAGCCCTCGCGAGTTCGCCGTAACCCGCGCCCCGGTTCGTCGAGCGGTGGACAACGACGTGCAAATCGGTTTCGCACTCCGTTGCCGGAACACCCCACTCCTTCGCCGCCGCTTGAATCAGCATGAATCGCGCCGTTGCTCCCGCCTCACGCATCGCGTCGTAGAACGACCGTATCGAGTGCGATCCGTCGGTATTCTGGTCACCGTATCGGCTGTCACCAAGCGCCTGCTCAATCCTCACTCGCTTCCAATCCGCGTCTAGTTCATCGGCGACAACGAGCGGCAGCGTAGTGCGGCTTGTCGTGCCCATCTCCGAGCGACCGGCGACGATCCACACCGTGCCGTCTGGGTCGATCCCGAGGTACACGCTGGGATGTAAGGCGGCGTGGTCCGCGTTTGTATCGTGTGGAAGTTTGTCGCCCGACGACAGCTTAGGGTAATAGCGCACACCCAGCACAAGCGCCCCTGCCGCGATGATGCCTCCCCTTAGGAATCTGCGCCGGCTCACGTTCTCAATCGTGCTCACGGCATTTCACCCGCCGCTGCCCTAATCGCCGCGCGAATCCGCTGATACGTTCCGCAACGGCAGATGTTCCCGGACATGGCCTCGTCAATATCGTGATCAGTCGGCTTCTTCTTGCTGTTCAAAAGCGCCGCCGCCTGCATGATTTGCCCCACCTGGCAGTAGCCACATTGCGGCACGTTGATCTGCATCCAGGCCTTCTGAACTAGGTGCAATCCGTTCTTGTCGAGGCCTTCGATGGTCGTGACGTCCTTTCCTGCCGCGTCGCGCATGGCTGTTACGCAGGATCGCGTCGCTTGCCCATTCACATGGACCGTGCATGCGCCGCAAAGCCCAATGCCGCAGCCAAATTTCGATCCGGTCAACCCTAAAACATCGCGCAGGTACCAGAGCAGCGGCATTTCAGGTTCTCCGTCGAACGATTGCTCAGCTCCGTTTACCTTAAGTTGAATCATGTTCCTGCCTGACCTCGAACCCCTGCAGAGCGGACAAACTTCATCCCACTAGATGAGCTTTCCTGCCGAATCGACGCCGGATCGAGTCTGCCCATTGTTGGCGGAACCCAAATGGGCATGTTTTTCCATTTGCAGAATCACCGCCGAAAAATCTTGCTCAGCCCCTTCGTCCGATTGCCTCGCATTGATCTCAAAAGCAGCTCCCGTGGCGGGCATTCGCGCGCCAACGGCAGCCGCGAGATTTAGAATCAGCCCGAAATCCTTGTTCATTAGCCGGATCGGAAATTGCGGGCTATAGTCGCTTTTTATCGCTCTTTCCAGTTTGCCCACGTGTGCAGGTGCGACCACCGCAGTCTGGGACAACACGCCCAGCAGGCGGTTGCGATCAAGACCAGCCTTCTCACCGAGTGCGACGGCTTCGGCAATCGCCTGCATTCCGATTCCCAGTAGGGTGTTCACCACAAGCTTCATCGTCGCTCCGGACCCGCTCGGTCCGAGATAAAAATGCTTTTTGGCGATAACGCGAAAGATCGACTCGGCGCCCTCGAAGCACTCCTTGTCTCCGCCCCCGAACAGAGTCAGCAACCCGTTTTCGGCGGTCGGAGTACTCCCCGATATAGTCACGTCGAGAACCTCGACTCCACGCGCTGAACCTAGTCTCGAGAGTTCCTGCGAGGTCTCGGGATACACCGTGCTGAGGTCGATGACCCGGGAACCGCGATGCGCATTGGCGAAAACGCCGTCAGGTCCTCTATAAATGTCCAAGACAGCTTCATCGCTTGGCAGGCACGACAACACGACGCTGCAACTGGAGGAAAGTTCCGAAACGCTTTGCGCGACGTTGCCGCCATATCGAATTAGCGCCTTCGCCTTGCTCTGGTCCCGGTCGTACGCTGCCAGCTTGAAGCCGGATTCAAGCAACCTCCGCGCGATCGGGCGGCCCATATATCCGATCCCGACAAATCCAAGCGCATCGTTTTCCTGCGTGATTGGTCTCATGATCAATCGACCTTAGGCTGAGCTGCGATTTCGATTTCAACTTCCACATTGGTCGAAAGCACGCGTTGTACCGTTTACGAGGGGAACCGAGTATTCATGCAAGATGTTGGTAGCACGGAGAATACGGGGGGTAAGCAAATGGATTCAACCCTCAGATGGTGAGAGTCGTCTGTCGAATCCCTTGGACACTGTCAGTCTGTTGGAATTGGATTTGAGCGTAGGTGACTGAATTCCACTTGCCGTGCTCTCTCTTACAAACAAGGACGTGTCGGCGAAGCCGGACACAATTACACACGCGGACGTGCGATCAGCTTGACGTACCACTGGCCCTTGCGCCGCACGAACTCCACATCGTCGCTAGATCCCCCACACGTCGGTCAGCGTCTCATTCTGAAACAGGCGCATGCTGATCGATCCTCCGCCGCTCACACGTCGACTGTAGCCTTCGAGCGCGGCAAGAAACGCGGGTAGGTTCGACACCGCGGCTAGGCCGCGCTTCATGGTGTCCCGCTGGTTCATCGTGGCTTCCGTGCCGGGCATCTGCATGACGCGCCGGCGCGCACCCAGGAGATCGTCGAGTGGAAAGCGGTGCTCGTCGCAAATCCGACGGACCTCCGCATCGGCGTCATCGATGCGTGTGCCCAGACTCAGGGCAACGGCGTTTGCCGCGACACGCTTGAGGTCGTTTACGTCGAGACAGGCAAACATCTCGAACAGGTCGCGGCGAAGCGTCGCGGCTTGCGCGTGCTCGAACGCAGCCTGAGGGGTCTCGCGACTCATACGAATCGATGGTAGTTATTCTCGCGCAAGGGCCCCAGTTTCGTGGCGCAGTGTCCCACAAGTCGCCGAGGCCCCGCAACGTCTGAAACCTCGGTCGCGAGGGATGTATTCGGAGTGCCTCCATCAAGTGATCTCGTCTGGCGAGCGCACGCAGAGCGCCGCCGATCTCCCTTACAGCCAGAATTTGTCGTACCATCAAAATCTCATGACGACGTCGGGGGAGGCGCGTCACTTGGTCACACTCTCTCCGCAGATATGGCATCGCGGTAAGAGGCAAATTGAAGACTGAGCGCCTGCTTGGGAGACAGGCACTCGACCAGATCCCCCGGGTTATAACGGTGGGTTTCTGAACCACCGCTCCTTTTCCAAACAGCCTGACTCTGTTGTCGAGTCGATTCGGGTGAAGTTTTTTCAGACCTGACCCTCAATCGGGTAGGCTGGGGCGCGTTCCGTTTTCCATTATTTTTCAATTGCCGGGAATCTTGTTTTAGTTAAGTGCCGCCAGTTTAGCGTGTTAGGGTTCACTAGAGGAAGCTTGGGAAGCTCCCGTACTGCCATTGTACGAAGCCCGCTCGTTGTTTCTGATTGTACTCAGGAATTGATTTTCCGTACAGCGGTTTGCTGAACCGCAATAGGAGCCAACACGTCTATCGAGAGTTCGAATCTCTCCCTATCCGCTTCCATCGCGCAGAGTACAGCATTCGGCCGTTGAGTACAGAATGGCCCATCGAGGATCTCGAGACCCCGCCGTAACTTCCCAGAACGCGACCTCAAGTCGTTGTATCTAAAGCGCGCAAACACGCCACGCTCGCGCACGCCTTGCTTCATCGCCCTTCCGATACAACACTAGGACTTCTGGCCCGGAATAACTTGCGGTTTGCCCGTCATAAAGCGCTAACGTCACTCGGGAAACAGAACTTGCCGCGCTCCTAGCACTCATCAAGACGCGGCTGATGAGAAGGCTATTTAGCGCCTGCCGACGCGGTCGGCTTTTCAATTTCTTCACACTGGAGAACATCGGACGAACCGTACGTGTGATAAACAACAGCTTTCAAGAGTTTCGTCCAATAGTTTGCAAGCTAGACTCTACTGAGCAATGCCCTAATCAGGAGGCTGGGGCGACTGCTGGCTTTGGGATTGCGCCTTTGATGACCAGCCACAGCATGAACGCCAGCTCTCCGAGTTCGGCGGGGAAGGCGATGTTGGAGACCATGTCTTCGTATTGCGGCAACAGTAAGCCCGTAAAGCTCATGGCCAGATAAGCGAAACCGTTGATGATCAGCCACACGCCCAGGAAGCGGGGCAGGAAGCGCGACCTGTACGCAAGGATCCCTAAGGGAAAAAGCCATAGACCCCAAAAGATCTCGGCGGCAACGACTTCCTGGTGATGCAGACGTAGGAACAGCATGGCCAGCGCGTCCCGCTGAGGTTTTTCGAATACGGACAAGAACTCGGCGCCGCGCGCGAGCATGAGGGCAGCCGCGTCGTTCAGCACGTTGAAGAAGTAGATCGCGGATGGCAGCACACCACCCAGGATCACCATCAGCACGGCGAGATCTTGGTTCACTCGTTTAAACAACTGGTAAAGGGCTAGCGCGACAAAGATCACCATGGTCCCGGCGAACAGGTCGCCGGCGATGCCGAATCGGAAGAGCGTCTCGTGCGCGGCGATGTTGTTGGCCGTCGCGGTCGCGTTGCCATGCACGAACAGTTTGCTGGGAATATAGATGAGGCGGAGAGGGGCCGCTAAGAGGAGCAGGTACAGGAATCCGGCGACTCTCCCGGGGTTGTTGGTCGAGCTCATGTGTCCTCCTTGTGAGGGTTTAGCCTGAGATACGGCGGAGGCTTGTCTTGTTAGGATAGCGTCATGCTCTGCGTCGTGGTGGTGTACCTCGGTCTGATTGCCGCACTGGCGTATCCCTTCTCCGGCCTCTGACTTTTCTTGCGGTTCGTTCTCGCCGCCGAGCCGCGCTGATCCTAGCACTGGGTTTCATAGTTGTGAGGAG
>Ga0209577_10005689_pt1 | contig 11601 bp, 8 predicted proteins | sample GraSoiAngelo_109_FD_185874 | JGI IMG/M metagenome (GOLD analysis project Ga0209577, IMG submission 185874) | Grasslands soil microbial communities from the Angelo Coastal Reserve, California, USA - 14_0903_12_20cm (SPAdes) (version 2) | ecosystem: Environmental > Terrestrial > Soil > Grasslands ... | reverse complement strand
TGCGACAAATTGATGACTCTCAAGGCAGAACCGCAAATGCGGGCAGCATCTAACGTCATTGCTCATGGGCAGGCAGGCGTCCGCCTGGAGCTTCGCACCCAGGACCTGGAAAATGCATATCTTAGTCACGGCTGACACAGTCGGCGGCGTTTGGAGTTACGCCCGCGAACTGGTTTCAGGCCTGGTTCGTCGCGGCATCAGGGTGACTCTGGTCAGCTTTGGCGATATTCCCAGGGCAGAGCAGACGGAGTGGATGGATGGCCTCCCGGGGCTGGACTACCACCCTACCGCTTTCAAACTCGAATGGATGCAGGATTGCGAGTCGGATCTGGCTGCTTCTGCCGAGTACCTGGAATCCATCATTCGTGAAAGCAAGCCCGATCTTTTGCATTTGAACCAGTTCTACTATGGGGCTCTGCGATGCAACGTTCCTCGCGTGGTCGTTGCTCATAGCGACGTCGTAAGCTGGTGGATGGAGGTGCGCCAGCAGGAGCCATTGGAATCCGATTGGACCCGCTGGTATCGTGCTGTAGTTTCACGCGGAATCGCCAAAGCCAATGCGGTGGTCGCGCCTTCCAAGTGGATGCTGGAGCAGGTTTCGAAGCATTATGTGACTCCGATTTGGGGTTCGGTCATCTATAACGGCCGCAACCCTTTGCTGTTTAATCCTCATATGAGCAAGGATGAGTTGATCGTGACCGTCGGACGAATTTGGGACAGCGGCAAGAATGCCGGATTGCTGTTACAGGAGCAGATGCCGGCGCCGGTGACCATTGCCGGCTCCGAGCGGCATCCGGAATCCAAGGGCGGCGCCTTTGGAGAGAAAGAGCATCGGCCCAACATACACTTTGAGCCCCGCCAAAATGAGAAGCAGTTGTGCCAACTCTTCGCCAGGGCCCCCATTTATGCTGCTACCTCTCGTTATGAGCCGTTTGGCCTGGCTCCTGTGGAGGCCGCTCTCTCGCGTTGCGCTATCGTGGCCAGTGACATAGCGCCCTTTCGCGAATTGTGGACAGGAGCAGCGGTCTTCTTTCGAAATAATGATGCGCGCAGCCTTTGCGAAGCATTGGAGTCGTTGGTTAGAGAGCCGGAACTTTGCCAGCAGTATGCCAACCTGGCCTATAACCATGCCCGCCAGAAATTCAATGCCGAGCGCATGGTCGATGAGTATCTGAACATCTATAAATCGCTGGCGACCGCCGCCGCTCGTATCGCATGAAGACCCAGCTCAACATCGCGTTGTTTTGTCATTCGCTGGTCTCCGATTGGAACCACGGCAATGCGCATTTCCTGCGTGGCCTGGTGCGTTCGCTGGGACGCATGGGGCACAAGGTGCGTTCTTACGAAGAACTTGGCTCCTGGTCCCTGACCAATCTCATGCGTTGCGAGGGGGAGCGCGCCATCGAGGCAGTAGACTATTTCCGGCGCAGCTATTCTGACTTGGACATTCGCTTCTATAAATCAGACGCCAACTTTCAGCTCTTTTTAGAAGAGGAATTACGAGAAACCGATGTGGTCCTGCTGCACGAATGGAACCCTCCGTTTGTCGTCAATAGCGTCCTGGCGCTCAAGAAGAAATTCGGGTTCGTTGCGCTGTTGCACGACAGCCATCATCGCGCCTACACCCAGGCCGGCGAGATGCTGAAATTCCATCTGCATCTGCTGGATGGAGTACTGGCTTTTGGCGAAGCCATACGCCGAATTTATGTCGACGGCTTCGGCATTGCCCGTGCCTGGACGTTTCATGAGGCTGCCGATGTAGACTCCTTCAGGCCACTGGAGCGTCCACGGGAGATCGACGTGATCTGGATCGGCAATTGGGGCGACGAAGAGCGCACTCGTGAACTTCAGGAATTCCTGATTGAACCGGCTACTGCGCTCGCGGGAAAAAAAGTCGTGGTGCATGGCGTCCGCTATCCCGATTCGGCCCTGGAGAAATTTCGTGCCGCCGGAATCGAATACCGTGGTTACCTGCCCAATTTGTTTTCTCCCGAAGCCTATGCTGAGAGCCGCATCACGCTGCACGTTCCCCGGCAACAGTATGCCAATGGACTGAGCGGCATACCTACCATCAGGGTCTTTGAGGCACTCGCGTGCGGCATTCCGCTGGTCTGTTCGCCCTGGAATGATGATGAGCACCTTTTTCATCCGGGGGAGGATTACCTGGTGGTGAGAGACGGCAAACACATGACCGCCGAGTTGCAACATTTGCTCCGCGATTCGAAGGCGCGAAGGCAGATCGGCGAGCACGGCATGAAGACCATCCGTGAGCGCCACACTTGCGCCCACCGGGCAGAGCAGTTGATCTCCATCTGCGAGGAAATAGCAGGATGAAAATCTTTGTCTTTGGTTCCAGCATTGTTTCTTCTTATTGGAACGGTGCTGCCACGTATTATCGGGGCCTGTACAAGCAGCTTCATGCGCTGGGCCATCAGGTAACTTTTGCCGAACCCGATGCTTACGGTCGCCAGCAAAAGCGGGATGCAGGCGACTTCTCTTACGTGAATTCCATTGTTTACAAAACCGAAGCCCAACTTGAGGGGTTGCTGCAAGAAGCGTGCTCGAGCGATTTGATCGTCAAACACAGCGGTGTAGGGGTCTTCGATGCGCTGCTGGAATCGCGCGTGCTGGAATGCCGCTCGAAAAAGACCAAGGTTTCATTTTGGGACGTCGATGCTCCCGCGACGCTGGAACGGGTGGAGGCAGACCCGCAAGATCCGTTTCGACGGCTCATTCCCGAATACGACTTTATCTTTACCTATGGCGGAGGGCCTCCGGTGGTTGAGCACTATACGGCTCTGGGAGCAGCCAACTGCCATCCCATTTATAACGGCCTCGATCCGGAGACCCACTATCCTGTTGCTGCCGAATCGGCCTGGCAGTGTGATCTGGTCTTTGTAGGAAACCGGCTGCCCGATCGCGAGCGCCGGGTTCAGGATTTCTTTCTGCGAGCGGCTGAACTCGCTCCTGAATTTCAATTTGTTCTTGGCGGCGAAGGCTGGGCCGGCAAGGATTTACCGGCGAATGTTCGGTGGGTGGGCCATGTAGGCACCAACGATCACAACCACATGAATTGCTCCGCGCGTATGGTCCTGAATATCAATCGCGATTCCATGGCAGGAGTAGGATATTCGCCTCCAACCCGGATCTTTGAGGCAGCCGGGGCCGGAGCCTGCCTGATCACCGACCAATGGATTGGGATTGAAACGTTCTTCCAGCCCGGCCACGAGATTCTGGTGGCCTCGAATGCAGAAGAGGTCGTTCACTTTTTGCGGACCATCTCCGCTGCCGAAGCCCAGAAGATCGGCCACAACATGCGCGAACGCGCGCTGCAGGAACATACATATCAATTGCGGGCAAAGCAATTTGACGAAATCGTGACGAACGCATGGGAAACCGCTCTGCAGATCCCAGCGTAAAAAAGCAAAACCCACCACGGAGGCACGGAGACACGGAGAAGATCAAAACCAATATTCACCACAGAAGACACAAAGGAGCACGAAGGAGAACTGAAACCAAAAGCTTGCCGCAGAGATCGCATAGGCCATCGAACAAGATTAAATTGTGTAGGTTCATGAAAGTTGTAACAGGGCATGACTTTAAAGCCCGCAGTTTTATTGGGCCTTGCGGCACGACTGAAAGTCGTGCCCTGTTACAAATCTATTTTCGAGACACGCTCTAAATACTAAGGACTAAGGACTAAATACTAAAAGCTAACAGCTAGCAGCCAGGAGCTGACCTTGAAACTCACCATGTTCGGCCTTGCCATTACCTCTTCCTGGGGCAATGGCCATGCCACTACATTTCGCGCGTTGTGCAATGCGCTCTATAAGCGCGGCCACACGATTGTGTTTTTTGAGCACAACCTTGAGTGGTACCAGAACAACCGTGATCTCCCGGAGCCGGAATATTGTGATGTCAGGATTTTTGAGGACTGGAACCAAGTGTTGCCGCAAGTGCGCGCGGAACTGAAAGATACCGATGTTGCGCTGGTGGGCTCTTATTTTCCCGACGGCATTTCTGCTCTCGATGAAATCCTCGAATCCAATGTTCCAGTCAAAGCTTTCTATGACATCGATACTCCTATCACCATCGCCGCGCTTGAGCAGCAGGGCAGGACTGACTATCTTCTGAAGCGTCATCTTCCTGAACTGGATATTTATTTCAGCTTTACCGGCGGACCCATGTTGAAGAAACTGGAGACGGAGTTCAATGTTCGCTTTGCCATTCCGCTCTATTGTTCTTTCGATCCGGAAAAGTATCACGAACGGCCTCCGGTCCCCCGGTTCGAATGCGATTTGAGCTACATGGGCACCTATGCTCCTGACCGCCAGCCAAAGATTGAAGAGTTGTTTTGCGAGACCGCGCGCCAGTTGCCGCACAATAAATTTATTCTGGCCGGGCCACAATATCCCAAGTCAATTTCCTGGCCGCCGAATGTGCAGAGGATCATGCATCTCGATCCTTGCTATCATGCGGCGCTCTATTGTTCTTCCCGCCTTGTCCTCAATGTCACGCGACGCGATATGGTCATGGCCGGCTTCTCGCCTTCGGTGCGCCTCTTCGAAGCGGCAGCATGTGCTGCACCGATTATTTCGGATAACTGGCCGGGTCTGGACACCTTCTTCGTTCCGGGAGAAGAGATTCTTCTTCCCTTAAGCAGCGATGATGTGGTGCGCGATCTCTTAAACCTCGAGGCAGTTGAGCTTCGTAAAATAGGCCGCGCAGCCCAGGCGAGAGTACTGGCAAAGCACACCAGCGATGTCCGCGCCTTGGAATTTGAACGGGCAGTGGAAGAAGCAGGTGATCGCGTCATTACCACGGCACGCCAGAGCGCAGGGTAACGAAGAAACACGCCAGCCCCCCACTGCATCTCTAATAAGGTTACTTCGTCGCCCCTATGAAAATTGCTCTGGTTGCTCCTCCTTTCATTGCTGTGCCTCCCAAGAAATATGGCGGAACAGAATTGTTTGTCGCTGAGCTTGCCGAAGGGTTGCAACAGCAAGGGGCTGAAGTTGTACTGTACGCCAATGGCGAATCGACAGCCGCAGTCGAGGTGCGCTCAATTTACGAAAAAGAAGAATGGCCCATCGAGGGAAACGTTGAAGCCAGCTTAAAGGGGCTTTCACATTCGGCATGGGCGGTGCACGATGCTTCGCAAAGCGCCGATGTCATTCATGTGAACAGCGCGCCGGGATTGAGCTTCTCTCGTTTTGTCGACCAACCGTTCGTCTACACAGTCCACCACGCTTATGAGCAGTCGCTGGAGGAGTACTACGAAAAGCTGGCAGACGTGCAATATGTGACCATCAGCGATTTTCAGCGGCAACAACTCCACATGCCCCATATGAGGACCATCCACCATGGAATCAAGCCGTCTTTGTATCAAGTGCAGGAAACCAAGCAGGCATATCTTTGTTTTCTTGGCCGGGTAGCTCCGACTAAAGGAACTCATCTGGCCATTGAGATTGCCCGGAAGGCAGGAATTCCCTTGAAGATTGCCGGAGAGATTCAGCCCCTTTACCAGCAATATTGGGAAAAGCAGGTAAAACCGCAAGTGGATGGAGCATTCATCGAATATGTCGGCGAACTCGGACCTGATGAAAAAAATGCCCTTCTGGGAGATGCAAGGGCCCTGCTCTTTCCCATCCAATGGGATGAACCGTTTGGCCTGGTGATGATCGAAGCAATGGCGTGCGGAACACCGGTGCTTGCCCTGCCCGGAGGCTCGGTCGCCGAGGTCGTAAAAGAAAGCGTAAGCGGCCACGTGCGAGGATCGACCGATGAACTGGTGCAGTGCGCCAGAAACTTGAAAATCCCTGCAAGAACAGTCCGCAGCTACATGGAGGAGAACTTTTCCGTCCAGCGCATGGTAAGGGACTATCTCAGTCTTTATTCCCGGCTTGCGTCAGGAAAGGCAGGACGTTCCGGCGAGAAGGAAAACCGGGTCGCTTGAATTTCGTTGCCGCTACTTCACAAAACGCACCATGAGCGCGAAATTGATTATTCCGCATCACGAGCTAATCGAGGTCCCGTGTCCTTACCCGGAGCCGCGCATAGCCTACCAGGACACCGAGCCACGCAAAGCCAGCAACCTGACTTTGATTGACGGCAAGACATTCCTCTCTACCAATCCTTCCGGAGACATCATGCCCGCCGGCGCGCCGGATGTAGGTTTTTTCCATGATGACACGCGTTTTTTGAGCCGCCTGGAACTGCGTATGAACGGGCACAGCACCGGGCTGCTCTCGTCGAGTACCGAGCAGACCTTCTTATCACAGATCGAGTTGACAACCGGACGCAGCACTTTGCGCGACACCTACGAGATACCTGAGAACACCATTCACATCCGGCGCGAGCAGGTGCTGAACTCCGACATTCTTTACGATTTCCTCACTTTCGAAAACTTCAACTTCCACGAGCTGGAGCTGACCATCGAACTGGCCTATGAGGCCGATTACATGGACGTCTTTCAGGTGCGGGGCGTCGCCCGGCAACAGATGGGCCACTACTACAAGCCCCTGGCGCATCGTGACTCGCTAATCTTTTACTATCGCGGACGCGATGAAGTGGTGCGGGAGACAGTGGTCCATTTCTCTCTGCCCCCTGAGCACCTCGAAGATGCCACAGCGCGCTGGCGGCTGAAATTGCCTCCATTCAAGAGATTTCAACTTCAGACTACGATTACTCCGCTGGTCGAGAGCAAGCGCACGCGCGCCGGTCGAGCTGATTTCATCCAAAGCTTGCGGTCGCGGCGCGAGGCGATCGATAAATGGGAGTCGCACTCCACTCAGTTTCAATCGAGCAATCGCATCTTCGATCAATTGATGCGGACCTGCACTGGCGATTTCCATGCGCTCCAGATTCCTGACGGCAAGGAGCACGTTATCGGCGCGGGTGTTCCGTGGTTTGCCACCATGTTCGGGCGCGATTCCATCATTGCTGCCTTTCAGTCTTTGCTCCTGAATCCCCAGCTTGCCTGCGAGACCTTGCGCGTCCTGGCCCGGCACCAGGGCAAGGAAAAAAATGACTGGCGCGATGAAGAGCCGGGAAAGATCCTGCACGAGTACCGCGAAGGGGAGATGACCAAGGCCGGCGAGATGCCCTTTGGTCCTTATTACGGCTCTGTCGATGCCACCCCGCTTTGGTTGGTCTTATTGAGTGAGACCTTCAACTGGACTGCCGATGAGCAACTCGTAAAAGACATGCTTCCCCATGCCCGGCGCGCTCTCGAATGGATCGACCAATACGGCGACGCAGATGGAGATGGCTTTGTCGAATACCTGCGGAGGTCGCCTCGAGGCCTGGTGAATCAAGGCTGGAAAGATTCATGGGATGCCAATGTCCATCGCGACGGCGAGAACGCGAAGCCACCGATCGCTCTTTGTGAGGTGCAAGGATACGTCTACGAAGCCAAATACCGCCTGGCATCGTTGATGCGTTCTTTTGGCGACACCACCGTCGCCGACAAGCTCAAGAAAGATGCCGCGGAATTGGCGAAGCGATTCGAAAAAGCTTACTGGATGCCTCAGTGCGGTTTCTACGCCATGGCCCTCGACCGCGACAAGCGCCAGTTGCAGGTAATTTCCAGTAATCCTGGCCATCTTCTGTTTACTCGCATGTTGCCCCTGGAGAGGGCCCGGGCCGTCACCCAGCGGCTTATGCAGTCCGACATGTTTTCGGGATGGGGTTTGCGCACCATGTCACGCGACGAGCGGGTGTTCAATCCGCTCAGCTATCATCGTGGCTCAGTGTGGCCGCACGATAATTCCATTGCCGCCCATGGAATGGCTTTGTATGAATTCCGGGAAGCGGCTTTGCAGGTCTTTACTGGGCTCTTCCAGGCGGCGCTGAATTTTCGGGACTACCGCCTGCCGGAACTCTTCTGCGGGATTCAGCGGGGCGAGCACGACCGCCCGGTGCAGTATCCGGTATCGTGCTGGCCGCAAGCGTGGGCGTCCGGTGCTGTCTTCCTGCTCCTGACTTCCGTTTTGGGAATTCGGCCCAGCGCCCAACGCAAGGAACTCAACGTCGTAAGCCCCACCTTGCCGGAATGGCTGGACTACCTGAACATTCGCAATCTGCAAATCGGAAACAGCCGCGTTGGCCTGGACTTTACCCGTCACGGCAGCCGCACCTTCTGCAACGTCGTAGACATCGAAGGCGAGAAACTGCTCGTCAATATTGCGTTCAAGAAGCGATGAACGCCGGTTACTGTCGTAACAAATATACGTCTGTGAAAGCCTGTTGGATGTATGCCGTTCATGTTAAATATATGTAGCGCAGCTATAGAACTTTCTTTACGCTTTGGGTTGATAGGGTTACCGTCGCACAAGGAGGAGGGACACAAATATGTTGAAGAAACTTCTCGCAGTAACTGTAGTCCTGGGGATGATGAGCGCTACACCTGCCATGATGACAGCCGCGCCGCCCCAGGGTGGGAAAGAAAAACGCGAACGCAACGAGCAGCATCCTCACATCAAAGCTGCCCTGCATGAGTTGGAAGAGGCCAAGAGAGAGCTGCAAACTGCGGCCCACGATTTCGGCGGGCACCGCAAAGAAGCCGTGGAAGCCGTGGACAATGCGATCAAGCAGCTTCGCGAAGCTTTGAAGTACGACAAGAAATAAAAGGGTTTCGAGTCGACGGACAGTAAACAAGGCGATCTTTCGGGGGTCGCCTTTTCTATTGCTTTGACCGCGTAGAGAGAGCTTCGTGAAGACTTGAAACAGGGCCCGACTTTATAGCCATCGAATTTCCGCAAGCTCTAAAGTCATGCCCTGACAAAACAATCCAGCACTATTTTTTTCCCGCCACACACGTAAAATTCGCTTCGTCGTTGGTGTCGCCCGTGCCTTTGTATTTTGCCACCTGCGGATGCGGGCAAAGGGGGCGCGTCATTCGCGCGCCCTGGGCAGGATCGAGATCGGTGACCCATTTCGCGGCGACAATCTTGTCGGGAGCAGTCCCTTTTTCCACCCATTGCTCGAGGGCAGTGAAGATGTTGTGCTCCGCATCGGCGGGCGCTTTGGGATTGCCGGCCTGGCCAAACGAGTTGGGACCGGGGCCGCCGGAGCAGTGCTGCATTCCCGGGACCATGAAGAGCCGCAGAAACTGGTTCGTCTCCTGCGCGCCCAGGGCATCGACGACGGTGTTGTAATAACGAATCGAGTTCAGCGGCGAGATGGCGGCATCGCTCCATCCGTGATAGATGATCAGCTTTCCACCGCGTTCTTTGAAGGCCTTCATATTTGGATCGTTGGAATTGAGCGCCTGGGCCGTCTTGTCATTGGCGAGCTTGAGCCCGGTATCGAAGTTGAATGTCTTGAAGTCCCATTTTGGATCTTCGAAAACCATGTTGGTAAAAAAACCATTGGAGAAAGCGAACTGCAGGCTCCGGCCGGGGGCCGGGCCCGTTACCCAGGTGGTCCATCCGCCGGGCCCATCTTCGCCGCCCACCACGCTTCCCGGAAAAATTGGCTGGGCCTTGGAGTTGTGGGGCCCCTCATAGAGCTTCTTGAGGGCCTCGGCCTGAGGTGCGGTCAGGCAATCCTTGGAATCGCCTTCTTTGCAAACCATTGTCGATGGATCAAAGCGGCACTCCCGCGGATCGTTGATGATGCCGTCTTTCACGCCATCCTGCGCATCGCAGGCGGCAAGGACTGCAGAGTGAATAGCCGGTACCTTGCTTGCGGGGATGTAACTTTTTGGATCGCCTTGCAAGGCCTGCAGGTCCCAGATGCCGGAGACCAGCATGCTGGTCCAGAAATTCGCGGGAGCGCCGGCCAGAATGCCGTCGTAGTCTTCAGGAAAACGCTGGGCTTCCATCAGGGCTTCGCGTCCGCCATTGGAGCAGCTTGCGAAATACGAATGCCGGGGAGCATTGCCGTAAAACGCCTGGATGATGGCCCGGGCCTTCACCGTCATCTCGTGAATCGAACGATACCCGAAATCAACGACCTTCTCAGGGTGCCCGAGGGCCCAGCTTGCGTCCGTCGCGCTGCTCATGTGTCCGGTATCGGTGCCGGCGGTTGCATAGCCACGCGCAACCGCGGAGGCCAGGCCCAAATAAACAATCGATCCGGCAAAGCCTCCATTGCCCACGCCCTCATATTTGCCATTCCATCCTGAAGCAGGCATCCAGACTTCCATCTTGATGTCGGAATCTTTCGACGGCTTGAGCACAGCGATAACGCGGCAAAATGCAGGCAGGTCTTTGAAGAAAGCCGGCGCTGCGCCCGGGTTTGGAGAAGGCGAAAACGCTCCCGCAGCAACCGCTTGCGCAGAGGTAATCGTGGTATCAGGCAGCTTGAGACTGCTTAGACTCTCGCAAGACGCAGCAAAGGCAGGAGACGCCATCACGCTGATGAACATGAGCAAGAGGGCGCTGAAGCCAAAAACGTTTTTATAAATACGCAAATTGCCTCCGGTTGATTAAGGAAAGAAATCGTAAATCAAAGCTTTAGCGAGAGCAAAGGAAAAGGGGCTTTTTCTATCTTTAACCCAGCATTTACGAGGCAGCGTGTGCGCAAAACCGCGCCCACGTTGTCTCGACATGCTGGGCTATTTTCGGCCGCCCCTTCCGGGGCTGGTTTCTCGTAGCCCGGACGATTGAGAGACAACGTTAAGGCAACGCTCAGTTAGCGTTCGTGAGATTTCCGCCGGGGCCCACGTTTTTTTGAATGTTCCGGTCGCCCGGCTGAACGCCAGTGGGTGGTTCTTTGGCCGGATTTGGGGCCGGAGGGGTACAGTCGTCACAACTGAAGGAGACGATGCTTTGCTGGGTATCTTGCCACCATTTGGCGAGCGAGGTTTCCTTGGCTTTTGTTTCGTCTTCGGAAACAAATTGGTCGAGCTTGCTCAGCACCAGTTGCTTCTCGCTGGTGGCCGTGCTCTGCATAAGCTGCGTGCAGGCAGCGCCGCAGTCCGCGGAATTGGAGAACCGCTGCTGGAAATGCTCGATGGTCGCTGGATCAGGATCGACGGAGAGGCCCTGCAATTCCTGGCGAAGCTGGACGAGCTTTCCCTGGTCGTCGAGCCGTGAGTCGTCCATGATCCTGGCAACAATGGGCATGATCCGGTCATGCTCAGCCTGGAAGCCTATCTTTTGCGCCAGCAGGCGGGCGGCAGCGTGCTCATCTCCCTCGAAGGTATCGTTGTCGAGCAATACCGCCTCGACCATGATTCCTCCGGTGATCGTGCTGGCCGGATAGCTCAACGGAAAAACCTCGCCGGCAGAGATCACTGGGCGGGTCTTGGTGCCCAATTCTCCGGTCTCGCCGCAACGGTTGTCGCACTCCGGCTGGGCGGCAGATTTGCCCGTTCCTTCGGGCAGAAGGCGGACATTGAAGGCGGTAACGCCATGATCGGAGACGTTTTTGACGGTGAACTTATAAAACCCGCCGTCCTGGCCGGCCAAGCTGACTTGGATCGAAGGAATGTTGCTCTCAACAACCAGGTTGGAAGGAACGCTCTGCGCCCAGGCAGACGCAAAACAGAGGAGACACAATGCTGCCAGCGGTTTCATGGGTCCCATTATACGACTAAGCGCAAGAGGGGAACGCGCAAAATTGTGGCGGGGATAAGCGATCTGAAGCATTAAG
>Ga0209577_10005688_pt1 | contig 11602 bp, 10 predicted proteins | sample GraSoiAngelo_109_FD_185874 | JGI IMG/M metagenome (GOLD analysis project Ga0209577, IMG submission 185874) | Grasslands soil microbial communities from the Angelo Coastal Reserve, California, USA - 14_0903_12_20cm (SPAdes) (version 2) | ecosystem: Environmental > Terrestrial > Soil > Grasslands... | reverse complement strand
CGCGTCTCGGCGCCGATGGAGGACGTCATCGAGGCCATCGAGGCGTCCGGCTTCCGCCGGTCGGCGTCGATCGACGCCCGACTCGCGCCCGAGGACGAGCGCTCGATCTCCGCTTCGCTCGGCGAGGACGATCCCGACCTGGACGGCGTCGAACGCAAGCTGACCCTCGCGGCCGTCGTGCAACGGCTCCCCGAGGTCGAGCAGGAGATCGTGCGCCTCCGTTTCGTCGAGGGTTTGACCCAGCTGGAGATCGCCGAGCGCGTCGGCCGCAGCCAGATGCAGATCTCCCGCCTCCTCGCCCGCAGCCTCGAGCACCTGCGGAGCTGGGTCACCGAAGGTCCGGCCGCCTAGCAACCCACGCGCGCGTGCTATCCCTGGCTGGTGGGTGAACGACCGGGCAGGCAACCGTGGTGGCGCAACCCGGTCGTCGTGTTCGGAGCCGCCTACCTGGCGGGCGCCATCCCGTTCTCCAACCTGATGGCCAAGCGGCGCCGCGGTGTCGACCTTCGCACCGTGGGCTCGGGCACCGTGTCCGGCACGTCGCTGTACGAGGTGGCGGGTTTCGGCGCCCTCGCCCTGGCCGGCATCTGCGACATCGCCAAGGGCGCCGTGGGCCCGGCACTGGCCGGACGCGATCGGCCCGAGCTCCAAGCGGCGGCGTGCGCAGCGGCTGTGGCCGGCCACAACTGGTCACCGTTCCTCAACGGCGCCGGCGGGCGAGGCATCTCACCCGCCATCGGCGCCCTGGGTGCCGCCGCCCCGGCCGGCAGCGCCGTCCTTCTCGGCGGCATGACCGTCGGACGGCTGAGCGGCGAGACCGCCATCGGCTCGCTCGTCGCCGACGCCGTCCTCGTTCCCGTGCTCCGTCGCACCGACGGTCGACGCGGTGCCTTGGCCGGCACCGCTGTGGTCTCCGTCATGGTCGCCAAGCGTCTGGCCGGCAACGCGCCCGTCCCGCCCGGCCACCGGGCGCGCATCTACCTCAATCGTCTGGTGTTCGACCGCGACAGCGCCAGAAAAGAGGACGCCGACTAAGCCGGCGAAGGCACCGCGGACGCGGCCAGCGCCCAGTCGACCGCCTCGCAGATCACCGGCACCGCCTCCGGGTGGAAGGCGTGGCCCATCCGGGGCACGAGAAACAGACGCCGCTCGCCGCCACTCGACGAGAACAGGGCGGCCGCCTCGCGGGTGGGGATGAAGTGATCGCGCTCACCGTGCACGACGGCGAGAGGCGACACGACTCTTCCGGCCAGGTTTCGGGGCGACTCGGGATCGGTCCAGTGCGGCGACAGGCGCACCCGGAAGAGACGTGCGGCGAAGGCTCGGCCGGCGCGCGTGCGGATCATGCCCGCCAGCAGGATCGTGCCCGGGGACCGGTGCAGGCGCCAATCGGCGGGCGAGCTGACAGTGACGACGCCCGTGAGCGTGGGATCGTCGGCCGCGTAACGGAGCACGGCGATGCCGCCCATCGAGGCGCCGACGACGACGACCGGTAGATCGCTCAGGCCGGCGTGCGCCACAGCAGCGGCGACGTCGTAGCGCTCGGAGTCGCCGAGTGTGCAGATGCCGCCCGACTCGCCGTGGCCTCGCGCGTCGTACGCGAGCACGTCGAGACCGCGGTCCTGCAGGGCGGTGGCGACGGCGACCAGCTCGGGATTGTCCTTGGTGGCGGCCAGACCGTGCACCAACACCACCGAGGCGCGTGGCTCTCCGGTGGCGGACCATGTGCGAGTCGCAAGCTCCAGCCCGTCGCTCGTCGTCAACATGGTCATGCTGCGCCGCAGCGTACTGCGTGCGTCGCCGCTTTTAGCTGGCAGCGACCGCGACGACCGAAATGTTGTGATTGCGCAGCGCCTGCTTGAACCAGATCGTCGACGCCCCGACCGCCGCTCCCACCAGCACCATCCCGCCGATGGTCTTCAGGGCGACGAACGTGCCGACGTCCTGGCTCATCAACAGCGTGATCGACACGGCGGCGTTGGCCAGGTTCACGAACGCCCACAGCAGGGTGATGCGGATGAAGACCCGCTGCACGCCCGGCAGGCCCAGCACCTCGGGCTCCAGCGGGACGAAGTCGTGGGCCAGGCGTTCGGCCAACGGCCGGCCGGCGGGCACCGACAGGAGGAAGGCACCGGCGATGACCACCGTGGTCAGGCTGGGCTGCAGGAAGTAGATGAAGGTGCTCCCGCTGGCGAAGGCGGCGATCGTGCGGGCCGTGATGCCGATCGTGCCCAGCACGAGGATGCCGGGGATGCGCTTGCCGGTGACGGCCCGACGGATGAGTGCCGTGTAGGACCAGACCAGGGCGGCGACGAGGGCGCCCCAGACGCCGGCCGTCCAGAGGAAGGCGTAGAAGAGAATGAGCGGAATGAACGTCGCCTCGACGAGATGAGGCAACGCGTGCCGAGCCATGGTGCGAAGGCGGGGGATCTCCACCCGGGCAGGCATCCCTTTCTATCGGTCCGAGGCGCGCCAGCCTGAAGGGTTCCTGAGACCTCATTTCGAGGAATACAACGGGCCCACCTGCCTGGCGGTTCCTTTCAACTGCTCAACGGCGTGATTTCTGCACGACCAGCGCCCCGGCAACCCCCAGGGCGGCCCCCACCAGCTCCCGGCGGTGGGTGGTGAGCCACCACTGGACGCTGCGGTCCTTGGCTTTGCTGTCGAAGTCCCCATGGGCGCCGTGGTCGCCCGCCACCGGGTCCCAGAGGTTGGCGGGCCGGTTGGGATCGGCCGGCTGCTGGGTCTGCTGGGAGTCGTACCCCGAGCGGGCCAGGTAGCGGTCGAGGAGCCGGGGGATGACCTTGTTGCCCAGGATGGTCGCCGTCGTCGACCCCCCGACGAACACCTCGCCCCGGTTGTGCTCCGACGCCCAGAGGATGGCCCGGGCCGCCACCTCAGGCTGGTAGATCGGCGGCACGGGCTGCGGCTTCCTGGGCAGGCGGGACAGGACCCAGTCGAACTGGGGCGTGTTCAGGGCCGGCATCTGCACCATGGTGAGGCGCACGTTGCTCTTGTCATGCAACAGCTCGCAGCGCAGCGCCTCGGTGAACCCCTTGATGGCGTGCTTCGAACCGCAGTACGCCGTCTGCAGAGGGATGCCTCGGTAGGCGAGGGCCGAGCCCACCTGCACGATCACGCCGCGATCCCTCGGCAGCATGCGGCGCAGGGCGGCCTTGGTGCCGTACACGAAGCCCAGATAGTCGACCTCGGTGACGCGGCGGATCTCGTCGGGCTCGACGTCCTTGAAGGGTGCGAACACCGACGTCATCGCACAGTTGACCCACACGTCGATCGGACCGAGCGTCTCGGTGATTTCGGCGGCCGCCGCCTCGACGGCTGCGGCGTCGGCCACGTCGACGCTGATGGGCAGGGCCCGCCCGCCGGCCGCTTCGACCTCCGCGCCAGCACGGCCACATCGTCGCCGTGCTCGGCGAACGCCCGCACGGTCGCCCGTGCGACCCCCGCCGCTCCGGTCACCACAACCACTCGCCCGTCGGGCATTTGCGATCCTCCTCATCGACGGCACCTGCCGTCGGTATCTTCCAAGGATGGATTCCCCGGTTGCGGGCCAGGCGAAACGATGAGCGCGGACCCCTATCCGCCGATCGGCGACTACGCCCTCATCGGCGACTGCCATTCGGTCGCCCTCGTATCACGAACAGGATCGATCGACTGGGCCTGCCCGTGGCGCTTCGACGCCGGCAGCTGTTTCGGGCGCATCCTCGACTGGGAGCACGGCGGCCACTGCTCGATCACACCCACGGCCCTGAGCGAGGAGCCGCTCAGGGCCTACGTCGACGGCACCCTCGTGCTCCAGACGACCTTCCGCACCAACGACGGCGAGTGCAAGCTCTACGACTGCTTCACCATGCGCAGCGGCGGTGCCGCCCAGCCGCGGCGTGAGCTGTTGCGCGTCGTCGAGGGTGTGCGTGGCCGCGTCGAACTGCGGCTGCACTTCGTGGCCCGCTTCGACTACGGCGAGGTCAAGCCCTGGATCCGCCACCACGGCAAGCGCCTCTACAGCGCCATCGGCGGCGACGACGCCCTCGTCGTGTCGTGCGACGTCGAGCTCGACCGGATCGACGACCACGACCTCGAAGCCATCTTCAGTGTCGGCGAGGGCGAGCGCGTGCGCCTGTCGCTCGTGGCCGCCGAGCCGGCCACCATCGACCCCACGCCCCGGCCGGCGCCATCGCCAGAGGAGCTCGACAGCCGCCTCGACGAGACCATCAAGTGGTGGCAGCGCTGGCGGAAGCAGGGTCGCCTCGACGGCCCCTATGGCGACGCCGCCCTGCGCTCAGCGATCGTGCTCAAGGCCCTCACCAACGCACCGACGGGCGCGGTGGTGGCGGCCGCCACCACCTCCCTCCCCGAAGCCATCGGCGCGGAACGCAATTGGGACTACCGCTACAGCTGGGTCCGGGACTCGCAGTTCACCGTGCGTTCCTTGCGCGAGCTTGGCTTCGAGAGGGAGGCCGACGGGTTCCGGCGCTTCGTCGAGCGCAGCGCGGCGGGCAGCGTCGACAACCTCCAGATCATGTACGGCATCGGCGGCGAGCGGCGCCTCGTCGAGCTCGAGCTCCCGCACCTCGAGGGCTACAAGAAGTCGGCGCCGGTGCGCATCGGCAACGCCGCCGCCCAGCAGCTCCAACTCGACGTGTTCGGCTATCTCCTCGACCTGGCGTGGGAATGGCACCGCATGGGCAGCTCGCCCGACGACGACTACTGGCGCTTTCTCCTGACCCTGGTGGACGCCGCCGCCGAACGGTGGAAGGAGCCCGACTCGGGGATCTGGGAGATGCGCGGCCCGCCCCGGCACTTCGTGCACTCCAAGGCCATGTGCTGGGTCACCGTCGACCGTGGCCTCCGCCTCGCCGAGGACTGCATGCGACGGGCGCCCACGAAACGTTGGAAGGCCGCCCGCGACGAGATCCGCCACGAGCTGGATACCAAGGGCTTCGATTCGGACGCCAACACCTTTCGGCAGTCCTACGGCAGCAGCGAGGTCGACGCGTCGCTCCTGCTGCTCCCGAACTTCGGGTTCGTCGAGTGGGACGACCCCCGCATGGTCGGCACCACTGACGCCGTGCGCCGGGAGCTCGACGTGGGCGGCGGTCTCCTTCTTCGCTACAAGGGCGAGGACAGCCTCGAGGGTCAGGAGGGCACGTTCCTCGCCTGCTCGTTCTGGCTGGTGGAGTGCCTGGCCCACCAGGGCCGCGTCGACGAGGCCCGCAAGGTGTTCGAGCGGGCGGCGGGCACGGCCAACGACCTCGGGCTCTTCTCCGAGGAGGTCGACATCAAGGACGGGACCCTGCTCGGCAACTTCCCCCAGGGGATCAGCCACTTCTCCCACGTGGCTGCAGCCGTGGCCTTGGCAGGCAAGAGCGGGTAGGACATCACATGAACCGAGGTTTTGACCACGGAGCGTCGTAGGCTTTTGTCGACATGACGGTCACCGTCGTCACCGACAGCGCGGCCTCGATCCCCTCCGACCTGGTCCGGGACCTCGGAATCGTGGTCGTCCCCATGTCGGTGATCATCGGCGACACCGTGTACCCCGACGGCTCCCTCGGCCTCGACGAGGTGATGAGCAGGGTGGGCGAGGGCGTCTCGACGTCGGGCACCAACCCCGGCGAGTTCCTGCAGGCCATCGAGCCCATCGAGGGCGACGTGGTCGTGTTGACCATCTCTGCGCAGATGAGCAGCACCTACGAGGCGGCGCACACGGCGGCCAACATGGCCGGCGCCCGTGCGCACGTGATCGACACGCGCACAGCGGCCGGCGGACAGGGTCTCGTGGTCCTCGCCGCGGCCGAGGCCGCGGCGCGCGGCGACGATGTCGACGCTGTGATCGCCGTGGCCGAACGGGTCATCAAGCAGGTGCACCTCGTGGCCACCGTCGAGAACCTCGAGCGGCTGATCGCCAGCGGCCGCGTGCCCGGCATCGCCGCCCTGGCCAACCGCTGGCTCGGCATGAATCCCCTGTTCGAGTTCCGCAACGGCACGGCCCATCCCCTGCGCCCGGCGTTCAGCCGCGACGGGGCCCTCGAGCGCATGATGGCAACGTGGCGGCACACGAGGGTGCGCGGCGCCCGCCTGCACGTCAGCGCCCTGCACGCCGAAGCCGAAGAGGACGCCAGTCGCCTGCTCAAGCAGGTGGAGGCCGAGGTGGACCCGGCCACCTCGTTCGTCGCCCCCTTCAATTCGGTGATGGTCGTGCACACCGGGCTGGGCCTCGTCGGCCTCGCCTGGTGGTGGGAGACCTAAGTCGCGGTCTTCGCGGCCGGCTGCTCGATCGGCAGCCACACCGTGAACCTCGTGTCGCCGGGCTGCGACTCGACGCGGATGTCGCCGTGGTGGCGACGTACGACGATGCGGTAGCTGATGTCGAGGCCGAGGCCCGTGCCCTCCCCGACCTCCTTGGTGGTGAAGAAGGGGTCGAAGATGCGGCGTTGAATGTCCGGTGAGATGCCGGAGCCGGTGTCGGCGATCTCGACGACGATGCAGTCACGCTCACGCGAGGTACGAATCGTCAGCGTGCCCTTGCCACCCATGGCCTCGACGGCGTTGGCGATCAGGTTGGTCCACACCTGGTTGAGCTCACCGGCCTGGGCGCAGATCTTGGGAAGGCTGCGGTCGTACTCGCGCACGACCTGGACGCCCTTCTTGAGCTTGTGCTTGAGGATGACGAGCGTGCTCTCGATGCCGTCGTGCACGTCGATCGTCTGGAACGGACCTTTGTCGAGGTGGGTGTAGTCCTTCATGGCCGACACCAGCTCGGAGATGCGGCCGGCCGACGTGCGGATCTCGCCGACGAGATTCTCGATGTCGATGCCTGCGGCCAACCACCGGACGGCGTCGGCGGCCACATTGCCCGAGTTCGTCAGGACCCGCTGGAGCCACGCTTCGTCCAGCCCGGCCGAAGCCAACACCGGCGCCAGCTCCCACGCATCGGCGATGCCCGCGTCCTCCAGGCGGCCGGCGAGTGTGTCCTCCAGGTCGCCGGCGTCGAGCGTCGAGAGCGTGGGCGCCGTCTGCGCTCTCTCCACCGCCTCGGCCGAAAGGGCCAGGAGTTGCTTGAGGCTTTCGCGATCGAGGGCAGTGGCCACCTTGACGATTGCGCTGCGCGCTTCCGGGAGCCGGGAGCTCAGCGCTTCGGCGGCCCGACCCTCGGCCGACGCCGGGTTGTTCAGCTCGTGGGCCAAGCCCGCGGAGAGAGCACCGAGGGCGATCAGCTTTTCTCGCTGGCCGACGACCGCCTCGGCCGTCGTCAGGCCGAGGAACACCCCGCCGAGAAGGTGTACCGCCATCGGGAACCATGTGGTGAGGACATGGGCGAAGTCCTCGGCCCGCAGCTTGAACAGCCGTGACCGCTTCACCGCCCGCAGACTCGAGACATACGACTCGTCATGCGTGCCCGGGACGAACGCCCGCATGGCGCCCGCGTAGGACCCCGGAAGATCCGAAGAGGTGAGGACGACGTCGGTACCGTCCATCTGCTTGGCCAGTTCGACCTCACCCTCGAGCAGCACGTAGAAGAACTCGGCGGGCTCGCCCTGGTTGTAGACGACCGTGCCGGCATCGTGGGTCTCTACGGTGCCGCGGTCGATCAGCCAGTCCAGCTGCTCATCGGTCAGGCTTTCGAGCAGGAAGGTGGCGCGCAGCTCGTCCTTGAGGTCGGTCATGGGTGCGCCGCCTTCGGCGGCTGCCCCTGACCGGGGGACGCGCTGTCATTGGTTCGCTCGCTTCGCTCGCTCACAAGAGCTCCAGATACCGGTGGACGAGCATGACCGCCATGGCGCCCTCGCCGACGGCCGATGCCACCCGCTTGACCGACTGGCCGCGGACGTCGCCGGCCGCGAACACGCCGGGAACACTCGTCTCGAGGAAGTAGGGCTGGCGCTCGAGGGGCCAGTCGGCAGGAAGCTCGCCGTCGACCACCAGGTCGGGACCCGTCAGCACGAAGCCCTTGTCGTCGCGCAGGACCTCCTTGCCGAGCCACTCAGTACGAGGACCGGCGCCGATGAAGACGAACAGCCACGAGGTCTCCACTTCCTCCTCGGTGCCCGCCTTGCGGTCGGCGATGCGGACCCGCTCGAGATGGTCGTTCCCGCCGGCGCCGACGACTTCGCTGTTGGCGCGCACGCGGACGTTGGGAAGCTTGGCCAGTTGCTCGATGAGGTACTTCGACATCGAGCGCTCGAGGCCGTCGCCTCGCACCACGATGGTGACGCTGCGGGCCGTGCGTGCGAAGAACACGGCCGCCTGGCCCGCAGAGTTGGCCCCCCCGACGATGTACACGTCCTCGTCGCGCGTCGCCTCGGCCTCCGTTGCCGTGCCGCCATAGAAGACGCCCCGGCCCGTGAACTCGTCGACGCCCGGCGCCGGCAGCCGGCGGTACGCCACGCCCGTGGTGAGCAGCACGGCATGGGCCGACAGCTGCCCGCCTCCGGCAAGGCGCACGACACGGGCCGAGCCGCATACCTCGAGCCCCAACACGTCAGAGGTGAGGAGCATCTCGGCCCCGAAGCGCCGGGCCTGCGTGGTGGCGCGCCGGGCCAGGTCGCCACCGGCGATGCCGGAGGGGAAGCCGAGATAGTTCTCGATGCGCGAGCTCTGGCCCGCCTGCCCGCCGATCGCCTCCCGCTCGACCAGCACCGTTCGCAGCCCCTCCGACGCGCCGTACACGGCGGCGCCCAGGCCGGCCGGACCGGCACCGATGACGATGAGGTCGTAGAACGGAAGGGCGGGCGTGGCCGACAGCCCCAGCGCTTCGGCCACCTCGGTCAGGGCCGGTGCCTGCAGGGCACGTCCGTCTTCGGCGATGACCAGCGGCAGGTGATCGCGGTCGCCGCCGTTGGCCTCGAGGAGCCGGTCGGCCTCGGCGTCGCGGTCGAGCTCCAGCCATTTGAACGGCAACTGATTACGGGTGAGGAAGTCCTTCACCTCGTGCGACGGCGCCGACCAGCGATGGCCGACGACGCGGATCCGGTCGTCAGACCGGGCCTGGGCATGCGACTTCCAGTCGTCGAGCAGGTCGTCGAGGACGGGAAACAGCTTCTCCTGGGGCGGGTCCCAGGGCTTGAGGAGGTAGTAGTCGACGTCGGCCTGGTTGATGGCCCCGATGGCGGCGTCGGTGTCGGCGTAGGCCGTGAGCAGCACCCGTCGAGCCTTGGGATAGAGCTGGCGGGCCTGCTCGAGGAACTCGACCCCGGTCATCTCCGGCATGCGATGGTCGGCGAGCAGCAAGCCGACCTGCTCGTCGCGCAGCTTGAGCTCTTTGAGGGCGTCGAGCGCCTCGGGCCCGGACTCGGCCCGACGGATCCGGTAGTCCTCGCCGTACTGCTGACGCAGGTCGCGGGCCAGCGACCGCGAAACCTCGGGATCGTCGTCGACGGTCAGCAGGATCGGCGGCGCCACGCCGGTCATTCTCGCGTGGGCCCGGCGCTACTACTCCTGGTAACGCCGGCGGGCGTCCTCGATGGCCTTCTCGGCTTCGATCCGGCCCTGCCAGCCGGCGGTGTGGGTGCTCTTGCCCGGCTCCAGGGTCTTGTAGATCTCGAAGAAGTTCTCGATCTCCTGAAGGATGAAGGGAGGGACACCTTGGAGGTCGTCGACGCCGGTCCAGCGAGGGTCGGCGACGGGCACGCTGAGGATCTTGGCGTCGGGGCCGGCCTCGTCCTTCATCCAGAACACCCCGAGGGGGCGCACGTCGATGTGGCAGCCGGGGAAAGTGGGCTCGTCGACCATCACGAGGATGTCGAGAGGGTCGCCGTCCTCGGCGAGCGTGTTCGGCACGAAGCCGTAGTCGGTGGGATAGCGGGTGGCGGTGAACAGGGGGCGGTCGAGCCAGATCTCGCCGGTCTCGTGATGCATCTCGAACTTGTTGCGCGAGCCGCGCGGGATCTCGACGATCGCCTCCAGCTTCTCGTCCATCGCTAACCCGCCGCTTTTCGAAGCGGCTCGGGTTTACCGCCGCCCTCGGCCGCGGCCTCGACGACCGCCGGGTTCTCGCTGCGGTAGTAGCCGATGACAGCGAGAAGGATCGACAGCACGGGTACGGCGAGGAAGGCGCCGAGCACGCCGGCCAGGATCGTGCCGGTGGTGAGGGCCAGCAGCACCGCCACCGGGTGGAGGTGTACGGCGCGACCGAGCACGAAGGGGCCCACCAGATAGCCCTCGAGGTTGTGCACGAGGATTGTCGCCCCCAACACCACGAGGGCGGCGACACCGCCCTGGGAAACCAAGGCGATGAGGGCGGCGAGGATGCCGGTGACGATGGCGCCGATGATGGGGATGAAGGCGCCCACGAAGGTGAGGACGGCGAGGGGCAGCGCTAACGGCACCCCCAACACGGCCAGGGTGACGCCAATGACGGTGCCGTTGACGACACCGTTGATCGCTGTGCCGCGGATGTAGCCGCCGAGGGCATCCCAGCTGCGACGCCCGATCTCGCGCATCTCGTCGGCCCGCTCCGGTGCGAACAGACCGACCATCCACCGGCCGATCTTGTCGCCGTCCTTCACGAAGAAGAAGGTGATGACGAGCGTGAGCAGGGTGGTGCTGACGACTTCGATGAAGAGGCCGACGCCCGTGAGGGCCCCCTGCACGATCTGGCCCTGGCGGGTCGAGACCTGGTGCTTGGCCTCGTTGATGTAGCGATCGATGTCGACCTGCTTCAGCCGGAAGGGTCGATGGGTGAGCCAGTGCTGGACGTCCTTGAACCCCTGGCTGGCCTGCTTGCCGACATCCTCGAACTGGTTGGCGACCTTCGGGACGAACCAGAAGCCGAGGGCGACCACGATGCCGAGGGCCAAGAGGAACACCGCCGCGGTCGCGAGGAAGGACGGCCACCCGTGCCTGCGCAGGTAGTGGACGGGCGGCGAGAGGATGGCCGTGAGGAAGAGGGCGAACAGCACCGGCATCACGACGAGCCGCAGGCGGCCGAACACCTGGAACAAGAAGTACAGGGACGCGCCGACGATCAGCAGGCGCCAGCCCATAGCAGCGCCCTTGTTCAGCCAGCTAGGAACCTCGGGCGACGAACGGTCGGCCACGACATCTTCACGTTACTTCCGGGCTCCCCGCTGAACGCGGGATCGACCCCGGGTGGCGCGCTAAGAACGAGGGATGCCCCTTGTGCACCGCGTGCTTCCCCCGCAGTCCATCGAGTCACTCGAGGAGTACGTCACCCGCCGCGGCGGGCGCGGCATCGAGGCCGCCGGCCAGGTCGACGCCGCCACGCTGATCGCCGAGCTCGAGGCCTCCGGCCTGCGCGGCCGCGGCGGAGCCGGCTTCCCCACAGGACGCAAGTGGCGGACGGTCCGAGAGAACGCGTCCGACGTGCTGGCCACAACGGTCGTCGTGAACGGGGCCGAGGGCGAACCCGGCGTGTTCAAGGACCGCACGATCATGCGCCTCGATCCCTACGCGGTCATCGAGGGCGCCCTCATCGCCGCCCGGGCCGTGGGCGCCGACTCCGTGGTCTTCGGCCTCAAGCGCACGTTCGTCCCCGAGGTCTCACGCATGCGCGCCGCCATCGCCGAGATCCAGCGCGAGGGCTGGGCCGACGGCATCGACTTGACGGTGTTCGAAGGAC